>Ga0207422_1003834_pt1 | contig 13833 bp, 8 predicted proteins | sample MarCyaLeptolynsp_FD_187757 | JGI IMG/M metagenome (GOLD analysis project Ga0207422, IMG submission 187757) | Marine cyanobacterial communities from Panama - species 1 Leptolyngbya sp. (SPAdes) | ecosystem: Environmental > Aquatic > Marine > Unclassified | place: Panama: Panama City | collected...
CGTTAACTTTACAAACCAGCATGCCACTGAAGATGCACACTGCCCCAGTCGCAGGAATCGTAATCGAAGCAACAATTTCATCGTGATCGACAGATGAATCTGCAAGACGGAAAATCTCGGGGGAATCATGATCTAGGCAACCTCCACTCACAGGTGGGAAAAAGGCAACTTCATCACCATCATTGACAATATCATTAGCAAAGGCAAATTCTTCGTTTATGGCAGCCAATGCACTTTTCAAATTCGGTTCAATTTGAGGGAAGCGAGAAATCAATTGACGCTGAACATCAGCTACAGTAGCCGATTGTTGTGGCAGGGATAAAGTTAATTTGTTTTCCCCTGCAATGTCTTTGAGTGTTGCAAATAACAAAATGTTGACTTGCATGACTTATTTTCCTTCTCCGTCGGATGCCACATAATCACCATGAACACCACCTCGTTTTTCTAGCAATCGAATATCACCGATTCGCATCCCACGATCCACTGCTTTTGCCATATCATAGATTGTCAATGCAGCGACACTGACCGCCGTCAGGGCTTCCATTTCAACACCTGTTTTGCCAATCGTATTGACAGTCGCAACCAAACGAATCGCATTTTGGTCTTCCAGCAGATGAATATCTACAGCAATTTTGGTAACAGGCAGAGGATGACACAATGGAATCAGGGTCGAGGTCTGTTTTGCACCCATGATTCCAGCAATACGTGCAACACTCAGCACATCCCCTTTTTTCATCGCCCCGTGTTGGATCAATTGCAACGTTTCTGGTTGCATATAAACAAAACCTTCTGCTACAGCAGTACGCTGCGAATCAGGCTTTGAACCAACATCCACCATTGACGCAGTTCCTTGGTCATCAACATGGGTTAATTTGTTTGCCATCGGTCTCTCCGTTCTAATGCACATCATATTATAGGCATTTCATGCAGGCTTGTCTTGGCTAAATCAGATGTGTATACTCCTAGCGCATCTTAATTATCAGCAGATTACAGGATAAATTTTCTTGGGTATCTTCAGCCGCGGACTTTCCAAAACACGTCAATCATTCTTCGGACGCATTTCTCAACTACTTGGTAATTCAGAAATTGGTGAAGATACATGGGATGACCTAGAAGCTATGCTCATCCAAGCGGATATGGGCATCGAAACAACTGAAGTTGTTATCGAATACATGCAAGAACATGTTCGATCTGCTGGTATAACAAACACCAATCAATTGCAAGCTGCCCTTAGAAGCTCACTCGGTGCACTGTTAGATGTTGAAGATATAGAACCACTAAATATTATGGGACGCGAATTATCGGTCATTTTGATTGTTGGGGTCAACGGTTCCGGTAAAACAACATCTATCGCAAAAATCGCCAATCACCTCAAGAAGAAAAAGCGCAAAGTCATGTTGGCGGCGGCAGATACATTTCGTGCGGCGGCAATCGAGCAACTACAAACTTGGGGAGACCGTGTTGGTGTACCTGTCATCGCCAACAAACAGGGTTCTGATCCCGGTGCAGTTGTTTACAATGCGCTAGAAGCAGCACAAGCCCGTGATATTGACGTGCTGATCATCGACACAGCCGGACGGCTCCACAACAACTATAATCTCATGCGCGAATTAGAAAAAATCAAAGGTGTAATTGCAAAAGCAGTCCCTGATGCTCCGCACGAAACCTTACTCGTTTTAGATGGCACAACTGGGCAAAACGCCCTAAAACAAGCACAAAAGTTCAGCGAATCTGTCGCAGTGTCGGGATTAATCGTCACCAAATTAGATGGTACATCTAAAGGTGGCATGATTTTCTCCGTTTACAATGATCTTGAAGTGCCCGTGCGTTATATTGGTTTAGGCGAAGGTATGAATGATCTCGTTGAATTTGAGCCAGATTCCTTCATCGAAAGCCTATTTGAAGACAATTAAGCGAAATCGCTAACTATGTCGGAACAGTTTGAAACGATTACCAGCTTTCAAAATGCAAAATTAAAGCTCATCAAACGCCTGCGCAACAAACGCCATCGTGACCAAGAAAAACGCTTCATCATCGATACAGATCGTGATTTATCGCGGGCAATTCAAAATGATTATGCCATTGATTTCGTTCTTTTTTGCCCACCTACCCCACACAGCGAACTGCTCAATCAGTTAACGCAGCAAACAACAATTTACCAAGTCTCTGATGAGATTATGGCAAAAGCGAGTTATCGAGATAATCCATCCGATTTTTTGGCGGTCATCCATCAGAAACCTATTCCTACAATTAGCGAAATCACTAAACTAGAATCACAACATATTTTAGGATTGGTGACACTCAATAAGCCCGGAAATATCGGTGCGTTATTACGAACATCCGATGCAACTGGTTTCAAGTCAATTTTTCTAATCGATTCTGCACTGGATGTTTATAATCCGAATATCATACGAGCAAGCACAGGAACGAGTTTTCTCGACAATATCTATATAGGGTCAACCCAAGAAGCAATCCACTTTTTCAATTCTCACAGGTATCAAATTATTGCAGGGCATTTAGAGGGCAATAAATCGCTATTTGATGTAAACTTTAAGATACCAACAGCCATCATTTTAGGTACCGAAGAAACAGGTTTGTCCGATGAATGGGTTGATGCTTGCGACGAAACTGTGATAATACCAATGGTCGGGCAAGTCGCGGATTCGCTGAATGTGTCCGTATCTGGCGCAGTATTCATGTATGAAGCACTCCGGCAAACCCTTAGTCAATAGCATATTGAAGTAGAGATTTTATGGATGGTCAAGTAACACAGTTATCCGAGATGAAAGACCAAATCGACGGTCTGATGCGTCGTCTGGATATAGATGGCAAAAAACAAAAAGTAGAAAACCTTGAGCAACAAGCTAGCCAACCCGGATTCTGGGATGATAATCAAGTCGCACAAAAAATTATGCAGCAAATGTCCCGCTTAAAGTCGCAAGTCGTACGCTGGCAGACAGTACAACAGCGCATTGCTGATGCGCTTGAACTCGCTGAAATGGGCGATGATTCGCTGATAGAAGAAATCACACAAGAGACAAGCGATTTATCCATTCTGGTCGAGAAGATGTCCTTGCAAGCAATGCTTTCTGGCGGTCATGATGATGAAGATGCGATTTTGGCGATTCACGCGGGTGCAGGCGGTGTGGATGCTCAGGATTGGGCAGAAATGCTAGAGCGTATGTATTTGCGCTGGATGGAGCAAAACGATTACAAAGCAGAAGTCTTAGACCGCAGCGATGGCGATGAAGCAGGACTCAAAAGTGTGACCATCAGCGTCAAGGGCGACTACGCTTATGGATACTTACAAAGCGAACAGGGTGTACATCGGCTAGTACGCCTCAGCCCATTTGATTCTGCTAGCCGTCGACACACATCCTTTGCCAAAATTGAATTGTGGCCCGATATCCAAGATGATATCGACATCGAAATCAATGAAAAAGACTTGCGAATTGATACATATCGTGCGAGTGGTGCTGGTGGGCAACATGTCCAGAAGAATGATACCGCCGTCCGGCTCACCCATGTTCCAACAGGAGTCGTTGTGCAATGCCAGAATCAGCGCAGTCAGGCACAAAACCGTGATCGAGCAATGCAAATTTTGAAAGCACGATTGTTCGAGATGGAACAGCAAAAGCAAGAAGCAGAACTCGCACAACTCAAAGGGGAAAATGTAGATGCAGGTTGGGGCAATCAAATCCGCTCCTATGTCCTCCACCCCTACCAGATGGTCAAAGATCATCGCACGAATTTCGAGGTTGGCAATACAGGTGCAGTTTTGGATGGGCGATTAAATGATTTTATGGATGCCTATCTACGCGCCAAAATTAATCAAGACATCAAAGTATAAGAGAGGGGTTATTATGAGTTTAGCTGATAAAATGCGTGCTAAAAAAGAAGCCTTAGAAGCTGCCAAGAAAGAGGCAGAAGATGAGGGTATGTCCCTTGCGGAAAAGATGCGAGCCAAGCGAGAAGCCGCAGGTGAGGAAGAACCAAAAGGACAATCTTTAGCAGAAAAACTGCGTGCAGGTGAAGCAGAAGAAGAATCACCGAAGAAAATCAAAGCCAAAGCATCACTCGCAGAACAAATGCGGAATCGAAAAGGTAAGGGTAAAGGCAAACCAGTCGACCTTGCAGCTAGTTTGGCAGACCGCATGAAAGGTCGCATTGATGATGCTGATGACGATGATGTTGATGATGATTCACCACTAGGTGATGAAGATGCAACCGCACTGGAAGAATTGTGGGAAGAATTACAAGGTGTTTTTAGTGAAATGAGTAGTCGCGTTAAGCTAACAAGCATTGTGGAAGACATTGGCGAACTGGGCAACAGCTTAGAGCAACTCCCCACGGGTATCGAAGAAGTCCGCGAACGCGGTTATATTTTCAGCAAATTTTTGGAAGATAAAGTCGTTGTTATGGCAGAACAATGGGACGATCTCGATACAGAAGTTAAGAATTGGGTTGAAGAAGAATCCGATGATCTGGAAACACGGTTAGATCGTGCCGAAAAACTTGTTGAGAAAATCAGCGAATTCGCAGACCCAACTGCCGCAAAACAGGCATTGGTCAACAGGCTTGATACGATCCTCGATAATCTGGACGATAAAGTTGATGCAGCCGAAGATCATGTTGAGGGGTTGTATGCTGCGCTTGAGCGCGAAGTGAGTAAAACCAAGCAACAACTCGTCAAAATCGCCAAAATGTTGCAAGAAAAAGAAGAAGCCTCGTTTGACTTCCTCGCAGGCGAATCTGTCTATGATGTTGCTACGGCTGAATATGACGATGGTGCCAAGAAACCTGATGGAAATATGTTCATCACGGATCAACGTATCATCTTCGAGCAAAAAGAAAAAACAGGCGGCACACTCGGCTTTGGCAAGAAACAAGTTCAAGAGCATTTATGGGATGTTCCTTTATCATCAGTGGAAGAAGTCAAATCTGAAGATAAAGGTATGTTCGGTGGTAAAGATATGGTCACACTGATACTCGGTGGTGGCGCACCTTTCCGCGAAGTCACAGTCGAAGTCAAAGGTGGCATCGACAGTAAAGTTTGGGCACGTACCATTCAAAAGATGGTCAAAGGTGAAGTTGACCGTGCAGTCGAACCCGATCCTGAATTGATCGAGCGGTTGCGTGAAGCACCAACTGATTGCCCTACCTGCGGCGGCATTTTGCCACAGATTATGCAGGGACAAGCTGAAGTAACCTGTAAATATTGCGGGACAGTCATCCGCATATAAGATGTTATTCGGGGCAGTTTTCGGCTGCCCCGCCTCAAATTCTCTGGACACACCCCGCCCCGCCCTTTATAATCTGCGAACTTTGCCCGCTATTTGATGGATGTTTTTGCATGGCAATATCGCAACCAAGAGAAACCAACACCATTTCTGAGCCACAAAAAGTTAAACATGAGCAAAATGTCTCATTTTTGAGAAAACACCTACCTTATGTTTTGCCTGTGTTTATTCCAATGATTATTTTGTTGGCAACTGGTATACGTGGTATTGATTTCGGCTTTCATTGGGATGAGGGCAATAAGTTTGACGAGGCGAGTTACGCGCTGGAACAAGGTGTCTTGGTTTCAACATACTATAAAAAGCCATCGGTCATGTATTATTTGACACTGGTCGGCTTAATTCCAGAAGTCCCGCAGTATTTGCATCTACTAGATTTATCCGGCGATGCAGATTGGCAAAATGACCGTCCGCTACAGATGTTCCCTGCTATGTCGGAGCGTGTTCTGGAAGAAAGCTACAAAATACGTACCCGAATCATCATGATGACCTTATCCTCTTTGGCATTAGTTTGGGTTTATTTACTGATCTATAATTGGCGAAAAAGCTGGCTAGAAGCATTGGTCGCAGCAGCCGCACTTGGTCTGTCTTGGGAAGTTGCATACCATCTACGGTTCGTCGCACCAGACAGTTATCTGATGCAATTTGGCGCATTAGCAATCATGGGTACCATGTTATATGTGATCAACACAGAACAACGCGGATTCTTATGGTTGGCAGCGTTTGCTTCCGGCGCAACTATCGCTAGCAAATACAACGGAGGGTTGATTATTATCCCCGTTTTCCTCGCTGTCTTTCTCGCATGGAATAGAGACTCTGTTTGGGAATTGATCAAAACAGGTGCAAAAACACTGGGTGTCATGCTTTTGACATTCGTGATTCTAGTGCCCGGATCAGTGCTTGCGCCTGAGCATTTCATCCGTGATGTTCTGTTTGAAATCGCACACTATGCAGATGGTCATGGACCATACACTGTTGAACCGGGTATCCAGCATTTGACGATGAGCCTGAATTACCTAACCTTTCACTTCTTCTCACCGTATATCTGGATAGCTATACCCTTCTCCTTACTCGGGATAATCGGCACAATCGATCTGATCCGCAAAGAGCGTAAATTAGCGTTACTCTTTTTAATCTTCCCTGTGATTTATACAGCTTATTTCAGCACACAAAGCATCATGTTTGTGCGTAATCTGATGATGGTAATGCCGTTTCTTGTGATATTGATGGCACGAGGCGTAAGTGTAGTATGGAGATTAGTCCCGATGCGTCCCCTACAATATGGGGTTGCAGGATTGCTCATCGTTGCGTTCGCTATCAATAGTTATTGGTTGGTCATGGCGGCAGAAACTGTCACGTTACGCGGTACAGACCCCATCGGCGATCCATTTTTCATGGATTTTGTTGCGTTTGCACAAGAAAATCCTGAGCTACGCATTGGTGTTTCTAACGATGTGTGGTTTGCTATGGTCGCAGATCGTGGGATTGAGCCTCCAGCAAATATTGTCAAAAATGAATGGGATGATATTGATTTAGGTGCAGCTTATCTCAAAGAAGTAACATGGGTTTTGCCAAGCAATCATCCCGGACTATTTGTGGAAGTTTTTGGTTCGCTAGAGGTGAACCTAGAATTCTATACAACATGGAAAGGTGATGGGCGTGTTGTCATGTTAGATAGTGAACAAATTCATGGATTTGGAATTCCGGCATTTCTAAATCGTTGATGAGTTGATTGACAATCGCATCCTTCATTGCTACTATTGGCATAGTTAAATAATTCTCCTGTAAATCCTCCTTGACATTTTTGATTAAGGTGGGTATACTGCTATTTCTTTAGTCGTTCGACTTTCCTTTAGAGATGCAACAAATCAATCAAGTGATGATTCACATTTCTGATTTTTCCACTGCCAATCATTATAGAGGGCAGGAGATAATCGTCTTGCATCATCCTCATTTCCCATCTATCTATCATATTGCGTAGGAGGTCTACCTTTGGAGGCGAAAGAATTCAGCGCACTACGAATTAGTTTGGCATCTCCCGATCAAATTCGTTCGTGGTCTTACGGTGAAGTGACCAAGCCAGAAACAATCAATTATCGGCGCCTACGTCCTGAAAAAGACGGGCTGTTCTGCGAAGCTATTTTTGGTCCGACCCGTGATTGGCAATGCTACTGTGGCAAATACAAAAACATTCGCTATCGCGGCATTATCTGCGAGAAGTGCGGTGTCGAAGTCACCCGTTCTTCCGTGCGCCGTGAACGTATGGGACATATTGAACTTGCTGCCCCAGTTGCGCATGTCTGGTATACACGTCGTGTCCCCAGCTATCTTGGTTTATTGCTTGATGTCAGCCGACGCAATTTGGATCGTGTGCTTTATTTTGCACAGTATGTCATCACTAATGTAGATGAAGACGCACGCAACAAGGCGATGGATCGTATCAAGAAAGAATTGAGCTATAAAGAAAAAGAACTCGGTGGCGATATTGAAGATCGTATGTCCGAGATTAAAGATAATCACGAAACCTTCGTCGATCAGTATGAAGATCGTGCCAAAGCGATCAATGACCATTTCGACAGTGAACTTGCGCGTCTGAGTGATGATATCATGGAACAGGCGAAGCAAGTCCAAGATCGCATCGAAGGTTTGATTGGTCAACCTGCTACGAGTGATGTCAATTTTGAAGCGGCTGATTTGGTAATTGTTGCACGCGGCGAATTAGTCACGAATGATCATATCTCGAATATTCAGAATTCGGTCAATACATATTTAAGTGATTTGCAGTCTGAAATCGATGATATGCGACAACAAGAGCTGGAAAATCTCAATACCGAGATTGATGAAGCTGCTACAGAAATCAACAGCAGCTTAGACGAGCATCTTACAGAATTAGATTCACGCCTGAACAATGTTCGTCAAAGTGCGGAAAAACAATTGAATGAATTGAAGGATTTGCACATATTGCAATTCCTATCCGAAACACGCTTCCGTGAACTCAAAGGGCGTTATGGGAATGTGTTCCAAGCGAATATGGGTGCAGAAGCGTTTTATGACATTCTGCAAACACTTGACCTTGATAAGCTCGCCAAGGAATTATGGCACGAGGTTCGTAACACACGTTCCAAACAGCGCAAGAAAAAGGCAACCAAGCGGCTGCGAGTCATTGAAAGTTTGAAAGTTAGTGACAATCGTCCAGAGTGGATGATTCTGACCGTTTTGCCTGTTATCCCACCCGATCTGCGTCCGATGGTTCAATTAGATGGTGGTCGCTTTGCAACCAGTGACTTAAATGATCTCTATCGCCGCGTGATTAATCGGAACAATCGGCTTAAGCACCTGCTAGAACTTGGTGCACCAGACGTAATTGTCCGCAACGAAAAACGCATGCTCCAAGAAGCTGTTGATAGCCTCATCGACAATAGTCAACGAGGTAAAGCACTCAGCCGTCGTGGTCGCCGCGAATTGAAATCTCTGAGCGATATGCTCAAGGGTAAAAAAGGACGTTTCCGCCGCAACTTGCTGGGTAAACGTGTGGACTATTCTGGACGCTCTGTCATCGTGATTGGTCCACGTCTGAAGTTGCATCAGTGCGGCTTGCCCAAGACAATGGCACTCGAGCTGTATCGTCCATTTGTTATCAGCCGGCTGGTGAAATACAACTACGCCAGTAACGTTAAGGGTGCAAAACGTATTATCGAGCGCGAGAAACCTGAAGTCTGGGAAGTTCTGGAAGAAGTTATCAAAGAACGTCCAGTTCTGTTGAATCGTGCCCCTACCCTACACCGTCTCGGTATTCAGGCTTTTGAGCCACAATTAGTCGAGGGTAAAGCGATCCAGATTCACCCGTTGGTCTGTTCTGCGTTCAACGCTGACTTCGACGGTGACCAGATGGCTGTCCATGTTCCATTGAGCGATAAAGCCGTGCAAGAAGCACGCGAGTTGATGCTTAGTACACGTAACTTACTGAAGCCTGCTGATGGTATGCCGATTGTTGGTCCTTCCAAAGACATGGTGCTTGGCATCTACTATTTAACAATGGACCCAACGATTGAAATCATCGCACGTAAAGAACGTGCTGATGAGTTCCGTTCAATTGACACCATCAACAATCCTGACATGCGTGTTGGCGTTGCATTCCGCTCCAACGGCTACTACTACACCCAATACCGCGAAGTACCGGGGATGGTTCTATTCAATGATGTAAAAGAAACTGATGAAAATGGTCGTGAGCGCATTGTTGAAACTGCCGTTGATGGTACTATTCGTGCACTCATTGATGGTGACATAGATTGTATGCTTGCAAACACCGTTGAGATTCGTAAGTTAATCCGCAACCGTGAACTAGATGATGTGCTAGAGATTACCAATCTCCACGAACGCCGCCTCGTCATTGATCATGATGAAGTTGAGTATCTATACAATCTTGGTATGGTTGACCTGCACACACCAATTTTGCTCGGTAATATCTACGATGAGCGGGAACCACAAGACGAACCAGAACCCACAACTGTTGGTCGTGCAATCTTCAACCGCATCTTGCCTGATAGCATTCGCTATGTACAAGAAACACTCGGCAAGAAGGGATTGCAAAAACTGGTTGCACGGTGCTATCAGAAAATTGGTAGTGAACGCACAACTGATGTGGTCGATAGTATCAAAGACTATGGATTCCATTACGCTACCGTATCTGGTACGACTATCGCAGTTAGTGACATTACCATTCCAGATGAGCGGCACAAGATTCTGGCGCACGCGGATGATACTGTCACCCGTGCAGAACGCGATTTCCGCCGTGGTTTGATGACAGAAGAAGAACGCTACCAAGTCACAATTGACGAGTGGAGCCGTGCGAAAGATTCTCTGCAAGAGCTAATCCGTGACACACTCGACCCCTATGGTCCGATTGCAATCATGGCAATTTCTGGATCAACTAAAGGTGGATTTGGACCCATTACGCAATTAGCTGGTATGCGTGGTTTGATGGCTGACCCATCTGGTCGTATCATTGACTTGCCAATTCGGAGTCACTTCCGTGAGGGTCTTGATGCGCTCGAATACTTTATCTCTACGCATGGTGCGCGTAAAGGTCTCGCAGACACCGCACTCCGTACAGCAGATGCTGGTTATCTCACCCGCCGTCTTGTTGACGTAGCTCAAGATGCGATTATCAACCGAACAGACTGTGGAACAGAACGCGGGTTGATACTACGCCGTAGCGATGATGTTGCTGGACAAACGCTCTATGATCGCATTGTAGGACGTTGTAGTGCTCGCGATTACCATCACCCAGAGACAGGTGAATTGATTGTCGCGCGCAACGATTTAATTGACGAAGAAATTGCAACCACAATCCAAAATACCGATATCGAAGAAATTTCAGTTCGCAGCCCAATGACTTGTAAGTTGATTCACGGTATCTGTGCCTTATGTTATGGGCGCGATTTAGGTACCGGCGAAATGGTTGCAATTGGCACAGCAGTCGGCATTATCGCGGCACAATCTATTGGTGAGCCGGGAACGCAACTCACCTTGCGTACCTTCCACACTGGTGGCACAGCCGCCAAGAGTGGTGACATCACCAGTGGTCTACCCCGTGTTGAAGAATTATTCGAGGCGCGGAAGAAGCCAAAAGGTGAATCCGTCATGACGGATATTGGTGGTGTTTTGCGACTGACTGAGCGCGAAGACGGTGTTCGCATCGCAACAGTGATCGATAGTGAAGTTTTCAACGAACAACATGAAATTCCTTCAAGTTGGGAAATCGTTGTTGAAGATGAGAAGGATGTCTCAGAAGGCAACAAACTAGCTATTGCCAAAGATGATTCTGGCGAAGTACTTGTTGCCAAGATGGACGGTACCGTTCATCTTGAAGGTAATACTATTTACATCCGCTATGAAAGACGCGAAGAAGCAGAGTACGAAATCCCTGCGAATGCACGCTTGGTTCAAAGTCTGTATGATGGCGCACAAGTGAGTCCGGGACAGCAGTTGACAGAAGGTTCCAAGAATCCACATCGAATTTTGCGTGTACTGGGTTCTGATGCAACGCAGCTTTACTTGCTCACAGAAATCCAGAAAGTTTATCGTAGTCAGGGTGTGAATATTGCGGATAAGCACGTTGAAGTTGTAATTCGTAAGATGCTTTCCAAAGTGCAAATCACCAAGAGTGGTGCTAGTGAATTGCTTCCGGGTGAATTGATTGACCAATTGCAGTTACTCAATGTCAATGAGTATCTGATTGCTAACAATGCGGAGCCTGCCGCAGGAGTTCCCGTTTTGTTGGGCGTAACTAAAGCAGCACTTAGCACCGACAGCTTCTTATCGGCGGCTAGCTTCCAGCATACAATCAAGGTGTTGGCAGGAGCAGCAATCGAAGGCAAGGTCGATCGCCTGTACGGTTTGAAGGAAAATGTGATTATCGGTAAGCTGATTCCGGCAGGACGTGGTTTCCACGCTTACCAAGATCGTGAACAAGTCGCACCAAACATTACCCTAGAAGCACAAGGCGCATTGGACTTCACCGAAGAAGCTGACGACAGCGACAGCTTCGAAGATAGCATCATGACAAATATGTAGTAAACAAGCTATAAGTATCAAAAAAGCGCGAGTCTTAAGATTCGCGCTTTTTATTTTCATAATTACAGTTGCTACTCTACGGACTAGGGTCTTTGAGCTAATGCCCAGTAGAGGGGGCGTTCCTGTAGTGTCAATCCTGTCTCAAACCCCGGATACAATAAGCTGTAACCAGCCAATTCAACGCGATTTCCTATTAGAATCTCATTGCCGAAGTTCAAATTCCATAGAATCATCGGTCCCATATAAGCACGCTCTTGTCCTATTTGGAAAGCGCGAAGTGTATAATCGCGTTGTGCTTCAGGCGTATTATAAAGCATCCATTCTTGAGGGGGTTGCGTCGGGAAATCTGACCATGTTGCCCAGCCAAATTCTGTTGTCCACATCTGAACATCGTGGTTATTCCGCAGCATCACCTCTCGATAATCTTCGATATTATCGAGGAAGAAAAAGTGTGGGTCATCATCCCAGCCACGTCCTTCAACATTATTACAACACCTTGCATCTGGTGCATTACCCCAACCATATGGGTGAATACCAACCACTACATCTCGGTAACTAGCGAGTCCTGCATTATACATCTGCTGCATAAATGTTCGATCATCCACACTGAATTGTGAATCACCCGTTGGTGCTAGCCCAGCCGTGATAATTATAATATCCGGCGAATAGGCACGAATCTGGTTATAAGCCGGTACAAAAAGCTGCATATAGCCTTGACCACTAAACGGTAAAGCTCCTGTCCATTCACGGTTCAAGTTCGGCTCATTCCAGACTTCAATCGCATCAATAGATTCACCAAACCGCTCTAACATTAGTCGGATAAAATCTACAAGGTCTTGCGGGTTATCAGGCGGACCATCTTCGTTAGCATTGACATTTCGTGCCCAACGCGGTGCTTTTGCAATGCTAATCATCACCTTAAAGCCCGAATTGTGAGCTGTTTCCACATGTTGCTCGAACAGGCGAAATTCTGTTTCATACTGTCCTGAACCACCGGGTTGCAAAGCAGCCCAATTTGCCTGCAATTTAACCCAGTCTACGCGCATCTGCCCTGTTTGTGCCATTACTGCTTCCCAACCTTCTGCTGGCATGTTGAAATACAATTGAATCCCCATTTGAGAACGATCTAATCTAGGGGAACCAGGAATCAACGTCGCTGGTGATGTAATGGTAGCAGCAGGTGCTGCAGCAACTTCGTTGCCTTCGTTCTGCTGTGGTGGGCGGTCAGTTGCTGTTAGGGTTGGTCTGGGCGTTTCCGTAGGCGGTTGAACATACCCCTCATCAACAATAGAGCCTAAGATTTGTCCCTCTGATGTGGGTTCTGATGCGGAGGCAACCTCTTGAGGCGTAGGTGATGATTCGCTGACTATTCCTTGATCGAGTGTAGGCACACTCTGGCTATCGACTGTTGGTAATACAATGATGCCTTCTGGCGTAGCTGCAATGGGCGTAGATTCTTCAACAGAAGTATCCACAGATTCATTGATAGTCGGGCTTGCCTGTGCAGTGGGCGTAACAATCACGGGAATTGGCGCGCGCGGTACACAAGCGGTTACGATGACTAACAAAATAATAATTGGAAGATGTTTTGGTTTGAGTGTTTTGTTTTGTGTCTGCATAATGCGGCATCTTATCATACTGTGAAATGGCTTACTATAGGAACATTTTTACCGTCAGGAAATCGTCAGGTATATGGTATAATAGAACTTGTGTTTTACATTTGACAGAGTTTCCAACTCTTCACTAAAATCAAATCATTTCAAGATTACAGCTACATAACCTGATTATGAGGATTTTTGATGAATAACGGGTCTATTGAACGGGTGAATATTGAACAAGAAATGCGCGAAGCATATCTTGATTATGCGATGAGTGTGATTGTCTCGCGGGCATTACCCGATGCACGAGATGGCTTGAAACCAGTGCATCGTCGCATTTTATATGCAATGTATGATATGGG
>Ga0207422_1003835_pt1 | contig 13826 bp, 10 predicted proteins | sample MarCyaLeptolynsp_FD_187757 | JGI IMG/M metagenome (GOLD analysis project Ga0207422, IMG submission 187757) | Marine cyanobacterial communities from Panama - species 1 Leptolyngbya sp. (SPAdes) | ecosystem: Environmental > Aquatic > Marine > Unclassified | place: Panama: Panama City | collected...
GGTGGCTTTTCCGGGCCGTGCGTGGCCACCGGCGTCTCGGGTTCGCTGCCTTGTCCCGACCCGGACCCGGACGAAGGAGACTCCTTCGTTCCGGGTCCGGGCCCGGCCTCGGCCTCGGCCTCGGCGTCGTTCGCCTTGGCCTCGGCTTCCGCCCCCTCCGCCGTCCGCATCCCGCGTTGTGGCAGATCCGGCAGCGTCGGCGGCGGATACAGCCCGAGCACCACCCCGAGCGACCATCCACCGACCATTAACCTTCTCCCTCCGTCTCGCCTTCCTCGCTCGGTGCTTCCGAGCTCGGCGGCGTCACATCCGTGGCGAATCCTTCGAGCATCCAGTCCATGTCCGCGGTCGCGATGTCGAACACCGAGACCAGCGTGGCGCGCACGACCCCCTTGGCCGAAGTCATGTAGACCACGCGCATGAAGGTGTCGGACCGGCTGACGACCTGGTACGTCAGGCTCGGCTGCCCGAACAGATTGGTCGTCTCCACGAGATCGAAGTCGATGCGAGCGCTCCGCTCGATCGCCAGGTGCGACAGCTCGGCGTGTGCCACCGCGAACGGATCGTCGAGGTCCACGTCCGCGAGCGGCATCGGCGGGTCTTCGTCCTCCGGAAGCTCGACCCCAGCGAAGGGATCGAAGCGCTCGTCTTCAGGCACGAACACCTCCACGCCCTCGAGATCGGAGATCACGTCTTCGCTGCCGACGGGCGCGATGTCCAGACCGTGGGTCGAAGCGGCCACGTTGACGTCGTAGCCGAACACCTCGGGCCGGATTCGAAGGCGGAGCCCCCCGTCCGCGTGGAGGATTTCCCACGGCGGCGCGAGGTACTCGACGGTGAACGTTCCCTCGCGCTCGGTGAAGCGCGCGCGTCCCCAGGCGTTCGGGTCGTCGCCGTCCGCCCCACATCCGGCCGTACCGAAGCTGAGGAGGCCGGTCAGGGACAACCCGACGGCGCGTTTGCAGCGAGCCACGTAGGAGGATTCGGCTCGATTGGCGCGCGGTTTAGTGGGGGTCCGTTTCGGGTCGGCTCGACTCAGCGCGCTGCGCCCAGCCCGATCCGCGCGCGCTCGGTCAAGTAGTCCGAGCGCGTCGGGTCCAGGCCGACCACCGACACCGTGTCGTCCTCGGTGTTGGCCACGTAGGCCACCGAGCGCGTGGCATCGATCGCGATCTCGCTGGGGCCCGCACCGACCTCGACCGTCCGCAGCACGCGAAAGGTCGACAGCCCCACCACGGCCACGGCGGCGGAGCCTCGGCACGCGACGAGGGCCAGCGCCTCCGCGGCGTCGGAACGAACCAGCTCGAGCGCGTTGGGGTCCTGACACAGCGGCACGCTGCCCAGAACCGTCTCCTCGATGAGGCCTTCGTCGGTGACCTCCGTCCGCAGCCGCAGCAGGCCCGGCGGCGTGTTCTGAACCGCGAGCAAGATCTCGCCCTCGTCGTCGGCGAAGGCAAGGTCGGCCATGAACGGCCGGCCCTGCACCGCAGCGATGTTGAGCACCTGCAGGTCGACCTCCCGCCCGCCGAGCACGCGGTCGAGCCCCGGCGCGACGGTGAACTGACGCAACCCCGGAAAGTAGCGGTGCGATGCGTAGAGCACCGGTCGCCCGCAATCCCGACTGACCAGCGGTGGGTTGTCCGGATCGCAAGGTCGCTGCACCACGGCGAAGCCGCCGCGAAGCTCGTCGTCGTCGAACAAGTCGTCGCGAAAGAACTCGGCCTCCACGTCGACGAGCTCAGGCCCCGCCTCGCCATCGAGCGACAGCAACGAGATCGAGCCACCGAGCAGGTGCGGCACGTAGGCGAAGCGTCCCAGCACATCCCCCACCGAAATCGGACCGGGATCGCCGGGCAGGTCGGTGTTCGGATCGGTGGGCGACTCGGAGATGCGATGGGCCGCGTCGCAGCGGCCATCGTCATCTTGGTTGCAGTCGACCCGCGCCGCCGTGCCCTGCCCCACCAAGTCGAGCCACACCACCGACGTGGGGGCCGAGGTCGGAACGAGCAGCCGCGCCGGACCATCCGGACCCGCGGGGCGATCGACGGCGATGTTGCCCACGCCATCACCGAGCACCACCGTTCGCTCGGGATCGATGAGTGCCCGCGGATCACACTCGACGCCGCCGTCGCTCGCGGGACGGCACGTGCGTCCATTGCCGGGCCGCGCCATCGCGTCGTCGAGCGCCTCGAGATCGACGACGGCCAGCGTTCCCGCCGGCTCGCGTCGATCCCAGTTGCCGTTGGTCACCAGCAACACCGCACCGTCGGGCGCGACGGCGATACCACTGGGCTGGCGCAAGGTGCCCCGATCGGGCAGCGGGTCATCGTTGGCGCCACAGCCCCCAGACACCGTCACGAGCGACACGACGCCGGCCCCTCGGAGCCATCGCGCCCCCGTGGTCACCCAGCGTGCTCCGGACCGCCCTCGCACGCCCGAGACGATACCGCGAGACGGGTTTTCGCGGGTTTCTTGGGTGCGCGTGGCCGCCGACCTACGGTCGGCCCGATGCTCTGTTTCGGGCTGCTCGCCGCGTCGTCGCCGATCGCGTGGATCCAGCTCGGAGCGCTCATCGCCGGCGCCGCCGGGCTCGCGGTCGTCGTGCGCCGACGTCGGGCGGCAGGCCCGCGCCCGCAGAGCATTCCACTGACCGGCCAGCACGCGGTCCACGTCGTCGACGCGGGCGGTGAGCGCCTGGTGATCGGAACCGGTCCCGGCGCCGCCCCGAGTCTGCTGTGCCGCCTCGAGCCATCCCCCAGCCCGGTCGCGGCCCCGTTGCCGAGTTCCACCGCCGACGCCCAGTAGCCGCAGTAGTCGCAGTAGTCGCTCGATGGAGGCCTCCCCCAACCTCACCCTCTGGGCCGTGCTGATCGCAGCGCCGCTGGTGCTCGCGCTCGCGACCGCCTTCACCAAGACCTCGGTCGTACTCGGAGCGCTGCGGTTCGGCTTCTCCGCGGAGGCCCTGCTGCCGCTGCCGGTCGTGTTCGCGCTGAGCTTGCTCGTCACCGCGATCGTGATGGCTCCCACCGCCAGCGCGATCGCGACGGGCATCGGCGAGGCCGGCGGTCTCGAGGCGGTCGGCTCGGTCGAGGCCTGGCGCACCGTGCTTCAGCCGCTCGAGGCATTCCTGCAGCGGCACGCCGACCCGAGCGAGCTGTCGTTCTTCGCCGAGCTGCAAGGCCGCGGCACCGAGGACCCGCTGGTGCTCGTCTCGGCGTTCGTGGTCACCGAGTTGTCCGAGGCATTCGCCATCGCGGTCGCCCTGCTCATCCCGTTCGTCGTGGTCGACCTGCTCGTCGCGCAGGGCCTGGTGCTGCTCGGCCTCGTCCAGCAGCCAACGCCGATCGTGACGGTTCCGCTCAAGCTGCTGCTGTTTTTGGCCGTGGGCGGCTGGGACATGCTCATCGCCGGACTGGTGGAGGGCTACGCGTGAGCGCGCTGCTCGACCTGGCCCGCGACGCGCTGCTGCTCGCGGTGATGCTCGGCCTGCCGCTGGTGGCCGTGGCGCTCGTGGCTGGGCTACTCGCGGGCTGGCTCGGGCAACTCACGGGCGTTCAAGATCCCGCCGTCGGCGCGGCGCTGCGCGTCGGCGCGATCGTGCTGGCGGTGTGGTGGACCGGTGCCGCGATGGCCGAGCGCGTGACGGACATGACCGCGCAGACCTGGGCGCATCTTGCCGAGCTCGGTCGCGCCGGCATTGCCGGCCCTCACGGCCGGGAGCTGCGCGCAGGGGACTCCCCCGCCCCGTGAGCGCCTGGGACACTCTGGTCGGACCGACGAGCCTGGTGTGGCTGCTGGCCACCGCCCGGCTGTTCGCCATCATGCGGGTGCAGCCGGCGTGGCGCCTCGCGGTCGGGCCGTGGTGGACCGCCGTCTGCCTCGGACTGGCCGCGATGCTGTCGGTGGCCGCATCGCCGGTGGCGCCGACCGTGCCCGAGTCACCGGGTCTGGTCCATGCGGCGGTGCTCGTGGTGGTCGAGCTCGGGGTCGGGTCGCTGGTGGGACTACTCGCCTCGCTGCCCGCCTACGCCCTGCTGGGCGCCGGTGCGGGCTCGGCGGTGGTACTGCGAACGGCTCCCAAGCCCCTCGTCGCGCTCACCGTGTCACTCGTGCTGGCGACCGCGCTGTCGCTGGGTCTGCATCAGCCCCTGCTCGCGGCGGCGATCGACACGCTGGTCTGGCTTCCGCTGGCCGAGCCGTGGACGATGAGCCTGTCGCCATCGCTGCTTGCCGGTGCCGCGCACACGATGCTCCTGCTTGCGCTCGCTCTGGTGACGCCGGTCCTGCTGGCGGGGGCGACGGTCGAGATCGTCGCCCGTCTGGTCGGTCGTGGCCCCGGACCGGCGACGGGCGCAGCCGCGGCTGCTCCGTGGTTGCGCCTCGCCGCGGCCCTCGTCGCTCTGGGTGCGAGTTGGGCCGCCTACGCGCCGGCTTGGACGCGCGCCCTGATGCCGGCGGCGTAGTCAGTCTGTCCGAGCTCAGGACTTGCGACGACGACGACGACGCCGCGCGCGGAGTCCGAGCAGCACCAACATGGCGAGCGTGCCCGAGCCGCGCATGCGCTTGGGCGTCGTACAGCCGCAGCCGAGGTCCGGCGCGTGGGTGTCGTTCCAGTCGTCGAGCATCGCGTTGATCTGGTCCTGACGATCGGCCACCCGCATCAGCCGCCCCTCCATGATGTCGTCGGCCGCGACCGAGTTGGGCATCTCGTCGAATCGCGGGGGCACGTCGTCGTCGTCGAACCAGATGATCTGACCGTCGGCAAGCTCGAGGCGGTCGGGGCCGTCGCACACGTTGACCCGCGTTGCACTCCACTGGTTGCTGACGTCGCCCAGGCCATCGGCCTCTTCGAACAGCGGGTCCTTGGTCATCTCCGCCGGCGAGATCGTGGTGTACATCCGCGTCAGGTAGTCGTTGTCCTGCAGGATGTCGCGTGCGTGCTCGGCGGGGGCGAGGATCTGCTCCTCGAAGTCCTCGACGAAGCCGTCCGGATTCCAGTCGAGCGTGTCGGTCTCGTCGGCGTAGCAGTCGGTGCAGGCGTAGAAGTCGTCGGGCGACACCCCGGGCGGGGGCGGGAAGTGGTTGTTGAGCAGCGGCATCACCAGCGGCGGGATCGGATCGCACACGGGATTGCCGTTGAAGTCGAAATCGCAGCCGCCGAGCAGCCCCTGAGCTTCCAGCGTATTGGAGAGGTTGTCCGGTCTCGCGTACGCGAAGGGCCCGCTCTTCCACGAGGGCGAGTGCACCCGGGTGCCATCGATGATCGCAGAGCGTCCGGCATATTCGGTGACGAAACCGTGGCCATCGGCGCCCTCTTCGTCGACGGCAAGGGTCACGACCTCTTCGTAGTTCGCCCCGAGATTGAGCCAGTCGAGTTTGATCGGATTGAGCTCGACGTGCCGGAAGTTGGTCGGGATCACCCGGTCGTCGCCCAGAAAGAACACGCGTACGCCCATGTCTTCCTTCGCCGCAATGCGAGTCAGCCGCAGCGGCACGCACGGCTCGTCGCCCGCGTAGTCGAGCACCACCGGGTGGATTTCGTCGACGCCGGCGCCGGGCCGCAGCTTGAAGGCGACGAACATGAAGCCGTCGTCGTGATACTCGGACAGGATCGGCGGCGCCTCGTCGTCCTGGGCGAAGCCGTTTTCGTCCAGCCAGTCGACGACCCCCTGGGCCGTACCGCCCTCGAGCACCACATACTCGAAGCTGCCCACGACGTCGCGCGCCACCACCTCCGGCTCGTCGAAGTCACCCCCGAATCCGTCGCCGGCCAGTCCACCATCACCGCCCGCGAACGCTGCGTCGTCCATCGCGGCGCACCCGAACTGGGGCGCGTCATCGTCGTTGTCGCACTCGCTGCGCCGGTTGAGGGTGAAGGTCGGCACCGTCGACGCCAGGGCCTCCTGAAACAGCAGGTCCGAGCCCACCGTGACTTCGGGCAGCGCCATCACCGGGACGATCCAGGCGAACTGCTCGGGACTGCCGGTGTACTGGATCTGAACATGCGCCTCGACGCGCCCGTCACCGACGACGAACAGCACGTTCTCGCCGGTCTGATCCACGGGCATGACCTGTGGGCCCGCGTCGCAGAATGTGCCACCGCAGGCGGCAGCCTCGCCCGGCGCCCCGAGCCAGGCCGCGCTCGCGACCACCGAACCCACCACCACACCCATCCACCGAGCCAACATCGTCTTCATCGAGCCATCCATCCGAGCAACCGTCCGGCGCCCATGCACGCCGAACCAGTGCGGTAGTGCTCGCCGACCGACCAACGATCGTGCTCGACCGCAAACGGCCGAGATTTTTTTTCGACGACCGCTTCGGACGAACGCGCGCCTTGCGCTACTGACAGATCCCGGTCGGTACGCCGCAGTCACCGGCGCCCTCGCAGGTGCCGCTCTCGCACTCGTCGTTGAACCGGCACTCGTCACCGGTCACGAGACCGCCGGGGCAGTACGGGTCGTCGCACTCGGTCGGGTACTCCATCTCGCGGAAGATGTGCGCGGGCAGCTCGATCACGCCGCTGGCGTCGAGGTCGTCGATGGACTCGGCTGGCCCCTCTCGCGTGCCCTCGGCGCGCTCCCACATCGTCACGAAGTCGTGGGCCGAGGTCCGCAGCGGCTCGGTGTCGGTGCCGAGCTGGTCGAGGTCGTCGAGCAGGTCGTCGAGCAGGGCGATGTGGCCCAGCCCTGCCTCGTCGAAGCCCGTTCCGAGCGGGGGCGGTCCGGCGTCTCGCTCGTCCCGCGCCTGACACTGCGCCTCGATCGGAAACGAGGCCGAGCACGCCTGCGGCCCAAAGCGTGGTCGCGTCTGCTGAATGAACCCGTTGAGGTCCGAGCCGAGCCCCATCGGCACCTTGAGGCCAAGCCGACCGAAGTCGTAGGCCTGGGCGAAGGAGCGGCTGCTGCCGTGGCACGAGTTTTCGACGGGCGAGTCCTCGTAGCCGTGGGTCTCCTCGTGGGCCGTGCGCAGGCCGAACATGCCACCGACCTCGCGCAGCATGCCCGCAACGTAGGCCGGGGTGGTCTTTTCTTCCTCGTCCTTGCCCACCGCCATCATCTCCCGGAAGTGACCGTGCGAGATGTAGAACGGGTAGTAGTCGTACTCGACCGAGATGTCGTAGAGGTCGGCGACCGAGCGCTCGGACAGATGCGCCGCATCGACGAGCATGCCGCGATCGAACATCGCGCGAATGAGGGCCTTGCCCTCGTCGGACAGGCCGAGCACGTTGCGACACTCCTCGTCCACGTCGAACCCGAGCGTGGCCATTTGAGACGTCAGCGCGCAGTCGTAGTCGACGTGGCAGCTCTCGACGTACTGAAACAGGTGAAAGATCGAGTTGTGCGGCGCCGCGCCGCCAAAGCGGTTGTCGAGCTGGTGCACCGGCTGCAGCGTGCGCACGCCCAGATCGTAGAGCTCGTCGAGCTGCGGCTCCCAGTCGCCCTCCGCCATGATGTGCGAGGCCTCGACCGAAAGGATGAACGCGAGCTTGTCCTCCTCGACGATGCGGCGCAGGTCGGCCGCGGTCAGGGCAATCTCCACCCAGTCGTTGGCCGCCGCGAAGTCGTTGGCCATCTGCAGCTGCAGCAGGACGTCGTCCATCTCGTTGCAGTCGGGGCGCGTGACGTTCTCGTCCGGCAGCGCGCGACACAGCCAGTCGAACGACACCGCCGAGATGACCTCGACGCGCAGACCCGCGTCGTAGGCCTCGCGCAGGTGCTCCTCCCACACCTGCTGGTGGGCGATCGCGTCCCAGCGCGGCCACCCGTCGAGGTCGGGCCAGCCCCCGGTACGGTCGGCATGCTCGCCGGTGTCGCCGGTCGAGCCGGGAATGTTGGCGATGAACTCGGTGACCAGTGGTCCGCCGCCGCCGACGATCGTCTGCACGAGCGGCGCGATCTGGCCGAGCTCCTCGAGCGAAAGGTCTTCGCACTGGTCGAGCAACGGGCCGAGCTCGTCGCGAAGCTTGCCGTGGTCGCCCGGCTCGCCGCCGTCGCACGGTCCGAGCGCCTGCTCCCCCGTGCCGAGCACGGTGCCGTGAAACCATCCGCCGCCGAACGCTTCTTCGCCGAACATGTGCAGGTGGAGATCGGCGACGCCCTCGAGCCGCGGGCCCTCGTCGCTGCCCGTCTCGTCTGCGCCCTCGGTCTCGTCGCCCGCGGTGCCTTCGGTGACGCCGCCGTCGCCGGTCGTCGAGTCGGTGTCGGCCGACTCGGTGCCCCCGCCCGAGGACGGTTCGGAGCACGCAGCCAGGGCCGCGAGAAGACAGGGAAATGCCAGATGGACTGACCGGTCAGTCAGCATAGACCCCAACAGTAGCCGGCGACGGGGAACACGGTCAAGGCGGGTCATCTCTCGCAAGACACGTCGCGACCGACGACCTTGCGCCCCTCGCACGCACCCAGGGCCACCGTGGGGGGCCAACTGGGGCCAACCCGCCCAGCGCGACGCACAGACGCGCCCGGCGAGCCGGCCCCGGTCAGCGCTGGGTCAGCGCCGGCTGGGTTGGCGCTACGCCAGGATGTCGGCGAGCGGCGCCTCGGAGATCATCGGCCCGCCGCCCACGCTGGGAATGGCCGGGTCGAAAGCGCGCGCGAGGGCCAACAGCACATCAGTGGTGTTGCCGGCCGCGGTCTGGTCGTCGTTGGGGTTGTTCTGCGCGATCGCCTGGTAGTGCACGCCGGGGTGCTTGAGGTGACCGCGGCCGTGGCCGCCGATGATCATCGGGATGCGCTGCCAGCTGTGCGTGTAGCCCTGCGACATCTCCGAGCTCGCGAACACCAGCGTCGAGTCGAGCAGGCTCTCACCCTCGAGGTCTTCGGTGGCCTGCAGGGTCTGCAGCAGCTGCGAGATGCAGCCCATGATGAAGATGATGTTCTGGTTGTAGCCCTCGTCGTTGGCGTGGCTGTGTCCGTGGTGCGTCCCGGACGTGCCGACGTCGAGCGAGAAGTACGACTCCGAAGCAACGCTGCAAAACAGGTTGCTCGCCACGCGGGTGATGTCGCAGACGAACGCGTACGCGATCAGCTCGGACATCAGCTGATTGACCAGCGTGAGGTTTTCCTGCCCGTTGGCCTCGGTGTTCTCGTGCGTGGGCTCGGCCGGAATGTCGCAGCTGGGCGGCAAGGCGGCGATCTTGGTCTCGAGCTCGTAGATGTTCTCCACGTGCGCATCGACGCGATTCTTGTCCTGCTTGCCCAGCTTGGTGCGCAGCTCGGCGAGGTCTTCCTTGACCGAGTCCAGCACCGACAGCCGCAAGTCGCCGTCGGTGGGTTGCGCCTCGAACTCGCCAAAGACGTTCTGCCAGACCTGCCGCGGGTCGTGCTCGGGAAACAGAGCCGTCAGTGCACCGGGCTCGCCCCGCGCCGAGGCAGCCTTGGCCGCGGTGCCGTTGTCGACCGGACTGTCGTACTTGGTGGTGCCGACCTGCATCGAGCGAATCGGCGTCTCGACCTGGTCGGCGATGATGTCCGCGATGACCTGGTCGATGGTCGGGCCGCCCCAGTCCGAGGCGAAGCCCCCGGCATTGGACGGGATGTAGTCGTAGCCCGAGAAGGTGGTGATGCCCTCGTGGTGGCTGATCGGCTGGGACCCGGTGTTGTTGCGCAGGCCGGTGCAAACCGTGACGTAGTCCTTGACCGGCTCGAACGGCTGCAGCTGCTCGGTGAGCTCCCAGTTGGGGCCGGTGGTCTCGGGCTCGAAGCGCGCCAGCTGGACGCCATTGCCGAAGAAGAAGGAGATGAAGCGCAGCGGCTCGTCGCCGCCGGCCTTGGCCCTCTTGGTGCCCCCGAACATCGCCTCGAGGGGCGGGAGCCCCACAGCGACGGCACTGCCTCCCACCATTCCGCGGAGCATGTGGCGGCGATTCAAACGGAACTTGTTCAATACGTGCATCGTTTCGTCCCTTCGCCTCTCACTTGGCCTGGCCCACGGTTCGGAAGATCGGACTGGCGACCAGCTCGATCATCAGGCGACGCATCGTGTGGCCTCCGTCGCCGTACGCGAGGTTGACGGCGTCGAGCGCCGGAACCTGCTCCACCTCGGGCACCCAGCCCAGCCCCTGCGTGTACACCTTGTTGACGAGGCAGCGCGGCACCCGGGGGTCCGCAGCGAGCAGCCCGGACAGCTCCGCTGCGTTGGCAAAGTCGCCGAGACCGTCGACCGCACCCGTCGCGTCGACGGGAAAGCCGTTGTCGGTGGTGCGGTACCCCCCGATGGGGTCGTAGTTCTCGAACGCGAACCCGATCGGATCCATGAACTGGTGGCACGCGTAGCAGGCCGGGTCCTCGACGTGCTGCGACAGGGCCTCGCGCAGGGTCACGCCCGGATCGGGCACCACCGGCTGCGGGTTGGCCCGAGGCGGCGGCAGCGGGACCTCCTGACACAGCATCTGCTCGGCGACGAACAGGCCGCGCCGCGTCGGCGAGTTGACGTTGGGATGCGACTCCTGGGACAGCCAGGCCGCCTGGGTCAGGACGCCCATGCGGTTCTGGTCGCCGGGCAGCGTCACGGTGTGCCACTCACCGGTCGCCTCGACGCCGTAGAGCGCCGCCAGGTCGTCGTTGACCCACGTGTAGTCGGCCGTCAGCAGCTCGAGCACGCTGTCGTTGCCCTCGAACACGTCGTCGACGACACGCATCGTCTCCTCGACCATGCCCACCGCCAGCTGCTGGCTCCACAGCGGGAACAGCTCGGTGGCCTTGCCCTTGGTCGGCAGGTCACGCACGTGGAGGTACTCGCCGAAGAAGTTGCGTACGACCGCCGTCGACTCGGGGCGGTCGAGCAGCTGGGTCGCCATCGCGCGCACACCGGCCTCGGTATCGAGCTCGCCCGCTTCGGCGGCGGCCAGCAGCTCGGCGTCAGGCGTGTGTCCGACGATCATGAGCGACAGTCGCGTGGCCATCTCGTAGCCATCGAGCTGTCGCTCGCCGTCGTCGCCCTCCTGGCCGACCTCGACCACGTACAGGAAGTACGGCGACTGCAGCATCGCCATCAGCTGGTAACGAAGGCCCACGGCGAAGTCGCCACCGCCCCATTCCTGGGCGGTGGTGGCCACGGCGACGAGGCGCTCGATCTCGTCGGTGGTCAGCGGGCGACGCCAGGCCATGCGCCCCAGGTCACTCGCGACCGAGGCGTAGCAGCTCTCGTCGGTCGGACCGTCCACCACGCACGGCGCGGTCGCGGCGATGTGGCTCGGGTCGGCGACCACGGCGTCGGCAATCGCGGCCGAGGATCCCTCGTACAGCTCGATGTCGGCCGGCGCGGGTACCGAGGTCAGGGTGCCCATGGCGTCGAACTTGCCGATCGACGGGTCGTCGGGAGGATCGGCTGCCGCGGCCGCCGCCGATCCGAACACGATCCCGACCGAGTCGACGTACTGATGCTCCAGCAGCCGCCTCACCCCGCCGGGATGGGGCGACGCGTCCGCATCGTCGTCGTCATCGTCGTCATCGCCGTCATCGTCGTCGTCGTCGTCGTCGTCGTCGTCGTCCGCATCGGCGTCATCGTCGTCGTCGTCGTCGTCGTCGTCCGCGTCGGCGTCGCCGGTCTCGTCGGCGCCTTCTTCATCGCCGACGACATCATCGGGGGCACAGCCCATCACTGCGAGTGCCAGCGCAGCCCCAAGCCGCTGCGCCGCACCCAAACGGGTACGCATCACCATCATTGACCTCCACAACGACGCGCCCGGGCGGTGGGCAGCCCAACGTCCGCGTCCTCACGTCCATGGACGCCCACCCCGCCGACCTTCACCCCAATCCACACAATGTGCCCCCCACCCCGCGCACCCCCCGCCCCACCAAAGTTTGTCAACTTTGGGGACGTAGCTCGAAGTTGAAAAACCCTGGAAACACGCGGTGTTTCACCGCCGGCCGCGCTATCGTGGGGGCGTTGGCGATGACCGGACAAGGTTGTCCCTCCGACGGCCAGCTTCTCGCGTTCGCCGAAGGGCTGCTCGACACGGTGCCACGCACCCGGGTGGAGGCGCACCTGGCTGGCTGCGGGGAGTGCACGGCCGTCGTCGGCGCGACGTACCGCGACACGGCCCCCGACCAGCCGACCCTCGTCGGTCGCTACGAGGTGATCGACGAGATCGGCCGAGGCGGGATGGGCCAGGTCTTGCGCGCGCGAGATCCTTCCCTCGACCGCGAGGTCGCCATCAAGCTGATCCTGCCCTCCGCCCTGTCCCCTGCCGCCAGGGGTCGCTTCGCCCGTGAAGCCATGGCGCTGGCACGGCTGCGTCACCCCAACGTGGTCGAGGTCTTCGATGTCGGGGAGTCCGACGACGCCCCCTACTTCGTCATGGAGCTCGTGGAGGGCGAGAGCCTCGACGCATGGTGCAAGGGCCGCAGCGTCCAAGAGATCCTGCGCTGCTTGATCGGCGCCGGCGAGGGACTCGCGGCCGCCCACGCCGCCGGCATCTTGCACCGCGACTTCAAGCCGGGAAACGTCCTCGTCGGGCCCGGCGATCGCGCCAAAGTCGGTGACTTCGGCCTCGCAACGTTCGGCCCGTCGCAGTCGGCGGTGACCGACGGTGCATCGGGCGGCACGCTGACCCAGACCGGCGCGCTGATGGGCACGCTGCCGTACATGGCGTCGGAGCTGCTCGACGGCGGCCGGGCGAGCGCCCTCAGCGATCAGTTCGCCTACTGCGTCACGATGTACGAGGTGCTGTTCGGTCGCCGGCCGTTTCACGGGCGCGACGTGCTGTCGCTGTCGGCCGCGATTCGGGAGGGCGAGGTCACCCTCGACAACGAAACGGTCTCGCTGCCAGCGCGAGTCGAGGCGGCACTGACCCGTGGTCTATCGCCCGACTCCCAGGATCGCTTCCCTTCGATGTCCGACCTGCTCGCGGAGCTGCGGCCGCAACGGCGGATCGCGCTCAAGATCGGCATCGGCATCGGCGGCGTCGGTGCGGCGACCGCCGTCGTCCTCGCCTCCTCGATCGCTCCGCCCTCGGCGTGCCGCACCTTCGCGGACGGCCTCGAGACGGTCTACGACAAGGGCACGCGCAAGCGCATTCGCGAGGCCTTCGAGCGCTCCGAGCTTCCCTACGTCGCGGCGACGGTCCGCAGCACCCTCGCGGGACTGGACGACTACGCCAAGGACTGGACCGATGGTGCCCGAGCGACCTGCCGCGAGGCGGAGCGAGGCGACTTGCCCGACGACGCACTGGACCTGCGGCTGCACTGCTTCAAACACGCCACCCAGCGACTCGAGGCGGTGCTCGAGCAGCTCCAGTCCCCCGACCGGATCCACATCGAGCGCGGCGGCGCCCTGGTGGCCGCGCTGCCCGACGTTCGCGTGTGCACAGACTCCGAGGCCCTCGCCCAGTTCGCGGTGCTGCCCAGCAATCCCACCCAAGCCAAAGAAGCGGACATCCTCGGCGCCGTGCTCAGCGATGGGTTCACCAAGATGCTCGTCAAGGACTACGACGGCACGATGGACGTGCTGCGACGCCACGCCAAGGCATTCGATGAGGCGACCTACCCTCCGGTTCGCATCCGCATGCTGACCCTGCGAGGGCGCGTCGAGCTGGGCCGGCAGGACTTCGCCGCTGCGGAGCAATCGAGTCTGCAGGCGCACGAGCTGGCCGTCGAGCATCGGCTCGACGCGGACGCGTGCCGCTCCGCGAACTATCTCGGGCACATCGCGTCGCGCCGCGGCGACCCGGTGCAGGCTCAGCGATGGTTCGATCTGGCGCTCGCGTTCGCCCAGTCGGCGGGTTCGGACCAGCTGCGCGCCCACGTCCTGACGACGTCGGCACGCTTCTACGCCAAACGCGGCGAGCTCGATCGAGCGGTGGCGGCGGTCCGGCAAGCCGTCGA
>Ga0207422_1003836_pt1 | contig 13825 bp, 9 predicted proteins | sample MarCyaLeptolynsp_FD_187757 | JGI IMG/M metagenome (GOLD analysis project Ga0207422, IMG submission 187757) | Marine cyanobacterial communities from Panama - species 1 Leptolyngbya sp. (SPAdes) | ecosystem: Environmental > Aquatic > Marine > Unclassified | place: Panama: Panama City | collected...
CGTGCCCATATCCCTGGAGAATGGAAGATCAGCCATGCAGACGGACGCTTGTCCGCCATGCGATCGACTGTCCCGCCAGCAGCCAACGCGCCGGATTTTGGCGATCTGGCTCGCCCGACTGTCGGTCGATCACTGGCGGCTTTGTAACGGAATTTCTGTCGGCGAAGGCGCGGATAGCGAACCCACCGCGCTGGTGGTCGAAACCGCTCATGGTCCGCGGATCGAAGCCGCGAACGATCTGGGCCATGCAGCTGGCGCGCGCGCTGGCATGATGCTGGCCGATGCGCGCACTCTGTGTCCGGAGCTCAAGGTTGCCCCTGCTGATCCGGCGGGTGATCGCGATTTTCTTGAGAAGCTTGCCATTTGGTCGCAGCGCTGGGGCCCTTGGAGTGCGCTGGATCCTCCCGATGGTGTTCTGGTCGATATAACCGCAGCGGCGCACCTGTTTGGTGGTGAGGAGCGGTTGCTGAAGGATGTTGAAGCTGCCTTTGCCAAGCGCAAATTGGTTGCGCGGGCAGCGATCGCGCCGACCGCGGGAGCGGCATGGGCCTTGGCGCGTTTCGCGCCTCCCAGAGCCATTGTTGGTCCTAAAGAAGATCCGATGCGATCTCTGGGGGACTTGCCGGTGGCTGCCTTGCGGCTCGATACAGATGTTCTGACCGTCCTCAGGAGGCTGGGGCTCAAGCGCCTCAACGACCTCACAGTGATTGTAAGCAATGCGGATGGCTCAGGAAGCGCTGGCGGCCGCGATGCTCTCCAGCGCCGTTTTCGCAGTCGCAAGTCGCCTTCAGCCAATCCTCTGATACGCCTGGATCAATTGCTGGGGCGAGTGCCTGAGCCATTGCTGCCTGTGGTCGCGCATACGATGCCGATGGTGCAGCGGCGCTTGCTCGAACCGATCCGCCATCGCCAATTGCTTGATCGTGTCCTGTCCGATCTGGCGCAGGATATGGCGCGTGTGCTGGAGGGAAGAGGGGAAGGTGCCCGGCGGCTCGAAATCGGGTTGTGGCGTGTCGATGGTGAGGTTCTGGTGCGCCAGCTTGAACTGGCCGCGGCCACCCGCGATGCAAAGCATATCGTGCGGCTGTTTGCCGGCAAGCTGGACGATGTCGATGCGGGTTTCGGGATAGAGACCGTTCGGCTGCGCTCAAGCTGGGCTGAGCCATTGGAGTTGGAACAGGGCGCGATCGACAAAGCGTCAGAAAGCCATGGGACTTCGCTTTCTGCCTGTCTTGACCGGCTTGCAGCCAGGCTTGGACCAAGGGCCGTAAGTCGCCCTGTCCCACACGCCAGCCACATTCCTGAGAGGGCGCAGGACTGGCAGGCACCACTGGCGGGGGGAGGTGCCTCAGCCACGGTGCAGAAATATCAGGATAGACCTCTCAAGATGCTGGACCGTCCAGAGAGGATCGAAGTGCTCTATGCCTCGCCCGATGGCCATCCTCAACGCTTTCGATGGCGCGGCAAGGTGCATGAGATCGCCCGGGTTGAGGGGCCTGAGAGGATCGCTCCGGAATGGTGGCGCGAGCGATCGCATATTCGCCTGCGGGATTACTACAGGATCGAGGACATACGCGGACAGCGATACTGGATCTATCGCCACGGGGTTATCAATGATGGGCGTGGGGGGCTGCCAGACTGGTACCTGCAGGGGCTGTGCGCTTAGCCCAATCGGCTGAACTTATTGGGAAATACGGATACCGCGATTTTACGATAGTTAAGGTTATCTTTCGTTTACGAGATTCCGGTAAAACGGCAGCATGAACATGCACAACGTCAACCGTTCATCGGAACGGCGCCCCCTCAGTATGATGGTGCGCGGACGGGTGCGCTCACGCCCGATCTATGTCGATCTGATCGATATCTCTGAAGGCGGCTGTAAGATCAAAGCGCGCCCAGGTTTCGCCGAGATTGGCGATCGCGTGGTGATGAAAGTGTCAGGCGTCAACGCTCCGCTCGGCACCATTGCCTGGGTTCGTGACGATGTCGCCGGTGTCGCATTTGACGGCCAGATGCATGCAGCGGTGCTCGATCATCTGTGCGAGCAAAATGGCGTAAAAGTGACCACCTTTGGTCAGGACGATCGCCGCGCCGTCTAAGCGAGCGGCTTCCATTCTAGATACTATCAAAGACTCTCCCATGTCTTGCAAAGAAGTCACTGGAACGAGTTGCGGAACATATATAGAACAAAAGGGATGCCTGATGCTCCACTCACACCCGATAAACGCACGCTTGAGCTTGATCCTGATCTGATCGAAGCACCCGAACGGGCGTCTTTTGTGGAGCTTGGGCTGGTCAGCTGTTTCAGCTTTCTGCGCGGCGCTTCAGATGCGGTCGATCTGGCCATGACCGCGCGATCGCTTGGCTATGATGCCATCGGGATCGCGGACGCCAACAGTATGGCTGGCGTGGTGCGGATCCATTCTGAGGCCAGCACACTCAAGCTGCGGCCCATTATCGGCACCAGAATTGAGACCGCCGAAGGGTTGATATGGCTTGCCTATCCGCGCGACCGAGCAGCCTATGGCCGGCTATGCCGCCTTATCAGTCTTGGACGGATGCAAACCCTTACTGGCGAATGGCAGGAGAAAGGGATGTGCGAGATCGATCTGGCGATGCTTGCCGACCATTCTGACGATGTGCAGCTGATCCTGCTGCCGCCAGAAGACTTGGACGCGCGTTTCACCGTTCCTGCATGGGACAGCAATGTGATCGCCTTGGATGGCAGCGATCTCGCCGCCGAGGTCACGGGGACGCTGGCTGAAGTCCTGCCGCATCTGGTGGAGGGCCTTTCCGGCCTTCAGCACATCGCCGCCAGCTACCTTTATCGTGGTGATGATGTGGCACGGATCGAACAGCTTGATGCCCTTGCGCGCTCACATGGGCTTTCGCTGCTGGCGACCAATGATGTGCACTATCATGCACCTCAGCGTCGCCCGCTGCACGATGTGATGACTGCAATCCGCCACAAGACCACTGTGGCGGAGGCCGGAGAGCTTCTCCATGCCAATGCCGAACGGCACCTCAAATCACCCGAAGAGATGCAGCGTCTGTTCGCGCGTTGGCCGCATGCGATTGCCGCTGCTCGCACAATTGCGGATCAGTGCCAGTTCAGCCTCGAAGAGCTGCGCTACGAATACCCCGAGGAGATTTACCCGGATGGTATGAGCCCGCAGCAATATCTGATCTCTGAGACCTGGAAGGGGGCAGAGTGTCGCTACCCGGAAGGTGTGCCGCCAAGCGTAAAACAGACATTGCAGCGCGAGCTTGAATTGATCGGTAAGCTCGATCTCGCGCGCTATTTCCTGACGATCAAGGACATCGTTGATTTCGCGCGCTCGGTAGAACCGCCAATCCTCTGCCAGGGCAGGGGAAGCGCCGCCAATTCCGCCGTTTGCTATTGCTTGGAGATCACCAGCGTCGATCCGGCCAAGCACCAGCTTCTGTTCGATCGTTTCATCTCCGAGGAGCGCAAGGAACCGCCGGATATCGATGTCGACTTCGAGCATGAACGGCGCGAGGAAGTGATCCAGTACATCTACGGAAAATACGGCCGTCATCGCGCTGGGTTGACCGCAACGGTGATCCACTACCGTCCACGTATGGCAATCCGCGAAGTCGGCAAGGTGATGGGGCTGTCGGAGGATGTGACAAGCGCGCTGGCGCGCACGGTTTGGGGCGGCCACGGTCGTGAAATCGGCGAGGCTCATGTTGAAGAGATCGGCATGAAGCTCGATGATCCTCATCTGCGCCGTGTTCTTGCCTTGACGGAGCAGATGATCGGCATGCCGCGCCATCTTAGCCAGCATGTCGGTGGGTTTATCCTTACCGAAGGCGCGCTGACCGAGACTGTCCCCATAGGTAATGGCGCGATGGCTGATCGCAGCTTCATCGAGTGGGACAAGGATGACATTGACGCGCTCGGCATACTCAAGGTTGATGTGCTGGCGCTGGGGATGCTGACCTGCATCAAGAAATGCCTCGACATGCTGGAGGATCATCATGATCGGCAGCTGACCCTGGCCAGTGTGCCGCGTGAGGATCCTGAGACCTATGCCATGCTGCGCAAGGGCGATTCCCTGGGTGTGTTCCAGGTTGAGAGTCGCGCGCAGATGAACATGTTGCCACGCCTGCGTCCGCGCGAATTCTATGACCTCGTGATCCAGGTTGCGATTGTCCGTCCCGGCCCAATTCAGGGCGATATGGTGCATCCCTATCTCAAACGCCGTCGCGGGGCCGAGCCGGTCAGCATTCCAGCACCATCGCCCAAGCACGGGCCACCCGATGAATTGTCCTCGATCCTGGCGCGTACGCTGGGCGTCCCGATTTTTCAGGAACAAGCGATGAAGATCGCGCTGGATGCTGCCAAATTCACCAGCCTTGAAGCCAATCGGCTGCGCAAGGCCATGGCGACATTCCGTTCGCGCGGGATGGTGCATGAGCTTGAGGATATGATGGTCGGAAGGATGGTCGCGCGCGGTTATGATCCTGACTTTGCTGAGCGTTGCTTCAACCAGATCAAGGGCTTTGGCGAATATGGTTTTCCCGAAAGCCACGCGGCCAGCTTTGCGCACCTTGTCTATGTTTCGAGCTGGCTCAAATGCCATTTCCCCGCTGCTTTCGCTGCAGCCTTGCTCAATTCGCAACCGATGGGCTTCTACGCGCCGGCGCAGATCGTGCGCGATGCACGCGAACATGGCGTCACGGTGCTGCCTGCGGATGTCAATGCAAGCCAGTGGGATTGCACGCTTGAGGAGATTGGTGAGGCGCAAGCCAATCAAGCGGGCCGGTTCGACAAGCACATCGCGCTCAGGCTTGGCCTGCGTCAGATCGATGGATTGCCTGAGCATGTCGCGGCGAGGCTGGTTGCCGCACGGGAAGAGAGCGGACCGTTTCGCGACGTCGCTGAATTGCAGGACCGGGCAGGGCTTTCCCCTTCCCATATCGAACGTTTGGCCAGTGCTGATTGCTTCACTTCGCTATCACTCCCTCGTCGTCAGGCCCTGTGGGATGCCCGCAGCCTGATTGCCACGCCTGATTTGCCTCTTTTCAAGGCCGCAGCCGAGCGTTCTGAAGGGGCTGAGAGTGGCACTGTCCATCTGCCTACCATGCCATTGCCCGAAGAAGTGGTGGCCGATTATCAGACCACACGGCTCAGCCTCAAAGCGCATCCGATGTCCTTCCTCAGGCCTGCGCTGGGCGAACGTGGCTTCGTCAAGGCTTGCGACCTGCGCGATCGCAAATACCGCGCCATGGTGCAGATCGCGGGTGTTGTGCTGATCAGGCAGAGACCTGGCAGCGCAAAAGGCGTGTGCTTCATCACGCTTGAAGACGAAACCGGAGTGGCCAACCTGGTGGTCTGGCCGGATCTCATGGCCAAGCAGCGCAAGGTGATTATGGGAGCGCGGCTGATGGAGGTGCGCGGCAGGGTCGAGTATGATGATGAAGTGGTGCATGTCATCGCGCAGCACCTGACCGATGCGACCGATCAGCTTTATGGCCTTTCGGAAGACATGCTCAACGCTCCCGTTGCCCGGGCTGATCATGTTACAAGTCCGCTGCCACCAGGACGCAACCTGTCGAGCCTGACCAGTCAGCAGCGCAACGCGAAGACGATCCGCCCGCGCGATATGATCGATTCGCTGCCGCTAGGCTCAGTACCAGCTGTGAGAGGGCATCCGCGCGACCACAGGATCATCCCGAAATCACGCGATTTTCATTAGCGAGCTGACTCAGGCCGCTTCCAAAGCATATCCGGCCGAACGAACGGTACGGATCGGATCCTTAACCCCATCAAGGCCAATCGCCTTGCGCAAGCGACGGATATGGACATCGACCGTTCGCAACTCGATGTCAGAGCCGGTTCCCCACACCCCGTCGAGCAATTGCCCACGGCTAAACACTCGGCCCGGGCTCTCCATGAAGAATTTCAGCAAGCGATACTCAGTCGGCCCAAGCTGCAGTGACTGGCCACGGCGCTGAACCTTGTGCGCTACGGGATCGAGCTTGATGTCACCCACCTCAATCGTCTCACCAGCAAGGGCGGGGCGGATGCGGCGCATCACCGCGGCTACACGAGCCAGCAATTCTCGCGGCGAGAAAGGCTTGGTCAGATAGTCGTCTGCTCCCGTTTCAAGTCCACGGATGCGGTCATCCTCGGCTTCCCGAGCGGTGAGCATGATAATTGGCACATGGGCGGTGCCTTTGTCGCGACGCAAGCGACGGCACACTTCAATTCCGCTGGTTCCCTCAATCATCCAGTCCAACAGGATCAAATCGGGGACATCCTCACACGCCATGACAAGCGCTTCATCACCGTCGGCCGTGCACCGGACATCATAGCCTTCATTCTGGAAGCGATATTCAAGCAGTTCCGACAGCGCCGGATCATCTTCAACAAGCAGCAATTTAGCGGCGGACATAGCGACTCAGGCTCCTTTACCCGCAGAAAGCATCCACAACCGGCTTTTGTTTCAATTGTGCTGCAGTTTTATGAAATCAAGCAGCCCTACTTGTCCACAGGGGCCCTTAGCAGCCCGCCTGACCTAGCGGTCATCGTCAGGCGGATAGACACCCGTAGCAGCGAAGTGAACCATCTCAGCGACATTGGTCGCATGGTCGCCGATCCGCTCGAGATTTCGGGCCACAAACAGCAATTGTGCGGCGCTCGAAATGGTCGCAGGATTCTCGACCATGTAGCTCACCAGATTGCGGAAAATACTGTTGTAGAATGCATCGACCTTGGAATCGGTGCTGATCACTTCGCGCGCGAGATCTGGATCGCGAGCAGCGTAAGCGGTGAGCACGTCATGGACCATCTCACCGGCGAGCTCGCCCATAGCGGGCAACAATGTCAGAGGCTCAAACCGGCTGCGGCCTTCGATCATGCCGACACGCTTGGCGATATTCTTGGAGTAATCGCCAATCCGTTCGACAACACCAGCGATCTTGAGCGCAGCAATGACTTCGCGCAGGTCATCCGCCATCGGTGCCCGCAATGCGATGATCCGAACAGCCAGTTTGTCGACTTCGGATTCGAGCGCATCGATCTGCTTGTCGCGCTGAACAACCTTGTTGCCGAGCTCGACATCGCCTTTGACCATTGCCTCGAGCGATTCCTGGATCGCCACTTCTGCCAGCCCACCCATCTCTGAGATCAGGCCACGCAAATGCGTGATGTCGCTGTCGAATGCTTTGACTGTATGCTCAGCCATTAGCCATACCTCCCGGTAATATAGTCCTGAGTACGCTGCTCAATCGGGTTGGTAAAGATATCTGAGGTCGGACCGTATTCGACCATCTTGCCCAAGTGGAAGAACGCCGTCCGTTGCGACACCCGAGCGGCCTGCTGCATCGAGTGTGTGACGATGACGATCGCATAACGCCCGGACAATTCATCAATCAGCTCTTCGATCTTGGCGGTTGCGATTGGGTCCAGTGCAGAGCACGGTTCGTCCATCAGGATCACTTCAGGATCAACCGCGATGGCTCGAGCGATACAAAGTCGCTGTTGCTGACCGCCAGAGAGCGCGGTGCCTGAATCGTCCAGGCGGTCCTTTACTTCATCCCACAGACCGGCTCGTGAGAGCGACTTTTCGACGATCGCGTCGAGGTCAGCCTTCTTTTCTGCGTAGCCATGGATTTTCGGACCATAGGCGATGTTTTCATAGATCGATTTCGGGAATGGATTGGGCTTTTGGAACACCATGCCGACGCGTGCACGAAGCTGCACAACATCCATGCTGCTGCCATAAACATCCTCATTCTCAAGCTCGATCTTGCCGGTGACTTTGGCGATCGGAATAGTGTCATTCATGCGGTTGAAGCACCGCAGAAAGGTGGACTTGCCACAGCCGGATGGGCCAATGAACGACGTCACATAATCGGATGAGATGTCGATCGAGACCTCATCAATAGCCTTCTTGTCACCGTAATAGACCGACACGTCGCTCGCGCGCATTTTCGCGTCGGTGTTCTGCAGCTTTTCGTGGACTATGGTCACCAGGATTTCTCGAACTTGTTGCGGAGATAGATGGCGAGGCCATTCATCACCAGGAGGAACAGCAATAGCACAATAATGGCAGCACTTGTGCGCTCAACGAATCCGCGGTCGATTTCGTCGGACCAGAGGAAGATCTGAACGGGCAATACAGTCGCGGGGGAAGTGAACCCATCTGGCGGCGTCGCTACGAATGCGCGCATGCCGATCATCAGCAAGGGAGCGGTCTCACCCAATGCACGCGCCATGCCGATAATAGTGCCGGTAAGGATTCCAGGAAGCGCAAGCGGCAACACATGGTGAAACACCACTTGCACAGGGGAAGCACCGACCGCGAGTGCGCCGTCTCGGATGCTGGGTGGGACGGCTTTGATTGCATTGCGGCCCGAGATCACGATCACAGGCATCGTCATCAATGCCAAAGTCATACCGCCAATGAGGGGTGCCGATCGGTAACTGGGGAAGACAGCCAGGAACACCGCGAGCCCAAGCAGACCGAAAATGATCGATGGAACCGCTGCGAGGTTGTTGATCGAAACTTCAAGCAAATCGGTCCAACGATTCTTGGGCGCGTATTCTTCCAGATAGAGCGCCGCCAAAACGCCGATCGGGAATGCCAGGATCAGCGTGACAATCATCGTCAGAATGGAGCCTTTGAGCGCACCCCAAATGCCGACCTGCTGCGGATTGGTTGCATCGGCCCTGGTCAGGAACCCACCGTCAAAGTTCTTGTCAATCGCGCCTTTTTCAACCAATTGAGCGGCCAAGACCTGCATTTCCTCGACGCCTTCGCCTACATATCCTGCAGCGAGGTCAGCCGTCACCGGGACCTCAAATTCAGTCTGAGTGCGGAGTAGCGATGGATCAGCGCTGATCGCCGCCGCAACCTCGCGCCAGGCATCAGCGCCGACCTGTTCGGCCGCAGCTTCGCCCCAGCTCTCAGTGGCATAATATTGCACGACCGCGGGGAGGCCCTGAGCCTCTAGGCTGCGAATGCCAGCTATGCCTGCCAATGTGTCTGAGTCCCCGCTAAGCCCGGCTTCGGACAGATCGATGGGGACAGTCATTTCGACCCGCTGAAAACCGCCCAATCCGTTGAGCGTCATGTTTCCGAGCAGGAAAATCAGAACGATCACAGAAAAGACGATCGCGGAAAGGCCTACTAGCCTGAAGCGACGCTCAGCCTTGTAGCGTTTCTCCAATCGCCGCTCGAATGCCTCGGTGCGGGTGGGGTGCGAGACTTCTTGATGACTACTCATAAGCCTCACGGAACCTCTTCACTACGCGCAGAGCGACGAAATTGAGACCAAGCGTCACCAGGAACAGCACAAATCCCAAGGCAAAGGCGCTGAGCGTTGCCGGGTGATCAAAGCTTCCTTCACCGGTCAGCATGGCGACGATTTGCACAGTCACAGTCGTCATTGAATCAAGCGGATTGGCCGACAGATTGGCGGCCGTAGACGCCGCCATCACCACAATCATGGTTTCACCGATAGCGCGGCTGATAGCGAGCATGATGCCTGCGACGATTCCTGGAAGCGCAGATGGGATCAGCACGCGGCGGATTGTTTCTGACGTTGTTGCCCCCATGGCGAGGCTGCCATCGCTCATGGCGTGGGGAACGGCGGCGATGCTGTCATCCGCCATCGATGAGACGAATGGGATGATCATCACACCCATTACTAGGCCAGCGGCCAGTGCGCTTTCACTTGAAGGGTTGGACAGGCCAACGGCCAAGGCAATGTCGCGAATGAAGGGAGCGACTGTCAGCGCTGCAAAATAGCCATAAACAACCGTCGGAACCCCGGCCAGAATCTCGAGCGCTGGTTTGATCCAGGCGCGCATCTTCGGATGGGCATATTGAGTGAGGTAAATCGCGCTCATCAACCCCAGGGGAATGGCCACAATCATCGCAATGATCGCACCAATGAAGATCGTGCCCCAGAAGAGCGGGATTGCGCCGTATCGTGTTGGATCAGGGTTGTCCGGGTTGGCCATCGGGTCTGGCGCCCAGAATGTGCCAAACAGGAAATCCATTGGCGAAACCATGCCAAAGAAGCGTACAGTCTCAAACACAAGGCTGGCGAGGATGCCAAGCGTAGTCAGCGTCGCCACAAGCGATGCGAGCAGCAAGATCGCCATAACAGCGCGCTCAACCCTGTTACGCGCGGTGAAATCCGGCCTCAGGCGGAGGAATGACCAAATACCGCCGAGCAATCCAATCGTGATCGTGATGACCACGCCGATAATTCGGTAGCGGCTGATAGCCTCACGAAACGGCTCGACGAATGCTCGTGCCTGTTCGTTGAATACAACCTGTGTCGAACCCTCGGCTACCGCTCTAGCTTCGTTCAGTATGGTCTGACGTTGGAAATCAAAGTCCGGAAGGCTGGCTGCAACCGGGCTAGCCAGCACCGATTGCGTAATCAGATTTGGCGCGATGAAACCCCAAATCGAAATGAAGACAATGACCGGGAGTACGACCCAGAGCGCGACGTACCACCCGTGATAGGAGGGAAGGCTGGCGAGGCGCTCACCGCTTGACTTGCGAAAGCTCCACGCCCGAGCCCGGGCCGCTAACCATCCCGCCAGTCCAAGGCCCAGTGCCAATAGAAAGAGGATGGTTAGCGACATAGTTCGGGTTTGATCCTACTTGAGCTCTGAACCGTCGATGGTCGTCAGATCAGTCGCGGCGGCCAGATTGGCGGCCATGACGTCGTCAGGTGATGCCACGAGGCCGATCTTTGCCAGCGGACCTTCACGATCCCACGACTTCGTCCATTCAGCCAGATACGCGTCCAGGCCCGGAATAAGGCCGACATGGGCCTTTTTCACGTACATGTAGAGCGGACGTGCGCCCGGATAGGCGAAGCTCGAGATGTTTTCGTAGGTCGGGTCGACGCCGTTCATGGGAAGCCCCTGAACCTTGTCGGCGTTTTCCTCAAGGTATGAATAACCGAAAACCCCAACTGCGTTCTCATTGCTCTCGATTTTCTGGACGATCAGGTTGTCCTGCTCACCCTGCTCGACATATTTTCCGTCAGCACGAACTTCGGTGCAGACCTGGTCGTAGCGGTCTTCATCGCTGTCCTTGAGAGCGTCCATTTCAGGATTGGTTTCGCAGCCGGCTTCAAGGATAAGTTCCTTGAGCGCGTCACGCGTGCCTGAAGTGGCTGGCGGGCCGTAAACGAGGATTGGCAGGTCAGGCAGTGAAGCGTCGACGTCTGACCAGGTTTCGTTGGTCTGCTCGCCGCCATAGGGGCTGGCAGCGATCGCTTCGTAGACAATCTTGGGCGTCAGCTGCAGCTCAATGCCGCCTTGTGCCGATGCGAATGCGATGCCATCGAGACCAACTTGAAGTTCGATTACGTCAGCAACACCGTTTTCTTGGCAATCTGCGAATTCAGAAGCTTTCATCCGGCGTGAAGCGTTGGCGATGTCCGGCGTGGCCGCGCCCAAGCCGGCGCAGAACAGTTTCATTCCGCCGCCAGTGCCGGTCGATTCGATGATTGGCGAACGGATCTCGGGGTTCGAGCGAGCGAGCGATTCCGCAACCGCCTTGGCGAATGGGAAGACCGTCGACGAGCCGACCGAGCGAACCGATTCGCGTGCGTCGCCAGAACCGCCTGATCCGCCGCATGAAGCGAGCGCGAGCGAAGAGACTGCAACCATCGCGAGCTTAGTAAATTTACTCATGAATCACCTATTCCTTAGGATTATCTGATCGCCATTGCCCCGACATGTTACGGGTTGACGACATTGGGTTTGAGTGCCGGTGCGTAGTGGTGCCCCGGCACAGAGAGTTCATCGTCAAAAATCGATCTGACCGCGGAGCCCGACGACGCTCACGTCGTAGGACGTGTCGCCGGTTGCGGTTGAGAATGCCGCGTCGTCATATGACAATAGAGCATAGTTCAACAGCAGGCGGCTGTAATTGTTGAAGGTCCAGATCAGCGAGGCCTGGATGCTGTCCTGTGTACCGCCGACGATTCCACCATCGGTGAGATCGAGGTGATCATACCGAAGGTTTGCCTGGATCGCGCCGATGCCGTCGCTGCCGACCGGCTTCTTGGGCTTAACGCGATCAAACTTGCCGATCTTGTAGCCGCGAGAGTCACCTTCGGTCAGGAAGATGCCAATTTCGGCAGATGCACCGAAGAAGTTCGGATCGCCCAGGCTTCCCGGGCGATCAACCATTTGTGAATACCCTTCAAGCGCAATGTGGAAGGGCCCGTGAATGGCTGCTGCCTCGAGACCAATGCCCGTTTCGCTATCGGCAGAGAAGCGGTTCGTGTTGATGAAGCGGTTGTCCGTAAAGTGAACCAGCGGGCGCTGGCGATAGCGGACTTCACTGCCGCTACCGAGGCTGTTGTGGTGGAGCGAGCCGCCGAAATGCAGCTGCGTGTCGCCAGCCTTGGGAGCATAGACAATGCGTCCGTCGACGCTCCAATTGTCGTTTGGCAGGTCTTCGCTGTTGTCGGCGAACACGCCGCCCATGACGGCGATATCGCCAGACTTGTATTGAGCAGACAGGCCGAGCCGGCGTTCAAAGCCGAATGCATCGGTGAAGGCTGCACGCTCAATAAAGGACGTGTTGAGGCTGCTCGTGATTTCTTCGAGGCCCTGGAAGTTGTTGTGCTGGCCTGCCGTGATCGTCAGACCATTGTCCTTGTAGGTGATGATGGCGTCGGTGAGGGCCACTTCGTTCTCGGCAAAGTCAGCCTCGATCTTGTAGCCAAAGCCGCCGGGAATATCGCCGGAAACGCCAAGCCTGATGCGGCGAGCTTCTGCGTCGAAACCGCTGTCCGCACCGGTGGATTCGGGAGCGCTTACGAACCCGACATCGATATTGGCGCGACCGCGTGGTTTGAATGACCAACCGCCAGCGCCCTTAAGCTCAGGAGCGGCCTTGAAGTTTGCCGACGGAGCCTTCTTGGCCGCGGCAAGTGCTGTTTGCGCGCTTTCCTCAGCGGCAGCGGCGGCGGCGTTGGCAGCCAGGGCAGCTTGCGCGTTCTGGTTTGCGGCTGCGGTCGCAGCGTTTGCTGCAGCAGTGGCGCTGGCCAGTTGCGATTCGAGTGTTTCGACTCGCGCGAGCAATCGAGCCAGATCCGACTTCAGAGCATCAATCTCTGCCGCAGTTTCTGCCTGTTGTTCTTGATCTGATGGTGCGGAAATTTCCCCTGCTTTGAGGGGCATAGCGACGCTGCTGAGTAGCACCGCAGCTACCAAGCAAACCCTATTTCCAGTCTTCATTGCTGACGTCCTCGCCATTGAAAATGTGACGAACGTTACCGTTCGATGGCGGCGCTATGACCGGAATATTTCCGCTATGTGACAACTTTCAAACTGAGATTGAAAGCTCTGGATAACCTGTTGATCAATCTTCGACCTGGCGATCCGCTTCCGTGGCTTGCGGGATCGTCACGGTGATCGTTGTGCCATGATTTTGCTGGCTTTGAATGTCGAGACGGCCGCGATGTCGCTCAACGATGTGTTTGACGATGGCCAGGCCCAGGCCTGTTCCACCAGAGGCACGGCTGCGGCCGGGATCGGTGCGGTAAAAGCGCCGCGTAAGGTGCGGCAGGTGCTCAGCGGCGATACCTTCACCCTGATCGGCTACCGAGATACGGGCCTGCTTGTCGCGCGAGAGGAACAATTTGAGCTCGACTGGCGTATCCTTGCCGCCATATTTGAAGGCGTTGTCCACCAGATTGCGGACCAGCTGCTCCAGCTGCTGAGTCTCACCCAATATGTGGATGTCCTCCAGCAGCCCAAACTTCAGCCTGTCCTGCCTGTCTGGTCCTGCCGCATCACATGCGGCGCGCT
>Ga0207422_1003837_pt1 | contig 13824 bp, 16 predicted proteins | sample MarCyaLeptolynsp_FD_187757 | JGI IMG/M metagenome (GOLD analysis project Ga0207422, IMG submission 187757) | Marine cyanobacterial communities from Panama - species 1 Leptolyngbya sp. (SPAdes) | ecosystem: Environmental > Aquatic > Marine > Unclassified | place: Panama: Panama City | collected...
AAAAAGAATCGCAAAAAGCCTTATGGCTACGACAAGCATCTTTACAAAGCTCGTCATTTGATTGAAAACTTTTTTGCCAAGCTCAAGCAGTACCGAGCGATCGCGACTCGCTATGACAAAACGGCTCGCAATTTTCTCGGGGCTATTCATCTAGCTGCTATTGTCATTTGGCTTAACTGATGACACGCTCTAGTTGGGATTGAGGCGATCGCCTGTCTCCACATCAAACCAATGGATTTTTTCCTCTGGTAAGGCGAGGGTCACTTGCTCCCCTTCCCAACTGCGATCGGCACTCAGCAACCCTCGCACGGTTGTCTGCGATCCCTCGACTCGCACGCTAACCAAATTCTCTTTCCCCAACCCTTCGCTGAGATACACGTTGCCCCGAATGGTTTGTCGATCTTCCTCGGTGGCGAGGCGGATATCTTCCGGACGAATGCCCATAACAACGCTATTTGGATCGGAGGAGGGGGCAGGAAGAGATAGCGGACAGTCGCCGAGAATCGCGCAATCGCCTTCGCACCGCAGCGTTAGCAAGTTCATCTGGGGACTGCCCACAAACCCCGCCACAAACTGATTGGCAGGGTGAGTGTAAATTTGACTGGGAGGGGCAAGTTGCTGTACGTAACCGTCGAGGAGAACGGCCACTTTAGTCGAAAGGGTCATGGCCTCGGTTTGGTCGTGGGTAACGTAGACCACGGGTTTATTTTGTTCTCGAAACAGTTGCTTCAAATCTGCCCTCACCTGTTCCCGCAGCAGTGCATCCAGGTTGCTTAAGGGTTCGTCGAGCAAAAACACGTCCGGATCGCGCACCAACGCCCTGGCCAAAGCGACTCTCTGCCGCTGTCCCCCTGACATTTGCCCTGGTTTGCGATTGAGTAGGCGTTCCAACCCCAGTTTATGGGCAACGGCACTCACTCGTTGCTGGATCTCCGCTTGTGGTAGCTTGCGAAGTTTCAACGCCGTTCCAATATTCTCCGCCGCAGTCATGTGGGGGTAGAGGGCATAACTTTGGAAGACCATGGCGATATTGCGATCGCCCGGCGCAATCCGATTCATGGGACGACCGCCAATGGCAACTGTTCCCTGCGTGGGCATCTCCAACCCGGCAATCAAGCGCAACAGGGTGGATTTCCCGCATCCCGACGGCCCTAGCAAGGTCAGAAACTCCCCGTCCTCTACCTCAATGCTGATATCCTTTACCGGCACCACTTTGGGACTATATTGTTTTCTCAAACTTTGTAATTCCAGTTTAGCCATGGTGTTAGAGGGTAAGGAATAGGGGCGCAATGCTTGCGTCCGAAATTGCTAGAAGGGAAGATATTGGCGATCGCGCCACAGAGCCGCGCTATCTCCGAATATATTAGAGGACATGTATCCACACAACTGCGATCGCGACCCGCTTCCTCCCATTGACTGGGCGCAAATTGCGGCTGAGTACGACCATCGCTCCCGTTCTACCCGCGTTGCCGAGTCAGGAGGCGTTTATCGGTCAAAACCAGCGGGAACGCCGCAAATTCCCTCCTCGCTTCACCTGAGAGAATATCAGCATCAAGCCGTGCTGCGATGGTTCAAAAATCAGGGGCGAGGGACGCTCAAGATGGCGACGGGGAGCGGCAAAACGATCGTTGCGTTGGCGATCGCGGCCGAACTCTATCGCAAAATTGGACTGCAAGTTCTCCTGGTTCTCTGTCCCTACCGCCACCTCGTCAGTCAATGGGCCAGAGAGTGCGAGAAGTTTGACCTCCGACCCCTCCTCGCCTTTGAAAGCGTTCGCCATTGGCACAGCCAACTCTCAACCAACCTCTACAATCTCCGCAGTTCCCAGCACTCCTTTCTTACAATTCTCGCCACCAACTCCACCTTCCTGACCGACAGTTTCCAGTCCCAACTACAATTTTTCCCCGCTAAAACGCTAATCGTCGGCGACGAGGCCCACAATCTCGGTTCTCCGCAACTGGAGGCAAGTTTGCCGAGCAACTTAGGGTTGCGCCTCGCGCTCTCTGCAACGCCCGAACGCTACTTTGACGATGAGGGAACTGACTCGCTTCTGAGCTACTTTGGCGACATTTTGCAGCCCGAATTCACGCTCGCCGATGCCATTAACCAAGGGGCATTGGTGCATTACCGCTATTACCCTATTTTGGTGGAACTGACGGAGGCCGAGGCCTTGACCTATGCGAAACTCACCCATCGAATTGGTTGGGCGATGGCGGAGAGCGAGAACTTAACCGCCAATAACACCCTGACTGCCTTGTTGATGCAGCGATCGCGCCTGATTGGGTCTGCGGCCAATAAACTCAATGCCTTGCGCCAACTGATGCGCGATCGCCTCCACGAAACCCACACCCTGTTTTACTGCGGCGATGGTTCTGTTGGGGAAGGCGATCGCCAACTCGCGGCCGTCACCCGCCTTCTCGGTGTGGAACTGGGCTATCGCATCAATACCTACACCGCCGAAACGCCCCTCGCCCAACGAGAACTTCTGCGCCAACAATTTGAACGGGGAGAATTGCAAGGATTGGTCGCCATTCGCTGCTTGGACGAAGGGGTTGACATCCCCGCAATTAAAAACGCGGTCATTCTTGCTAGCACGAGCAATCCCCGACAATTTATTCAGCGTCGCGGGCGAATTTTGCGCCCCCACCCCAGCAAGCAGCGAGCAACTCTCTTCGATATGCTAGTGATGCCGCCCAATCTCGATCGGGAAACCTGGGAAGTGGAGCGCAACTTATTGCAGAAAGAATTGAAGCGATTTATCGAATTTGCGGAACTGGCCGACAATGCAGAAGAGGCGAAAGCAACCTTACTTGCCATTCAAGAACGATATGGGGTTTGATTTCCTCAACCTGAATTCGATGAGAGTCTTTCAAACCGATCTCGAATGAAGGTCGCAACGAAAGAATTGACCTTTCCCCATTGCCAAGTTTCTCAGTTCTGTCAAGCTCTTGAGAGGGCAGCGTGAATCTCGTCAGGAGCGAGATTGGTGTGGATAACTTGACCGTCTTGGAACCAGATAATTCGCTTGGCAAATCTGGCCACATCGGGTTCGTGGGTCACCATGATGACGGTAATTCCCGTGTCGTTGAGTTCGGCAAACAAATCGACAATTTCTTGGGTCGTACGCGAATCTAGGGCCCCGGTGGGTTCGTCGGCGAGGAGAAGGAGGGGATTGTTGACCAAGGCGCGAGCGATCGCGACTCGCTGCTGCTGTCCTCCAGACAGTTGCGTGGGTTTGTTGTTCATTCGATCTTTCAACCCAACCCGAATCAAAACCTCTTCAGCGCGATCGCGCCGTTCCTGACTCGATACTCCCGCGTAAATTGCAGGCAAGATCGCATTTTCCAATGCGGTCAGTTGGGGGAGCAAGTGGAACTGCTGGAAGACAAACCCAATTTTGCGATTGCGAATCGTTGCTAACTCAGCATCCGCCAGTTGAGAAACATCGAGATTATCGAGGTAATAGCGTCCGGAAGTCGGGCGATCGAGACAGCCAATCACATTCATCGCCGTTGATTTGCCAGACCCCGATGCTCCCATAATCGCGCCATACTCGCCTTTCTCAACAATCAAATGCACATCATCGAGAGCGCGAACTTCTGCATTGCCACTGCCGTAAACTTTTGTAATGTCTTCCAAGCGTACAATTGCGGGTTTGGGCAGTGCGCCCTGTTTTTGGAAGTCGCTCATCTGCATAAAGTTGCTGAAGGTTAGCTGGCAAAACTCAGAATTGACGGAGGGTGTCTATGCTATTTTAATTAATTGTCCAATCTAACCGAGCCGTTTCGCAGCACATCCGACTCTATCAGCTCAAACCCATACTAAACTGGTATTTCTCTCGTAGGGGCGAGGCGACCCCAACCCAACCCCTCAATCTTTTGCCCAATCTCAATACCCTCCCTGAAATGCCGAACCGCTTAGCCCATATTTATTAAGGAGCAATCCCCTTGAGAGTTTACTGGCTATTTCTCAGTTTTTTGAGCGTTCTGCTCTTGTCTTCTCCCGTACAAGCAGCGCGGTTGTTGTTCTGGAGATTTGAACCGACTCAAAACCGCTTGGAGTTTTCGACAGATACGAGAGTCCAACCCAAAGCGCAACTCATTTCTAACCCCACTCGCTTAATTATCGATCTGCCAGGGGTAACGCTAGGGCGGCCGACGATCAATCAAGCTGTAGGAGGAGCAGTCAGAAGCGTGCGAATCGGCCAATTCGATTCTCGCACGACTCGCATTGTTGTTGAGCTAGCACCAGGATATACCCTCGACCCGCAGCAGGTTAAAGTTCGAGGGATGACGGCCACGCAATGGTCGGTGGAGCTGCCAACACCTCATCGAATTGGGCAGCAACCCAATCCACCTTCGTCTCCCACCACCCGTCCCGTCATTTCAAGCCGATATGTTCGGGCAACCACGAATGGTTTATACCTCGATATTGGCGACGACGGACCAGAAGAGATCGAGATCGAGCGCAGCCGCGATCGCAAAACCCTCGACATTAACCTAGAAGGCGCGACATTGCGCCCCGACCTCGCCGGACAAATCGTGACGGTGAATCAATATGGGGTCGGTCAAATCCAATTTACCCAAGTTTCCAATGAGCTTGCCCGCTTGACCCTCACCCTCAGCGAAGATAGCCCGGACTGGCGAGCGCTGAGCAGCTCTCTAGGCGGTCGCTTTCGAGGCTTAGTTCTTTTGCCCAGAGGGGGTATTGCCGCAGTGCCAGGGGGCAGAAATGCGGCCCCCCCTCCGTCTAACCCTCCGGGGGGAATTCCTGTCCCGCCACCCGATCGCACTACCCCTCCAGTTCCCACTCCTCCTGTCGCTGGCAGGATTTTGGTGACCATCGACCCCGGACACGGCGGCAAAGATCCCGGAGCAATTGGTTTGAGAGGATTGCGGGAGAAAGACGTGATTTTGCCGATTTCCTTAGAAGTGGCTCGAATTTTAGAGTCTCAGGGCGTGCGAGTGCAGATGACGCGCGCAGACGACCGCTTTATTAGTCTCGCGGGCCGCACTCAAATCGCCAATCGAGCCAGAGCGAACCTCTTTATCAGCATCCACGCCAATGCCGTCGGTGGAGGGCGATCGAGCGTTAATGGTGTCGAAACGTTCTATTTTTCTACCGGACGGGGACTCGCCACCGCGATCCAAAACAGCATTATCCAAAGTTTGGGGCCGAGAAATCGGGGCGTGAAGCGAGCCAGATTTTACGTCCTTCGCAACACCTCAATGCCTTCAGCGTTGGTGGAAGTCGGGTTTGTGACAGGTCGGGAAGATTCGCCGCGTTTGGCCGATCCAGCCTATCGCAGTCAAATGGCCGCCGCGATCGCGCGCGGAATTCTGCAATATATCGGGCAAAATCGATTTTAGTGGTTGGCGTAGCGCGATCGCCCTCCGCCTAATCCCCAAAACTCCAGAACGCTAACAGCACGACCGCAACGACACACCCCGTCCCGCCGATAGAACTCAGAAACTGAAACAGATCTAGCGGGAGAACAACAAAAACATTGGAGAACAACCAGTTACCCGCTAACAACAGCATCAACAAAGCAACAAATAACATCTTCTGCATTCCTCGCTCCAACAGAGCAAACCATTGTGTCAGCACTCAGACCGTCCTTTTCGAGCCTTCAGCATTTTGAGGCTCGCTAAAATTGAGGTGGAACCTCAGAGACTCAATCATTGTCCTGGGTTGAAAACACCCTCAGTCGAACGCGCGGCTGAGCTTTTGGAGGGTAAGAGCGATGCTGAACTGTAATAATCATAAATTTTTAATTGCCCTACTTGTGATTCTCGGTGCGGCTCCCGCGATTGCTCAAGAGGCCCTTTACGGGGAGTTTTCGCTGGGATCGGGCTTTCGCAGAGAAGCCGTCAACGGTTTCACCGGCGGCTCCCACTCCCTCTCCGAACAATTCAACAAAGATGCCCAAGGCAATGATTGCTTGGGTTACGGTGACACCGCTCCCGATTTTGTCATGGTTTTAGAAGATGACTTGCCGCAACTGACCCTACAAGTCAACAGCGGGGGGAACGATACCACGTTAGTGGTTCAAGGCCCCGATGGTACGGTTCGCTGCGGCGACGATACGGGGTCGAACGAGGATGCAAGTATCGCCGACAATAATTGGTCGCAAGGTTCTCACAAAATCTGGGTTGGCTCTTTTATGCCCGGCCAGCGCTGGAACTACCGCTTGTCAGCACGCGAAGAATAGCCACCTCCGGGCAAACTTCGCATTGAACGATAAGATAGTCAGTGGATATTTGCCTTGAGAGGAAACCTGCTTGTGCTATCAACACTTATTGCTGACTTTCGCATTATCTTTGAGCGCGATCCAGCGGCTCGGAATGGCTTAGAAGTCCTGCTTTGCTATCCAGGTTTGCAAGCTCTCCTCTTTCATCGCGTTAGCCACTGGCTCCACAATTTGGGCTTGCCGCTCGTTCCTCGCCTCACTTCCCATCTTGCCCGCTTCTTGACCGGGATTGAAATCCACCCAGGCGCGAATATCGGTCGGGGCGTTTTTATCGATCACGGGATGGGGGTTGTGATTGGCGAAACAGCAATTGTTGGCAACTATTGCTTGATTTACCAAGGCGTTACCCTTGGCGGGACGGGGAAAGAAAGCGGCAAGCGCCACCCAACTTTGGGGGAAAATGTGGTGGTGGGTGGAGGTGCGAAAGTATTGGGTAATATCCAGATTGGCAATAATGTTCGCATTGGTGCGGGTTCGGTTGTGCTGCGAGATGTCCCCTCAGATTGCACGGTTGTTGGCGTTCCCGGTCGTGTCGTTTACCGTTCTGGCGTGCGAGTTAACCCTTTGGAACACGGCAAGCTTCCCGACTCCGAAGCAGCGGTCATTCGCACTTTAGTCGATCGAATCGAAGAGTTAGAACAACAAATCCAAAAGTTACAGAAACAGCAATCAGGTACAGCCTCGTTAATTCGCGCGGCTCTTCCGAGTTCGGATTCTGCGGCCGAAGAGCGCGAAGAAGGGGAGTGTTGCCGCTTAAAAGATAAGGAAATTCAAGAGTTTTTGTGCGGTGCGGAACTAGAGGGTTGAACCTCTGGGTTAATTAATAACGGTTAGGGATTGACTTGCTGCGTATGCCAGGTTTGAGAGCTGCGATCGAGGCGATATAACCAGCGGCAATGGGGCGTTCCTCGCAACTCCAGTCGATCGACCTGCACGGGATCGAGAAGCAACAAGCAAAAGTTGGGGTGCGGGGAGTCTTTTTCGGGGAGTGGCGATGAACGGCTGGGTGAGTTTTCCTGTTCTGGTTGTTTGGGAGCGGGCCAGGTAAATTGCTGGCGAGCGCGATCGGAGAGGGTTTGCCAAACGCGCTGGCGCTCTTTTTGCCAGCCAAGCTTTGCGGTCTGTGCGTCAATCGAGATGAGCTGACCGGCAATGCGAAACTGCTCTCGCGTTTGCGTGAAGTACCAACAAATTTCTCCCCAAGGATGCGTTCGGATTTGCTCGATTTTGTCGCTGCGGACATCGCTGGCCATCTCGATCTGGTCGGTATTCCCCAGAAACCCGCGAAAAACAACGGTGCGATTGGCCGGACGGCCGTTGGTTTGGACTGTTGCGAGCTGGAAGTAGTTTGAATGAGGCTGAGCGCAGTGTTGCGCGATCGCGCTGGCAAGAGGCGATCGCCACGGAGCTAAATTTTTCATAAAATATTACATTTTGTAGCTTTAGTCACCGATAACTTGACAAAAACTGATTAATATTAGTTAAAGATGTGAATAAATGTTACGTTCTGCCGTCACAGCGCATCTTAATACACTGTGTTGAACTCTTAATCGCAACAGGAGTAACGTCATGAATATGCCTGGAAAATTGAGCTTAGAGCAAGAATTCAAATTGCAAGTTCTGCGAGACCAAGTTAAAGGATTGAGTCAAGAACAAGCCCAAGAGTACGTCCTAGAGCTTTTCCGGCAAATGATGGTGAAAGATAATTTAGTAAAGCATCTTCTCAAAGCCGCTTAATTTTGGCCGGCCGCGATCGTAAAGCCTCTCTACAGTATTAACTCCAACGCTGCCGCAATCTTGCCTCCCAGTCTTCGTTCGTCCCGAACGCTGGGAGGTTTTTGTATCAATGTGTACGGAAACGTTACAGATTATTACTTTGTTTTTGATAAGTGGGACTTGAGTCTCCTCTATCCATTACTTTTTAAATCGGTTAGTCAAGTGCTCCTTCAAACCATGAACTTGGCGGCAAGGCAAGCGCTCGCTAGATAACCAATTAATGATTTTTTAATTAAGGAGAGCTTCAATGCTTGACGCTTTTTCTAGAGCTGTAGTCACAGCAGATGCAAGCAACGCCTGCATCGGTGGTTCCGAGATTGCTTCCCTGAAAAGCTTCGTTGCTGACGGCAACAAGCGCCTCGACGCTGTGAATGCTGTTGCTAGCAACGCTAGCTGCTGCGTTTCTGATGCTGTTGCTGGAATGATCTGCGAAAACACCGGATTGATCCAAGCTGGTGGTAACTGCTACCCCAACCGCCGCATGGCAGCTTGCTTGCGCGACGCTGAAATCATCCTCCGCTACGTTGCTTATGCACTGTTAGCTGGCGACGGTTCCGTCCTCGACGATCGCTGCTTGAATGGCCTGAAAGAGACCTACACCGCTTTAGGCGTTCCTCTTACCTCTCAAACCCGTGCCGTTCAAATCATGAAGGCTGTTTGTGTTGCTCACATCACCAACACCAACACCCAAGCACAAGCTGGTGCTAAGTACAAAGAGAACAAAACCGCTCAAGGCGATTGCTCTGGTCTAGCTTCTGAGTGCGCTGGCTACTTCGATCGCGTTATTGCTGCTCTGAGCTAACAGCCCATTCAACCAAACACTCGATCAAATCCAATCTGGAGATAAAAATAAATGAAATCAGTTATCACAACGGTCGTTGCTGCTGCTGATGCAGCAGGTCGTTTCCCCAGCTCCTCTGACCTGGAGTCCGTCCAAGGTTCTATCCAGCGCGCTGCTGCTCGTATGGAAGCTGCTGAGAAGCTTGCTGGCAACATTGATGCAGTCGCAAAAGAAGCTTATGACGCTTGCATCAAGAAGTATCCCTACTTGAACAACGACGGCGAAGCTAACTCCACCCAAACCAAGAAAGACAAGTGCCTGCGCGATGTCAAGCACTACCTGCGTCTCATCAACTACTCTTTGGTTGTTGGCGGTACGGGTCCTCTCGATGAGTGGGGAATTGCCGGTCAGCGCGAAGTTTACAAAGCTCTCGATCTGCCGACCGCTCCTTATGTTGCAGCTTTGAGCTTTGCTCGCAACCGTGGCTGTGCAGACCGCGATATGTCTGCTCAAGCTTTACTTGAGTACAATGCTCTTCTCGACTACGCTATCAACTCCTTGTCCTAGTGACCTGGATTGACTAGATAGTCGCTGTCTTCTTGAGGGACTCTCAGTCCGTTGCTCTGCTTAAATTTAGTAGTGCAATCGATTGGGAGTCCCTTTGCTATGCCAAAATTCGCTATTTTTAAGTTTGACGCAAGGATAATAAACAATGACGACTGATTCCTTATTTAAACAACTACAGCACCCCAACCCCCACCTGCGGGAGCGAGCGATGTGGGAACTGGCTGAGTCGCGCGACGAGCAAACCATTCCGCGCCTGATGGGGATTTTGGCCGAGGAAAATATGACCTATCGACGCGCTGCAGTTAAAGCTTTGGGTGCAATTGGTGCAGATGCAGTCCCCACACTTGTGGAGTCATTGCTCCATAACGATAATCCGACAATCCGCGCGAGCTGTACGAAAGCGCTGGCGCAAGTTTCCTTCAATCATCCCAACGAACCGTTTCCCGCTGAAGGCGTGCGGGGATTAAAAATGGCCCTAGACGATCCTAACCCCGTCGTCCATATCGCCGCAGTGATGGCCCTAGGGCAAATTGGCCGTCCCGTCCTCGATATCTTGATTGAGGCACTAAAAACGACGGAGAATCCTGCTTTGGCGGTGGCGCTGGTGAATGCGTTGGGTTCGCTAGGCGATCGCCGCGCCGCAGAAGTTTTAGCAACCTTTGCCGAAAATGAATCAATTGATGCTTACGTGCGTGAGTCAGCAGCGAGTGCTTTGTCTCGTTCGGAGTTGGTGAGCGGATACCAAGCGGCAAGCGATCGCCGCTCGTCCTAGGGTCAGGAGGCACCCGCTCTTCAATCTATTTGGTGATTTTGGCGCTTACAAGAATTGTCGAAATAAAATCCATCGCGCTCTCAGTCCTGTTTTTGCACAATTTAAGGGCTGTTTTTGGAAGGAGCGATATCGATCCGGTCAACGATTAGCGTTAGACTGTTGCGATCGATTATCGATACTTCATCCCCTGCATGAAATATTGTTGAAGAATAGGGCTGAGCGCGCCAAAGCGAACCGCGAAATCGCACCCAACCTCCTTCTTTTGGAGTAATTTTTTCCTCCACCAGAACATTTCCCTTAAAACTGTTGTAGAGATCGAGTTCTTTTCGATCGTTTCTTTGCTTCTTTTCTCGATCCGATTTTGCTTTTGACTCTAGGATGTGATTGTTAGTCACTGTTGGACTTTGAGAGCGAACTGGGACTTCCTGTTCTGAGATCGTTCTTTCTCTCGCCTGGCGCTCTTTTTCCGCGTGTTTGTTGTAGACTACCAAATCTTCTTTTGAGCCAATCTTGGTCGAGTGTAGGGGAATAAAACTATCCCGTCTTCCAACTCTAGCGATCGCGGAGAGAAGTTTCTTGAAAAACCAGGGAGGAGTTAAGCAATCTGGACGATTGCAGAGTTGCGCCCAAGTTGGTGGCAAAACGGCTGGATTTTGGAATATGACGGGTAAAAATGTTGCCCCTGGAAATTCCTCGTCTAGACTTTGCAAGTGTTCTCTCGCTTCTCGTACCGAGACATATAACGATGTCCCGTTAGAAAAAATTGAGAGGAAGTATTTTAAAAACTCTTGAGCCACGCGATCGGGGACGGGTTCGCGCATAACAATGACTTGTGGAATGTACAGTTCGGAAAGTTCGCGAGCTAAACCCAAGCCTTCGCAAGAGTTGAAAATAGCTAACTGTAACCCATTTTCAATCGCTTTTCTTAAGGCAAATGTGAGTTCCTCAAGATTTAAGCTTTCAGTGGAATTGATAAAAATCCGCCCCTTTTCTCCTTCCGTTTGACTGTGTCCGGCGAAGAAGAGAATATCCCAGTTTTGCTCCCAAAGTTTATCGTTTAAATCTTTACGAGAGGGTTCGGGTAAAAAAGTGACCTCTGCATTTTTTAAATTGTCGAGTATTTGCCGATCTTGCTCGACATCAATCCCTTCGCTATTCCCCAGAATAGCCAGAATTTTAACGAGATCTTTTGTTTTTTTTCTAGAAACGTTTTGTGCAACTTGTTCGTATTCCGGCGCGCTCAGTGCTAGTTCTGCTTTGGGATATTCTTTGAAAAAGTCCCAGAGATGCCAAGGAATCTGTTGTAGCTGGGGATCTTCAGTTTGGATCAAAACTCGAATTTCTTCTGATTCATCTAGTTTTTGCAGTAATTTGTCTTTGACCGAACGAAATTTTTTCGAGTTAAGCCACTTGTTAATTTTTTCGCGTAACTCTGGCGAAAAGTCTTTTCGAGAGAGGTGAGTAATTTGTCGGAATTTAGCAGAAAGTTTACGAAAGCCCTTTTGTTGGCTACGATACTGCGTTTGCCAGCGACTGTAAACCTCAGAAAGCTCCAAACTTTTGGGCAGTTTACCTCGAACTTCTGTGGAGGGACGCTTGTCATCCTCTCCGATTTCTAAGCTCACTTGCAGTCCTCGTTCGAGTTCGCCATCTAGTTTCAAAACAACTAATTTACTCATGGTTATTTTTCTCCTCAGCCACTAGACAATCAAGTCTTCTTGAATGTTGCGATTGCCGCAAGAAACAACAATACTAAACCGATCTCCGAGAGAAGCCGTCAACTCAGACTGAATGCAATAGTCTCCTGGTTCTACTTGAATTTCTTGTCGAAACTCACCGGGTTCGTCCCAGATAATCAGTTGCAGATCGCTGGGTAAATAAATTTGATGATAGGGGTAAACTTGTACGCAAAGCTCCATTCCGTCAGACTCATTAGAAGCACTTGGGAGTAACTTTAAGATCAGCGCTAACGAAATATGATTGCCGTTAATTTCCCATTCAATCGGAATATATCCTCCCACATTTGAATCTCGATAACTCTCAACTGGCTGCAATTCACTCACCGGCCGCCAAGGCTCCCTGTAGATTTTTTCTAACCAATTCCTCAAGATAGTCACATCTTCTAAATGCACTGTTCGATCTAGTTGAATAATTCGATCGAGTCGGATAATTTGGACTAATTCTGATGGAGAACAAAGACGGACGGAATACTGTTGGCAAATTGCTCCGTAAGCGCTTTTGGGATTATAAGCAACAATGTAATCTGCGTCTAGGACAATCGCACAGGCCAAGCTTAAGACTAATAGTAAGTCTTCTATATTGCTGCCAAGCAGCGAATTATAAGCTTCTAAGATCGCAGGTATTTGCCTCTGAATATCGATTGAAATTACACAGATGTCAATCGTCGATCGTATTTCGTTGAGATGAAACTCAACAGTAGCTTCCGACCAATAAATACCGATGCAATCTCTGAAGATTTCATTGATTGTCTGAAAATTGTATTGGTCAATAATTCCCGTAAGACTTCCCGCTTGCATCCACTTCCAGAGTAGATTAAAGGCTTCACTTTCAGAAGTTGAGTTGTGATTGAAATGTCGCTCTAAAAAGAGGTCGCGATGGATAATTACTGACATTGAGATTCTCCCTGTTTCAGGGCAAGCAAAGTCTGCCTGCTTCCCTGGCAAGTTGACGACTTTGGCCGACAAGCGCGTTACAAATACGCTGTTTCTGGCACCCCGATATCAAGAAGAACTCGTATTTACTCGTTCAATTGTTTTTGAGAACTGGTATTTGTTTCGCTTGTGTTGGTGGAGGTTGAGCGATCGCACGGTTCGCGAATTTGAGCTAAAAAATGCTCTTTGGTTTTTGGTGCTGGTGCTTCATCTGTTGCTGGCGTGAAGTCAATGAGATCTTCTAAATCGCAATGGAGAAATCGGCACAGCTTAATGATTCTGACAATTTGCTCGATTCCCGCTCTTCCTTTTTCCCAGTTTTGGATGGTGTTTTCCGTAACCCCGATCAGGAGAGCAAGTTCGCGTTGGGTTAGCTCTGCTCGTTCGCGCAGTGCAGCAATCCTGGAAACTGGCTGCATCCCTTGAGGCATGGGTTAGTGGCTCCATATTCATGTTTGTACATCAAGTATACCAAAAATATTTAGGCAATTGTTTTTAACCTAAAACATTAAGAATCACAAATCAAAAATATTTAGACCAAATAAAATTGGGTAAAATAATTGTGTCAAGCAAGATAGGAAAACAATACAAATAGTAATGAGTGCAGGAAAACCCGAATTCGGGGCATACTACCGTATCCTGGTCAAAGATGAGTTAGGCAATTGCGTCGAAGAATTTAAACGCCCCTTTTTGGGCAAGTTAACGATGGGGCAACGTCAGGGGCGAACGGTCATTATCAGACAAGGGTTCTGGGATGACCTGGAGGAACACTTACCCTCGCTGAATCACTCGATTGAAGCGCATCGGCACGAACCGTAGTTGGGAGCAGAAGGGTTGCAAGTTTGCTTTCTAAACTTTGATATTAAATCCGGTTAGACGGCCTCACTATAATCTGCCTCTCTGGGCCACCAATGATAAAAGGTTAATCCTCTGATGTTTTCTTGTTGCTCGCACAGCCGTTGACATCGACCACAGACCACCTCTTCGAGGGCCTGAATGTTCTCAA
>Ga0207422_1003838_pt1 | contig 13807 bp, 14 predicted proteins | sample MarCyaLeptolynsp_FD_187757 | JGI IMG/M metagenome (GOLD analysis project Ga0207422, IMG submission 187757) | Marine cyanobacterial communities from Panama - species 1 Leptolyngbya sp. (SPAdes) | ecosystem: Environmental > Aquatic > Marine > Unclassified | place: Panama: Panama City | collected...
CGCAGGGAAAAGGAATTAAGCACCGAAGATTCTATTCGTTACTCACTTAACACAGTTGGAAAAGCCGTTACTATTAATACTGTTATCTTAACTGCTGGTTTTGGTGTGTTAGCCCTTTCATCATTCAAAATTAATCAGGAATCAGGCATATTAACAGCCACAGCGGTTGTTGCCGCACTCATTTTAGATTTCTTGTTACTACCGGCATTACTTTTAGTTATAGATAAAAACAAGAAGGCAAAGAACTTATCATCTAACCAAGGAACTCAACATGCGTATTCTTAGAAATAAATATGCTAGCAAATATTTTTGGCTGTTAATTGCAAGTATATTATTAAATACACCTTTACATGCTGAAGAAAACCTGGAAGAAAAAGGTTTTGAGATTGCTGCCAGAAGTGATCGTTCTGACCGGGGGTTTTCAGATAGCACTGTTAAACTAAAAATGGTGTTACGTAATGCTGCTGGCAAAGAGTCATCACGCACGCTAGAAATTAAAACCTTTGAAATTCAAGATGAAAACCTTGGTGATAGAAGCCTGGTGGTATTTGATAGCCCGCGTGATATTAAAGGCACAGCTTTATTATCACATGCGCAGATTCTTGATCCAGACAACCAATGGCTATACTTACCTGCTTTAAAACGAGTAAAAAGAATTTCATCCACCAATAAATCCGGGCCATTTGTGGGTTCTGAATTTGCGTTTGAAGATTTCACATCAACAGAATTGAATAAATACTCATATAAATGGTTACGCAGTGAGGCATGCGGCGAATTAACTTGTGATGTTGTTGAGCGTTACCCACGTTATGAAAATTCGGGTTACACAAGACAAATAGCCTGGGTAGACCAAACTGTTTTCCAGGTAAGGAAACTGGATTTTTATGACCGTAAAGACGCGTTACTAAAAACGCTAGAACTCAATGACTATCGTGAATATGAAGGCGACGTTTGGCGCTCACATTTATTTAGCATGATAAATCATCAAACAGGGAAAAGTACTGAATTAATTTATTCAGACTACGAATTTAAAACTGGCTTAACTGAAAATGATTTTGTTAAAGGTGTGCTAAAGCGTGTCAATTAATTATTTTGGTCGCTTATTAATACTACTAAGCACAAGTATTCATTGTTCCTCTTATGCTGAAATTGAATTCTCTGGCTTTGCCGGACTAGAATCACGTTGGTTCCCTCATGATGCACAGTTTTCAGATCAATTTAATGGCGCACAAAATTCACTAATCCTGGAGCCTGAATGGATTTATGAACAAGGCGACCATCAAATTTCCTTCATTCCTTTTGCACGCATTGACTCACGTGATGATGACCGCACCCATGCTGATATAAGAGAAGCCTACTGGTTGTATATCCAAGATAATTGGGAGCTGCTGATTGGTGTTAACCGTGAATTTTGGGGCGTTACAGAATCGCGCCATTTAGTGAATGTATTAAATCAAATTGACCAGGTAGAAAATATTGATGAAGAAGACTACCTTGGTCAAGCAATGGTCAATCTTGCCATGCAAAAAGACTATGGGCGTTTTTCATTTTACGTATTACCGCTTTTCAGAGAGAGAACCTTTGCAGGAGATGATGGTCGATTGCGCGCAGCGCTTGTTGTTGATGAAGACGATGCTGAATATGAATCAGGTGCTGAAGAATGGCATACTGATTTTGCTGCACGTTACTCTCATTTCATTGGTGACTGGGATATTGGCCTAAGTTATTTCCATGGTACGGGCCGCGAACCTACCTTAGTTCTCAACTCTACCGCCACTCGCTTAGTTCCTCACTATGAAATCATCAATCAAATAGGTGTAGACTTGCAATACACTTATGAAGAATGGTTATGGAAGTTCGAAGGTATTATAAGAGAAGGACAAGGCGATACCTTTGCGGCCAGTGTAATTGGGTTTGAATATACATTTTTCCAGTTTCGCGATAGTGATGCTGACTTAGGTGTGCTGCTAGAGCATTTATATGATGATCGTGATGAAATAGATGCACCCGTCACTGTACTTGAAAATGATTTATTTTTAGGTACGCGCTATACATTTAATGATATTCAGGATACATCATTATTAGCCGGAGGAATTTTTGACCTAGAGGATGAATCTTATAGTTTGCGTGTTGAGGCAGAACGCCGTATCGGTGATTCACTTAAAGTTGAAATTGAAGGCCAGCTATTTACCAATGCACGTGATGACTCTTTAACCGCATCCTTTAAAGAAGATGACTTTATAACTCTCAGGCTCTCTCAATTTTTCTAACTGACCACAACTAAAATCAACATAAACCTTATATTGCACCAATTTAATACATAAGCTGGATAAGGAATTATTACAGAAATGTCGCAAGGGATGCATATAATGCTGCATTAAACATCCTTTTATTCTTAGTTAATTACCATTTATAGATTTTTTATAATCATAATTATTATTTTTTTGATTTATATCAACCAGCACTATTAAACAATTTTTTTTCCGCCGATATATTACGCACTGCTTATTGCCTCACAGTTTAAAATATATAGCTTCGATATTTATACTAACAATTTATTTTTCAAGGATGAAATCATGTTTGGCTGGAACAAAAATAATCCTAATGACCCACAATTAGAAAATAATTTTAAAGTTGCACTTAATGGCGTTCAGACGGCGATTATGATGGTTGACCGCGACCTTAACATTACTTATGTAAATCACGGTACAAAAAAACTACTTAGCGACAATCGTAATACCTTCAAGAAAATTTGGCCTAATTTTGACCCTGAGAATATAGTTGGTCAATGTATCGATCAATTTCATAAAGATCCAAGCCGTCAGCGTACATTATTATCTAACCCCAAAAATTTACCATTCAATACTGATATACAAGTTGGCGATCTTTCTTTCTCGCTTACTGTAACAGCTCAAATGGATATCAAAGGAAATTACATAGGCAATACGCTTGAATGGGAAAATGTAACCGAGTTGCGCGAACACGAAAAAGCCAATGCTGACTATAAATCAATTATCGAAGCTATAGATAGATCACAAGCTATGATCGAGTTTGATATGCAAGGGCATATTTTAAAGGCTAATAATTTATTTTTAGACTTAACTGGCTATACTGAGAAAGAGATTATTGGTAAACATCATTCTCTATTTGTTGAAGAAAATCATAAAAATTCTGCTGAATATAAAAATTTCTGGAACAAACTCAGTAAAGGAGAATTTGACTCCGGAGAATACCAAAGACTGGGCAATAACAACAAAAAAATTTGGATAAGAGCGACTTACAACCCAATTACAGACACAAGCGGAAAATTATTCAAGGTGGTTAAAGTTGCAACCGATATTACTCATGAAAAAGCTATACAGAACGCTACAGAAAAATTATTAACTGAAGCAAAAGATGTGATGGGTAATATTGCAGCGGGTGACTTAACCCATAGAATGAGTGATAACTATGAGGGTGAGTTTAAAGACCTTAGTTTGTCTATAAACAGTTGTGCAGAAAAGCTGACCGAGATTGTTGATGATATTAAGTCCAGCACCGATACATTGAATAATGGCATTGCGGAAATCTCCAGAGGCAACATGCACTTGTCTCAGCAAACTGAGAGCCAGGCCAGGAGTCTAGAAACAACGTCTCACTCTATGGAAGAGATGACAAGCACAGTAAAGAACAATGCTGATAACGCCCAACATGCAAGTCAATTAGCAATTAGCACGCGTGAACACGCTACTCAGGGAGGGGAAGTTGTTAATCAGGCGGTCAATGCTATGGAAGAAATCAGCAGCTCAAGTATGCGTATTGCAGATATTATCGGTGTAATCGATGAAATTGCATTCCAAACCAATCTGCTTGCACTCAATGCCGCGGTAGAAGCCGCACGTGCTGGCGATCAAGGCAGAGGCTTTGCCGTGGTTGCTTCTGAAGTAAGAAATCTTGCCGGACGCAGTGCGACCGCTGCAAAAGAAATTAAAAGTTTGATTGAAGACAGTGTAAGCAAAGTCGAACAAGGTACTACTCTTGTAAACCAGTCAGGCAAAACATTAGAAAAAATTGTTGAAGGCGTGCGCGATGTTTCACAACTTGTTAATGACATAGCCGAAGCATCAAGAGAGCAAGCTTCAGGAATAGACTTAGCCAATAATTCTATCAGCGAAATAGAAAAAACTACCCAGCAAAATACTGCTCTGGTTGAGGAAAGTGCAGCTTCAAGCGAAACAATGAATCAACAGTCCGCGCAGTTATATAAACTAGTGAGTTATTTTACTACGCATAAATCATCTGCGGGTGATACTGACTCAAGTGAACAAGCAGTAGCAGTTGAGCGCCGGTCAAAATCGCGCCCTTGGAGCGAGCATAATGATCAACTAACAACCACCAATAATAATGATCTGGCAGTAAATACCTGGCAGGAGTTTTAATTCAGAGATTAGCGACAGCAATATTACATACATCATGGCCAGCTATGCTGGCCTTTGTTTTATGTACAGATTTAGCCCGCAAATATTTTGTTATTCCCGATAATATGCAAACTTATCTATTTACAAGCGGTGTCAATTAGTTGCTATACTTATCACATAAGATTCTGATTTAAAAAAAATTACCTTCATATTACATCCATGACTAGTGATTCCACTTCCTTCATACGTTCGTTCCTAAAACTAGAATCAGCCAGCGGTATTTTACTCATCATTGCCACTATATTGGCACTAATTTTCGCTAATACAGGACTTAGCATTTATTACAATCTATTGCTTTCCACGCCCGTGGAAATTCGTATAGGTGAGTTAATTGTAGCTAAACCTCTACTATTGTGGATTAACGATGGATTAATGGCCGTGTTCTTTTTCCTGGTTGGCCTGGAATTAAAAAGAGAACTCATTGAAGGGGAATTATCAGATAAAAAGAATGTTATCTTGCCTGGTATTGGTGCTATAGGCGGTATGCTCTTCCCTGCCCTGGTTTACACTTATTTTAATTATGAGGATCCGACAGCGATGCAAGGCTGGGCTATTCCAGCCGCAACTGATATTGCTTTTGCACTCGGCATCTTAAGTTTATTAGGTTCGCGCGTTCCTATCTCGTGCAAAATTTTCTTAACATCATTGGCAATTTTTGATGATGTAGGAGCCATAATTATTATTGCCATATTTTACACTTCAAATATATCTACTACGGCATTGCTTGTGGTTGGTTTATGTTTACCTATTATGTTTTACCTAAATAGAAAAAATGTAACTTCAAGAAGCCCATATATTGTGATTGGTATTATCATGTGGTTTGCCATGTTGAAATCTGGTGTGCACGCAACGCTGGTGGGTATTATTTTATCGATGTTTATCCCAATGCGCTCAAAAGCAGATCTGGAAGCATCGCCACTCAAGAGTCTTGAACATGACTTACATGCAACCGTAGCATTCTTTATTCTGCCTGTATTCGCATTTGCCAATGCTGGGATCAGCCTAACAAATATTGGTATGGAACAACTGACTCATGGTGTGCCACTGGGAATTGCATTAGGTCTATTTTTCGGCAAGCAAATAGGTGTATTTGGATTATGCTGGCTGATCATTAAAATGAAGCTAGCCAAGTTACCTGCGGGGATGAGCTGGGGAAGTCTATATGGTCTGTCCGCACTTTGCGGCATTGGCTTTACAATGAGTATGTTTATCGGATCACTTGCGTTCGAACAAACTGGTGTGGATATGGTATTTGATGAGCGACTTGGAATTATTCTAGGTTCACTATTCTCTGGAATTGTAGGCTACTTCATTCTGAATAAAAGTTTGCCAAAACAAAGTTAATACTACAGAACCTATAAATATAAACAGGAATCTTCAATTTGGTTCTAAACGCATGAGTCTTCCATTTTTTTCGTCAGTAAGAATATATAAATAGCCATCAGGGCCAGTACGGACATCACGGATTCTGGCAAATCCTTCCAATAGCACTTCCTGCTTAACAACCTCATCACCATTCATTTGTAAGCGACGCACATGTTTCTGCGCTAATGCACCAACGAATAGGTCACCTTGCCAGTGAGGGAAATGGCTGCCCTCATAAAACGTCATACCACAGGGTGCGATTGAAGGATCCCAGTAAACCACAGGTTGCTGCATACCAGGCGCATGAGTTTTATCTGAAATAATTGCTCCGCTGTAATCAATACCATAAGTAATCGCAGGCCATCCATAGTTAGCACCTGCCTGAATAATATTAACTTCATCTCCTCCACGCGGCCCATGTTCATGCGACCAAATTGATTGATCCGATGGTCTCAAAGCAATGCCCTGTACATTTCTATGACCATAAGAATATATTTCTGGTTTATTACTGGTGTGACCCACAAAAGGATTATCTTTTGGAATTGACCCATCATCGTTAATACGAATAATTGTTCCTAAATGATTATTTGGGTCTTGCGCGTCGTGTAAACGATCATAACGATCACCAGTAGTAATAAAAAGCGTTCCATCTGCAGCGAATACAAGTCTGGAACCATAATGAAGTTTTCCTTTGGTCTTTGGGTCTAAAACAAAAATGATTTCAACATTTTCCAAGGCAACACCATTGAAACGCCCTCTAGCTACTTCAGTCCCCGCTATACGGCCATCACGCCCGGCAAATGAAATATAAACAAGCTGATTATTTTTATAATCCGGATGCAGAACTACATCTAACAACCCGCCTTGCCCTGCAACATAAATATTCTCAGGCAAGCCTTGAATAGGTTTTGGTACAAGCTTGCCTTGTTTAATCAGCCTTAAACGTCCCACACGTTCAGTCACAAGCACATCACCGCCTGGTAAAAATGCCACTCCCCAGGGACGTTCTAAATTTTCAGCAATTTCTACCAGCTTAAAATCATGTTCTTCAGAGATATAAACCTCTTGCGCCCATACAACTTGCAAATTGATTAATAAAAAAACCAAAAGCCAAAAAACAATCTTATTTTTAAAATGTAGTATCATTTAATTAACCGGTTGACGTAAAACCCAGAAAACTTCGTCGTTATTAACTACAATAGACTCTGCAATCTCCTTAGTTAATAAACGACTGTCTTTAAGAATAGCATTTAAATCATCTAAGATCTGGCCATCATCAGCTATATAAGAGTGACCATCAGTGACACTTGAAACATCAATAGATTCAATAGGGTTTATTACAACCGGATAAGGCTTACTCTCACCCGCCCTTTGATATTCTCCATGCAGTACATTAGACACAACCAGTGCTTTATCTCTGGAGGATGCATACAGAGTAACTCGTTCTACTCTTTTCGCCATATCAGGCACAATGTTCTTGAATGTTTTTGCATCCATATCCGGTGCTGCTAACACAACTTCATTAAATATCGCTTCACCATTTGCTGACAAGCTTATTTCTTTCACAGCACGAGTTAACACTCGATTACCCATGCTATGTGCTATCAAATGAATCTTATCGGCTTTGGAATGCTCAACTAATGCTTCTAAAAATATACGCAAATCTTTAACTGCCGCACCAGCATTACTTTCATCAGTCGGATAATCAACTACTTTCCCTTGAGATGGCCAACTAAAGAATACCGGGGCACCGGTGAAGTTTAAATCATATGCGATCTGCGCGGTCCGGAACGCGGCATTCTCAAAAGTATTATGAAAACCATGCACAAAAACAAACATATCTTTATCCGGTGAATGTTTAACTTTTTCACTCAATTTATTAAAGAATGCTTCTTTAGCATGGGGTTGAATGTCAGACATCATAAAATGTTTATCCGGATCAACTGTCAACTCCAAGTACATTAAACTTGGTAACTCTACTACACCTGGCTGATGTGTCGGTGGAATACTCACATGACATATACCCAATTCAAATGGCAATTCAGTATTATGTTGCATACGGTCTGGACCATATTGAACAACTAGTGAATTTTTTGCCTGCCATTTCAAAGCGCTGGATTGAATGCCGGTAAATGCTAAAAATAAAAATGCGGCACCTATGACTGTATTTGACAATAAAATACTTGGATGTTGCAAATGATCTTTTAAAGTCAAGCGGATAACCCATGGAACAATAAAGAATGCAAGCAACAATATAAAAGGATATACAAAAGGTTTTAAAATATCACTCCAGGTTGTAACCAAGCGCTGTCTATTAGTTCCATAGAATACTTCCACAATTTCAGGCTTCTTGCTTTCACTTTTATCCAGTGATAATGCGCTTAGAGCCCTAATATCCTGTGAATCAGACTGTGTAGATACTGACTCATTTTTTAGTACTTCTATCTCAGAACGCTGTTTAGCTACTTGGTTTTGTAATTTTTTCCTTTGTTCAGTTGTTTTATCCAATTGAGACTTAAGCTTTTCTACAGAGAGCTTTATATCATTAGCCATCATTTCTGGAGTTTTGCCAGCTACTGAACCTGCAACAACATTAGAGTGGATATCCTGCAAAGATGAATTCAAGCGTTTGATTTGCTTATTCAGCTCGTGTTCTTTTTTATTGAGCTGCTCTATTTCTGCTTGATAGGCTTTTGTCTGCTGCTCTATTTTTACACTAGTTAAGTAGTGTATTCTTTTCTCCAGCGCATCTATTTTCTCAAGCAGTGTTTGATTTTCATTATTAGAATTTCTTAAAGCATTTTCCAATATGCTCTTACGTTGCTTCAGATAATCAATTTCATCCTGCAGCATGTCGATCTTATTTTCTAATTGGATGATTTTAGCTGCTTGCTCAGAAGATTCGGCTGGTTCAGCAGGAGCATTAATAGACGTGCAACCGCAGGCCGAGACAATTAAAAAAATAATCAATAAATGTAACAGTGTATTAAGCTGAGGCATGGATATAGCAGATAAAGATCAGATACTTACACCACTGTACCAGAAAAACAGACTAGATTATTATTTATTATATAATCGCATGCTTAACTAATTTACACATTTTGCTTAGCGTCAAAATTCAATGAAAAGTTATTTTTACCCAATCGCTAATGACAAAGAATCATGAGCATTAAGCAAGAAATTATCAGCTGGGATGGAAAATCTTCGCGTGATATCACTGCGATCTACAATCGTCATAGCAATGAGAATTCATTTTCATCCAAACTCATCGAATTCTCCCAGCAGGCAGAGCTTCAAAAAGGAGCTACATGGCTAATAAAGCATCATCTGGAGTGTGGCTGGAAAATACAATCCAAAGAAATTGCCACGATTTACAAGCATCTTCCAAAATTAGAACACTGGGAAACAAAGCTACACATACTCCAGTGCATTCCTTATATGCCAATTAATAAAACAGCAAAGAAGTATGTTGAATTTTTTTTACGCAAATGCCTATCGGACAACAACAAATTTGTTAGGGCATGGACATATAATGGCTTTTACTTACTATCTCTTCAACACTCAGAATACCAGCAGGAAACACAGCAACTTTTTGAACTGGCAATGACAGACGAAGCTGCTTCAGTAAAAGCAAGAATTAGAAATATCATGAAAAAGGGTTTTTAAAAATTCACTCAACCCCCTAGCTTACTTTTTTAGGCATTACAGAATTAAAAATCACTCACTTGTCTTGTAGGCTTTACTGATTTAAGGCCCTAAGCATCCAGGCAGTTTTTTCATGTACTCTCATACGATCAGAAACCAGAGCAACAGTAGACTCATCATTTGCTCGCTGTGCCGTTTCCAACACATCACGGCATGTTTTAACAACACTTTCATGTCCACTAGTCAACAAATCTACCATTTCTTTTGCCTCAGGCACACCGACGACTTCTTTAATTCGGCTTAATTTAGAAAACTCTGAATATGTACCGGGCGCAGGGACATCAAGTGTTCTAATACGTTCTGCAATCTCATCTACTGCAGCTGACAACTCTGTGTAATGCTCCTCAAACATTAAATGCAATTCCGAGAAGTGCGGCCCTGTTACATTCCAATGAAAGTTATGTGTTTGCAAATAAAGCGTGTAAGAGTCAGCTAATAAATGTTTCAACTTTTCAGCTACATCTATACGATCCTGCTCTTTAATTCCAATATCTATTTTAGTCATCTAAAACTCCATATATGTAGAGACAACCATGTCTATTGCTGTCATAGTCCATTAAAGGTTTAAGTTATTATCACTTATCACGATATATCATTAAAATGAATTAAATTAATATTAATGATTAATTTTATAGATTATAAAGATTTGCTTTAAGCTAACTTGAGAAGTATTTAGGAGTAATTAAATGGAGGGATGCGATGCATTCAGCATCATAAACTAAGCTTGATAACTTATTTATTTCTCATCATTTGAGCTAGCAAGAGCGACTCAATAGTTGCTTGCTTATTATTAGTCTGATTTGGTGCCGAAGGTTTTTTGACTTTCTCAATACGATATGAATTATTATCCAGTTGACGTGTAGTAAGCACTGGAAATTTATTTAACAGCGTATTTTTGAAGTGTATTGTCATGTGTGTATTGTAAAGTGGACATATACCTCAGACTAATCGTATTTATCATACATATAACATCACTTTAAACTTATATAAATATACTTTCTCTAAAGATGTCCAAGATAGTTTATCAATTAACTATTCTCTAATTCAGTATTGTATTGGCTGACGGGCACAATACTTGGTTCATCCTCGTCCATCACATATTCAATACTTATGGTGGCCATAAGATTTGATTGTGATTCTATAGTGTTAGTCGTCAGGTAACCATAGGCAATCACAGAAACAAGCGGGGCACCAAGCCATGCTAAAATTTCAAACAGAAATGACTTTAATTTACAGTTCATTTTCACCAAACTCTTCCTAAATACTCAATTATTGTGCGAACAAATTTTGCGTTGCACAAACAATTCGTTAAACAACTGTTATATAGTCAAGCAAATAAAGTTAGAGTTCATATTTTTGGTGCATTGCAGACAAGCGGTAGACATCTAAACATCAACGGATATTAAATTTACCCATTCATAACTAAACATTCATTTAACTTACAATTTTGTATATTACTAAAGCTGTATACTTTCAATATATTCAACAATTTTACTAATACGGCGATCCACCGCTTGTTCATTTCCTTCAATAATTTTAAACCGCCTACCCCAAACCGGCATTTCACTTGTACCGTGAGATAACACTACTCTTCTACCATCAATTATTTGATAAACCATGGTTTCAGGAAATGAACCACCATTTTCTTCAGCCAATAAAGTTAAATCCTTTGGTTCGTGGGTTAATTTTTCAGACATGGGGCCTTTTCCCTTACCATCAATTGCATGACAAGCAGCACAACTATCGAGGTAGTAATCGTAGCCTGATTCCTTTTGGTCAAATGAATCTGCTGCTAACTGTAAATTCGTGGTAGCAACAAAAAATATAGCAATAACAATAAGTATTCTAGGTTTGTTTATACAATGCATCATAATATGTCACTTCAATTTATACGATTAATTAATTTTAAAACAAGAAAATTATTTCTTCTATTACCATGAATCAATCAACACTTAATCAATCGAGTCTGATCCTATTGACGCTGTTTAGCTTTTTTTCGATATAGTTCTTTTTCAATAAATGGCCACTTTTTTAAAGTATATGTTTCTCGATCATCTTTGTATTTGATCGCAAGGTTCTTTTTTAATTCTGCATACTCACGTGCAATCCGTCCATCTGAACGAAGCAATTCTCGAAATTGTATACGTTCCTGCCACAAAGGACTTTTGTATGGAATCAAATGTAAATGATGAGTACGAAACGCATCATTTGGTTTGCAAAACCAGTGCATAACATCAGTTTTATAAGCTGAGTGCTCGTATCCATTGTTTATTAATATATCGATAGTAGGTCTTGATTCTTCTAGAGATTTCACTCCAAACATTATATCAATTACTGGTTTCGCAATGAGTCCAGGAATTGCTGTGCTACCAACATGTTCAACAGACCCGCATATCCAATCACCTATGACTTGCAATAAAAATTCTTTCTCCGCCTCAAACTTTGATGCCCATTCAGGATCATATTCTGTTAAGACTACAGGCGCTCTTTTCATATTAATAGCTCACAACGCTGAGAACATCAACTAAGCATATAATAAAATTAAGTGTATACAGCCGTTCGGTTCAAAAGCGGCCATTTAGATGTTATTGATACTCCAGCAGGTCGCCGGGCTGACAGTCAAGAACGTCACAAATAGCGTCTAATGTTGTTAAACGAATTGCTTTTGCTTTGCCAGTTTTCAAGATGGAGAGATTTTGTACTGTTATTCCAATTCGTTCAGCAAGTTCGCTAGACTTCATTTTGCGTTTTGCGAGCATTACATCCAAATTAATTACAATGGCCATAATGTAAACTACACTGTATGTTTTAGTTCAGTTTTAAGCGTATAGCCTTCTTCCATAACCCAAGAGATCAATACAACTACTACTCCAATTGCTAAGAACGTTAAATCTGACGTTCCAAATTGAGCAACTATTTCTCGTGAACCGGGTGGATTATTAAAAGTAAGGACTACACTGATAAGTATAGTAAATACAGTACTGGCAACAACCCAAGAAATTAGCGTATAGCCTAATCGATGAAAGTATTTAACATTTTCAACGGAAAAAATTATTGCAGACTCATAAAGTTTAAATAATTGTCTAAGTGTATTTATTCCAAATAAAGCAACACAAATAGGAATTAAACTAACAAGAAAAGCTAATACTAATGTTGTAAAAGAAAGCGGTTGAGTTACGACAACAGGCAACTCAGATACGAATCCTCTTGGTAAAGAATTAAAATTTAACCAATATAATAAATTGATAATAGGTACTCCGGCTATCAACCAGGTAAATAACAATCGGAGTTTCTTACTAGTTCGCTTGATTCTATCTATATGGTTATCTTTCATGTAGTTGACCTCAAATTAAATCCAACGAGATTAGTATACAGTAAATATTTATTGTATATCAATAAATATTTACTGAAATACAATAAATTTATAATAGAGCTATTATTGGCGCGAATTACTACCCACATTTTTTATTCATAATTATTCCAAACAACTTTCGCTAATTTCACTATCTATTGGATTAGCGTAGATCAAATTTAGATGTCTGCTTAGGGCCGAAAGCAGTCATCGAAAGCTTGATAGAACATTGGAAAAATTAGAAACTCAAAATCCAAGTTCGTAGCAATACTTAGATATCGTAAGTCATTGTGTTATATGTATAACATATCTATTAAGACTTATTTGTTTAATCTATACATTGTCTCAATCACACTATCAGGATTAAGTGAGATGCTTTCAATACCTGATTCAAGCAGCCATTTCGCAAGATCTGGATGATCTGATGGACCTTGACCACAAATGCCTACGTATTTACCCGCTTTGTTACACGCTTCAATGGCACGTTTTAATAAAAACTTAACCGCTTCATCGCGCTCATCAAATAAATGAGAAACAAGCGCAGAGTCTCTATCCACACCTAAAGTTAATTGTGTCATATCATTTGAGCCAATAGAAAATCCATCAAAATATTCCAAGAATTGCTCAGCAAGTATTGCATTACTTGGTATTTCGCACATCATCATTATTTTTAAATCATTTTTGCCGCGCTCAAGACCATTTTTTTGCAATAGCTTATTTAATAATGAAGCCTCCTCCAATGTTCTTACGAATGGCACCATCAGCCAAACATTTGTCAAACCCATATCATCTCTTACATATTTCAACGCTTCACATTCAAGAGCAAAACATTCCTCAAAATCTTTAGACAAATAACGTGAAGTCCCGCGATAGCCGAGCATAGGATTTTCTTCCGTAGGCTCAAATAAACCTCCTCCAAGCAGATTAG
>Ga0207422_1003840_pt1 | contig 13803 bp, 12 predicted proteins | sample MarCyaLeptolynsp_FD_187757 | JGI IMG/M metagenome (GOLD analysis project Ga0207422, IMG submission 187757) | Marine cyanobacterial communities from Panama - species 1 Leptolyngbya sp. (SPAdes) | ecosystem: Environmental > Aquatic > Marine > Unclassified | place: Panama: Panama City | collected...
AAGACAGAAGTGTATGAAATGTGCAGATGGTTGAATAATGAATTCTATAAAAATGAGATCATTCCACAATCAATAATTGATAAAGAGCCAAGTGCAGAATTACGTCCGGATCAAAAAGATTCAGATTCTTTACCAGATTATGGAACTTTAGATGCTATCCTGGAATACTATCTTGAAGATCAGTTATCAAGAGAAGAAATTCTTACCAAAGGATTTGAAGAAGAGACGGTTGACCGAATACTTCGTTTAGTTGATGTCAATGAACACAAAAGATATCAAGCAGCACCCACATTAAAAATGTCTGCTAAAGCATTTGGGGTTGGACGAAGATGGCCGATTGTTCAAGGCTGGACCGGTCAGGAAAAAAAAGCAAAAAAAGTTAAATCCAAGAAACAATAAGACGGTTTATTTCGTGTTGAAAACCGGGATTCGAAAGATGCCTTATCATACAACTATGGCATTATTTTATTATTTTAAAGAGTTAAATCTACAGACATTCATGCATACATTTACAAAACTCTCGTTATTCGGTTTGATATTGCTCTGCAGTTCATCAATTTCAGCCCAGGATTCCACAACTATTCAAACTGAGGAAATGCCATTAAGGCTACTCCCGGTTACAAATCCTCTTCTTGATAAAAAGATAGAAACAGAACCGGTTGATGAACCTGTAACCATTGAAATGGATGCTTTTCAACAAGACGTGTTGAGAAGAATTACTGATATTTATCAGTTACATGTATTAAGTCTTGAATCACAATTGGCAAATGAACCTCTGGAAGCAGAACGCCACATTAATGATGCGGTTAACGCTTCTCAAGCATTGCTTGATGACTACCCTGAGATCAGATCAGATCGTAGATTCGCAGAACTTTCAAGGGCGGTAGTAAGTGAATATCGTCAGTTTTATGGGATTTCAGAATCCGCTAATGAAGCTCAGGGAGAGATTTTTGCTATTCAGGAAGAGCTTTTTGCTGATGACGATGCTTATCTGGATGAAGGTTTCAATTTCCCGAAGGATGCAATTCTGAATAAAACCGATGTTCCGTTAATTCAGAATCGATATGTAACCAATAGTCTTGTTTACTACACGTTGAAACGACCCGAAGTGATGGAGCTTTGGCTTCAGCGCGCTGAAACTTACATGCCGATGATCGAAAGGATTTTCAAAGAGGAGGGAGTACCTCTTGAGTTAGCATATCTGGCATTTATTGAAAGTGGATTAAATCCTAAAGCCAGAAGCTGGGCTTCAGCGGTAGGAATGTGGCAGTTTATCGCGGCAACGGGGAGAGTGTATGGATTAGAGATTAACTGGTGGGTTGATGAACGACGTGATCCAGAAAAAGCTACCCGTGCAGCCGGTCGACATTTAAAAGACCTTTATGATATTTGGGGTGACTGGCATTTGGCGATGGCAAATTATAACATCAGCCCAAGAGGTTTGAATCGGGCAATAAGAAGAGCGGGAGGCAAAAAGGACTACTGGGAAGCATATCCGTATTTGCCAAGAGAAACAAGAGGGTATGTTCCCGGATTTATTGCAACGGCAATGATCGGATTAAACAGAGAAGAATTTGGTTTCCAGAATAGATATGAAGGAGAACCTTACCGTTACGATGTAGTTGAGGTTGAAGGTTTGATGCCATTGGATGCGCTAGCTAAAGCATCAGGTATTACAACCGAAGAATTAAAGGATTACAATCCTGAACTTTTACGATGGGCAACTCCACCGGGAAATAAATATCCATTAAAGATTCCGGCAGGAGTAAAAGAAGAATTCATGATTGCTTACAAAGAAATTCCAAAAGATAACCGTGCTCAGGATATGACAGTTCACACTGTTAGAAGTGGAGAATCTATTGGGTTGATCGCTCAGAAGTATGGAACTACTGTCCGCGGAATATATGCCAGTAATGATAATCTCTCCAACGTGATTCATCCCGGTCAAAAACTGGTTATCCCTTTACCTGCGGGTAGTGCCGGTAAGATTTCTGCTAATCGACCCACTAATATTACAAATACCAGTCGTACACGAAGTACTAGCAAGCCAAGTACTCCATCGAATTCTTCTAAACTTACCTATAAAGTTAAAACAGGCGATACAATAGGTCATATTGCAGAATGGTATGACGTAAGAGCATTTGAAATTCGTGCATGGAATGGAATTGGAAACACAATAAGAGTTGGTCAAAACCTAACCATTTATGTTCCGAAAGCAAATTTAGCCCATTATCAAAAGGTGAACTCAATGAGTTACAGGGAGAAGCAAAATCTGGAACAAAAACAGAGAAGAGGAGAAAATATACTTATTGCTTCAGCTTCAGGTAGTTCAGATGGATATAAGACTTATACTGTTCGCCAGAATGATACTTTAGGAGAAATTGCCGAAACGTTTGGTGTAAATACTTCAACTCTCAGATCATTAAACGGTATTTCAGGATCAAGAATTTATGTTGGTCAGGTTCTTAAAATCACTGAAGAGTAATTAATGAGACTGTCCAAGAAACTATTTTTTCTGGTTTTTCTATTTGGTGTGTCAAGCTCTGTTAATGCCCAGCAAAATGACATTTACTTTCTTATAAAAAAGAATTTCTCAATTTTTAGTAAAACCTATGAAAATATCGCTCTCGAGTATGTTGATGAGGTAGATCCTGAACAGCTTATGAGAATAGGCTTGGATGCTATGATGGAAACGCTGGATCCATACACTGTTATTTATAATGAATCACAAAATGAGCAGGCAGAAATACTCCAAAGAGGTAACTACGCAGGTATTGGTATTGAAGCGGGTTACAGGGATGGTAAAGTTGTAATTGTAGCACCAACAGAAGGAGGTCCTGCAGAAAGAAGCGGAATCCGGGCCGGCGATGAAATTATAGCTATCGATGGAATTTCAACTGAGAATTTACAACCAGAAGAAGTTCAGTCACTTACGCTTGGAGAGGAAGGTTCTGAAGTTGTCATAGATATCCAACGTTTTGGAGTCAATCAAACCTTGGAATTTGAATTAACCAGAGAAACAATTGAAGTAAGGAATGTTTCTCATGCAACCCATCTGGGAGATCAGGGTGATATTGGTTATATAAAGCTCAATCAGTTTGGGTTAAGATCTGCAGATGAGATTAGAACTGCGATGATTAAGTTGCAGGAAGAAAAAGAGTTGAATGGTTTACTTCTGGACCTCAGAGATAATCCCGGAGGAATTTTACAAGAAGCAGTAGGTATAATCGATAAGTTTGTTGATCCGGGCTTGTTAGTGGTAGAAAATAGAGGGCGACTCACAGAGTACAATCAATCGTTTACAACGAGAGAACCTGTAGCATTTAATAAGCCGGTAATAGTATTGGTTAACGGAGGAAGTGCCAGTGCCTCAGAAGTTGTTTCAGGCGCATTACAAGACTTAGACAGAGCTGTTATTCTTGGAGAGCAAAGTTTTGGGAAAGGTTTGGTTCAGATTGTTAAACAACTACCTTACAACACGTCAATGAAAATTACTATTGCCAGATACTACATTCCAAGTGGCAGAAGTATACAATCAGTGCAATACACACATGAAGGCAGAGGAAATTCAATAATAAGATCTAATGAAGCTTCCGGGATATTTAAAACAAAAAATGGAAGAACAGTACAGGAAGGTAGAGGAATTGAACCGGATGTTGTGGTAACTATTGAGGAACCAACTTTACTTGAAATCGCATTACTGCAAAAAGGTGTTCTGTTTGATTTTGCTACTGAATATTATTCTGAAAATCAGCAGTTAAGTTTTAATACCGTTCCTGATAACCTATTTCAGGAGTTTAAAACCTATCTGGAAGAAATTGAATTTGATTTCAGTAGTGAAACAGAAGACTATTTGGATGTAATTGAGAACGATTTATCCTCCGTTGAGGGAGTATCTCAACAAATTGATGCGCTACGAAAAATTATTGATCAACATGAAAAAGAAGAGCTTAATAAAAGCCAGGATTATATAGAAAAAATGTTATGGCTTGATTTGGTTTCAAGAAAAAAAGGAAATACAGCAAAAACTGACGTATCGCTTTCCTTGGATAGGCAAATACGTGCTGCAATTGATTTGATTCAAAAACCAAAAGTCATGGAATCAATTTTAACAGGCGAGAACTAATGCCTGCAAAAGCTGATCTTCATATCCATACTAAATGCTCGGATGGGAAATTAACTCCTAAGGAAGTAATTAGACTGGCTTCCGAAAAAAAACTCTCAGCAGTATCAATAACTGATCATGATACATGTGACGGTTACTTTAAAGCGTTGCCATATGCCGAAGCAGCTAATATAGAATTGATACCCGGGGTTGAGGTGACATCTAATTTCAATGGAAGAGAAGTTCATATTCTTGCTTACTATTTTGATGCACAGACGGATTATTTTTTAAATTTTCTGAGAAGCCAGAAAAAATCCAGAACGGAAAGAATAAAAGGGATCATTAGCACATTAAATGAATCTAAGATTGATGTAACATATGATGAGGTTTGGGCTGTTTCTGAAGGAGCAAATTTGGGCAGGCCACATATTGCTAAAATATTGATAGAAAAAGGATATGTAGAAAATTTTAATCAAGCATTTGAGTTTTATCTTAGTGATGAAAAGCTTGGAGAAATAGATAACTCATATCCAGAGGCTTTCGAGGTAATAGAAAAAATAAAAAACGTTGGAGGTGCTGCAATACTGGCTCATCCCGGGCGATTTTTGACAAAAGATGAAATCCTAGAATTTATTGATGATGGAAAGCTCGATGGAATCGAATGCATACACCCAAGCCATAATTGGAGAAAACAACTTGAGTTAACTCAATTATGTGAAGAAAAAAAACTATTAAAAACCGGGGGTAGTGATTTTCATGGAAGTTATGAGCAATCCGGGTCTCAGGTTGGAGTTATCACAATTGCTCTTAAACATGTTGAATCCATGAAGAGAATGACAGATCAACGAAAAAAAACATCTTTAATTAAAAAATAATGGGAATTAAGTATATAGAGCCGGATTCAAACCCTGAGAATGCTAAAATTGGTATTGTAGTTTCAAAATGGAATTCATCTATCACTGATAAGATGCTAAACGGATCACTATCAGTACTTACTGGCAATGGGATAAAAGAAGAAAATATTATTGTAGCCAGATGCCCGGGCTCTTTTGAATTGCCTCTTGCAGTAGACATGATGATGAAATCTCATGAAGTTGATGGAGTAATAGCTTTGGGGGTTGTAATAAGAGGAGGAACTCCGCATTTTGAATATGTTTGTGATGCGGTAACTCAGGGTATCCTGGATATAAATTTGAAATCAGGGAACCCGGTAGCATTTGGAGTTTTGACTACTGATGACGTAAAACAAGCCATAGACCGTGTTGGTGAAAAAGGAAATAAAGGGGGAGAAGCTGCTATGGCATTACTCGAAATGATTTCGTTGAAGCAGAAACTTGGTAATTAAGGAATTCTTACCTTGAAATAAGGTGATTATTCGCCTATTTTTTAAGGCTTGAAAACATGCTTGAAAATTGAAAGAACTTACACTAACGAATAAAAATCAAACTTCTGCTGATAAGGAGAAACAGGCTAAATTGATTAAGTCTGGTGAGATTCCTGAACATATTGCCATAATTATGGATGGTAATGGCAGATGGGCGAAAAGTAAAGGCAGCATTAGATTGCATGGTCATAAAGTTGGTGTGGATTCTGTGCGCGATATTACTGAGTCATGTGCGCAGTTAGGAGTTAAATATTTAACTCTTTATGCTTTTTCAACTGAAAACTGGGGCAGGCCTTCTGCTGAAGTACGGGGTTTGATGAGGTTATTGGTTTCGTCGCTGCGAAAAGAAGCAGACAATCTCCATGAGAATGATATAAAGTTAGTGACCATTGGACAGATTGATCGTTTCCCTGAAGATTGTAAAAAACAGTTGCAAGAAGCGATCGACCTTACTGAAGAAAATGAACGGTTACAGCTTTGTCTTGCTTTGAGTTATTCGGGAAGATGGGATATAACAGAGGCAGTTAAGAAAATAGGTACACATGTTAAGGAAGGTCGTTTAGATCCATCTTTAATAAATGATCAAATGATTGCGGATCATTTATCTACTGCTGAAGTTCCGGATCCTGATTTAATCATTAGAACGAGTGGGGAGTATAGAATAAGTAATTTTTTACTCTGGCAGTTAGCTTATTCAGAATTATATATAACCGAACAATTTTGGCCCGACTTTAGAAGGGAAGAATTATATAAGGCAATTGAATCGTATCAGGGAAGAGATAGAAGATTTGGAAAAATTCAAACTTCCAAAGACGAAAAGGGTAGTTCAGCCCGTTTACTGAAAAGCAAGGATTAAGTGAAATTCATAAAAAAGAATTTAATTTTGTTTAAACATATATTTGTATCAGCAGTATTTTTTATTGGTATCGGGACTTTTTTCAACTCTACGTTCGCTCAGGATACTTTCGAAATAACTGACCCATCTCAAAATGCACCTCAGGAATATACGATTGCCAGTACAGTTGTGGAGGGAAATGAAAATACACGTGAACAATTCATTATTAATGCAAGTTCTTTAACCGAAGGAAGAACAATAACCTATCCCGGAGAAGATATTCCGGATGCATTAAGGCGTCTTTTTCGTTCCGGTTTGTTTTCTGATGTTGAGATCTTTATTTCAGATCAAACTGCCTCAGAAATTAGTTTGATCATTAAAGTAGTTGAAAAACCAAGATTGATCGGGTTTAAAATTGAAGGGGTTAAGCGTTCTCAAAGAAGAGATCTTGAAGATCTTATTAAAATAACACCAGGTATAGCCATAACTGAAGCTTTAATTGCTAAAGCAGAGGCAACCATTTTAAGGTTTTATAAGGGAAAAGGTTATTGGTATACCGAAGTGGATACTGAGATAAGACCAGATGAGGATTTGGAAAACAGAGCTCGTGTAGTATTTAATATAGACGCTGGGGTTCGGTTAGAAATAAAAGATATAAAGTTTATTGGTAATGAAGCTTACTCTGACCGAAAACTAACTAAGAGAATGAAGCCATTAAAAGAGGATAAATGGTGGAAGTTTTTATCAAAAAAGGTCTATAAGAAAGATGATTTCGAAGAAGGAAAGAATAATGTACTCGCTTATTATCGTAAAAATGGATACAGCGATGTGCGAATACTAAGTGATTCAGTATTCATTTATAATTATGTAAAAGATCTTGATGGAGTAGGTGTACATATTGAAATAGAAGAAGGACCACAATATAAGATTCGAAATATTACCTGGGATGGTAATACCGTATATACTGATGAACAACTGTCCAATGCATTAGATTTCCAGAAAGGTGATATTTACGACGAAGATAAATTTGATGCTAATCTGAACATCAATAAAAATAGTACAGATGTCACATCTTTGTATCAAAATATTGGTTATCTATTTTTCAATGCTTTCCCAACTGTTGAAAGAGTAGCTGAAGATTCACTTGATATTCATATAGATATCTATGAAGATGAAATTGCAACTGTAGAAGAGGTTTCTTTTTCAGGAAATACAAAAACTCACGACGATGTTGTTAGGCGTACTTTGAGGACAGTTCCTGGTAATACATATAGTAGAGAGGCAATAATTCGGTCTGTTAGAGAACTTGGACAATTGGGTTACTTTAATCAACAAAATATATCACCTAACCTTGTGCCTAACCAAAATAATAAAACTGTTGAAGTTACATATTCCTTAGATGAATCGGTTTCTACAGATAATTTTGAGTTTTCAGGTGGTTATGGAGGTCAATCTATTGGCGCTATTATATCTGCAAGAGTAAACTTTAATAACTTTTCAATTCAGAGAGCCTTTGAAAAAGGAGGATGGACTCCTATACCTTCAGGAGATGGACAAAGACTGTCGTTAGGTGTTCAGGTTACAGGTCAGGGATATCAAAGTTACTCTATGAATTTTGTTGAACCATGGTTAGGTGGTAAACCGACCTCATTAGGAGTTAATTTTTCATATAACTTAATAGATAATAATCGCTTTAGTACAGGAAAGAGCGAACTCTTCACAGGTAGCGTATCAATAGGTAAAAGGTTGAAATGGCCTGATGATTATTTTTCAACAAGGACCACTCTTGGATATCAGCTATATGATGTTCAGAGTAATTCTAGTTTCCAAACAGCGGGAATTTCTAATTCAATAACGATAGAGCAATTATTAGAAAGGAATTCAGTAGATAATCCGCTTTCCCCAAACATTGGTTCTAAATTAAGTCTCTCTGGAGAAATCGGATTGCCTTTACCTGGCTTCGCTGATTTTTACAAAATAAAAACAGGATTTCAAAGTCATTTTCCTATAATCGGTAAGTTAGTACTTACTAATACTTTTGATTTCGGATATCTGGGATATTTTACACAGGATGAACGCACTGATTTTGAAAGATTTCTCTTAGGAGGTACTCAACTGCAGCAAAGACAAAGCTTCTTATATGACAATATTGACATGAGAGGTTATCCGGGAGGAATAGGTCAAAGTATAGCTCCTTTTGAAAATGGAATACAGGTTGGTGGTAGGATATTTAATAAGTATACTCTTGAAATGAGGTATCCTGCGGTACAAAATGAGCAACTTCAACTAATCCCTTACACATTTATGGATGCAGGTAATACGTATGCAGGATTTTCTGATTTTGACCCTTTTGAATTAAAAAGATCGTCAGGTATAGGAGTTCGGTTATTCTTACCAATATTGGGACTTATAGATTTAAGTTATGGTTATAGATTTGACGGAATAGAGGAGACTAATCCTGCTGTCAGACCTGGAGAATGGGAATTTTTATTCAATATTGGAGCTCCATTTTAAATGAGAAAAGAGTTATTCAATATAAGAGTTCAAATATTTTCACTAGCTATATTAATGGCTGTCAGTGTAAACTCTTTGGGGCAAAATCAAAACATAGGTTATTTTGAATCCGATTTTGTTTTATCTAAAATACCAGAATATAATGGTTTAGAGCAGCAGCTAAAGATACTAAGTGACAAGTGGGGGCAAGAAATTCTAGAAATAGAACTTGAAATCGAACAACTTGAACAAGATTACGCTGCGAAAGAGATTCTATATTCAGAAGAAATTAAACAAGAAAAAATAGATGAAATAAAATCAAGAAAAAGAGAGTTAGAGAATTTAAAAGTTCAAAAATTTGGACCCAATGGTGAATATATTAGGAAACAAAAAGAACTTTTAGAACCAATTCAACGGCAGGTATTTGCAGCTGTTCGTAGAGTTGCTCAACGTAATGGAATGGATTTCGTCTTTGATAGATCGGGGGACATCTATATGGTTTATGCCCGTGGAGAATGGAATCTAAACAATGATATACTAGAAGAACTAGGAATAGAAACAGAACAATAAATGAAAGATAACTTAATGAAACATTCATTTTTAATATTAGCTTTCCTTTTTTTAATTAATTTTGAAGGATATAGTCAGCTTAAAATTGGATATACAAATCCGGAAGTGATATTAGCTCAACTTCCAGAAGTTCAGGAAATAGATATTCAAGTTAGTAACTTACTTGAGGAAAAAGATTCTTTACTGGCAATAAAAGCGATTGCTTTACAGCAAGAGCTTACTGAGTATGAGCAGAATAGAAATTCAATGACTCAAGCTCAGCGCCAACAAAAGGAATCCGAACTAACAAAGAAAAATGATGAGTTCGAGCAGGAGCGACAAAAAAGTATAAATGAGGTACAGCAAAAACAATTAACTCTTTTGAGACCTGTTCAACAAAAAGTTTTTTCTGAAATTCAGAAAGTTGCAGATTCTTTAGATTTAGATCTTGTTTTGAACCAAGGCTCTGTCAATGGAGGTACCATTATTTTTTATGCTTCTGAAGATCAGCAGGATATTACACAACAAGTTTTGAATAATTTAAAACAATCATAAAAGCAATAACATGTTTAAGAAAGTATTACTCGGTGTATTTATAGCCATTTGTTTTTCAATAAATACAAATGCTCAAACCGTAGAACCAAAAATTGGATTTGTAAATCCACAGGCTGTGTTAGAACGTATGCCTGAAATGAAAGCAGTTCAACAAAGACTTAAGAACTTTTCTGATCGTAAAGCTTTGGAAATACAACAAAAGGAACTTGAGTTACAACAAGCGATTAACGTGTATGAGCAAAAGAAAGATGTAATTTCTTCTTCTGCTAAAGCCGAAGAAGAAAAGCTATTACAGCAAATGAGTGATGATCTAAACGAAGCGGATCGAAAAGCACAACAAGAAATACAACAAAAAAGAAACGAATTACTTGGACCTCTGTTGACACAGATAGGTAATGCAATTTCTACCGTGGCAGAACAGAAAGGTTTAGACTATGTACTAAATATTACAACAAGCACTGGGGATTCTATAATTTTATACGCTTCTCAGGAATACAGTCAAGAGTTTAATATTACAGATGCAGTAATGGTTAATCTAGGTATTTAATCAAATTCTATATACAAATAGAAACCCGCTTCTGCGGGTTTCTATTTTAGATTCTTTCGGCGATTTTTGAGATAATCTTCGAAAATATAGCCACCTAATTCATCAAGTGAAGCAAAATATGCTTTTCCTTTGTTAGCTTCAGTCATCTCTCGTACAAATTTTTGCAGGTATGGATCACTGGCGATCATAAAAGTGGTGATTTGAATATTTTCTCTTCGGCATTTCACAGCCTCATCCAAAACTTTATTAACGATCTTTCTGTCTAATCCAAAACTGTTTTTATAAAGTTTTCCATTTTCAATGATGCAGGAGGGCTTTCCATCAGTAATCATGAAAATCTGTTTATTTGCAAACTTCTTTCGTTGAAGCAGATGTCGAGCTCTTTCAAGTCCTTGTAAGGTATTAGTGTGAAATGGACCAACTTTCAGGTAGGGAAGATCTTTTATTGAAATTTCCCATGCCTCATTACCAAAAACAATTATATCCAGTGAGTCTTTAGCATAATTATTCATGATTAATTCGGAAAGAGCCATAGCTACCTTCTTAGCTGGGGTGATCCTGTCTTCCCCATACAAAATCATGGAATGACTTATATCTATAAGTAACACAGTTGATACAGAAGTATAATGATCTGTATCATAAACACTAAGATCGTCTTCTCTTAATTCAAAATTATCAATATTACTATGATTCAACATATTAATAACTGTACCTACAGAGTCGATTTGACCGATATCATTACCGGGATTCCACTTTCTCGTTTCAGGCTGTCTTTCAAGTCCTTTTCCGGAGTGTTGAGTTTTATGAGATCCTAAACCACCTTTTTCAAGGTTTTTAAATATTTCTTCTAAAGATTTTTGTCTTAAGCTTCGCTCAGTTTTCCTAGTGATGATTAAAGTATCTTGTTTATTATCATCTTCTATATACCCACGATCTTTCAGGTCTTCAATAAATTCAGCAATAGAATATTGCTGATTAAATTGATCTGTAATACTATATCGTTCTTCTAATTGATCTAACCATTTTAGTGCCTGATCCACATCGCCACTTGAAATAGTTATTAATTCCTGAAAAAGATTCAACAAAGTATTAAATGGCGTCTCAGAAGACGATTTACCAAACTTTTTGTTCCACTGTGTATATCTGAAGTTCATATCTTATTTTAACTACAAATTAGCATAAGAAACCATTCAATTGAATTTAAAAACATCTGAAAAAAATCATTTTGACCGACTCCGGATCGAAAAAACTCTTTGGAGTGAAGGTTTTGAAAGAATAATGGGCTTAGACGAAGTAGGAAGGGGATGCTTGTGTGGTCCAGTGGTAGCAGCTGGGGTTATTCTTGACCAAAAACAATCAATAAATGGAATACGAGACAGTAAAAAATTATCTGAAAGAGAAAGACTGGAAATTGCAAAGGAAATTAAAGAGAAAGCTCTTTTTTATACTGTGAAGGAAGGTACGCTTAGAGAAATATTTGATTTAAATATTTTATGGGCATCATTAAAAGCAATGCAAAAATGTGTGGATGCTGACGGTGCATATCCTGATTATTTGCTAGTAGATGGTAATAGGTATGTTACATCTATGATTCCTTTCACTTGTGTTATAAAAGGGGACGATAAATCAGTTTCTATTGGTGCGGCATCTATACTGGCAAAAAATTACAGAGATGAATATATGAGAAACCTTTCAAAAGAATATCCTGAGTTTGATTGGGAAAATAATGTTGGATACCCCACAAAAAAACATAAAGAAGCTTTAAAAAAATTTGGTATTACAGAACATCACAGGTTAGGTTTTAATCTTGGTACAAATAAACAATATCAGCGGTAAATACTGAATTCTCTTTTATGGAAATCCATATTAAGACAGATTGCTAACATCAACGAGTTGGTTAAGAATGCAGAACCACCATAGCTTACAAAAGGCAATGGGATTCCAATCACAGGTAATAGCGCAGTAGCACTTCCCAGATTGACAATGAAATGGATAAAGAAAACCGAGGTAATACTTACTGTTACCAATTGTGCGAAAGGATGTTTATGATTACCAGCTGTTTTAAGTAACCTCATAAAAAGAAATAAAAAAGTAACAATTAGTAAACTCAAGCCTGCAAATCCAAATTCTTCTCCTACAACACAGGAAATGAAGTCAGTCCATTGGGCTGGTAAAAATTTAAGCTGAGTTTGAGTGCCTTCAAGGAAACCTTTGCCAAGTAACCCTCCGGAACCAATTGCCGTTTTTGCTTGTATCACATTCCACCCGGCTCCGGTAGGGTCATAAGATGGATTTGTAAAAGCAATTATTCTTGATATTTGATGCGGTTTCAGGATACTGGTTAATGCTAAATTTACACCCACTACTGTAACAATTCCTGTGATTAAAGATGTAACAGTTAACCACACTCTTTTTTGTACTAAGAATATCAGAATAGAAATCAAGAGTGTTGCAATGGCACCAAACTTCCAGTCAAAGACAGTCAGGTAGAGAATAATAGCCGGTGATATAATATATATTGAAACACCATAAGGAAGCCCAGACCAGAAAAGTATAACAGGAATCAATGCAAGAAATACGATTGCGGTTCCGGTATCATTTTGCAAAAGCACTAAAATAGTAGGCAGTAAAATCATTGCAACTGCTATAAGTGCATATCTTACATTTTCAGCTGATATATCTCTTCTGCTTGTCAAGTATTGAGCTGTTGCCAGAATAGTAGCAATTTTCATGATTTCACTACTTTGCAGGTTAAAGAAACCAAGTCTTAACCAGCTTTTAGCGCCATTTATTTCATTCCCAAAAATCAGTGTAATAATCATTAAAAGTATTCCTATTCCGTAGAATAAATAGGAGAGCTGCATATAGGTTCTTGGCGTAAAGAATTGAAATGCAATCACTAAAACTACAGAAAGGGATACAAAAATGAGTTGTTTAGCAAAATTATTCTGAATGTTTGAAGGTAAAAATTCAGAAACAGGCCCTTGAGTCGCACTAAAGATAGCAACTAACCCTATAGTTGCTAATACCAACCAGGCTCCAAAAATTGACCAATTTAAGTTCCGAAGATTATTCATCTGCTTCTGAATTAGTACCTCGTTCTGAATTATCTTCTCTTGGTTCCCAATTCATAACATAATTATACACCCATTCTCTGGATATATCGTCTGTAATATATTTTTCAATTAGAAGGGATGCAATTGGAACAGCTGACGCTGACGCCCAACCAGCATTTTCTATAAAAACTGTAACAACTATTTCGGGGTTAGTGTAGGGGGCAAAGGACGTGTACCACCCATGAGAATATCCAAATGGATTTTGTGCTGTTCCGGTTT
>Ga0207422_1003842_pt1 | contig 13777 bp, 10 predicted proteins | sample MarCyaLeptolynsp_FD_187757 | JGI IMG/M metagenome (GOLD analysis project Ga0207422, IMG submission 187757) | Marine cyanobacterial communities from Panama - species 1 Leptolyngbya sp. (SPAdes) | ecosystem: Environmental > Aquatic > Marine > Unclassified | place: Panama: Panama City | collected...
GCCGAGCCGCGCACAGTGCGCGCATAATAGGCCCATTGCACGACCACCAGGGCAAAGATGATCTTGTCGATGCCCTTGCCGAGGATAGCGATCAGGATCAGTGCGATCAGTGCGGCCGGAAAGGAGAGCTGCATGTCGACGAACCGCATGATCAGCGATTCCGTCCGGCCGCCGGTATAGGCGGCGGTCAGGCCAACCGCCATTCCGATAGTGAGCGCGATAAAGCCGGACATGATGCCGACTGACAGGGAAATTCTGAGGCCATAGAGAATGGCCGAAAACAGATCGCGCCCGGCGCCATCTGAGCCGAGCCACATCGTATAGCCCGTATAGGTTTCCGACAGGGGCGGCAGTTTGCCGTCGAGGATGTCGACCTGGGCCAGATCATAGGGATCCTGGGGCGTGATGAATGGCGCAAGGACCGCCAGAACGATGATGACGACCAGAAGCGCAAAGGAGAAAGCAGCGACCTTGCTGGCAAAGAATTCGGCGACGAAACGCCGGAACGGCGTTTCGCTCGCGGCGTTCGGGTCCGGGAAATTCGAGCTGTCCTCGACGGGAAGTGTCGCGGACACCGGGTGTGTATCGGAATCGCTTACGGCACTCATTGGCCCTGATCCTTCAAACGCACCCGCGGGTCAAGCAGGGAATACAGAATGTCGACCACCAGGTTGATGAAAACGAAGAACCCGACGATGATCATCAGGTAGGCCACCACGATCGGCCGGTCGAGTTGCAGGATTGCGTCGATAAGGAGTTTGCCCATGCCCGGCCAGGCAAAGATCGATTCGGTCACCACGGAAAACGCAATCAGACTGCCGAACTCAAGCCCGAGTACGGTGACGACCGGGATAAGAATGTTCTTCAAAAGGTGTACGAACACCACCCGTCGGGTCGACAGCCCCTTGGCCCGGGCGAACTTGATATAGTCCTGGTGCATGGCTTCGCGTGCGCCGGCGCGCGTGAGCCGGATGACCAGGGAAATTTTCAACAACGCCAGATTGGTCGCCGGAAGGACAAGGTGTGACAGACCGTCAAGGGTGAACAGGCTCGACGTTATTCCGAAATAGGTTGCCGTTTCGCCACGCCCGGTCGAGGGCAGCCAGCCGAGAAAAACCGCAAACACCATAATCATCATCAGTCCGACCCAGAATGTCGGCAGAGAAAAGCCGAGGATCGAACCGGCGAGAATGCCCTTTGAGAAAATGTTGTCCGGAAACAGGCCCGCAAACAATCCGAGCGGAATGCCGAGGACCACCGCCATCAGCAAGGCCGAAAACGCCAGTTCCAGTGTCGCCGGCATATGTTGCAGGATCAGTTTCAGCGCCGGTTCGCCGAAGATGAAGGAACGGCCCAGATCGCCGCTGAACGCGCCTTTGAGAAAATGGAAATATTGTTCCCAGATTGGCCGGTCGAGGCCAAGATTGCGGATCGTGCGTTCAATCTCCGCCTGATCCATATCCGGCGAAATCAGCATGTAGACGGGATCGCCGACGACGTTGACGCCGAAAAACACGATCACCGACATGAAAAAGACAATGATCGCGGCCTGCATGAGGCGACGGATGATGAAGGCGGTCAAGAAACACGCTCCGGATTTTGGTGAATAGGGGGCGCCCGATCCGTGGGAGCGGGCGCCCGGGTTTGCCTATTCCTTCACGACGCCGACGGCGAGCGTGTATTCATCCGTGCGGGCCTTGTATTTCAGGCCTTTTTTCGCCGCCCAGGTGTTGACCTGGTAGTGAAGCGGAATGATGGCGGCGTCGTTGATCGCCATTTCCGTCGCCTTGGCGAGCAGGTCCTGGCGTTTTTCGTCATCGACGGTGGACAGTGCCTCTTCGATCATCGTATCGATTTCCGGATTGGAATAGCGACCGCGATTGGAAGATCCGAAACCCTTGTCCTTGTCATGGGTGTGGATAAGGGATTTCAGCGGCGAGGACGCCTCGCCCGACCCGGCGCCCCAGCCCACCAGAATGAAGGAGAATTCCGGCGTGTTGTTCGGGCCACCCTTTGAGGCGCGACCGAAATAGACCGAACGCGGCATGGTTTCCACGGCGGTCTTGATGCCGATCCGAGTCATCATCTGGCCGATCGCCTCGGCGATCTTGGCGTCGTTGATATAGCGATCGTTCGGTCCATGAATGGTCAGTTCGAATCCGTCGGCCAGACCGGCTTCGGCAAGCAGTGCCTTGGCACCTTCCGGATCATAGGCGACCGGTTGCAGGTTCGGGGACACTCCGAAGAACCCTTCGGGAAGCAATTGACCGGCCTGAATTGCAACGCCCTCCATGACACGGTCGACAATCGCCGGACGGTTGATCGCCTTGGAGATGGCCGTGCGCACGCGCAGATCCTTCAGGGGGTTCTTGATGTCACCCCCTCCATTCGCTTTCACGAACGGCGAAGCGTCCCGGTCGTGGTCGAGATGCAGGTAGATGACCCGGTTGGAAACGCCTTGCGACAGGGCCAGCTTGTCATTGGCCTTGAGGTTTGGAATGTCGACAGTCGGAACAGCCGCAATCATGTCGACGTCGCCGGCAAGCAGGGCGGCGACCCGGGCCGGGCCGGACTTGATCGGCTTGAACGTAACCTTTTCCCAGATCGTCTTCTCGCCCCAGAAATCGTCATTGCGTGTCATGACGATCCGGTCGGCGGGCACATATTCGGCGAATTTGAACGGGCCGGTGCCAATTGTCGCGGTGCCGGCATTAAACTGTTCGGTGGTTGCGTCGCAATGGCCGTCGGAAATGATCGGCAGGGTGGACACGTCGTTCGCCATCAGAGGATAAGGCGCTTCGGTCTTGATATGGACCGTCATATCGTCGACCTTGGATACGGTCTTTCCCTTTGTATAGGTGGCAAAGCTCGACGGAGAATTCGGGACATCGGGCGCCCGCTTGAACGAGCAGACAACGTCATCGGCGTTGAAGTCCGATCCGTCATGGAACTTGACGCCCTCGCGCAGCTTGAATTCCCATGTCAGTTTGTCGATCGGCTTCCATGATGTCGCAAGACCGGGCACCAGGCTCTGTTTTTCGTCCTGCCCGACCAGGCGGCCGAAGATGTGAAAGGCGATCGCGTTGTTGGGTCCCAGATTATGGAAATGCGGATCCATGGCCGTCGGCTCTGATGCCAGCCCGATCGTCAGTTCCTCCGCCTGCGCAGCGGCCATGCAGGTCGCCACCGCGACGCTGGCCATCAACGCTTTCCCGGTCAGTGATTTCAAGGTTTTCATGCATACTCCCCATTATTGAAGCCGGATCTCTTCCGGTCGGTCATTTCCGGCAATCTGCCGCTCGGGCGGTCTTTTTGCCATGCTGGCCGGTACGCTAACACAGTCGTTGATATTGACAAGCCGCAATGCGGGGCAATGCCGCGCCGAATGCCGATTGCACCGGCCGGCGATTGTTTCTAAGACTTGGTCTTTCCACAAAGGTGCTCCCGATCCATGACGTCGTCTCCCACTGCCGCCGCTATTTTGACCGATCTCATCGGTTTCGATTCTGTCTCAAGTCGCTCCAACCTGCCCGTTATCGAATGGATAGAGGCCTTTCTGTCCGACCGCGGCGTCTCCTCGGTGCGGTATCCCGACAAGACCGAGCCGAAGGCCAATCTGGTGGCGACCATCGGGCCCGCCGACGTGCCGGGATATATCCTGTCCGGACACACGGATGTCGTGCCGGTCGAGGGTCAGGACTGGACGGTCGATCCGTTCGCGGGCGACATTGTCGGGGAGCGCCTGTACGGCCGCGGCTCGTCGGACATGAAAGGCTTTGTCGCCTGCGTGCTCTCGCGTGTTGATGCCATGCTTGCGGCCCCGCTGTCGAAACCGCTGCATCTGGTGTTTTCCTATGACGAGGAAGTCGGTTGTGTCGGCGTGCGTGTCGCACTGGAAGGCCTTGCCGAATGGCCGGTCAAACCGCTGGGATGTTTCGTCGGCGAACCGACCGATATGGACGTGGTTGTCGGCCACAAGGGAAAACGGTCCGTGCGTGTTGAGATCACCGGCAAGACCGGCCATTCGTCGCTGGCGCCGAATTTCGTGAACGCTGCGGAATATGGCGCGCGGCTCACCACCTTCATTTCCGATATCGGTCGGGAGCTGGCATCCGGAGGCGCCCGCGATGAACTTTATGACATGCCGCATTCGACGGCGCATGTCGGGGTCCTGCGCTCCGGCACGCAGCTCAACATCGTGCCGGACCAGTGTGTTCTCGACTTCGAATTCCGGGTGGTCGCGGCCGATGACGCCGATGCGCTCGTCGATCGGGTCAAGGCCTTTGCCGAAACCGAACTGGTGCCGGCCATGCAGGCCGTCGCACCCGAAACGGGCATCGTTTTCACTGACCTGTCCGAAATCCCGGGTCTCGACACCGATCCGTCGGAGGACATTATCGTCGTCGCCAAGCGACTGGCCGGCCGCAATGCCCATTCCAAGGTCGCTTACGGCACCGAGGGCGGACTGTTCACCAAGATGGCCGGGATCCCGACCGTGGTGATCGGGCCGGGCCGCATCGACCGGGCGCACAAGGCCGATGAATTCGTGCTGCTGTCGGAACTGGATCAGTGTTGCGGATTTCTGGACCGGCTGATCGCGGAGTGTCGGTAGGCAGGGGGAGAGCCCCTCGGTCCCGCGTCTGCAGGGCGAGGGAGGCACTGGTTTAAAAAGGCGCACATTGCACAATCTCAGGTAGGCCCAATTGACTTGCTTCCCAATGGTCTGATTAATCAATGTTCAGGCGAACGTCTCGCCAGAGATTTGGGAGGATCACATGAAGAATGTTCTTGTCGCCGCTGCCATCGGCGCGCTCGCGTTGTCGGGCACCGCGCATGCCGAGACGGTTTCGGCCTGTCTGATCACAAAAACCGATACCAATCCGTTCTTCGTCAAGATGAAAGAGGGAGCAACCGCCAAAGCGGAGGAGCTTGGTATTGCCCTCAACAGCTATGCCGGAAAAATCGACGGCGATCACCAGAGTCAGGTCGCGGCCATAGAAACCTGCATTGCCAACGGCGCCAAGGGCATTCTGATTACCGCCTCCGATACCAAGGCGATCGTGTCCTCGGTTCAGCAGGCACGCGACGCCGGCTTGCTTGTAATCGCGCTCGACACGCCGCTTGAGCCGATCGATGCGGCCGACGCGACCTTCGCCACCGACAATTTCCTTGCCGGCGAACTGATCGGCAAATGGGCCGCCGCCGCCCTTGGGGACAAGTCCGCGGATGCCCGGATCGGCATGCTCGATCTTGCCGTCAGCCAGCCCTCAGTCGGGGTATTGCGCGATCAGGGGTTCCTGAAAGGCTTTGGCATCGACCTTGGAGACCCAAACAAATGGGGCGACGAGACCGATCCCCGGATCGTCGGCAATGATGTTACGGCCGGCAACGAAGAGGGCGGGCGCAAGGCGATGGAGAACCTGCTCGCCAAGGATCCGACAATCAATGTCGTCTACACGATCAATGAACCTGCGGCCGCGGGCGCATACGAGGCGTTGAAGGCCATTGGACGAGAAAACGATGTGCTGATCGTTTCCGTCGATGGCGGGTGCCCGGGCGTGGCCAACGTGAGGGACGGAGTGATCGGGGCGACCTCGCAGCAATATCCGCTTCTCATGGCTTCAAAGGGGATCGAAGCGATCGCTGCGTGGGCGAAGGACGGCTCCAAGCCGGCGCCGACCCCCGGCAAGGCTTTTTTCGATACCGGCGTTGCGCTGATTACCGACAAGCCGGTCGCCGGGGTCGAATCGCTCGACACCGCCAAAGGCAAGGACCTTTGTTGGGGGTAACCCCGGCACCCTTCAAACCAACCTCGTGAGGGGCAGCGCTTCGGTCCGTCCCTTCCGATGGGGAGTGTCCAATGGTATCTGTGTCAGACCCGTCGTCCGGCGAAACCGTCGCCGAGTTCGAGCACCATGGCGGGCCCCTGTTGCGGTTGCAGCATTTTCTGCACCAGACGCCCGCAGCCGTTCCGCTGATTGTCCTGATCCTTTCCACGCTGGTCTTCGGAGCGATCCTCGGTTCGAAGTTTTTTTCGCCGTTCGCAATGACGCTGATATTGCAGCAGGTTGCGATTGTCGGGATCATCGCCGCGGCGCAAAGCCTGGTGATCCTGACGGCGGGGATCGACCTGAGCGTCGGCGCGATCATGGTGTTCTCGTCCGTGCTGATGGGACAGTTCACCTTCCGGTACGGTTTGCCCGCTGAGTTCTCGATCGCCCTTGGCCTTGGTCTCGGCGCTGCAATGGGGGCCTTCAACGGCCTGCTTGTCGCGCGTATGCGCCTGCCGCCCTTCATCGTGACGCTGGGGACCTGGCAGATCTTCCTGGCCGCCAATTTCCTCTATTCGGCCAACGAGACGATCCGGTCTCAGGATATCGCCGAGAAGGCGGCCGCGCTGCAATTCTTCGGAGAGAAGTTCAAGATTGGCGGAGCGGTCTTCACCTACGGTGTCATTGCCATGCTTCTGCTCGTGGCGGTGCTCGCCTATGTGCTGCGCCAGACCGCGTGGGGGCGGCACGTCTATGCGGTGGGCGACGATCCGGAAGCCGCGCAATTGTCCGGCGTCCAGACCGAGAAAGTGTTGATATCGGTCTATGCGCTTGCCGGTTTGATCTGCGCCTTCGCCGGTTGGGTTCTGATCGGCCGGATCGGGTCGGTCTCGCCTACGTCGGGCCAGCTTGCGAACATCGAGGCCATCACGGCGGTCGTTATCGGCGGTATCTCGCTGTTCGGAGGACGCGGTTCGATCATGGGCGCACTGTTCGGCGCGCTGATCGTCGGAGTGTTCTCGTTGGGGCTGCGCATGATCGGAACCGATCCGCAATGGACGTATCTTCTGATCGGTGTCCTGATCATCTCGGCGGTGGCTGTGGATCAGTGGATCAGGAAGCTGGCGGTATGAACGCGCCCGTTCTTTCCGCACGCAACCTGCTCAAGCGCTTCGGCCGCGTCACGGCGCTGGACCATTGCGACTTCGACCTGTTGCCAGGCGAAATCCTGGCCGTGATCGGAGACAATGGCGCGGGCAAATCGACGCTTATCAAAGCTCTGTCCGGCGCCGTTCAGCCCGATGGCGGCGAAATCAGGCTGGACGGTCGGGCGATCCAGTTTTCCACGCCGTTGGCCGCGCGCTCGGCCGGCATTGAGACCGTCTACCAGAACCTCGCGCTTTCACCGGCCCTGTCGATAGCCGACAACATGTTTCTGGGGCGCGAGCTCCGCAAACCCGGCCTCCGCGGAACCGTGTTTCGCCAGCTCGACCGCAGCGAAATGGAACGCCAGGCGCGCGCCAAACTGACCGAACTGGGCTTGATGACGATCCAGAATATCGGCCAGGCGGTGGAAACCCTTTCCGGCGGTCAGCGTCAGGGGGTGGCCGTTGCGCGCGCCGCCGCTTTCGGCAGCCGCGTGATCATCATGGACGAGCCGACCGCGGCTCTCGGGGTCAAGGAAAGCGGGCGTGTGCTCGATCTGATCCGCGATGTAAAGGCGCGCGGTCTGCCGATCGTGTTGATCAGCCACAACATGCCGCATGTCTTTGAGGTCGCCGACCGCATCCACATCCACCGTCTTGGCCGGCGGCTGTGTGTCATCAAGCCGGACGATTATTCCATGTCGGATGCGGTTGCGTTCATGACCGGGGCGGCCGCCCCGCCGGACCACTAGCCATGTTTCTGGGCATAGATATCGGCACGTCTTCGGTGAAGCTCTGCCTGGCGTCGCCGGCAGGTGTGCGGATCGGGGCCGCGGAAGCGCCGCTCTCGGTTCAGAACCCGCATCCCTACTGGTCGGAGCAGGATCCCGCGGCCTGGTGGCAGGCGCTCTTGCGGGCCGTGTCGGACCTGCGCACCAGCCATGACATGACGGGCGTGCAGGCGATTGGCCTGTCCGGTCAGATGCATGGAGCCGTGCTGCTTGACGCTCAATTGCAGGTGATCCGTCCGGCGATCCTGTGGAATGACGGTCGCAGCCACGCGGAATGCGACGTATTGCAAGACCGCTTGCCGAACATCGGCCAGATCGCCGGCATCGTGCCATTGCCTGGGTTTACCGCGCCCAAGATCATGTGGCTCAAGCAGCATGAGCCCGATGCCCATGCCCGCATCAGGCATATCCTGCTGCCGAAGGATTATATCGGTTTTCGCTTGCATGGCGCGATGGTGACGGACAAGTCTGATGCAGCGGGAACCCTTTGGCTCGACCAGCAGAAACGGGACTGGTCTGAAGAGGTCGCCGCAGCTTCGCACACCGATTTGGCCGCGCTTCCCGAATGCCTTGAAGGCACTGAAACCGCGGGCCGTCTGACAGTTGAGGCGGCCGCGGCGTTGGGCCTGCCGGCCGGGATAGCGATCGCAGCCGGTGGCGGCGATGCCGCCGCCGGGGCCGTCGGCCTGGGGGCTGTGGTCGACGGACGAGCGTTCGTGTCCCTCGGCACGTCCGGGCAATTGTTCGTTGCCACCGCCTCTTATCGACCGAACCCGGACGCCATGGTCCACGCCTATGCCCACGCGGTTCCCGGCATGTGGTTCCAAATGGCGGCAATGCTCAATGGCGCCCGTCCGCTGCGCTGGTTCGCCGATGTCTGCGGTGCCCCTGTTGCAACATTGCTGGATGAGGCCGCCGGTATCGATCCGGAAACCGCTCCTTTGTTCCTGCCTTATCTGACAGGAGAACGCAGTCCCCACGGCGATCCCCATATAAGGGGTGGCTTCTACGGTCTTGAGGACGATTCGGGCCGGGCGGAGATGATGCGGGGCATCGTGAATGCGATTGCCTTCAGCTTTGCCGATGCGGCGGACAGTCTGCATGCATCGGGAACCGGTCTGACCGGTCTTTCGGCAATTGGCGGCGGCACGCGAAGCGACCTTTTGCTGCAAACGATCTCAGACATTCTTGGCGTTGCCATCAATCGCGAGGCGAGTTCGGCGGTCGGGCCGGCGCTTGGCGCAGCGAAACTGGCGGCCTGTGCTGTGGGCGAGGCCGCAATTCAGGAGATCATGATTGAAGGTGAGGCCGATACGGTATTCACACCACGTTCCGGACGCGGGCTGCGCGAACAACTCGCCGCATACCGAAATCTGTACCGCCGGCTGCGCAATATTCATCGGGACAAGCTCACGGTACCTGGACCATCATGATCGCGGGACGGAAATTGCACATTGCCGTTGCGGAATGTGAAGCCGCGGATAATCCGGAACAGGTGTGACACTTCTATCCGCCACGCTCCGTGGTTGCCATGAATCCATTGGATACAGATGGTCAGCTTCAGAGTCTCACGTGCCTATACCGCTGGTGGCCGCGGTTCCTGCACTCCGGCCGAGCTGTCGGAATCCGGCAAATTTGGACGCCCGTACGGATTTCAGCTAGTTTGAGCGCGCAAGCGTTGTTTCGCGATTGGCTGATGCGGGTGCAACAATGGAAGATCCTGAAGAAGATCCTGAAATCATCGTGTCCCCTCTTTCCCGTATTCTGGAAGAGGATGGTTTCACAGTGGAGATTGGTATCTATCGGCTTGAACACACGGCCTGGTCCCTCGAGATTGTCGCTGAAGATGGAACATCGACTGTTTGGGACGAACTCTTTGAGGACGACCGGGTTGCATTGCTGGAGGCTCTCAAGGCCATTCAGGAGGACGGTATCGCCAGCTTTTCGGAAAACGAACCCGTTCCTCCGACCTATCATTGACGATTGCCGCCCGGATCCTGGTCTGCACGGCGTCTGCATGAAATTTCCTTGCGAACTGCACCGGGTGCACCGACCTTATGCACACGCCGGTGTTAGACCGGGCCCTGTCTAGAACGAGTCGTGGGGAAACCGGTCCGATGCAAACCAGCACAAATGACGCCGATGCGGTGCAAAGCGGCGTTTTGACCCAAAACGTCAAGGGTAATGTGGCCTTGCGGTTCGGACTGGCGATTTGCGGCGCTCTGGCCGGCCTCGTCTTTTATCTGCTTATCGATCAGAAGGTTCTGAGCGGCATCCACCCGCGCATGGAGCAATGGGTGACATTGTTCGCAATCGCGTTTTTTCCGGTCTTGGGATTTGCCTTCGGCCCTCTGGCCTTGCGCAAGGCGCTGCCCGCGGCAGCTGCGATTGCAGGGGTCGTCTCGGTGATGGGCTTGTGGGCCGGACTGCGGTTTGCCGACAGTGGCTCGCATCAGGGGTTTTTCGACCATGCAGAGCTGTTCGTGCTCCCCTACCTGGGGCTCGTCGCACTGTTCATTCCGCTGGCGGTTTCCTGGTTCGGCAATCGCGCGACATGGCTGGACCATGCCGTCCTATATGATCTTGCGGTGCGCGCCGGGCTGAAATTCCTGATTGCGCTCGCGTTTATCGGCCTGTTCTGGGCAGTGTTTTTCCTGAGTGACGAACTGCTGAAAATCGTCGATCTGTCAATCTGGAAGATCGTCCGCAAACATGATGTGGTGTCATACATCCTGAGTTTCACATGTGCCGGCCTGGCATTTGCGGTGGCGGAGGAAATGCCGTGGGTCACCGAAATGCTGCGGAGCCTTTTGGCCCGGTTGCTGACGCTGTTTGTCCCCGTTCTCTGCCTTGTTGTCCTGGTGTTTACGGCCGCCGTGCTGGTTCGTGGACTGGATGTGGTGTTTGACAGTCTGTCTGCGGCCGGAACGATGCTTGGCGTGGCCTGCGGCGTTCTGCTTCTGGTCGCTTTCATTGTCGATGGGGACGACCAGCGCGGACGCCTGTCGCGGCTGGCCGGCTGGTCGACGCGCCTGGTTCTTTTGATGCTGCCGGTCGTCGCCGCAATCGCGATTTACGCGCTGTGGCTGCGGGTCGGCCAATACGGCTGGACGCCTTCGCGCGTCCTGGCGGTGTGCATTGCGGCCATCATCACTTTCTGGGCCCTGGCCTGCGCGGGATTTGCGCTGCTCGGCCGCAGATGGCTTGACCGGATCCGGTCCGTGAACGTTGCCGCGCTCGTATTTGCAATAGGCATGGCACTCGCCTGGTTCAGTCCGGTTCTGAATGCTCAGCGCATTTCTGCCAATTCACAGGTCGATCGTCTGTTGAACGGAGAAGTCGGTCCTGACAAATTTGATTTCTGGCCCCTGAAGGAAAATTGGGGACTTGCGGGACAGGCCGGTCTGGCCCGACTGCGCGCCGCCACCGACCATCCACAGTCGGCGCGCATCGTTGCGGAACTCGACCGCTTGCAATCCAGCAGCTCGCGGCATCAGTTCGGCAATAGCCAGCCGGACAACCGGGCGGAAATCCTGATGGCGGCGATCCTTGCCGATATGCCGACACGTCCGGTCGGCCGGACCTTGCCGAAAGTGACGAGCATAAAGTTGAACCGGAGCGATGTCTGGTGGCTGGAAAACCTGAAAAAGGACTGTGAGGCAGGATCCGCTGATAAGACCAGAGAGGGATGCTTCGCGATATTTTCCGATTTCATGCTGGAACGCGATGGCGAAGAGATCCTTTTGGTCGGACATCGAAGCGGATCCGGGTTCGACACGGTCCTATATGCCAGGACGCAATCAGGGAATTGGCACCAGCAAAACGTCATCGTCCGGCGTTCCGGCGACGCAGCGGACGCGTTGGAGCAGGTGAGCGCCGGCACGTTTGCGGTTGAAGCGCCCAGCGTTCGGCAATTCACGGCGGGCGATTTCAGGATCGTGCCGGCTGCTGAATAGGCGGTGCTTTCGGCGCCGGCCAATTGTCCGGTTCGCTTTAAAACCGACCCTGTGGTGCCACATCCGCATCCAGCGGGAAACTGGGCCGGGGGAGATATTTGAAGTCGTACCGCGTGAGTACCGGACTGGTCAGGCCGCCGGTATCGACTTCGTACACCTGTTCCGGCGCGAACCAGGGAATGAAACCGGCTCTGAAATGGCCCCGCGACTTGACGACGATTGTGCGCGCCGCCGCGATGTCCAGATCGAACATTTCGAAGAATACCGGGTCCGCGGTCTGCGCCCGGTCCGAAATCACGACAACGACGATCCCGCCGATCTTCAGCGCCGCGCATTTCCCGAGTGTCATCCGCCGACCGGCAAAAATCCCGAGGCGGCCGGTGACGTTGCCGTCGTGCAGGGCAAGCACTTCCGCCTCGCCTTCGAGTGGGGCATCCCATTGTTCCCATGGTTCGCCGGATGCGGCGGTGTTGAAATGCGCATGAAACCGTGTTCCTACACCGGCCGCATGGGCTTCCGCCGCCAGGGCGGGATCATAGAATGAGCCGTAAAGGACATCCCGGACATCGGCAGAAAGCAGTGCGGCAAGCAATTCCGTGGTGCGTCCGGATCCGCCGCCGCCGGGATTGTCACCGGCGTCGGAAAAGATCACCGGCTGACGATCATCCGCGAGCGCCAGGTCCACTGCTTCCTCGACAGAAGTCAGTGTCTTGATGAACCCGTCGCGCAACGACCATCCATAGGCCGCGATCTCGCGAGCCAGATCGTCGGCCGCATTCTGGTCTTTGCGCGCCGTCACAACCACTGAGAGGCCGTTTTCCGGCACATCCGAAAACACGAAGTTGCCGAACACCGAAACATTCAGGATGGCCCCCGCCAGTTCCGCCTGACGCCGCTGGCCGTAATCAATCATTGCCCCGTAGGGGCCCGTGGCGGTCAACAGGGTCACCGAAGCCGGACAGACCGGCATTTTCAGGTGTGCGGATTTCGGGTTCGCCAGGCCGGCCAGCATTCTGCGCATGGAAAAGGCGGCTTCCTCGCCGCGCTCGATCATGTCCACATGCGGATTGGTGCGGTACCCCACGATCAGGTCGGTCGTCTCGACCATGCGGTCGGAAATGTTCGCATGCAGATCCAGCGTCATCACGATGCGAGGCGACCTGCCTGCAACGGTGCGGACCTGTTCCGCGATTTCTCCGTCCGGGTCATGCAGATGTTCGGCCACCATGGCGCCGTGATTGGCGATGAGAATGCCGTCCACCGGGCCGGCCGCGCGCAACCCATCAAGCATTGTGCCGAGTGCTTCATCGAACACGCCGCGCTCGACGGGCCCGGCCGGGTGGCTGGCCGCGAGCAGGATCGGCACCGGCTCCCACCCACCGCTTGCGTCCATGGCCTTTACGAAGCTGCAGAATTCGGCGGCAATGGCCGAATCCGTCTTTCGCGCCTCGGCGAGAAGCGCGTCGCCCTCGAACCAGCACAGTGAACGAAAATCCTTGCGTCCGGCCGGCCGGGCGATACGGTTGGATTCACAAATCATACCCAAGAGGGCAATGCGGGGCGGGGCCATATTGGTCACTCGTCTGTTGATTGTTGCCAGGGCAAGGCCCGTTCGGGCGCGCCAATCAGAAAGAGGAAATCGCCAAATGTCCAGTCCGTCCATGTCCAATGAATATCCGATTGACCTCATCGGGCCGGACATTGGCGCCTATGCCGCAGGCAATACCGGGATCCCCTACATTTCATCCTTCGAAGCCGACCGCCCCGGCCCGCATGTCATGATATCGGCGGTCGTGCACGGCAATGAACCGGCGGGTGCGGTGGCGATCGACTGGCTGATGCGCGAAAAGGTCCGTCCGGTCCGGGGCACGATGACGCTCGCGTTCATGAATATCGAGGCCTATCTGCGATTCGATCCGAACGACCCGAATGCGACCCGTTGGGTCGATGAGGATTTCAACCGGGTCTGGGCGGATGATGTTCTCAAGGGCGATCGTGACAGCGTGGAGTTGCGCCGGGCCCGGCAGGTTCAGCCCGTGGTGGCGGCGACCGACTATCTGCTCGATATCCATACGATGCAACATCTTGCCCCGCCGGTCATGATGGCGGGGGGG
>Ga0207422_1003843_pt1 | contig 13775 bp, 14 predicted proteins | sample MarCyaLeptolynsp_FD_187757 | JGI IMG/M metagenome (GOLD analysis project Ga0207422, IMG submission 187757) | Marine cyanobacterial communities from Panama - species 1 Leptolyngbya sp. (SPAdes) | ecosystem: Environmental > Aquatic > Marine > Unclassified | place: Panama: Panama City | collected...
ATTCCAACAGGCAAAAAAGTAATGACCAGCGCTGCCAAAGGTATTGTCCCTGTAACATTGGAACTGGGTGGCAATGATGCCGGAATCATATTACCCGGGACAGATCCCACATCATTTATTGATCGTTTGTTTTGGGGTGCCATGATCAATTCAGGACAAACTTGCGGTGCCCTCAAACGCCTTTACGTGCATGAGTCAGATTATCAGGCGGTCAGTAAGGCGCTTATAAAATTCAATAGCAATATCCCATTAGGGAACGGTGCTGAGAATGGCACAATGCTTGGCCCAGTTCAAAACAAAAGACAATTTGACAAAGTCTCTGAACTTGTTGAGTATTCAAAAAATATCGGAGGTGATATCTTATCCGGTGGTGCCCCTGCCGGTGGACCGAACTATATGTATCCAGTAACTTTTGTCGGCAATATTGAGGATGGTAGTCGGTTAGTCGATGAAGAGCAATTTGGCCCTGTACTGCCCATCATTCAATATAGCAACCTTGAAGAAGCAATCGAGCGTGCAAATGGCACAAATTTTGGCCTTGATGCATCCGTATGGGGAACCGATGAAAATAAACTACGTGACATTGCCGCCCAATTGGAGGCTGGTACTGTTTTCATCAACAAACATGCTGAAATCGCTCCACATGTTCCCCTTGGTGGGATTAAATGTTCTGGAATCGGGGTGGAATTTGGCCAGGAGGGGCTGGAAGCCTATACCTCTATCAAAGTCATTAATGCAGCGAAATCATAATACCAAAGCTAAAGAACTAAACTATTATAATTAAATATCCTTGGTGATATCTGATGGCTGACCGTTTGAAATTTTCATAAGGTCAACATAACTCATCTCAATGGTCCGATCATTTCGACCGCTACCACAACATACCTTTTCCATACCGGTTGTTTTTTGATCAAATAAAACAATGGGATTCAAATCTGATGCAATGGGGCAAACGCCACCAATATCAAAACCAAGTTCATCGACAACAGTCTCTTTCGAGGCACCGCGAATATCTTGACGACGGACATCAAGGACGGTGCTAAGTTTCTTATAATCAACACGATCGCGCCCACGGATCGCAGCAAAGACCCATCGCCCATCATCCAACTGAAACACAAGTGTTTTTAACAGCAAATGATCAGGAAATGGCAATTTTTCAAGAATATCCTGCAGAGTCAAAACTGCTTCATGTTCATGAACTTTATGGTCAATTTCTTTTGATTCTAATAAAGCGATGATCGCTTCAAATCTTTCAGCAGTAGACATATGCATTAATTCCATTCTAAAAATGATGTTTGTATTACGGTATCCAGATAAAGTGAATCACACTAGGATGATATTGCTGTAATGAAAAAAGCGCGCACTTCCCCTTAGTGCGCGCAGATAAGGTGCTTCTATAACAAATAGTCTTAAAAAGGTTGTTGTGTCGGCCGGATCACCAGTTCATTGACACTAATATAATCTGGCTGTTCAACAGCATAACTGATGGAACGCGCTACATCTTCAGCCTTTAACAGCTGGATACTACTGAGGAATTTTTGCATACCCTCTTTGGTTCCTTCATCGCGAATATGTGTTGGCAATTCAGTTTCAGTACCGCCCGGCACAACAACTGTGATGCGAATGTTATCGGCCAGAAATTCTTGGCGCATGGATTCCGAAATCGTATTGATCGCAGCCTTTGCACCAGCATAGGCACCGTTACCAGGACGGCCTCCCTTACTTGCTGTGCTGGATACATTCACAATATGACCACCGCCATGCTCTTTCATATGTGGCACAACCGCTTTAATTGGATAAAGTGTTCCCATGACATTTAAATCATAAGTATCTTCCCAATCATCAGAGCGACCTTTACCGAAAGGTGCAAGCAGCATATTACCGGCAGAATTGACCAAAATGTCAATACGGCCAAGCGTGTTGATCGTCTCCTCAGCTGCACGCATGACATCTTTTTCATTGGTCACATCGCACTCAATCGCCAGAGCATTCGCACCAGTACTTTCCAGTTCCGACACAAGTGCCGTAAGCCGATCCAAACGCCGTGCGGCAACAGCAACCGCTGCGCCCTGGCTTGCAAGTTCTTTAGCCGTGGCATAACCAATGCCACTGGATGCACCCGTTACAAGGGCGACTTTTCCGTCTAACTTTCCCATTTATTTCTCCATGGAGTTTCAAGTATTAAAGTTCAAAAAAAATCAAACCCGCATCGCAAACGGGTCACCCACGTCTGCGGATAAATCAATCATGACATTCTTCAGGTATGTATATTCAAAGATGGATGCGAGACCACGCTCACGACCATAACCACTTTCTTTGACACCACCGAACGGTGCCTGGGCAGCATTTGTACGGTAAGTATTTACCCAAACTGTCCCGGCATGAAGACGTTTGGCAATACGATGTGCTCTGGAAAGATTTTGCGTCCAAAGACCTGAGGCCAGACCGTAATTGGTACCATTTGCAATTTCTATGGCTTCATCTTCATCATCAAACGGAATAATACACAAGAAAGGCCCGAAAATTTCTTCCTGAGCAATACGCATATTATTATCAACATCGGCAAAAACTGTCGGTGCAATAAAATAACCATCGGCACATTCACCTTCCGTAACCGCAACGCCCCCAGCGACAAGACGCGCCCCTTCCTGATGACCAACGTCAACATAGGACATAACTTTATCGAATTGCGCCTTGGTAGCCACCGGCCCCATTTCTGTCTCTGCTTTTAATGGATTACCAAGCTTGATGGCTTTGGCCCGGGCCGCAACTTCTTCAACGACCTGATCATATACAGGCCGCTGAACAAGCAGGCGCGAGCCAGCAATACAGGTTTGTCCTGACGCACCAAATATCCCTGCCAGAGCACCTGGAATAGCGCCTGTAAGGTTAGCATCATCAAAAATGATATGCGGTGACTTACCACCAAGCTCCATGGTCGTGGGTTTTAAGTTTTGAGCCGCGGCTGAAGCAATAATGCGGGCAACTTCTGGACCTCCCGTAAAGCTGACTTTATCCACATTCGGGCTACTGGTCAGCGCAGCCCCGGTTCGACCATCCCCTGTAACAACATTAATGACACCGGGCGGAAACCCTGCCTGCTCAGCCAGCTTGGCCAGCTCTAATGTGGTTGCTGAAGCCGTTTCTGACGGTTTAATAACAACCGTACATCCCGCAGCAAGCGCAGGCGATAATTTATTTGTAAGCAGCTGGATTGGCGAATTCCATGCCGGCAAAAGCGCGACCACACCTTTCGGCTCACGAACGGCATAATCAAACAAATCCAGATTATCCAGCGGGATAACTTCGCCATAAATTTTATCCGCAAAACCACCCAGAAACTTATAATTTCGCGCAGCAAAATGCATTTGTCGTTCAGTTTCCCGAATGACTTTGCCATTGTCTGTCGTTTCTAGCTCACCCATGCGTCGCGCATTTTCAATAAGCAAATCCGCAAGGGCAAAAATCAATTTCTGTCTTGTTGCCCCATTTGTTTGTCGCCAGCCGTTTTCAAACGCATGACGAGCCGCTGCAATGGCCTGCTCTACGTCTTCCTCTGTCCCTTGCGGTATGGTACTCCAGACTTGTTGATTAAATGGATTAATCGATTCAAGGCGCTGCCCAGAGGAACTCTCAACCCATTCTCCACCGATAAACATTTTATAATTTTCGATCACACTGAATCTCCTTTGTGATTGATGTGACACCGTCATCAAATTTCAGATAACTGCTTGAGTTCCTGCCATCCTTCCAGGAAGGTAGAATTGAACATTTCCGGCTGTTCTGTATGGGGAAAATGACCAACTGACGGCAGCAGTTTGAATATTTTTGGCCCACCATAAAGGTCATAGGTTTCCTGACCAAGCCCAGGTGGTATCGACCAATCATGCTCACCATGCAGTAACAAGATTGGCGTGCGCATCTTGCCAAGATGTTCCCGAAGGTCCGTTTTTGCAAAAGCAGCAATATCACCGGTTGCCACTTCCGGCGCACAACATCGCCGCACATCATGCGCAATTTCATTCGCCCGGTCCACTGGAGTTTCAGGGCCACAAATCAGTCGAAAATTCACTTCCAGCCAGTCCACCGGATTGATGGCAACGATCTTAAACTCATCCCCACCCCAGGCTTTTGACGGACAACCCGTACCATCAATTAACACCAACTCCGAAACCCGTTCCGGATATTTTAGCGCCAGATGTAACGCAAGACCGCCCGCAAAAGAGTGACACATTAATGCATAATGCGGAACACTCAGAGCCTCCATAAACCCAGCCACAAAAGGAATAAAATCATTATAATCATCCAGCGCACCCTGGGCTGCCAATTCACTTTTACCATGTCCGGGTAAATCAAGTACATAGACGTGAAACATATCGCTAAGCACATCCAGGTTGAAACGCCAGGAAAGCGTATCTTGCCCCGCCCCATGAATAAGCAGTAGCGGCGGCTTATCATTCACAATCTCTTCAAAATACAGATTTTTTCCCAATACTTGTACATAAGCCATTAAGCTGCCTCCCGTTGCGCAGCGACCAAAGCCTCGCCAAGCCGCCATAAAGTTTTCCACAGAGACATCATGACAAGCGGATCACCATCAAAATCCAGGAGTCGATAACGCCAAGCCCGATGAAGTCCACCATGCAGCCCATCTAAAACGGTCCGCCACTGGTCTTCTGTACCTGATATCTTGATCACGGGCGTTGACTGCAACTCAATGTTGGCGACAGACCTTACACCACCATCATCAACAACAAGCGCAATGGATTCAGACCCACATACAAGCTCATAACACGCAATCCGCCATCGGCTATTTTCAGCAACAACAGAATCCGCATCCAATAAAGCAATCACACGATCACGGATCCTTTTAGTTAACACTGGCACACAATCTCTCCTTTTTGGAAACATAAAGATATATCACTCCACACCGCAAAAGGTGGGTAATGAAACAGCACATAATTAGGATACTAGGTGTAGTATATACTTCAAAATAGAAAAAAATTGCTCAACCATAACTCTCAAAAGGATATTTACATGTTTATTTTTATTATATGTTTTTAAAATAAATTCTAAATTTTCTTGAAAAATAAAAACTAGGATACTAGTTATAACATAGTTCAATGATAATTATATGAATTCTAAAAAAATCTATAGGAAATAGTTATGCTTTACCTTGCTTATTGTCTTGATAATACAAATAGCGTTGCCTTGCGTAATGCTAAGCGGGATGAAAACTGGGATTATTTCATGGTCCATAAAGAAAAACTCAAAATCGCGGGACCTATTCTTGCTGAACAAGATGAAAAAACCATTGGCAGCTTAATGATTATTGAGGCTGCGTCACATGCGGAAGCTTTACATTGGGTCAAACAGACACCTTTTGCAAAAGCGGGGCTATTTAACTCAATCGACATCCGCCCGTGGAAGTGGGTCATTGGCAAACCCAAAGAAATTTGAGAGAAGAGTGTCCCATGTCAATCTCCGTAAAGATCGTTTCAGATTATATTTGTCCGTTTTGCTATATTGCTGAGCACCGCATAACAGAAACCGCAAAGATTACTGATATCCCCTTGCAAATTCAGTGGACGCCACTTCAGCTGAATAACTGGATGCCGGAAAATGGGATGGACTGGCATGAGTACAGAATGAAAAAATTCGGCAGTTGGGAAAATTCAGAACGTGCTTTTGGCCATCCGGTACATGTTGCTCAGGATGACTATATTGATTTCAGATACGATCTGATTAAACGCACACCAAATACGGTTGCTGCTCACTTAATGACAGAATATGCCTTTTCAGTTGATCCAAGCATACATATAGCCGGAGATATTTTTAGGGCCTATTGGAGTGAAGGACTGGATATCGGTCAAACAGAGGTATTGCTCAGAATAGCCGAATGTCATGGTCTGGATATTGCTGAAACAGAAGAGTATCTGAATACTCCTCACAACAAAGACGCTTTAATCGCCGAAGAAAATAAAATTCGTAATGCTGGCATAAATGGTGTGCCCTACGTGCAAATTGGATCAAAGGTGATTTCCGGCACTCCACAAGTCACAGAGATCAGGTCATTCTTGCAAGAAGCTTCACGATGACATGACTCACCAGGCAAAATATCAAAATGAATAAGCCCCCTATTTCTTAACGACGCAAACCGAAGAAAGTAGCCATGATAATGACTAACGCCCCCAGAAATGTCATGATTGACGGTATCTCACCGAAAAAATAAAAGCCCAAAATGCTGGCTAAAATAACACGTGAATAATCCACCGGCACCACATAACTTAGATCAACCGAGACATATGCACGGAGTAAAGAAAAAGATTGCGCTAACCCAAGAGCACCAAGAATAAACGATAGCAAAAGCGATTCTGTAGAAGGTGTGCGCCAGACAATAAACCCGGGAACGGCAAGAAAAATAGTCGTCCCAATCGCAGAATATAAGATAGTGGTTTCAATACGGTCCGTGTGTTTTAAAAATTTTACAGTGACTACTCCTATAGCGATCAAAATCGCTGCCAGAATAGCAAAAAAAGCACCATAAGATATATTGCCACTGGGCTTTAGAACAATTAACACTCCCAAAAATCCAATAAAAGATAAGATAAGTCTTCGCCCCACGGGACGTTCCCTCAAAATAAAAATACCAATGACAGCAACACAAAGGGGCTTCAGAAATTGAATAGCTTGAAACTCGACAAGAGGTATTCGTACAAGTGCAATATAACTACAAACCAGAACACCAGTTACTGTAACTGCTCTAAAAATTTGCAACATAGGCTGTTGAGTAACCCATACCGCGCGCGGCAAACGCCACATGAAAGGAAATAGAAGAACCAGACCGAAAAAAGATTTGAGAAAAGCAGCCTGATAAACATCAAGCGATGTACCAAGATATTTAGCAATTGTAGATGCTGTTGTATTAATGAAGGCCGCCAGAAGTGTCCATAAAACAGCCTGGGTTCTTGGCGACATTTCTGACATAATTTTTTTAATATTGATATACAAATCAACCTCGTTTCAATCGCGGATTTATGTTTGAAAATAGAGAAACGATGAACAAACAGTGCCCAGGCGTAGATTTGTTTAATAGGTTAAAAATGACGATTCATACGAGACAATTCTTATTGTTCGGAACTCACCTGCCTGCTCCTATTTAGAAAAGCTAAAGCAAAATTACTGTCAGATACTAGAACATAATTGCTTGAGATATTTCACGACATTGACAAGATATTTCAGGCAATTTTGTCCAATTGCACGATCCAGTGTTCCTGTAGTTTGGCACACAAAGAAGATGGATGAGTGAAAACTTGCCCAGACTGTAACTAAAGGACAAAACCATGTCGTATGACCCAATTGCCAACCTCGAAATCTTGCCCCCGGATGCTCTTCTGGGCCTTATGACCGCCTATCGCGCCGATACACGAAAAAATAAGGTCGATCTGGGGGTTGGGATATTTAAGAACGCGTCAGGTAAAACGCCGATCCTTGCCGCTGTGAGAGATGCCGAACAAATACTTGCGGAAACAGGTGATACAAAAGCTTACGAAGGGCCACGTGGCAATCCTGAATTTTGTTCAGATATTGAGCGGCTAATTTATGGTGAAGAGATTGCTGAAGCAAAAAAAATGACCATCACGTCATTTGCAACACCAGGCGGGTGTGGCGCTCTGAATGTCGGGTTCTTTCTGGTTGCACGTGCAGTGCCCTCTTCTTCTGTCTGGGTGAGTAATCCCACATGGCCAAATCATCATCATATTGCAAAATCCGCAGGCCGGAACGTCAAAAGCTTCAGATATCTGGCCAGCAATGGTGGTATAGATTTTGACGGCATGATTGCGGATCTACAAACCGCGCAAAAGGGCGATACAATATTGCTACAGGGCCCTTGCCATAATCCAACAGGAATTGATATCTCTATCAGGCAATGGAAACAGCTGGCAGAATTAATCAAGGCAAACGGATTGATCCCTTTTATTGATATTGCTTATCATGGGTTTGGAACAAGCCTGGAGGAAGATTTGAACGGTGTCCGTGCATTTCTGACGATCGTACCATCAGCTATTATTTCATATTCCTGTTCCAAAAATTTCGGACTTTACAGAGAGCGTTCAGGATGTCTGCTGGTTCAAACCACTGAAGAAGAAAAAACCACGGCTGCCGCTACACACATTGCTGAAATTGCGCGCGCGGGATATTCAATGCCCCCTGCCCACGGGTCTGCTATTGTTACGACAATCTTAAATCATCCGGTCTTTTTCAAATTATGGACCGATGAATTAAGCAGCATGCGCGAACATATCAATGGACTACGCAAACTTTTCTCGGATGCGCTGAGTGCCTGTAGCAGAAATGATGTTGGTAATAATATTGTCGCACAAAAAGGTATGTTTTCAATGGTACCGTTAAAACCAGGAGCAGCGCAACGTCTTCAGCAAGACCATGGCATATATTTGCCCGAAGCGGGTCGTATTAACATAGCCGGCCTGAGTGAGGATAATATTGAGTATACCGCACAATACCTAGCCAAAGAGTTTGCTTGATGAAACTATATTAGAAAGTTAAAATATATACTTTTGGAAACCCCATCCAAAAGCAGAAGTCACTGTAAATAAATGACTTAATAAAATTTAATGGTTTTTGTCATAAAACCTGGACTTGCTGTGAAAGGACAACATTTTTTCATTATTAAAGATACTTTAAATATAGGTTTGATTATTCAGAAACATTCGTAATTTTACTTTCCTTTTCTAACAGGTTCTTTAACCCCAGTATCAGTGCCTGAATATTTTCTGTATTCATTATCTCTTGGTGAACAGAAGACGTATCGTTTCTTTGTTTGTGGATAATAGCCTCTGATATTTTATTGGAAATTTCATTTGTGGCATTGCGGATAGGATCTTCTGATAAATGGGCATAACGCTGAGTGGTGCTGACTTCTCGATGCCCTGATAATAGATGACTTTATCAGCTCGTTCAGACGGAAATACCGAAGGAACATTCTGAGATCTTGGTTGTTTAAGAAAGAGTTCAATAACCGATCTTCCTAAAGGAACAACTTTTTGACCGGTTTTACTGTCTTTTAATCGCAAGCATTCATGATCTAAATCTACTTCCGACCAAGTTAATTTAACAATTTCGTTTTTCCTGGCGCCGGTTAGAGCAAGAATACGCAATATATCCAGTCCCTGTGCCTTCCGTTTCCAGTAGATCAAATATTTCTCCCAGCTTCTTGAGTTGCGCTAACGATAAGAAACATTCAATTTTATTGTCTCTGTATTTCTTAATGCCGTGGGCTGGATTATATTCGAGAAAACCACGTTCAATTGCAAAAGTAAATATCGCGCCCAATATGCCTACTGTTCGGGATGCAGTCCCCTTTCCGCCTTTAACATTGGCCCGATTATTCTGTCTTGCTTTCGCAATTTTGGTGGTTAACCCATCAGCAGTATCCCTCATCAATTTTTCCACATCGGATTTATCAATGGTACTTAACTGACGCTTGCCTAACATCGGACGAATATGACAATTAACGCGGCCAATATCCGTTTTTAAAGTGCTTTCTTTTTTTATGAGCAACACCTTCTTTAAAATATAAATCACACAGTTCATTGAGGGTCATTTCCTGACGTCTTTTGAACTTAGTCCCCGCAGGATCATTTCCTTGAGAAACTTGCCCCAATATTTTCTTAGCTTCTGTGCGGGCCTCTTCAACGGTAATGGTACCATAACGACCAATGTTCATTTGACGGCGTAAAGCCTTAAGCCCACCATTCACCCGGTACCGCACCAAAAAGTATTTATGGCCGGTGGTTTCAAAAAGAAAAGTTTCCCTCTTTATATGGCCTGCTGAAGCAATATCTTGCTTTAAGAAATATTGTAAAGACTTATTTAGAGCATATGCGGGAGGGTGATTCCCTAACCCCCATCGACATTCAAAAGATTGACTTTATGGCCAATAGACATGGAATCTATGGTGTATTGGATATCATATTTAGGGCTTACTACAAACTTGATTTAGCTTCTTCTGGAGCTCAGGTGGCCAACTTAAGAGCATTAGTCCTTAAACGACTGGTTCTGTTTTCTTTACCAATACCACACTCTGTTCTCGCCGATTTTCCCGCTGTCAATAATAGCTTAAAGCAACTGCTTGATCAAAATAACGCCACAAGGAAAATTCAATCACACAAACTATCTGAAGAAATATTGGAACCTCTCCAGAAAAGACATCTGATAATTACAATTCACAGCGAGGGATTTGGAAGATTATATGATGTAAAAAATGCAAATAAAAACAGCGATACCTATAAAACCCCATATGATAAAACTGCTTATCATAGGTTTTCCTTACACTCACTCGTCAGGGAGCATTTAGCCAAAAGAATGCGTTATGCTGAATTTGACCACGGCGAACATTCTTTCTTTGACGTTTCCCTTTATGCAACACAACCCCGTGACCTGCCTAGCCTTCTCCACAGGATTACCGGGAAATTGGGCTCGTATTGCAAAATATTATCGAGTTTTCCAAAAATCAGCTTCAACCCTTATACAAATATGAAAAACTTGTAGGGGATCAAGAAGCAGCAGAAAAAGCGAAGGAAGATGCTAAAACTAAAGTATTAAAAACACTAATGGAAAATGATACCATTCATACTTTATCACACCAATTACGTGCAGGGCTAAATCTGGTCAGCGGCTCATTCTCGATCGGCGTGATTTCACGATTATCGGATGAGGAAGATAATAATCTCGACGTTCGTGGAGAAACTCATAAACCTTTTGATAATTACAGGGGGTGGATAAGAGGATTATTAAATGCCTCGAATGGTTTGACAGAACATTCGGATAACATAAAAAAGCTTTTTGCAAACCTATCCGATCCAGAAATAGATGAATTGCCCCTATCTGATGAGGAAAAGGAGCGTACAAAAGACGCCCCAAATTTTTATAAAAATTATCTTGTACAGGGGCCATTTTACAGAACTGAAATTGCATGGTTGTGCAATGAAAGAGGGCTTATCACATTTGTTCAGGGACATATTTATGAATCGATTAAATTTTTTGACAATGCCTTAGAACAAATCAAAGCAGATTGCTGGGTCGCCCCGCATCAAACAGAGTATGACTCCGCACGCTCCTCATATCGCAGGATTTCAATCAATAAAGCAATTGCACGCTTAGAAGCGGGAAAAATTGAAGATTCATCAGATACTTTACAATCCTTTTATAAACACGATACTTCAGATGGTAAGGTTGGCCTGAGTCATTATCTTGCCGCAGGTTATCTGGGGTTATGTCATCACCTTGCCGGTAGAAAAAAGACAGCAAAAAAATATTATTTGGAAGCCCTGACATATTTCGAAAATAAAAGAAGCCATATGCGCACCGTTGCAATTTCCCGCAGACATCTTGCTGATCTATACAGCAGTAATCACGATTTCAAGAAAGCGAAGACATTAATCAATCAAGCGATCAGTACTGCAGCAAGCGCAGAGCAACAGGATATTCTGAATCATGCTTATGTCTCCAAAGCCAAATTGTTAATATGGTCTGGTAAAGATATTTCCGCAGCCAATGAACTTCTGAGACAAGCGACAGAATATGCAATTAAAATGGGCTTACCCAAATAACTGGTAGACTGTTATACAATCCGGGGAGAAATTATGTTCTCCCAATCGCAATATGATACTGCCGGGCGTTATTTAACAGATGCCATTGCCATCGCAAATAAGCACGGTATGGAACTCCGTAAAATTGCAGCATTAAAAAGCTATGGAGACTTACTGATCAAAAGAGGAACAGATGACCGGCTTTTAAGCCGCGTACGTTTTGTGACAAAAGCGCAATCTGAAAAAACAGGCATATTACATAATATAGAGAAAGAAAGTAACTGAAGAAAACATACAAAATACAGAGTTTCAGAAATGTGGTAATTCGGCGGGATTACTTTCAAAATACCTGATCATAGCTGCATATTCGGCATCATCTTTACTCATACTTTTTATAAGCGCATCCCAACTTGGTTTTCGGCTGGCAGGCATGGCGTCACGCCCTTCCCGAAAAGCGACATAATTGATCAAAATCTGGTATCTGGCCTTTTTCAGAGGTTTTCTGTTAAGTCCATATATATCATCACAGGCATCGACAATGGCTTCGCTCTCAGCGTTATCAGCATTGGGAACAAGGATAACTTCTTGCAGATCTGGGATAGCCTGCCATGATATAAGTTTTTCAGGATCATCAAGGTACGGATTAAGTATCAATGGTTTTTCTTTTTTGTGAAGTTCATGATACTTTTTTAAACTGATATCATTATTGGGATCTGGGACAATCTTTTTAGCCATTTCCTTGATATCAGCATTGGACGTACCATCCAAAATTTCAGGAGCAGTTTGTTCATCTCCTACAAACTCAAATTTGTCTCTCTTATATTTCTGATTACAGATCGAGCAGCTGACCAAATAGTTCAGATACACATAGGCCAGCCACCAATAAATTGATTTAGGACGATAGTGCTCAACATCCCCAAAACCAACAGTTAAGAATTTGGACTCACAATAGGCACATTTTTGATTCGTTTCAACAATCAATTGTTCCTTAGCCGGTCGCCACTTAGACGTAATTTTATCAGGTATAGCCTTTCCACCCGCCTGCAAATTATCACGAGCTTCCACCATGAGCTCATTGAGGTTATCGACTTGCGCCTGGTATGAAAATTCTATTGGTATTCCGTCATAATCGGACTTCAGTTTGATCATCGGATTATCATTCCTCTGTTTGGCCTAGAGCTTTTTTAAACAGTTTCATTTGCTCTTTGCTGAGCAAATTCAAATCCACTTCTATAGTTGGTTGAACACCAATACGCTCTTTAATAGCTACAAGTTTTGCATCATCATCTTCTGCTTTTTCTAACTTTTGATAGATTTCCCGATAATCATTTTTCCAATTCTCCAAAGCATCAGACTCATCACTAACCCCTCCAAAAGCTGAAGAAGCCAATAGAGTACTAAGAGGTAATCTTTTTGGGTCATCCTGGAAAGCGGCAACAATTATGCCCTCGCCGGTTCTATGACAACTATGCAACGCACCCAAGGGCGAACTTTGCGCAACAACAGGTGAATGAGTTGTCACCACAATTTGCATATTCGGGAGTTTTTCATCCAAAAAATTTACCAGGCGACGCTGCCACGCAGGATGAAGGTGGAGATCCACCTCATCAATCACCAGCAACCCACGCGCTGATAAAGGATCCCGGTAATCATCAAATGTACCGCAGATGCGGTATAGGGCATCCCCTATCCAAGCAGCAATACTCCTGTATCCATCGCTCAGACTGCGAAGCGGCACCAAACCATCTTCCGTTTGAAACATCAAAGCACCAGCTTCCTTATCAATATGACTAAAGGTTACATCTCTAAGAAAATCACTTAAGACATCTTTGACCGTATCCAATCCGTCATTCTTGCGATAATCAAGCTGCATTGCCCAGCTTTCTAAAGGATTCAGCTCTACTGATGTGTCGAAAAGGGAAGCAACACTTGCCGCACGGGCGTGGCTATAATAAGAACTGCCTTTATTAAAATTATTAGCTCCTAAACGCCTAGATGCACCATAAGCAAATACAGGGTAATTACGATCCGTATGCTTAAGTGCGCGATCAAGATCATCAAGGCCTTTATCATTCTGCTTGAGAAACTCACGAATACCGTGCCCACGCGCAAAAACGAACGATACTTTACGTTCGTTACCACCTTTAGTGACTAGCGTCGCCT
>Ga0207422_1003844_pt1 | contig 13771 bp, 11 predicted proteins | sample MarCyaLeptolynsp_FD_187757 | JGI IMG/M metagenome (GOLD analysis project Ga0207422, IMG submission 187757) | Marine cyanobacterial communities from Panama - species 1 Leptolyngbya sp. (SPAdes) | ecosystem: Environmental > Aquatic > Marine > Unclassified | place: Panama: Panama City | collected...
TCAGAACGCGTTTTGTAACCGAGTACCAGGATGGTTAGTACATGAGTGACATAGTTCTTTCTTCGGGCGTCCGGAGCAATCTTATCTCCCTTCAGACGACGGCCGATCTTCTTGCCGACACCCAACAGAAACTGGCAACCGGTCGCCGGGTCAATTCCGCCCTCGACGATCCGACCAACTTTTTCACATCTCAATCCCTGAACAACCGTGCCAGCGATCTGTCGCGACTGATCGACGGGATCGGCAACGCGACCCAGACAATTCGGGCCGCCGACAACGGTATCGAGGCGATCACCGATCTCGTGGAGAATGCCCAGGCGACGGTTCGCCAGGCACAACAATCCGCCGCCACCAACGGCACGGTCACGACCAGCGGTCTGAGCCTGACCGGCGACACGACATTTGTCGGAAGCGGCGCAGGTACGCTGGCCGGTGCCGGCGGTACGGCCTTCGACGCAACCGACAAGATAACGGTCACGGACGGGACCGACACAGTAACGTTTGCCATCACAGCAACCAGCACTGTCCAGGATCTTGTCGATGCCGTGAATGCCGACGCCAACCTGGATGCGTTCGCTTCCATTACCGCCGAGGGTCAGTTGCAGATTGAAAGCACCCTGACCGCCGGCGGCAACGTGACGGTCGGCGTCACCGATGTGGTCACGACGGCGGCAACCAACGACCTTGCCAGCCTCGGTCTGACGGCCTCGACGGCCAGCTCAACCGGAACCACCAATGCCGACCGGGCGGCCTTTGCCCAGCAATTCGAGGACCTGCGAACCCAGATCAATCAGTTGGCATCGGATGCGTCCTATAATGGTGTCAATCTCTTGAACGGCGACGGCCTCACCGTGAACTTCAACGAGGATGGAACAAGTTCTCTCGGTGTTTCCGGTGTCACCTTCGATGCTGCCGGGCTCGGCGTGGCCGCGGCCAGCAACGACTTCCAGGATTCCGGGTCGATCAGTGAGGCTCTGTCCAATCTCGACTCCGCCTTGTCGACCCTGCGCGCGCAGGCGGCAACCTTCGGTTCGAACCTTTCGGTCGTTGAAACACGGGAGAACTTCACCGACAACCTGGTCAACACGTTGCAGGTCGGATCGGACAACCTGATTCTCGCCGACACCAACAAGGAAGGCGCCAACCTTCTGGCCCTGCAGACGCGCCAGTCCCTGTCGTCGACTGCCCTGTCACTGGCGGCCCAGTCGGACCAGAACGTGCTTCAATTGTTCTAAATCCATTCCGAAATACGGTCGATAACGCGTTCGATCGATAAGGCGGGGCCACCACCCCGCCTTTTTTTGTGCCTGTTTTTTCCAGCGAATACGCAGGGTTCGCGCTTACGGAAAGACTTTATTAACCATAAAATTCAGCATGTTAACTCCTCATTAGGGTTAACGGATGATGATCGACCCGTCCTCAGGAAGAGGGCTAGTACATAATTCCTAGGATGGGAGTTTCATCACCATGAGTGATATCGTTCTTAGTTCCGGTATTCGGTCCAACCTGCTCGCCCTGCAACGGACCCAGGATCTCGCCGAATTGACCCAAACCCGCCTGTCTACCGGCCGGCGCGTCAATTCCGCCCTCGACGATCCGATCAACTTCTTCACCTCGCAAGCCTTCAACAACCGTGCCAGCGACCTGTCTCGGCTGATCGACGGAATCGGCAACGCGACCCAGACAATTCGCGCCGCCGACAACGGCATTGAGGCGATCACCGACCTGATCGAAAACGCCCAGGCGACGGTTCGCGGTGCGCAACAGTCCGCATCCACGAACGCCACGGTCACAACAACCGGTCTGTCGTTGACCGGTGCCACGACATTTGTCGGAACCGGCGCAGGCACGCTCGCCGGTGCGGGCGGTACGGCATTCGACGCAACCGACAAGATCACGGTTACGGACGGGACCGACACCGTGACATTTGCCATCACGGCGACCAGCACGGTCCAGGATCTTGTCGACACCATCAATTCCGACGCCAACCTTGATGCCTTTGCCTCGGTGAATGCGGAAGGTCAGCTCCAGGTCGAAAGCACGCTTGCAACAGGCGGCGATATCACGATCGGCGTCACCGATGTGGTGACCACAGCGGCGACCAACGATGTTGCCAGCCTCGGTCTGACGGCATCGACAGCGACCGCGACCGGCACGGAAAACACCAGCCGGACGAATTTCGCAGCACAGTTCGACGACCTGAGAACGCAGATCAGCGCTTTGGCAGCGGATGCCACCTATAATGGTGTGAACCTTCTCAATGGCGACGGTCTGACGGTCACGTTCAACGAGGACGGAACGTCATCCCTCAGAATTGCCGGCATCACCTTCGATGCCGACGGACTCGGCGTCGCCGCATCGACAAACGGGTTTCAGGACTCCGGATCCATCAACACGGCGCTCGACAATCTCGACGCAGCCCTGACAGCGCTTCGAACCCAGGCCGCCGAATTCGGTTCCAATCTCTCAGTGGTCGAGATTAGAGAGAGTTTCACCAAAGATCTTGTCAACACCCTGCAGGTGGGGTCGGACAATCTGGTTCTTGCAGACACAAACCAGGAAGGTGCAAACCTTCTGGCCCTGCAAACCAGACAGCAATTGTCCTCCACCGCCCTGTCGCTCGCCTCCCAGGCAGACCAGGCAGTGTTGTCACTCTTCTAGAACAACGGAATTAGTAAGAGTAGCACCGGTACGAGTAACGCCGGTCGCAAGAACCATAGGCGGGATCCGTCCCGCCTATGGGCCCTTTTTGTCCCAGCTCCGTCCGAAGGCAAGGCGCCGTCGGGCGCGCATTTGCGTCAAAATTGTGGCGCGTTAACCCTCCATTAAGGTTAACAAATCATTGTCGAATCCGAGGTGCGCAAGACTCTTGCGTTTTGAGGTATTCGGAGTTCGTCAATGAGCGACATCGTTCTTTCACCGGGGATCAGGTCCAATCTCTTGGCTCTGCAGCGTACGGCTGACCTTGCGGAAACAACGCAGGAACGGCTGTCGACCGGGAAAAAAGTCAATTCCGCCCTCGATAACGCCACGAATTTCTTCACCTCTTCGGCACTCAACGACCGTGCAAACGATCTGGGCCGACTGCTCGATTTCATCTCGAACGCGGTCCAGACCCTGGAAGCCGCCGACAACGGCCTGACGGCCCTGAATGCGCTCGTCGAATCAGCCGAAAGCACCGCGCGCCAAGCCCTTCAGACGCCGGCAAACCGCGCCGAGACCGTTGGGACAACCGCATTTGCAACGACGACCGCGCTGGTCGGCGGCGGCGCGGGAACGCCCGATCTCGGCGCCGGCGACACCCTGACCGTCACGGCCGGCACGCAGAATATCACACTGACGGTCGGAACCAATGCAGCCACGGTCGGAGATATCGTCGATGCGGTCAACGCAACAGACTTCGCCCGGGCACGGTTGACCACGGAAGGTTTTCTCTCGATTGAGGCGATCGAGGGGTCCGATCTGCAGCTAGACTTCACCGACGCCAGTGCCGGCGGCCAGACGCTGACTCAATTGTTCGGATATTCCGGTGCCCCGCAATTTTCCACCACGGGCCAATCCCTGACCAGCACCACGCCTCTGACCGGGTCGGTGACAACGGGCGACCAGTTCATCCTGACCAGTTCGACGGGAGCCACCAAGACGATCACAGTTGGTGCGGACGGTACCGCAACCGACAATACGGCGGGTTCGGTTCAGGGTTTGCTTGATGAGATAAACAGCACGGCATTTGCCACGGCCAGGCTCGAAGACGGTAACATTGTCATAACATCGACCGACAATGCGCAACCCTTCACTCTGACATTCAACGACGCGGACACGTCCGGCGACGCCCTCACCGATCTGGGTTTCACCGCCGACGGGACACGGGTTGAGGTCGGCGCCGCGGAAAGCGAAGACCGGCGCGCCCTCGCGGCTGAATTCGACCGCTTGCGCACGCAGATCGACCAGTTGACCGGCGATGCCGGCTTCAACGGCGTGAACCTGTTGCAGGGGGACGATCTGGTTGTAACCTTCAATGAAGACGACACATCGACCCTGAACATTCTTGGGGTGAATTTCGACGCGGACGGCCTTGGCATCGGCGCGTCAGCCCGGGATTTCCAGGACAACGCCGCCGTCAACTCCGCTCTGGATCAACTTGAGGCCGCGATCGGAACGATCCGACGGCAGGCGGGAACATTCGGCGCCAATCTGTCGGTGGTAAAAATCCGCGAAAATTTCGCCGGCGACATCATCAACACGCTCCAGGTCGGAGCGGACAATCTGGTGCTCGCCGACATCAACGAAGAGGGGGCCAACCTGTTGGCCCTTCAAACCCGGCAACAGCTGTCCTCGACAGCCTTGTCACTGGCATCGCAGGGCGACCAATCGGTGCTGCAATTGTTCGGATAATAAGCCTGGCAGTCGACGATGAGGGCGTCCGGAACGCAAGCCGGACGCCCTTTTTCTTGGGCAAGCGATTCTATGGTTAACGCGGTGTTAACTGCTATGGGTCAAGAGTTAACCTTTCATGAGGAAACCAGGAGGGTGACCATGGCCTTGAAGGTCGAATTGAAACCAGGTGAACGGATTATCCTTGGCGAGTGCGTTATTACCAATGATGATCAGCGGACCCGGCTCTATATTGAGGGCGATGCACCCATCCTGCGGGAAAAAGACATTCTGACACCAAAGACTGCAAACACCCCGGCCAAACGAATATACCTTTCAATACAATTAATGTATTTGTCACCGGAACCGCCGGAGGATTACAGTTCTTATTTCACTTTGGTTCAGGATTTAATCCGGGCTGCCCCGAGCACACTTCCCTTTATTGACCGGATGAATAACCTCATCTTAACCAACGCCTATTATAAAGCATTGAAAGAAGCAAAGGCATTGATAGCCTACGAGCAGGAGTTGTTGGCGTATGCAAAACATGGCGGCGCAGGCATACGGAAGGACCGCGATCAGGACCGCAAGTCCGCGTGAGGTCGAGGCGCAGCTGCTCTTGAAGGCGGCGGCGAAACTTGAAGCGGTGCGCAATGGCGCGCTGGACAAGCAGGTTGCACGCGATGCGATCACCTATAATCGCAAATTGTGGACCGTCTTTGCCCAGGCCATCACACGACCGGAAAATCCGTTGCCGAACGAGATCAAGGAAAATATCGGCAATCTGGCGATTTTCATTCTCGGACAATCGGTCGAGGCATTCTCCGACCCGGACGCCGACAAGCTGGCGCCGCTCGTCTCCATCAACCGCGAGATTGCGGCAGGCCTGACCGGCAACGCGGCCTGAGGCCCTTCGCGCTTCCAAAACGAACCGACGGGTTTTCCCGTCGTTTCCCATTTTCTATCTAAGAAAAGCAGACGGCCAATCCAATCGGCCCGATCGTCAATTGGCGCGTTGCGTCGGGCGCGGCGTGAAACGTCAGCCGGCCAATAGAGTTTCCCGCATTTCAATCTGTTCAGCCGAGGTCGTCCGAACACGAAAAGCTTCAAGACCTCTGCACTATATGAAGTTTGTCAGGGTCAGCTGGTTGAGGATGGCAGTTGTCTGGTAGCTTGCCTGCAGCCTGGTCTGCAGCGTCACGATCTGTGCCGAGACTTCCTCCAGACTGATGCCTTCAATGTCCTCGACTGTCTGGGTCAGGATGCCCTCGGCCGCCACATGGCGCTGGCGCGCCGATTCCACCGCCTCTGACGTGCCCACAATCTCCACATGCAGATTGTTGATCGATACGGTTCCCGGCGGAAACGACAGGTTCTGCCGGATCCGGCTGGCCAGTTCCTGATAGCGGTCGCTGTCGAGCGGGTCCGTTTCCGAAAACGTTTCCGCCGAGAACACGGCCAGCGACCGCAGGGCCTGGCTCAGGGGCTCTTCGTTGGCGCGGGCGCCGTAATCCACGGTCAGCGAACCGTCAATGCGCGCCGAGCTGGTCTTGCGCGCATCGTCGGCTGCATTGTCACCGACATAATAGGCCACCGTATCCGCGGTCCCGTCGCGCAGGGCCGTCGCGCTGTCGAACGGAGGGCCGTCGACACGCTGCGGCGCCTGTCCGCCCGTCGTATCGAAGAAGTTGTTCCCGGCTTCGATCGCCGAAGCCGCGTCGAGAGCGGTGGCGGCGGACCGGGTGAGCGCAGCGTTCAGGGCCGCGTCGAAACTGGCCGCGGTCGCATTTGCGGTCGCGCCGATCTGGAACGTGCCCTCGGCACTGGCTTCCGTGGTCGCCGTCAGCGTGATCGATTCCCGCGAGCCATCCGGCAGCAACGCTTCCACGGAAATCGTTTCACCGGCACCGGGAAGGGCCGTGAACTGAATGTCCTCGCTGCGCGGCGGCCCCACCGTCGACGTAACGGTAACGTTGGAGAGGTTGTTCTGGATCGCATCGATCTTGAACCCGAACGGATGCGCGCCGTCTTCGGCAAGCGTGACCGTATCGGTAACCGTGCCCACGGTCAGGCGGCCAAGGCCGCTGGCTCCGAGGTCGGCCTGCTGGCGTTCGTCAATGACCTGGCGCAATCCGGCAAACGTCCCCTCCCCGTCCAGGATCGCCTCGATCGTCGCCAGCGGGCGCTGCTCGACATCGCGTCCGGAAAACACGAACCGGCCGTCGGCCTGCGTATTGAGCACGCTGAGCGCTTCTCCCAAGGAAATTTTCGCGGTCTGCTGTGCCAGCGTGTTGTTGCCGCCCAGCGCAAGAAACGCGTTGGGATCGATCGCTCCGCGTGCCTCGCGCACGAGTTCATCGACCTGGGTCAGGGTGGTGTCGACGACATTCAGCCGGATATTCACCCGGGAAATCGTCTGCTGATAGCCTTCAAGCACGGATATCTGCTGCCGGAAGGCGACATCGGTCGCGACGTCCTGGCCGAGACCGCGAAAGGTTTCCGATTTGCGCCCGGTCCCCAATTGCCGCTGCAGGTCATCGAGCCGTTCGCGGGACTCCACCAGATGCTGGATCAGGAAATTGCTGGAAGTGTTGATTCCGGTCAGCGCCATTGTTGTCCCCTATGCCCGCAACAACGCGTCGAGCATTTCGTCAATCACCTGCACCACACGCGCATTGGCGGCATAGGCGTTCTGGATTTCGATCAGGATCGCCAGTTCCTGATCGATGTTGACTTCGCTGGATTCCACGAACCGTTCCTGCAGGTTGTTGACGACCACGTTCTGTCCGTCGGCGAACTTCTGCGCCACGTCGGCATCGCTGGCGCGGGTGGAGATCGTCTGGGTCAGGAATCCGGAAATCGTTCCGTTGAACGGGCGGCTGGCCGACCCGAACCCGACTCCGGCATTGAAATCCTGCTGCGTGTTGACCAGCCGGTCGTAGAGCGCCGTCGGGCGGGTGCTGTCACCGCTCGGCGTGGTCGTCGGCGTGGTCTGGTAGACGACCAGCGAATCCGGATTGTCGAGGATCGCCTGGTTGACCCGAATACGGCTGGGCAAAGCCTGTTTCCTGATGCTGAAAGTCCAGTTCGCCGGTATAGATCGTATTGCTTGCTCCATCGACGAACAGGGGCACGCCAACACCCTGATCGCTGAGCGCGGTGTTGGTGACCGAGGCGTCGAAACTCTGGATGTCGATTGTCGCAGCGGCCCCGTCATCGAGAAGGCGAACCACGTTGCCGCCCTGGTCGGAGGCTGTGAAGGAACCGCCGAGCGCCGTCTGGATCTGGGTGACGACGCTTGCAAAGCCGCCGGAAAAATCAAGCCCGACCACCGTATCGTCCGGATTGGCGGTTACAGTGTTGTCGAGCGGCAGGGTGGTGGCCGAATCGACCCGCACAAACGAGACCGTCGCCGGCGTCCCGCCATTCGTATATTCGAGCGTGACGACATTGCCGGCCTGCAGCCGGCTCAGGTCGAGATCGAAGCCTTCCTGGGCTCCCGATGTCGCGGCGGCCCCGGTGACCGTTTCGTTGGAAAGCGCCAGCGACAGCGCGCTGGCAAACGTGTCGATCTGCGTCTGCGCCTCGACGAGAATGTCATCGCGCGCATTGATCTGCGCGGCGAGACGTCCGGACCCGATGCCGCCGAGCGCGATCAGGTCGACGGTCTGGCCGGAAAGGGTTTCCAGTTCGACGGTTCCGACGCCGCGCAATGTCGGATCGCTGTTGTAGAGCGCGCCGGGATGGGTCGAGCCGGAACTGTCGAAGCTGAGCGTGGCCGGCTCCAGATCGAACAGGGTGTAGCCGGAATTGGTCTGGATCGTGATCGAGCTGTCGGAGCGTTCCGAAACCTTGATGTCGATCAGCGTCGCCAGTTCCTCAATCGCCCGGTCCCGGTCGTCCAGCGCGCCCGGCCCGGCATTGCCGGTATTGGCAAGCAGCACAACCTGTTCATTCAGGTCTTCGATCTGAACCAGGAGTTCGTTGATGCGATTGACCGTTCCGGCAATGTTGGTTTCCTGTTCGGTCCGGATGGACTGGACGCCGTCGGAGACAGCATTGATGCGCTGCGCCAGGATCTGCGCATCGCTCAGGGTGCTGGAGCGAATGGAAAAGTCCTCCGGCGTTGCCGCCAGATCCTGCAGCGACTTGGTGAAATCGTTGAACAGCGCATCAAGCGATGTCGGGTCGCCCGGCGCGCCGAACAGGGAGTCAAGCCGCGCAGTCACATCCGCCGTCAGGTTGGCAAACGAGGCGCCGGGAAGGTTTTCCCGCACAAGGCGCTGCACCTCCAGGTCGAGTTGGCGCTGGACCTGGTCGGCGCGCACGCCATTGACGTTGCCTGACGCATCCAGCGTCTCGCTCGCCGTGATGACCTTGCGGGTATAACCCGGCGTGCCGGCATTGCTGATATTGCCGGCGACAACCTGCGTCTGCCGCTGATTGAACTGCAGGCCGGAGACGACAACATTGAGGGCGGACGTCAATCCCATAACTGAATGTCCGTTCTAATCTGAATATCCGAAAACCGGACGCCCGAACCGCATGACAACGGACGGACTTCTATTGGAGGTGATCCGGGCCGACCTGGTGCGGCCGCCCCGGGTCACGGTTTGTTAGCGAACGATATTGAGCGCTTCCGTCAGCATCTCGTCCGCCGTGGTCACGATCCGCGTGTTCGCCGTATAGGCCTGCTGCGTGATGATCAGCTTGGAGAATTCCTCGGCAATGTCGGTGTTGGATGCCTCCAGCGCGTTGCCGACAATGGTTCCGGTTGTGCCGAATTGGGGCGGGCCGGACTCCTGCGTCTGTGCGAAGGCGCCACCGTCAAGTCTTGCCAACTGCGAATCCGCGTTGAATGAAACGATCGGAATTTCGGCGATCGGAATGGTCCGGCCGTTGGTGTAGGTGGCATTGATCTGACCGCCGGCCCCGAAACGGATCTGCGACAGCTCACCCGACGGGAAGCCGTTGTGAGAAATGCCGTTGTCGTCGAACAGGCCGTCCGATCGCGCCGTTTGCGTGAGGCCGTTCGTTCCATTGTTGAACGTTATGGTGCCAAGCGTTGATCCGTCGACGGTTACGTTGAAGCTGTTCGCCCCGCCGGACGGAGCCGTAAGAACGCCTGCGGCATCGAAACTGTAGGTCGTTGCCGTGTTGGTCCAGACCGGATCGGTCGCGGTCGTGGTTGTCGAATCGGATTGATAAAACAGCCTCCAGTCGTCTGTTGGCGAGCCGAGGTCGATATCGGCAACCTTGGCCCAGCGCATGGTCAGGTTGATCGGCGTCCCGTTCGCGTCGTAGGTGGTCACCGACCCGCCGCTGATCGACTGTTCCAGAAATGCCGCCTGGTTTGCGAACTGCACATCGTCGGTCAGCGCGCCGCCGCCGGCACCGGCGCCGAGCACATTGGCAAAATCAATGAGCCCGTCCGCCGTCGTGACAGACGGCGTTTCCGGCAGGTTGCCTGTATACTCGATCGTCGTCGTGGCCACGGCCGGGATGAAGTCATTCTCAAGCTGGATCACTTCCGGGGCGCTGCCGACCGTGTTTCCCGTCGTCGGATCGACATCGAGCCCCTTCAGGTAATATCCGGCCGAGTTGACCAGGTAACCGTCCTTGTCGATGTTGAAGTCGCCGCGCCGCGTGTACAGATCAAGGCCGGAGAAAACGGTTTGTCCGTCAACCTGGCCGACGGCTTCCTGGATGACGAAATAGCCGTCGCCGTCGATTGCGATCGACGTGTCGGTCTGACCGCCGAGAATATCACCCTGCTGATCGTTGGTCGATCGCGCGGAGGCCTGCACCAGACCGGAGGTCTGCGCGCTGGCCTCGCTGCCGAGTTCCCCGACAATGTCCTGGAACGAGGTATCGATCCGCTTGAATGCCGTTGTCTGCGAGTTCGCGATGTTTCCCGAAATGTTTTCCAGTGAAAACGCGTTCGCCCGAAGGCCGCTGACGGCCGTCGTCAGAGCGCCAAAAATTCCCATGTGTGATGAACTCCCTTACCATGGACCCTTGCCATTACCCGCAGGAAGAGTGGCAAGGCCCGTGCCAAGTCGGTGTCTTGGTTGGTAATTCATTAAAAACAACGGCTTACGAAACCAAACCGCAATTAGGGTTTTCTTAACCACGGCAGAAACGATCCCCTGTGCGGAAAATCTTGCCGGGATGCGGGGAATGACCGGCTCAATGTCTTGCCCTTTGGCCTCCCACTGAATAGTGTCCGGCCGGTTCCAGGGTCTGTGGACCGACGGCAAGAAACAGAAGGACATTGCATGGCGCGCTTCGAGGGCACACAGGATTATGTGGCGACCAACGACCTGACGGTCGCGGTCAATGCGGCGATCACGCTTGAACGCCCGCTCCTGGTCAAGGGAGAGCCGGGAACCGGCAAGACGGTGCTGGCCCAGGAAGTCGCCCGCTCGATCGGCGCGCCGCTGATCGAATGGCACGTCAAGTCGACCACCAAGGCGCAGCAGGGCCTTTACGAATATGACGCCGTGTCCCGGCTTCGCGACTCGCAGCTGGGCGACGAACGCGTCAAGGACATCAACAATTACATTCGCAAGGGCAAATTGTGGGAAGCCTTCCTCACAGACCAGCGCCCCGTGCTTCTGATCGACGAAATCGACAAGGCGGACATCGAATTTCCCAACGATCTCCTGCAGGAACTCGACCGGATGGAGTTCTTTGTCTACGAGACCGGAGAAACCATTCGCGCCACCCAGCGCCCGATCGTCATGATCACATCGAACAATGAAAAGGAACTGCCCGACGCATTCCTGCGCCGGTGTTTTTTCCATTACATCAAGTTTCCCGACGACGAGACCATGCGCGCCATCATCGACGTGCATTTTCCCGGCCTGAAATCGATGCTGATCAACGAGGCCCTGTCGATCTTTTACGAAATCCGCGACGTGCCGGGTCTGAAGAAGAAACCGTCGACATCGGAACTTCTCGACTGGATCAAGCTCCTGGTCAACGAGGATATCGACGTGGTGACGCTGCGCGAACGCGATCCGTCCAAGATCATCCCGCCCCTGCACGGCGCCCTTTTGAAAAACGAGCAGGATGTTCATCTGTTCGAAAGGCTTGCTTTCATGGCCCGTCGCGAAGGCCGGTAACAAGCGGTCGACGGCCGAACCATCGATATCACTGGGTATGGACCCATGCTCCGGCTCTTCCTTCTCCGACATGCCAAATCCTCCTGGGACAATCCGCGACAGGCGGACTTCGACCGCCCCCTGAACGAGCGCGGCCGCCGCGCGCTTCCCCTGATCGGCCGGTACATGGCACGCGAACGCCTGCTTCCCGACAGGATCCTGTGTTCAAGCGCACAACGCACCCGCGAGACCCTCGCCGGTCTCCTGGGGTTTTTGAAGACGCAGGGCGATGTTTCCATTACCGACCGGCTCTACAACGAGGCCGATGACAGTTACCTGCCGCTGATACGGAGCATGGCCGGCACGGCCAAGACCCTTCTGGTCATCGGTCACAATCCGGCGACCCAGGACACGGCCCTTGAAATTGTCGGCCGGGGCGATCAGTCCCTGCGCGCTGCGCTCGACGAGAAATACCCGACGGCAGCCCTTTGCGTCATCACGATCGGGATTGACGACTGGCTCATGATGGATCCGGGATCCGGCACGCTGGAACGATTTGTCCGGCCGCGCGACCTGGAAAATTCCGATAGCGAGCGCTGACTGCTCTGATAAACTGAACTGCGGACCCCTCTCTTTCGTTCACGGCTTGATTGACGCTGCGGGAACACGCACATATCGGATCGAAGAGACACGGCCGGACCGGTCGAAGCGACGGACATTGCATGGCGACGACACGATTGACCGACGAAGTCCAGATTGCGCTGGGCAATCTTGCCGATTTCGCCGGGGATCTGGTGACGCCGAGCGTTCGCCTCGGCGTCACCGGCCTGTCGCGCTCGGGCAAAACCATTTTCATCACCGCGCTGGTGCACAATCTCCTGCATGGCGGCCGCCTGCCCCTGTTCGAAGCCCAGGCTTCGGGCCGTCTGGCCCGGGCCGGCCTCTCGCACCAGCCCAATGACACGATCCCGCGCTTTGCCTACGAGGACCATATCCGTTCGCTGCTGGACGACCGGATCTGGCCGCAATCGACCCGTCAGGTCAGCGAGTTGCGGATCACGCTCGAATATGAGTCCGCGTCCTACTTTTCCCGCACGTTCGGACCGGGCAAACTGCATCTCGACATCATCGATTATCCCGGTGAATGGCTGCTCGACCTGGCCTTGCTCGGCAAGGATTACCGGGCCTGGTGTACCGAAGCCGTCGCCCGGCTCGCTGCCCCTTCGCGGGCCGACCTGGCAGCCGCCTGGATCGAGGCTGCCGGCGCCACCTCGGCGGAGGACGAGGAAAGCGAGACCCGGGCCAAGACCCTCGCCGATTGTTACACCGCCTACCTGAGGGCCTGCCGGGCCGATGCGCGCTCCCTGTCCATGTTGCCTCCCGGTCGCTTTCTGATGCCGGGAGACCTGGAAGGGTCGCCCGCCCTGACATTTTCGCCGCTTTATCTGCCAGAAACCGGACGCGCTCCGAAGAACACCATGTGGTCGCTGATGGAGCGCCGCTACGAAGCCTATCGCGATCAGGTGGTCCGGCCGTTCTTTCGCGAACATTTTGCCCGCCTCGACCGGCAGATCGTTCTCGTCGACGCGCTGCAGGCCGCCAATGCCGGACCCGAGGCGCTGACCGATCTGGAAACGGCGCTGACCGAGATCCTGCAGGCTTTCCGACCGGGCAAGGCATCCTGGTTGTTTTCCGTTCTGGCCAAGCGCATCGACCGGGTCCTGTTTGCCGCCACCAAGGCCGACCACCTCAACCAGACCGGACATGACCGGCTCGAGGCCTTGCTGCGGCGTCTTGTCGACAATGCGATCCGTCGGGCCCGGTTTTCCGGCGCCGCGATCGACGTGAGCGCGATTGCCGCGATCCGGGCGACGCGGGAAGCCGAAATCCGCGACCGCGGCGACCGCCTGCCGGCGATTGCCGGTATGCCGCTGCCCGGAGAGAGGATCGACGGGGTCACCTATGATGGCAGCGAGGAAATCGCCGTTTTTCCCGGCGACCTGCCGGACGACCCGCAGCTTTTGTTCGACCCCGATCAGACCGGAGAACAGGGGGTTCGGTTCGTAAAGTTCCGGCCCCCGAAACTGGAACGCTCGGCAACCGGCGCGACCCTGTCCCTGCCGCACATCCGGCTTGACCGGGCATTGCAATTCCTCCTCGGAGACAAGCTCGCCTGAACCCGATGCCTTCACCGTCTCATGACAAAGCCCAAGGAACCCTGTCATGGCCACCGCCCCTCGCCGTCCCAAGGCCGTCCGCATGGACGACGACACTGTCACCGTCGCGCCTCC
>Ga0207422_1003846_pt1 | contig 13767 bp, 14 predicted proteins | sample MarCyaLeptolynsp_FD_187757 | JGI IMG/M metagenome (GOLD analysis project Ga0207422, IMG submission 187757) | Marine cyanobacterial communities from Panama - species 1 Leptolyngbya sp. (SPAdes) | ecosystem: Environmental > Aquatic > Marine > Unclassified | place: Panama: Panama City | collected...
ATCCTAGCTGACAATCCAGTAGGTCAGGCCTCCGAACAAAACGAGGAGAGGCCCGTAACACACCAGAGTCACAAGGATCGCGTTATACCGTTTCTTTTGCAATGGACGCAGCATAACAGGGATCATGCATAGACGATGCCAGTAAGGATTTTGTTAACCTTCCAGGGCGGTTGAAAAGGACGCTTGTCTCGGCCTGCAAGCGCGGCTAACCAAGGCGCCGTGCCCGCGTGGTGAAATTGGTAAACACAGCGGACTTAAAATCCGCCGCCTATTATTGGGCTTGCCGGTTCAAGTCCGGCCGCGGGCACCACCACCTGCTTCTAGGAGAATCAAGTTTGGCCGGAGCTGAGGAATTTGATCATGAGCAACTTCGCCGAATAGAGGCTGGCCTACGATACATGGGAACAGAAATCAGACGTGCGCTCGATGCGCTTGATGAAGCTGAAAGGCTCAGTCGATTAGAACGAACCACAGACGTTGGAAAGACCTATGAGCTGCGAGCTGTCTTGAACCAAATTCGTTTGGGATATGGAGCTGCTGCCAGTGTTTCGAAGTTGCTGCGGCCGATATGTCTGAACCGTAAACCCAGTAAGCTGACCCCGGCCCATGAGCAGCGCGTTGCGACCGCTGCAGGGCTGGAATTGGTATGCGAAATGAATGCGGATCATCCCATTCACACGCGAGACGTCAGAGACGCATTTGAGCACTTCGATGAACGGCTGGAACAGTGGCTTGATGACCCTGAAAACGAGTATCTGCATATGGAGGTGGTGGATCACGATTGGGATCTAGCTACGCCCGTCGAGAAGCGCTTCCCGATTGTCTATCATGCCGAGTCGAAAACACTGAGCGTTCTGGGTGATGAGTTCTCATTGAAGAGTTTGAAAGCGGCGCTGGAAGATGCGTTGCAAAGATCTTCAATGGGAATGGAAAAGGTTCGGCGATTGTATTGGAACCAGGACGCCGATTAGCCATTTGTTCTCAGAGAGAGCACGCTTGTGACATGTGCCACGAAGAGTTTTCCATAATATTGAAATAATTGGAGATTTCATTTTACACAGCGGACTTAAAATCCGCCGCCTATTATTGGGCTTGCCGGTTCAAGTCCGGCCGCGGGCACCATTTTCACACTTTTGGCGAAGCCAAATTTTTGGTCCGGGGGACCAAAAATCGTGTGAAAATGCCCCGGCAGGGGCCGATGCGACCTAAGCAACGCCGCAACAGAGTGCACGCCCTCCGCGCCCCCTAAACCGGCAGCTGCGTCGAATTCTTCAAACACTCCATCGCAAATGTCGCGCTGACATCGGCAATCTCGATCTGTTTGATCAGCGATTTGTAGACGCGGTCATAATCACTGACCGAACCGACCACGATCTTGAGCAAATAGTCGACATCGCCGGCCATGCGGTAAAACTCGACCACTTCCGGGATCCGGCTCACGGTCTGCGCGAACGTCTCCAGCCACTTAGCCGAATGGTCATTTGTGCGGATGGCGACGAATACTGTCTGGCCGAGGCCGAGGCTGTCCGGGTCGCAGATCGCCACGCGGGCGGTCAGAACGCCTTGCTCCTCCAGTCGGCGCACCCGGCGCCAGCACGTATTGACCGAGACGCTGAGCTGTTCGGCCAGTGATTCCAGAGATGTGGTCGCGTCGCGTTGAAGCTGTCTCAGAATCTGGCGATCGGTTTCATCGATTTTTATCATACACTAGATCATAATCGAAAATTATTACCAAATAAATCCCCCGAGCCGTCATTATCATAATGATTTTCGAGGCAGATGCGATGATACCTCTCGTCCAAGGAGGCCTGCATGGCATTTTCGAGCTTGGACCCGGTTCAATTCTGCGAGCAGACACGTCTGAACTCGCTGGCTGGCATGATTGGGCATACGCCCTTACTGGCGGTGCATCTCAGCTGGAAAGGCGAGCGCCGGGTGATCTATGCCAAGGCGGAGCACTATAACCTGACCGGCAGCATCAAGGACCGAATGGCGCTGAACATCCTGCGCTGCGGCTATGCCACGGGTGCGCTGAAGCCCGGCGACATGATTGCGGAAGCAACCAGCGGGAATGCTGGTATCGCCATGGCCTCGCTCGGCCGGGCACTGGGCCATCCTGTGCGGATCTATATGCCCGACTGGATGAGCGAAGAGCGCAAGTGCCTGCTGCGCTCGCTCGGCGCCGAACTGTGCCTGGTCAGCCGCGAAGAGGGCGGGTTCCTGGGCGCGATTGCAGCCACCGAACAGCTGGCCGAGGCACGGGACGATGTGTTCCTGCCTTGCCAGTTTGCCAATCGCGAGAATTGCAATGCACATGAAGCGACGACCGGGCCTGAAATCCTCGCCCAACTCGCCTCTGTGGGGCAAACGCCGGACGCTTTCGTGGCCGGCGTCGGCACCGGCGGTACTGTGATGGGGGTCGGCCGGGCGCTGCGGGCCGCGTGTCCGGAGGTCCAGATCCACCCGCTGGAGCCCGCCGAGTCGCCCACCCTGTCGACCGGGTACAAGACGGGCGCTCACCGCATTCAAGGCGTCTCAGACGATTTCATCCCGGCCATTGTCGAGCTGGATGAGCTCGACCCCGTGATCTCTGCCAGTGATGGTGATGCCATCATCATGGCGCAAAAACTTGCTTCCGAGCTGGGACTTGCCGTCGGCATATCCTCCGGTGCCAACCTGATTGGCGCACTGGCCGTCCAGGATCAGCTCGGAAGCAGTTCCACCGTCGCGACGATTTTCTGTGACGATAATAAGAAATACCTCTCCACCGACCTCGCGCGCGAGGAGGAGATCAAACCCGGCTACATTTCGCCAGAGGTTGAGCTGATCGGGTTCGAGTCGATCCGCTGCCCATCTGAGTGAGGCTTGAGCAAAACTGCGGCAATCAGCGGCGCGCTGGCGGAGCTATGCGGCACTTGCGCAAGCTTTCAGCCAGTTTTCAGCAAGCTTTCAGCAAGTCTCAGCAGGGCCTAGGAAGCGCCGAGACTCTGCACAAATTGCCAGATCGCGGTGCCGCCTGCGATCAGCATGACCAGCATTGACCCCATCGCCCCAATCGCTCGTAGTGGGTGGGTAATATCGTCCTTCTTGAGCCCGATCGGATGCGCAATCCGCGCCAGGATATAGGCAATGCCAAGCCCGTGCAGCAACATCGCCGAGGCGCCGTTGATCTCAATCACCGCCATCGCCAGCAGAGTCAGCGCCGCGGTCTCGACCAGGTTGCCGTGCCGCCGCATCCGCAGCAGCGTCTCTGCATCGCCGCCATCGCCGATCGAGATCTTGGTCTTGCCCCGATATGTCCCAATCCCGGCGCTGAGGATGAATGCGAGAATGATGGTAAGCCCCGTGTAGAGACCGGTAATCGGTAAGTCTGGCATGAGCGAAGCCCTCCCTTGCTGTAACTCGGCGCTGAGCTTGCGTCAGGGCGTGTCTATCGGCAAGGGCAAGCTGTGCGCAAAATCCATCAGAAACGCCTTGCACAGCCGGGGCGATCAAGCCAAAGAGGCGCTATGAGCGAGGCTCCTGATCAGTCGGCCCAGGATGGCGAGGAACAGCGCGCGCAGTTGGCGAGCGACCTGCGGGATGCGATCGATTTGGGTCAGGGCGACTGGGTCCGCAAAACCCTCGAAGAGATGCATCCGGCCGATGCCTCTGATTTGCTCGAACACTTATCGACTGAGCGGTTTGAGGCCGCTGTTGAATTGCTGGGCGGTGAACTGCCCACCGAAATTCTGATCGAGCTGCGCGAGGAATATCGCGAAGACGCGGTCGAGGTGATGAGTGATGAGGCCGTTGTCGAGGCGCTGGATGACCTCGACACCGATGACGCGACGGCGGTTCTGGAAGACCTGGATGAGGATCGCCGCGAACGCATCCTGGAAGAGCTGGAGCCGGAAGACCGGGCCGTCCTGGAAGCCAGTTTTGAGTTCGAAGAGGACACAGCCGGCCGCTTGATGCAACGTGATTTCCTGGCGGCGCCGGAATTCTGGACGATCGGACAAACGATTGATTTTGCACGTGATAATGCCGAGGATCTGCCGACTGACTTTTACGAGATCTATGTCGTCGACCCGTCCAACAAGCCACTCGGCTATGTGCTCTTGTCGCAGCTCTTGCGCACAGAACGGGACATAAAGCTGGCAGATATCATGGAGACGTTCCACTCCGATATTCATGTCGATCTGGACCAGGAAGAAGTCGCTTATCAATTCCAGAAATACGCGCTCGCTTCAGCGCCCGTAAAGGACCATGAAGGGCGCCTGGTCGGGATGATCACAGTCGATGATATGGTCCACGTCATCCAGGAAGAGAATACCGAAGACTTGCTTGCCCTTGCCAACGTGTCCTCCGCAGACGGTTCCGATACGGTTTGGGAATCGGTCAAAGCGCGGGCTCCCTGGCTCGGGATCAACCTGATCACGGCCTTCGTCGCGTCTGCCATTATCGCCCTGTTCGAGAGCGCGCTCGACCGGCTGGTACAATTGGCCATTCTGATGCCGGTCGTGGCGGCGCTCGCTGGAAACGCTGGCAGCCAGGGCCTGGCTGTCGCCGTGCGCGCCATTGCCGAGCGCGAGATGGAGGGCAAAGCGGGGCGCCGTGCCGTCGTGCGCGAGACGCTAACGGGCCTGGTGAACGGGGTGATATTCGCAATTGGCGTCGGCCTGGTGGCCCTGTTCTGGTTCCGCGATGTGAACCTCGCCATTGTGCTCGGCGTGGCCATGCTGGCGAGCTTCCTGTGGGCTGGGGTTTCGGGCATTCTCGTGCCGCTCACGCTGAAACGAATGGGAGCAGACCCGGCGGTCGCCTCGTCGGTTTTCGTTCTGACCCTGACAGATACGATGGCCTTCTTCAGTTTCCTGGGTCTCGCGACGCTATTTCTGTTGTAAAAACGGGGATTTATGGCCCGGCGCGCGGTTTGCAGTCCTGTTTCAATCGGATAGATAATCTGTCCCAAACCGGAGCAGGTGATGGCATTAAACATGCGCACATCTCAAGCGGGACTGGACGTCATCAAGGCGTTTGAGGGGTTTCGCGCACGCTCAGAAGCATTGCCCAATGGTCGTTGGATCATTGGATACGGCCACATGCGCCGGGCGCGCAAAGGCATCCGGATCAGCGAAACCGAGGCCGAAGCCATCCTGCGTGAATATGACCTGCCGCCCGTCGAGCGCTATGTCATGCGCTGTGTGCTCGCTCCAATGTCACAGAACGAGTTCGATGCGCTGGTATCGCTCGCGTTCAATATCGGGCCCAAAGCGTTCGCAAGCTCCGACGTGGTCGCCGGCATCAATGGCGGTAATCGTCTGGAAGCCGCTGAATCTTTCGATCACTGGCGCCGTGCCAAGATTGGCGGACGGGTGCAGATTGTCGATGCGCTTGTGCGCCGACGTGCGGCCGAAAAGGCCTTGTTCCTGAACGCGCCGGGACGAATGCCGGTCGCCTCGTCGCGGCTGTATCGGGCCCTGCATGATTCTGAAGCGGTGGCGTTCACAGCTGAACCCCGCGAAATTCTGGTCGAACACCGCCCCGAAGCGGTCCAGTCGGCACCTCGAATTGAAGCAGATCCTGAGGATCGAGGCCGCACCGCAACCGAAGAAGCCGCTGAATCGGTACGCCAACAAATGGTCCGGATCCTTGGCGAAACAGACTCGCAAACTGCTGTTCAGGACGAGTCTACCGACGGGGCTACGCCGGAAGAAATCACCGCTGCGATTTCCGAACTCGCGGGCGAGACGCAAGACTCTGGCGTTCAAAAATCAGTCTGGCCGCAACGAGAAGACTTGCCGCCACCGCCATTTGTCGACGCCGAGACGCCGGCTTCCGAACAATCTGAAACGACAGAAGTTGCCGCCCTGACGCCGGAAGTCATTGATGATCTCGAACAGGTTGAGGTTTCGCAGGAGAGTATTGCCCGCGCGATCGAAGTAAACGATGCGATGGAAGCCGAAGCGCGCACGGGAAGCGTCCTGGCGGCATTGCCGTTTGGCGTGTTGGCCTTGGTCGGATTTGCTTTAGGCGGATATGGTCTATTCAGCCAGCTCGGTCTGATCATGCCGGACTCCGGCTATCGGACTGGCCTGGAAGCTTTTCTGCCCATTTTCCTCATCCTTTTAGGCAGCGTTCTGTTTGGCGTAATGGGCTACTATTTCCTGAGAACCCTCACCTCTGACGACTGATCCGGCCGGGCTTGTTGGCACGCATCCGAAGCGGCGCTAGCTTTCTTGAAGTGATTCACGATCATTTCGATTGAGGGGAAGCCATGCTCGCACATCGCCTGTTGTTTCTGTCTGCCTTATGGATGATCTCGATTGGCGCGGCGCAAGCGCAATCAGATGGTACTGCTGCGGTCGACGCCGCCGCTCCTACGCCAGCCGCGCGGGTCGAGACCTGCCTTAGTGAAGCCGACTAAGCCACCCGCGCCCGCGACACCTGTATCGGCGTCTCGGTTTCCACATGTGCCACTGATGCCATCACGACCGTCGATATGCTGGCCTGCCTCGCGCCTGAAATCGAATTCTGGGAGACTCGCTTACAGGCGACGCTCGACGCGCTTCGAGCTCTGTACGTCGAACATGACGCCTATGATGATCCCGTTCGTGCGCTGGCGCCCAGGCTGGATGCCTATCAGGCACAGTGGGTAACATGGCGCGATGCGAAATGCGGTTTCGAATATGACAAGTTTCGGGGCGGATCGATGGGGCGGATCACAGGCGCTGATTGCCGATTGTATGAAACCGCGCGCCGATCAATGGAGCTTCAAGATTTGATTGAAGAGGTCGGGCTGTAATTACACCACGTTCAGAGTGCAGCACTGGCTCTTCAGGTCGCTTTCCTTGAGCGCCGTCATGGCTGCCTGATAGCCGGCTTCAACCGCCTCATCATAGGCTTTCCAGTCGCGCAGTTCGATATCTTTCAGCTCCGGCAGAACCAGGATATCGACCAATTCGCGCCCTGCATTTGGATTGACGCTGACTGTCGCCGAACGCATCAGCAGGCCTGCAATGGGCGGCGCGCTTGAGAAGCCGTGGCGGGCAATCCAGCCGAAGAAGCCAGGCGGGTTGACGAATTCGCTTGCATCCAGACCTTCTGGCACGCGCGCCACGTCGCAGCCAACGACAAAGCCGCGCTGAAATTCGCGCATCACGTCGGTTGGGAAATTGTTGAGCACCGCGCCATCCACCAGCACTTCGCCATCATCAATCACGGGCGGCAGGATGCCGGGCAGGGCGATGGTCGCGCGCAATGCCTTGCGCATCAGACCGCGGCGATGGACGCGATAAGCGCCGTCCGTCAGGTTCGTCGAGACGGCAAAGAAGGGCATTTCCAGGTCGCCAATCTCGGCTTCTCCAAAATGTTCTTTCAGCCTGGCATCGACGCGGTGACCCTTGACCATGCCAACCACTGGCACATTCCAGTCCCCGAGCGGGTTGGTTTCGACGAAGCCCTTGCGGATGCGGTAATCGATCTCATCATCGTCCCAGCCCATGGCAACGCAACCGGCGACGACGGCGCCCATTGAAGCGCCGCCGGCGAAATCGATCGGAATGCCGAGTTCACGCATCGCTCTGACCACGCCGATATGGGCGTAGGCTCGCGCGCCGCCGCCCGAGAAGACGACGCCGACACTCCGCCCGGCAATTGTGCGAGCAAGACGATCACAATGCTCGCCCCTGACATCTTGCCAATGGAACACGCGCGCCGCGCCTGCGGCACGCAACCAGTCAGCGGGGCGACAAGCCTTGCGATCTTCACCGTGATGCAGAAGCAGGACATCGACCAGTTTTAGTGACTGGGCGGGAGAATTCTCTTCGGGGAAGAGCGGATATGAAGGCTTGGCATCGGCCCGGGCAACGACCCAGATCCGATCAGCCTGCCGCATCGACAGGCGATACCAGGCATTGTCACCGAGCGTGGAGATCAGGATGACGATGTCATTCTCGGCTTCCAACGTGTCGAAGAAGGCGGACGGTTTCTCGTCACCTTCGTCTTCCTCCACGATGCGCGTTTTGACGCCGAGTTTCTCCAGCGAGTCGCGCAGCTTCTCGGCCCGCAAACCGAGATCGATGGTTGGCGAGGTGCCAACCAGCGTGAACACTTTGGGCGCCGTGCGGCGATTGCGCTGATTGCCCTCTCGCAGCCGCGACAGGATCAAGCGGATCATCGCATTGAGGATTTCCGGCTCAGCCGAACTGATACGGGCAAAGCCCTTGCGTGAGATTTCGAGTACTTCGCTATCGCGCAGCGCGTAGACAGAAGAGGAATGCGGGACATTATCTGGCGACCCGTCGCCATCAATGTCGACACCGCCCTGGAACATGGCCATTTCACCAACCGGCTCACCGGCCCGGATATGGCCCATGAATTCGCTGCGTCCATCGCGCATGGCTTTGAATGCACCGAACGATCCTGAAAGGACGAAAAAGATCGAATCCGACATCTCGCCAGCCCGAAACAGAGGCCATCCGGCGGGGACTGAAAACCAACGCGCTTCCTTGCCCGCCGCCCGCAAAGCGCGGCGCGGAACGTCCTCAAGGAATTTAATCGAGGCAAGGGCAGGGACAACGTCCAAACTCATGCCGCCAAATATACGCATTACTCGCTCTCCGTCATATGGAAGGCTGTATGCAAATATGGGGCAATTTCATGAAGGAAATGATGACATTCGGTCACAAGTCCGGGATGACAGGCCGTGAGAGCCCCGTTATGGCATTGAAAAAATGGTTGTGGGAGTAACCTTTATGCCGGTTCTGAAATCCAAGCTTGATGTCGCCAGCGCCGCTTATTCGGCCAATCGCAGAGCGATGGAAGCCTTGGTAGACGCGTTGCAGGATCACACGGCTAAGGCGGCGGAAGGCGGCTCTGAACGCGCCCGCGAACGTCATGTCTCCCGCGGCAAGCTGTTGCCGCGCGAGCGGGTCGAGAAACTGCTCGATCCAGCCACACCATTCCTCGAAATTGGCGCTCTGGCGGCGCATGACATGTATGACAATGAGGCCCCGGGCGCAGGCATGATTGCGGGGATTGGCCGCGTCGAAGGCCGCGAATGCGTGATTGTCTGCAATGACGCGACGGTTAAGGGCGGCACCTATTATCCGATGACCGTGAAGAAGCATTTGCGGGCCCAGGAAATCGCGCTGCAGAATCGCTTGCCGTGTATCTATCTGGTCGATAGTGGCGGCGCCAACCTGCCGCATCAATCTGAGATTTTCCCGGATCGGGAGCATTTTGGGCGGATCTTCTACAATCAGGCCAATATGAGCGCGAAAGGTATCCCGCAAATCGCTTCGGTTATGGGCTCGTGCACAGCGGGCGGCGCCTACGTGCCCGCCATGTCGGACGAGACGGTGATCGTGCGCAAGCAGGGCACCATCTTTCTTGGCGGCCCGCCGCTGGTGAAGGCGGCGACGGGCGAAGTGATCTCGGCCGAAGACCTGGGCGGCGCGGATGTGCATGCGCGCCAGTCCGGCGTGGCAGACCATTATGCGGCGAATGATGATCACGCGCTGGCGATTGTACGATCAATTGTCCGCACACTGCACCTGCCCAAGCCGGAGACGGTGGGCCTGCAGGCCCCCGCTGAGCCGCTCTATGACCCGGCAGAACTGCACGGCCTCGTTCCGCAGGATGTACGCGAGCCTTATGATGCCCGCGAAGTGATTGCGCGACTGGTGGATGGATCGGAGTTTCACGAGTTCAAGAAACTCTATGGCGACACGCTGGTTTGCGGCTTTGCGCATCTCTACGGCATGCCGGTGGCGATCCTGGCCAATAATGGCATTCTGTTCAGCGAGAGCGCGCAAAAGGCGGCGCATTTCATCGAACTGGCGGACCAGCGCCGGATCCCACTACTGTTCCTGCAGAACCTGACCGGTTTCATGGTCGGTTCGAAATATGAGGCCGGTGGCATCGCCAAGGACGGGGCCAAGATGGTGACCGCCGTGGCGACAGCGTCTGTCCCGAAATTGACTTTGGTCACGGGCGGATCGTTCGGGGCTGGCAATTACGGCATGTGCGGCCGCGCCTATAGCCCGCGTTTCATGTTCATGTGGCCGAACGCGCGCATCTCGGTGATGGGCGGTGAACAGGCCGCCTCCGTGCTCGCGACGGTGAAGCGTGACGGCATGGAGCGTCGAGGCGAAGACTGGTCTGCGGATGAGGAAGAGGCATTCAAGGCGCCGATCCGCGACCTGTATGAGCATGAAGGCTCGCCATACTATTCGACCGCGCGGCTCTGGGATGATGGCATCATCGATCCGGCTGACTCGCGCCGGGTGCTCGGCCTGGCGCTCTCAGCAGCGCTGAATGCACCGTTTGATGAGCGCGGGTTTGGCGTCTTCCGGATGTAGGTCCGCGGCTCTGCGATTAAATCTTCGATAGTCTGACTTCAATTGCTGCACTTAGATCGATGCAGCGTATGACGGTACGCGGTGTAGCGACAGGCATGGGCGCTTTTCCTGCCGATCTGTCGTGAACCCTCTGTCATCCAGCTTGCGTAATCGTCACGGGTATTCAGGGTCATCCAGAGGCAGTCTTTGTGGGCCACACACCGTGGTGTGAAACACTGGAGTAAAGTGATGACCCGTTACCTTGTATTGTTGAGTTTCGCCGCCTGCGCCTTCGGGGCGTCGGCTGGGGAAGATGTCAGTTTCGCCACCGTCGATGCGAATAGCGACGGCTTCATTTCCGAGAGCGAATTCGTGAGCTGGAAGACCAGCTCAGGAGAGGTGTCGCCAGCCGATGCGCTGATCAAGTTCATCGAGATTGATTCGGATGCCAGCGGCATGATCTCGGAGGCGGAAATGGATGCTGCGATGGCGGCCAAATCGGAGCAAGAGTCCGATCACGGGGCGGCATCCGAGAAGCGGATGTAATCCTGAAACCGCCCATCGCAGCTGCGCCGAGACACTTGTGGGCACAGGTGTTTCGGCGTTTTCATCGGAACATTACAAAAAGGTAACTACAAATGTAACACGCATGCTTGTTACACCTGTAGTGCGCCTCCCTCCAAGGGCGCTCACTCAAACTGTTCCAGGGAGGAACTTTCGATGAAAACCAAACTCCTGACCGGTGCGTTCGGTCTGTTTGCGGCAAGTGCGTTTGCCGTCGCTCATGCTGGATCTCCAGCTGACTATTTCAACAAAATCGACGCGGATGCGAGTGGCGTGATCACTCAAGCCGAGTACGTGGCGTACAAGACCGCTGACGGCAAATACAGCGCTGAGGAAGTCGCTGAGAAGTTCGCGAAAGTCGCTGGCGATGATGGCGAGCTGACGCTGGCTGAGTATGAAGCAGCGGTGAAAGCCCACAAGAAGGGCAAGCGGGGTGACAAGGATAAGGACAAGTCTTCATAAGGCCTGAATTCTCGTTTACCTCACCTCTTGGAAGAAGCGTTCGCAGCTCTTGCGGACGCTTCTTTTTTGCCGCGGTTTCAGGCCCTTCGCTTCGCTGAATAAGCCGTTACAGTAGGGCATCAGGAGACTTGCAAGATGAGCGAATACGAGACCATTAGCCTGGATGCGACGCGCGATGGGATTGCCATCCTGACGCTGAATCGGCCGGACAAGCACAACGCCTTTAACAGCCAGGTGATCGAGGAGCTGACCGACGCGCTGGAGACGCTGGAGGAGCAGGATACGCTGCGTATGGTGATCCTGCGCGGGGCCGGGAAAAGCTTCTCGGCGGGCGCGGATCTGGAATGGATGAAAGCCGCTCAGCACTGGACCAAAGAAGACAATGAGCAGGACGCGCTGGCGCTCGCAGAAATGTTGCGCAAACTGGCCGAGCTGCCGCAAATGACTCTCGCCCTGGTGCAAGGCGCAGCGATGGGCGGCGGCGCCGGTCTGGTCGCGGCCTGCGATGTCGCGGTGGCGGTCAAGGGCACCAAGTTTCGGTTCAGCGAGGTGCGCCTCGGTCTCACTCCGGCGACGATCTCGCCCTTCGTGATCAGTGCCATCGGTCCGCGCTGGGCCAAGGCGCTGTTCGTGACGGCGGAACTGTTCGATGCCGACTATGCCGAGAAGATCGGTCTGGTGCAGTATACGGTCGCCGACTTGGAAGAACTCGCGGCGATGGAGGAGCATATTGCCAGCCTCGCCATGGGCGCCGCGCCGGGGGCGATCCGGGATGCCAAGAATCTGGTCCTGGATTTTGCCGATGAGCCGTTCAGCGCCGCGCTCAGCCGGGCGACGGCGAAGCGGATTGCCGAGCGGCGAACGAGTGACGAAGGCAAAGAAGGCCTCTCCGCCTTCCTCGAGAAGCGTAAGCCGGACTGGGCGAGCTAGACGGGGCGAGCTAGGCCAGCCTAAACCTACCTAACCGCCATCCCCGCCGATCAGACCGCCAACCGGTAAGCCGAGATCACTCAGGAAACTGAGCGTTGCCTGCACCGGGTTGATCCCGGTCAGCGCTTCGATCTGGTTCTGGAACACAAAGACCAGGACGCCGAGCATGACGATATAGATGACGAACTGCATCGCCGACTTGAGCAGGAAGGCCCCGGCACTTCCGGCGACCAGGCCGACCCCGCCCATGATCAGCGCGCCGGCGACGGGCTCCAGCCCGCTCACATCGGCGGCCTGGGTATAGCCGATATAGCCGCCAACCCCGGCGCCGATAATCCCGGCCAGACTGCTAAGACGAACACCTGATGCATATGCCATTTGTTTCCCCTTACTCTTTCCTCTCAGGTAGCTTAGGCGGTAAGAGGAGGCCGGGGCAAGGTTTTATGACCAGCCGGTAATTTGTACGGTAAGGACACAGCCGAATGATATCATCGCTTCTGATTGCCAATCGCGGCGAAATTGCCTGCCGCATCCTGCGCACCTGCCGGGCGCTCGGGATAAGCGGCATTGCGGTCTATTCCGATGCCGACGCCCGCGCCAAACATGTGCGCGAGGCCGATGACGCGGTCTGGATCGGCGCTGCGGCGGCGACCGAGAGCTATCTCGACGGTGACCGCATCATCGCGGCGGCCAAAGAGGTTGGCGCCGAGGCGATCCATCCCGGCTATGGCTTCCTGTCAGAGAATGCCGCCTTTGCCCGCGCGGTCGAGAAAGCCGGGCTGATCTGGGTCGGGCCCAAGGCCGACACGATTGAGGCGATGGGGCTCAAAGACCGCGCCAAAGCCATCGCCGAGGAAGCGGGCGTGCCGGTCCTGCCGGGCTATCGCGGCGAGGCCCAGGACGCCAAAACCCTGACCAAGGAGGCCGAGCGGATCGGCTTCCCCCTCCTGATCAAGGCCGTCGCCGGCGGCGGCGGGCGCGGCATCCGCCTGGTCACCCAGGCGGGCGAGCTCAAGGCCGAGCTGGAAAGCGCCGTGCGCGAGGCCGAGGCCGCCTTTGGCGATGGCCGCGTCATGCTGGAAAAACTGGTCGAACAGCCCCGCCATATCGAGGTCCAGGTCTTTGGCGACAGTCATGGCAATGCCGTCCACCTGTTCGAGCGCGACTGTTCGCTGCAGCGCCGCCGCCAGAAAGTCATCGAGGAAGCCCCGGCCCCCGGCATGCCGGACAAGGTCCGCAAGGCCATGTGCGATGCCGCGGTCAAGCTGGCCAAATCGGTCGGCTATGAAGGCGCAGGCACCGTCGAGTTCATCGTCGATGGCGCCAAGCCGCTGGCGCTCGACACGTTCTGGTTCCTGGAAATGAACACCCGCCTGCAGGTCGAGCATCCGGTCACCGAAATGGTCACCGGCACCGACCTGGTCGACTGGCAGCTGCGCGTGGCCAGCGGCGAGAAACTGCCCGCCAAACAGAAAGACATCAAACT
>Ga0207422_1003847_pt1 | contig 13765 bp, 11 predicted proteins | sample MarCyaLeptolynsp_FD_187757 | JGI IMG/M metagenome (GOLD analysis project Ga0207422, IMG submission 187757) | Marine cyanobacterial communities from Panama - species 1 Leptolyngbya sp. (SPAdes) | ecosystem: Environmental > Aquatic > Marine > Unclassified | place: Panama: Panama City | collected...
ACTTTTCATCTAGATGCAAACGCTCCCAACAAGCCCGATTAGATAATAGTGCTGGCCTTACAGGATGATTATAAATGATATATCGATAGGAACGTGCACGCGCAGAAAAACGCGCATGAAACTCATCAGGTACCGGTTTAATTTTTTTCAACACCACACTAGGCGGTAAGTTTGAATTAATACCTAATAACCAGGAACGCAAACTTCTTTGCGCGTTGGTTTCAAAATGCACTACTTGCGCAAGCGCATGCACACCTGTATCTGTACGGCCAGCACAGGCAATACCTACTTCATGATTAGCAACCTGACTAATCGCCGCTTCAACTGTTTCTTGAACAGTAGGTGCATGAGATTGACGTTGCCAACCGCAAAATCCACTACCATCGTACTCAACAATGCCTGCAAATTTCATTACTTATCACTTTAGTTAAGTAGAAGCTTAGCCCAAAATAAACAAAGCCCCAGTGTAATCACTGGGGCTTTGTTTTTAAAATAAAAAGTCTAGCTACAGATTAACTTAATTTATCTAATAAATCTTTTGCTTCCTGTATTTGAGTCTGATCACCCTGCTCTATAACCTCGGTAAGGGTTTCTTTTGCTGCATCTTCATCTCCCATATCAACAAAAGCTTTGGCCAGATCCAGCTTAGTTCCCACTTCTTCAATTACAGATGGTGTTTCAAGCTCGTAGTCATCACCAAACTCACCAAGATCAGTCATAGTTGCATCGATATCACCAACATCACCGACATCAAACTGCTCGGTGACATCTTCAGACAACATATCTTTTTCAAATGTTCCTGTTTCACTTGCTGCCAGATTTTCATCTAAATCATCAACATCTAAATCCGGTTTACTTATCTCGGATGTCTGCAATGTTGGCAAGGAATCTTCTTCCATATTCTCAGGATCGATATCATCACTATCAAAGCTAAGCGTTTCTAACTCAGCAGTTAGATTTTCCTGCACTTGTTCAAGACTTACTGTGTCTTCATCGACACGCTCATTTCCTTCTGCGAATGCCTGTGCTTCTGGGCTATCTGCATCAAACAGGGAACTATCAAACATAGCTGTTTCTGAAGCATCAGAGTCAAGCATTTCATCTAAATCATTATCGATTTTGATACCTGCATCGTCTGATTCTGAGTCTGCACTTTCGTCCAGGTTGATAGCATCGTCCAAATCAATTCCGGATGCCATTGACTCATCCAACATCTCTGTTTCGCTATCGTGACCAACATCAGCATTTAGTTCACTTTCAATTTCATTTTGATCGAAATCTAAAAATACTTCAGTGGCATCACTAGCTGCGCCATCATCACTATCAGCGTTTGCTTCTGATTCCATTGAACTCAAATCAAATGCTTGAGTTGCATCTTCAGGCGCATCCAGATCTAAACCAGCCTCTAAAATTGCTGTAGACGATTCCTCTAACTCATCATTACTGACATCATCGGCCTCAGCTCCAAAAGCTTCTTGCTCAACAACAGTTTCACTAGCAACTAAATCACTTTCAAGTGCTTCAGTGGCAGGCGCATCATCAAGTTCACTTAGCGCATTATCGTCATCAAATGTAAAGTCTAAAGAATTGTCATCAAGATCGTCTGCCAAATCATCACTTTCAAAATCTTCCAGATCTTCAGCAGCCATTTCAAAATCTTCAATACTGTCATCTGCTGAGTCAGCAGCGGCCTGTTCATTTGCTTGCGCAGGAGCCTCATCAACTGCAGAGGCGGCGTCACCAGCAAACAAAGCATGCGCTGGCACTAACGCAGCCCCCATAGTCACAATCTTAGACCATTCCGGAGACTGCTTATCATAATTTGGCGCGATTGACTCAACATGCTGCACGAACTCATCTGATTTTTTATCACCATGATAAATTTCGGCCAGCTTGAATTGATACTTGGTGTTATCTGGATCTTTAGCCAAGCCTTCTTTAAGCAATTCTTCTGCTTGCTGGTAGAGGCCATACGAAATATACACATCGGCTTCAGCCAAAACATCATCGCTGTCCGCATCACCGCTATCAGCTTGCTCATTTTGAGCTGCTTCGTTAGTTAAATCAGCATCAACAGTTTCCAACTCGTCCAATGCTTCATCAACACTATCAGGTGTTGCGATAACAGTATCATCAAGCATTTCATCTACTGAAGGTTCATCAGCAAAGGCAGGCAAACCACTGGCAGCAACTTCATTTGCTTCCTGGTTACTACGACGACGCTTAATTCCAAGCCATGCAAGCAGTAATGCTAAAACACCTCCACCTGCATACATTAATGTTTGACTCTGTTCCTTAAGCGCAGCAATCATTTTCTCAACGAATGATGCTTGTGCTACTTCTTCAGCGGGAGCTTCTACAACTGGTTGTTCCACTACTTCTTCTGCAACTTCAGCTTCAGCCGATAAACTTTCAGTTACCGGCTCCTCAGCTTCTTGTTCAGCAGTTAAGAATTCTTCAGGAATAGGTCCAGAAAAGTCTGGCAATGGTTCCACTGTGGCTGGCTTAATAATCTGTTCCGCTTCGCTAGTAATTTCTTCACTTGTTTCAGAAACAGTATTTTGTGCTTCAGTGAGCACTTCACTAGCTTCTTGCATGACTTCATCAACCGCACTGGCTTGCTCACTTGCCAAGTCGCCATCAGTGCCGCTTGTGGTTAAACTATTTTGCAATTGTGCTAGTTGCTCATTTTGCAGGCTGATAATATCTTCCTGCTTTTTAATCATAGACTCCAGCGATTGAATACGATCTTTAAGTTCTGAATTCTCTTCACCTTTAGATTCAGCACTTTCTCTTAACAGGCTAACTTGATTACGAAGTTCATTTAGTGTGGCATTGGCATCGTCACCACTCTTGCCATCAATAACATCGCCTTCACCAAGAATGGAAAGTTTAGAACTTGCGTCTTTTACTTGCTCTGCAGCATCTGTTGCAGGTGCCGCAGTAGTTGCAGGCATTTCACTTGCATCAACATTTACTGCAGTACTGGATGCTGGCGCACCTTGTTTCCAGACTTGCCATTGACGCTGCACTTCGGCCAACGCTTCTTTCGCAGAATAACTGTAAAGATTATCGCTAGGGATTCTTAAAACGACGCCAGACTTAAGATTATTTATATTGCTGCCGCTGAAGCTATTAGGATTGGCTGACTGAATAGCCAGCATCATTTGGTTAACACTTACGCCTTTTTCACGTGCATAAGGCTCGGCTATACTCCAGAGAGTATCTCCGCGCTTAACTGGTCTGGTGCCAGGTTGAGGTTTTGTTTTTTTTAGAGCAACCGGTTTTGTATCAGTGCTTGGCACTGTCGCTTGTTTGGGGCGAACGCTAGGTGCCGGCTGTCTTGGCGCGGGTGTCCTTGCGATATTACTCGACTTAGGCGCAGACTTTTTTGCTGCGGGTGCTTGTGTAGCTACTTTTGGTGCTTGTATTGATGCTTTTGCTTTATCACCAAACACGGGTGGATCAAGTAGCACAGTATATTCTCTTAGTAACTTTCCTTTCGCCCAGCGAACATCAATTAAGAATGTTAAAAAAGGTTCACGGATTGCGTCGGTAGAGGTCACACGAATCACTGGTTTGCCACGCGACAGCATGGGAGTAAATTTTAAGCGGGTAAGAATATATGGACGTGGCACACCTACTCGCTCAAACATTTGTTGGTCTGCCAACTCAACTTGAACTTCATCAATTTGAGCAGCTTTAAATCCGACTAACTCAATCTCAGCATCCATGGGCTGATTGAGTGCTGAATTAATTTGAATCTCTCCCAAACCGAAGGCAAAAACGTGTGCGGGGCTGATCAGGATGGCGACGATAAAAATCAGTGCCACGATCTTTTTATGCATTCTTGTTTCCCCCATGATTGCTTTTTGTATATTCACTGGCCAATTATCAAGTTATGTAAAGATTCTACTTTAAGTTAAATGAGTAACTCACTTCGTTAATATAAATTATATATGGTTTTCGATCAAAAATTCTGCGATCTGAATACTGTTTAAAGCAGCACCTTTGCGCACATTATCACTCACTACCCACATATTGAGTCCTCTTGGATGGGAGATATCTTCACGAATACGTCCAACAAAAACCGGGTCAGTCCCGTCCGCTTCGGTTGCCGCAGTGGGATACCCTCCATCTTGTCGTTGGTCCATTACGACAATACCTGGGGCCGTAGCTAATACCTCGCGCGCTTGTTGAGCACTCATAGCTTCTTTCAGCTCCAAATGAACCGCCTCGGAATGGCCGTAAACAACAGGAATCCTGACTGCTGTTGGATTCACACGGATACTGTCGTCACCCATAATTTTGTGGGTCTCCCAAACCATTTTCATTTCTTCCTTGGTGTATCCGTTATCCTGGAATATATCTATATGTGGCAGTGCGTTAAAAGCAATTTGTTTCGGATAAACGCTACAATTCAGCGGCTCGCCCGCTATCATGGCGCGCGTTTGTTGATCTAACTCATCAATTGCATCTTTCCCTGTTCCCGACACTGCCTGATAGGTAGCCACGTTGATTCTTTCGACCCCCACTGCATCATGGATGGGCTTGAGTGCGACCAGCATCTGAATAGTTGAACAGTTTGGATTGGCTATAATGCCGCGATTTTTATAATCGGCAATCGCATCTGGATTTACTTCAGGAACCACCAGAGGGATATCATCTTCGTAGCGAAACCGTGAGGTATTATCAACTACCACACAACCCTGTGAGGCCGCCTTAGGTGCATATATATCTGACACCGAGGCACCTGGCGAGAACAAACCAATCTGGGTTTGCGAAAAGTCAAATGTAGCCAAGTCCTCAACTTGCAAACACTGATCACCAAATGCAACCGATTTTCCCACAGAGCGTTCACTCGCAAGTGCGTAAACATTCCTAACCGGAAATTTACGCTGCGCTAAAATTGACAGCATTACTTCGCCGACAGCACCGGTTGCACCCACTACTGCGACATCATATTTTTTACTCATTATGCATCCTTAATACATTTACTATTCGGCTTAGGCCAACATAAGTTGTTGCAAATTTTTGACTACAGCATCACCCATTTCTTGGGTTGAAACTGCGTTGTTATCTGAATCTGAAATATCATGTGTTCGCACACCTTGTTGCAAAGTCATAACTACGGCTTGTTCAATTTTGTCCGCCTCTACAGCATGATTTAATGAATATCTCAACATCATTGCTACTGACAAAATTGTTGCCAATGGATTTGCCATGTTCTTACCAGCGATATCAGGTGCAGAACCATGGATTGGTTCATACATGCCTTTATTATTCTCATTAAGCGAGGCTGATGGCAGCATACCGATAGACCCGGTTAACATAGCAGCCGCATCAGAAAGAATGTCGCCAAATAAATTTGAAGTCACCATAACGTCAAATTGTTTTGGTGCGCGCACTAATTGCATAGCTGCGTTGTCTACATACATATGACTTAATTCAACATCGCTATATTCTTTATGTACTTCCTCAACCACTTCGCGCCACAACAAAGACACTTCAAGTACATTTGCCTTATCTACTGAGCAAAGCTTTTTATCTCGTTTCTGGGCAGCAGCAAAAGCCACATGTGCAATGCGACGGATTTCATTTTCGTCGTAGACCATGGTGTTGTATGCACGGCGAATATTATTGTGTACTTCTTTAGCACGCGGCTGACCAAAATAAATACCGCCAGTTAATTCTCTGACAATCAATAAATCCAAATCAGAAACCAATTCTGGTTTGAGTGAAGATGCCGAGGCTAATTGTGCATACAGTAATGCCGGACGCAGATTGGCAAATAAATTTAACTGCGCACGAATGTCCAACAAGCCTTGCTCAGGACGCAAGTGACGCTCAACCTGGTCGTATTGCGGGCCACCTACTGCGCCAAGCAAAACCGCATCACAAACTTCTGCTTGCGCTATTGTTTCTGCAGGCAAAGGAGAATGTGTTGCATCATAAGCCGCACCACCAATTAAGCCATTATGCAGCTCCAGTGTTACGCCATTTTCACACAAACACTCAATTACTTTAACCGCTTCATTAACAATTTCAGGTCCAATACCATCGCCTGGCAAAACAAGTATTTTAGGAATATTTGAATTAGTCATGGGCAAATAACCAAGGTGATGTAAGTTTTAATTTTTCTTCGTAAGCGTGGATCTTGTCTTCATACTGCAGGGTGATACCAATTTCATCCAAACCATTCAACAAGCAATGCTTTTTAAACTCATCAATCTCAAAATGACAAGTATCTATACCATCAGCCGATACAGTTTGGGCACTTAAGTCAATAGACACAGAAAAACTTGCATCACTTAAACTCGATTTAAATAATTGATTAATAGTCGCCTCGTCCAACACAATAGGAAGCATACCGTTTTTAAAACAGTTACTAAAAAAGATGTCCGCAAAGCTGGTCGAAATAACTGCACGCAAACCATAATCCAACATAGCCCATACAGCATGCTCACGTGATGAGCCACAACCATAGTTGTCACGCGCAAGCAAAATCTTTGCATCTTTGTATAAAGGATCGTTGAGAATAAAATCACTATTTATACGACGCTGACTATTATCCTGGTCAGGTTCACCCGGGTCTAAATAACGCCAGTCATCAAATAGATTAACACCAAAGCCGCTTTTCTTAACCGACTTCAAATATTGCTTGGGAATAATGGCATCAGTATCGACATTGGGTCGATCCAATGGCAATAAACTCGAAGTTAATGTTGTAAATGCTTGCATATCTAACCCTGTTAACTAAAGTACTTGCGTGCGTCATCGAAATGACCCGCGATTGCGGCAGCAGCAGCCATGGCAGGACTGACTAAATGTGTGCGCCCACCTTGCCCCTGGCGCCCTTCAAAATTGCGGTTGGATGTAGATGCACAGCGTTCACCTGCTTGCAACTGGTCGGCATTCATACCCAGGCACATAGAGCAACCTGGATCACGCCACTCAAACCCAGCCGCTTTGAAAATCTCATCCAAGCCTTCTTGCTCAGCCTGCCTTTTTACCAGACCAGAACCCGGCACGATCATGCCAAGCTTAATGTTGTCGGCCAGTTTTTTACCTTTAACAACCTGTGCTGCCTCACGTAAATCTTCTATACGTGAATTAGTACAAGAACCAATAAACACCTTATCGATCTCAATCTGCTTAATCGCCTGGCCAGGCTGCAGATCCATATACGCTAACGCTTTACGCATACCTTGAGCTTTAGTGGCATCAGTCTCCTGGTCGGGATCTGGCACTACTGCATCTACTGACACGACCATTTCAGGTGATGTTCCCCAACTAACCTGCGGCAGCAAGGCACTTGCATCCAAATCAACGCTAGTATCAAAACCAGCATCATCGTCAGTTACAAGTTGACGCCATGCTTGCACAGCTTGATCCCACATTGCTTCTCTTGGCGCATACGGTCGGCCAGCAATGTATTCAATAGTTGTATCATCAACACTGATCACTCCGGCACGCGCGCCGGCTTCAATCGACATATTACAAATCGTCATACGCGCCTCAATCGATAATTGCTGAATAGCCTCACCACAAAATTCCATAGTGTGGCCATTACCTCCGGCAGTACCGATTTTTGCTATCAAAGCAAGCACAATATCTTTTGAATAAACGCCTTTGGATAAAGCGCCATGCACATTGACACGCATGGATTTGGTTTTTCTTAACAGCAAACATTGTGTTGCTAACACGTGTTCCACTTCCGACGTACCAATACCAAATGCCAACGCAGCAAGCGCACCATGAGTGGAGGTATGCGAATCGCCACAAACAATAGTCATGCCTGGCAAACTGGCGCCTTGTTCTGGACCAATTACGTGCACAATTCCTTGGCGTGGGTCATTCATTTCAAATTTGTTTAACGCGAAGTAGTTGCAGTTGTCATCCAATGCTTGTAGCTGTTTGCGCGATACAGGATCCTGAATAGGTTTATCCCGTCCTGTTGTCGGAACATTGTGATCAGGTACTGCAAGAATTGATGCCTTACGCCATGGCGCACGACCTGCCATGCGCAAACTCTCAAAGGCTTGCGGCGATGTCACTTCATGCACTAAGTGCCTATCTATGTAGATAAGACTAGTGCCATCATCTTGCGTGTGAACGACATGAGCATTCCATAATTTGTCGTAGAGTGATTGTCCTGTCATTGAAATCGTTTCTTTTTTTTAAGTTTAATAAAATCCATTGCAATCGAATTTATTCATTCGATTTTATCGCGTTAAAAATTAGGTTTACTTGCTTGCTGGAATATCAGGAAAATCTGTCTTCACATTTGCATTTTGCGCCCGGTGCCGCAAGGCATGATCAGCAAGCACAATTGCCAACATCGCTTCAGCAATAGGCACGGCACGAATACCTACGCACGGGTCATGGCGACCAGTGGTGACAACTTCTGCAGATTGACCCGTTTCATCAACAGACTTGCCTGGCACACGAATACTTGAAGTCGGCTTTAAAGCAATCGAAGCCACGATATCTTGACCCGAACTAATACCGCCGAGTGTGCCACCAGAGTTATTGGAAGCAAAACCATCAGGAAGAATAATATCACGGTGCTCACTGCCTCGTTGAGCAACACACTCAAAGCCAGCACCTATTTCCACTGCTTTTACTGCATTGATAGACATCATCGCCTTGGCAATATCAGCATCAATACGGTCAAATATAGGCTCACCCCAACCCACTTTGACATGCTCGGCCTGTACCATTAAACGCGCGCCGATGGAGTCTCCATCACGACGTAACTGATCCAATAAACTTTCCAGCGCTGGAACCTGCCCATTATCTGGAAAGAAAAACGGATTTGTTTCCACATCTTGCCAATTTATTGCCTGTGCTTGAATATCACCAATTTGAGTAACACAAGCCTTTATTTCGGTACCGAAATCATGTTTTAAAAACTGTTTAGCAATAGCACCTGCCGCCACACGCATAGCAGTTTCACGCGCTGACGATCTGCCACCACCACGATAATCACGAATCCCATACTTCTTGAAGTAAGTGTAATCTGCATGCCCAGGGCGGAAACTTTGGGCAATATTAGAGTAATCCTTGGAGCGCTGATCTTGATTACGGATTAACAAACCAATCGGTGTCCCAGTGGTTTTACCTTCAAACACTCCGGATAGTATTTCTACCTGGTCAGGTTCACGCCGTTGCGTGGTAAATTTAGACTGCCCTGGGCGGCGGCGATCAAGATCTGGTTGCAAATCTTGTTCAGACAAAGGAATTCCTGGAGGACAGCCATCTACAATGGCGCCAATCGCAGGTCCGTGACTCTCACCGAATGAGCTCACGCAAAATAAAGTTCCAAACGTGTTACCTGACATTTATTTATTCAATCTATCTGTTGTTATTTATTTGTCCAGTGATATGTTTACATTCATCACGTGTCAACACACATACACCTTCCCCACCATATTCTAATTCTTGCCATAAAAAATGATGTTGTGGAAAGCATGTCTGCAAATTCTCAGCCGCTTGCCCCACTTCCAGTATTAGCACACCCTGCGGATCAAGAAACTGGCTCGCTCCGAAAATAATTCGCTTGGCTATATCGAGACCATCCTCACCGGCAAATAATGCGTGCTTAGGCTCGTGAGAAAATTCGCTAGGTAAAACAGACTGCTCACCAACAGGAACATACGGCGGATTTGCGGTAATAATATCATACTGCTGGCTAGGAAGTTGTGCGTAGACATCTGAAATTACAGCGTTTATACGTTTTTCTAGGCCATGCAGCTCGATATTCTTGCTAGCGACTTGCAAGGCCTGTTGGTCAATATCAGTGATATCCACACTAGCTTCAGGGTACTGAATGGCTGACAGGATTCCCAGGCAGCCACTACCAGTACACAAATCCAGAATACGCTTAATGGGCAGCTGTGGAGACAACCAGGGGGAAAAACCTTGCGCAATCATAAAAGCGATCGGTGAGCGGGGGATAAGCACATGTTCGTTGACGTAGAATTTATAACCCGCCTGCCAGGTTTCGCCCAGTAAATAAGCTAATGGTGCGCGCGAGAAAATGCGCTTGCTTAACACTGTTTGCATATGCTCACGCATTGAATCATCAAGCAAAAACTGACTATGGCTAGCATTAAAATCGGGTGGTAATCCCGCCACAAAGCTGACAAGATACGCGGCCTCATCTATAGCAGTTTCTAGCCCTTGCCCATAACTTAAAGGGTATTGCTGTAGGACTGAGGCTATTTCGGGCACCGCTTCAGCCACTGACTTGCATGAAAGTCGAATTGAATTTTCCATAATTGAAAGTTACACAAGCATAAGCGTTAATTAGACCCACAATATCAACCACAAACATGATTAACAAAATAATAATTTCGCTCGCGGCTATCGGTGCCATTAGCTTTGGCATATATAGCTATCAACAAAGTGCACCGCTTGGCAACATTAAAGACCAATTAGAGCATGCCACTTACTTGTACGATCAAAAATCAGCTATAGCAAATTATGAACTAACCGATCACGACGGTAATGTATTTACTCCGGATAGCATCCGCGGTGCATGGACATTTTGGTTTTTCGGTTTTACCCACTGTCCGGATATTTGCCCTATCACTATGGGGACTCTGACAGCCAGTGTGAACAATCTCAAAAGCAAATATAATATTGAAGACGAAATAAAAATAATATTTGTTTCTGTTGACCCAGAACGTGACAACATTGAAGCATTAAAAACTTACGTGACTGCATTTAGTGAACATGCTGTTGGTGTCACAGCTCCCGATGAACAACTTGCACCTTTCCTGAAAAATATGGGTATTATTGCTGTCAAACAGGATAACGATGGACAGCTTGCTAATTACTTAGTTGACCATAGCAGTTCAATCTTTTTAATTGCACCCGACACGGGTATTAGTGCTTATTTTGGCACTCCACATGAAGTCGACAACATTGTGCAAGACTTTTTAACAATAAAAAAATTCTATTAGCCACACCAGATTACAATGAACCAGTCACTCGCAACCCCTTGGGAAAAACTTAAAGGGGCCATCTTTCATTGCTTTCCTCATCACGCCATCTCACGCATAACTTATTGGCTGACGCGCCAACGCCTACCCTACCTACAACACATTATTAAAGCATTCATACGTATTTTTAATGTCGATCTGCAGGATACTGAGATTCAAGATATATCTCAGTTCTCAACATTCAATGAGTTTTTTACGCGCGAATTAAAACCGGATGCACGCCCCATTGATCGCAGTATGCCATGCATTATTTCACCTTGTGATGGCAAAATTAGTATGTTTGGAGAGATTGAAAAACACACATTAATTCAGGCAAAAAATAAAACCTTTACTCTAAATGAGTTTCTCACGCCCAGCTGTGAATATTTAGAGAAATTTATTGGTGGAAGTTTTTACACAATTTATTTATCACCTAGAGACTACCACCGTGTACACACCGCTTATAGCGGTCAGTTATTAGAAATGATTTATGTACCAGGACGTTTATTTAGTGTTGCACCTTACGCCCCCAAAACGATCGATAAATTGTATGCCCGTAATGAACGCGTTATTTCAATTTTCAAAGTGAATAATGGCTACATGGCAATCACTATGGTTGGCGCAGTTAATGTCGCTGCTATTGAAATGACGTGGTCTGGTTTGGTTACACCACCGCATATGAATACCATGGTGCACTATGACTACCGCGACCAAAATATTACACTAGAAAAAGGCCAGCAGATGGGTACATTCAATATGGGCTCAACGGTTGTTATGATTTTTTCCCGACACTATGCTCAAGCGCTTAAAGGATTATCCATAGACCAGCCAATCAAAATGGGTGAAACTATTGCGACCAGGCTTAACTAATTTTCATGCATTGCTCCAGTTAAAACTCAGCACCTGTTGAATGCGATTCTCATTGACGGCAAGCATCAATAAACGATCAAAGCCTACGGCCACCCCCGCACATTCTGGCAAACCATGTTTTTGCGCATCTAACAAACGCTGATCAATCTCAACACAATCAAGCCCTTGAGATTGACGTACTGCTTGATCCTTCTTAAAACGCTCTAATTGTATATTTGCATCAACCAGTTCGACATAACCATTTGCTAATTCCACACCACCACAAAACACCTCAAAGCGTTCTGCCACTGTTGGATCATTAGCATTAATTTTGGCCAGTGCAGCTTGTTCGGCAGGATAGTGATACATACAGGTAATCGCCTCAGGCGACATATGTTTACCTACAAGATCAGCACAAACAAAATCAACCATTTGAGTAAATGATATTGATTGGTCTAACTGCAAGCCATATTCAACGGCTAACTCTTCAATATCTTTTGTAGTCAATGCAGTAAAAGAGGTGCCGATAGCGTGAGAGAAAAAATCATTGTAGCTAAGATAATTAATCGTCTTGGCATATTCATGCTTTCCGAGTAACTCGGCAATTAAATCTACGGTTTCCCGCATAATCTGCTCAAGCGTAAAATCCAGACGGTACCATTCGACCATAGTGAACTCAGGATTATGCAAATCACCTTGCTCTGCTTTACGGAAACATTTACATATCTGGTAGATATCAGGCACCCCTGCCGCCAGTAAACGCTTCATGGCATATTCAGGTGATGTTTGCAGATAATGCTGAGACGCTTGTTCATCAACAAGCTTGAACGACTCAATATTGGGCTCTGTTACTGTGTGTATACCGACTAGCGGCGTTTCTACCTCAAGCACGCCACGTTGAGCAAAAAACTCGCGTACTTGTGTAAGAGCTCGTGCCCGCGCTTGTAAATTACTTAAACTAGCCGTCGGCTGCCAATTAGACATCGGCTAAAATAGAACTAGCCTTCTTTTACACGAGAAACATATTCACCCGTGCGCGTATCAATTTTGATTACTTCGCCTTCTTCAATAAATAAAGGCACTTTAACTGTAGCACCTGTCTCTAATGTCGCCGGTTTAGTAGCACCTTGTGCTGTATCCCCTTTCACACCTGGGTCTGATTGGGTAATTTTTAGTTCAACAAAATTGGGGGCACTGACGGATAATGGTGCTCCGTTATACAAAGTTACCTGGCAAACATCTTGATCCTTAAGCCATTTAGAGGATTCGCCAACTGCAGTTGCATCCGCGGCATGTTGTTCATATGTTGTTTGATCCATAAAATGCCATTGCTCACCATCCGAATAGAGGTACTGCATTTCAACCTCCATAACATCTGCACCCTCTACACTATCGCCCGACTTAAAGGTACGATCTACAACTCGGCCAGTTTTCAAATTACGAATTTTTACTCGGTTGAACGCTTGCCCTTTTCCAGGTTTCACAAACTCGTTCTCCACGATGGTATATGGGTCACCATCGAGCATGATTTTAAGACCTGACTTGAACTCGTTAGTGTTATAACTTGCCATAAATACAACTTCATAATTTAAAAGACGCGCCATGATACCGTGCAAGCCCGCTTCAGAACATCCCCCTGAATGGAAAAAATTATTTGCCGACTCTTACGTAGGACTAAAATCACTAAATCATTTTTTTCAAAACACCGATTTAAACCAGCAGCAGCTAAATGAGATCAATACACTGTTCCCTATTCAGCTAACACAACAATTATTTAATACACATCCAGCAGACGGCGCAGTCCTTAAACAATATTTACCCAGTGAGCACGAACTGAAAGATCCTCCAGGTTACAGCAGCAACCCAGTTGGCGATATTGAGGCAACACAATTACCTGGCGTCATAAAAAAATATCGTCACCGTGTATT
>Ga0207422_1003851_pt1 | contig 13747 bp, 10 predicted proteins | sample MarCyaLeptolynsp_FD_187757 | JGI IMG/M metagenome (GOLD analysis project Ga0207422, IMG submission 187757) | Marine cyanobacterial communities from Panama - species 1 Leptolyngbya sp. (SPAdes) | ecosystem: Environmental > Aquatic > Marine > Unclassified | place: Panama: Panama City | collected...
AATTATTCACGGATATCTATGCGCGCATTAAGAAAGATTACGTTGAAGAAGTTGGGGATGAGGAATTATTAGAGGGAGCTATTCGTGGCATGTTGGGTAGCTTGGATCCGCATTCGTCCTACTTAAGTCAGGATGAATTTAAAGAACTTCAAATTGGCACTACAGGTGAGTTTGGTGGTTTAGGTATTGAGGTAGGTATGGAGAATGGTTTTGTTAGAGTGATTTCTCCTATTGAAGATACACCTGCAGATAAGGCTGGCGTCAAAGCAGGTGATGTGATTATTAAGCTTGATGAAACCCAGGTGAAAGGTTTAACCCTTAATGAAGCTGTTAAGCTCATGCGTGGTAAGCGAGGATCTAAAATTTTACTCACTATAGTGCGTGAAGGTGAAGTTAAACCCCTTGAGATCACTGTGGTGCGCGATGTAATTCGTGTCAAAAGTGTACGCAGCCGCATACTTGAGCCAGGCTATGGTTATATCCGTATATCCAGTTTTCAATCTAAGACAACGCGAAATGTAATTGCGGCAGTTGAAAAATTGCTTAAAAAATCGGATCAAAATCTTGCCGGATTAATTCTGGATTTACGTAATAACCCTGGAGGCGTACTAACTGGTGCAGTAGGTGTATCGGATATCTTTTTAAGTGATGGTGAATTGATTGTATTTACTAAAGGCCGAGTTGAAGATGCTGAACTTAACTATAGTGCAAGCACTAATGACTCTATAAATGGTGCACCTGTTGTTGTATTGATCAATGAAGGTTCTGCATCGGCATCAGAAATTGTGGCTGGTGCATTGCAAGACCATAATCGTGCAGTGATTATGGGGCAGAAGTCTTTCGGCAAGGGTTCAGTGCAAACCATTTTACCGCTTAAAGAGAGTGCTGCACTTAAGTTAACCACGGCTCGTTATTACACGCCTTCAGGCAAGTCTATTCAAAATGACGGCATAGTGCCTGATATCCTGGTTAAAGAGATTCATGGTGGCGATGATGAAGAAAACAAACGTTTCCAGTTTGTGCGTGAGGCTGACTTACAGGGTCACTTAGAAAATAATCAAGAAAATAGTGAACAAGAGTCACAAAAAGAAGTAAAACATATTACAATCGCCGTCGATAGTGAAGAGGATGCGGTGTTGAACGAAGCCTTGAGCATTCTTAAAGATTTGGCTAATACAAACGATAAAGATACGGCGAGTGCGTAAACGTTTTACCCAAATAAGAAACAAAAAATTTAAATCATCACTGGGCCGTCTGCTAGTTGCGACGGCCTTGTTGCTGCCTGCTTCAAACTTGCTGGCAGGTGAGTCCTTGCATAATCATGAGACATATAAAGTCGCGATTATTATTGATGACTTGGGCAACAATTTTCATCATGGCCGTACACTGATTGACCTTCCTTATCAGCTGACTTATTCATTTTTACCAAATCGGCCCTATTCCAAGCGTTTAGCCAAAAGGGCTGCTTCTTATGGTAAAGAAGTGATGGTGCATTTACCTATGCAGTCGGCGCGGCAGTCAAATTTAGGAGCCGGTGCACTTACTCTGGAACTGACGCAAAAACAATTTCAGAACTCAGTGCAAATCAGTATTGACTCAGTGCCGCATGCGCGTGGTGTGAATAATCATATGGGCAGTTTGTTGACCCAGCACCCGGGGCATATGTCATGGTTGATGGAGGTACTTTCAAACCGGTCAGATAACCTCTATTTCGTTGATAGTAAGACGACTCCCCAGACGGTGGCTAGCCGAATTGCACAAGAGCATTACATTCCAAATATTACCCGAGATGTATTTTTGGATAATAGCCGCAGAGAACAGGACATAAACCGTCAACTTAAATCTTTGAAGAAAATTGCGAAACGCAAGGGTTATGCGTTAGCCATAGGTCATCCCTACCCGACAACTATTAAGTTACTACAGAATTACCTTCCAACATTATTAGAGAATAACATCGAGGTTGTACCTGTTACTGAGTTAATTAAACGCAATTTCCAACAACAACGATGGGCAAAATTAGCGCCAAAATACGCGAGTGACTTAAGGCGTTAATATAAATAACTACTTTTAAGGTGTTGAAAGACAAAATTTTTTTAAATTCCCTCTAAGTGATTGCGGTTTATTTTTCAGCAATATTTTTCAAAACTCACAATTATCCAGAATGATGAATTACTCAGTTAAAGTAATTCATTCAAAGTGCTGCGTACAATGCGACGCGAATTAAGTCTTTTCTAGTTCGTACAATCCTCTATACTTTGGAAAATACACACCACATTAGTTGTTTATACCTTCAGGTTTGTATTTTTGGATGAAGCGGACTACTTTAAAAAACAAGTTCTTAGCTGGTTTTACTATCATTGAGTTGATGTTAACCATTGCTGTGGCGGCGGTTATTCTTACCCTAGGAGTGCCTTCCTTCCAGGGTCTTATGGAACGCAACCAATTAACCTCCAATATTAATCGCTTCATTTCTTCCCTTGCACTCGCACGTAGTGAGTCCATTAAACGCAACCAACGCGTTGTGGTATGTCCGAGTAACGATGGTACAAATTGCAATGGTACTGGTTACGACAATGGTTGGATAATTTTCGTTGATGCAAATGCGGATGGTTCCCGTGATGCTGATGACAATGATGAGGAGTTGCTTTGGCAAGGAGAAAGAATTGCCGCGGGTATGACCTTGCGTGGGACGGGTCTATACAATAGTTCAATTCCGTATATACCTTCCGGAAGAATTAATTTGCCCCTCAATGGAAGCGTGCGCCTATGCATCGATAACGATACTAGTAGGGCCAAGATGATTACGGTTATTCGCTCTGGTCGTGTGCATCTAGCAAACTATAATGCACAGGGGATTCCACTATTTAACGATGGCAACAACATGCCGGACTGTGCAACATGATGATTAGCTATAAAAATAATCAAGGCTTCAGCTTATTTGAAGTACTGATTGCATTATTAATTTTATCAGTTGGCCTACTTGGCCTGGCCAACCTGCAAGGGCAGAGTATTTCCAGTAGTTACAATGCGCACTTGAGAACACAAGCGACCACACTTGCACAAAGTATGGTGGATAGAATGCGTGCCAACCGCGAATATGCAATGACTGATGTTAATGAGTATCAAACTGATTTTTCTTCATTACCGCCATTAGTATCTGTAGATTGCTCCGTCAACTCTTGTAGCCAGGCGCAAATGGCAACATATGACGTAAATGAATGGAAATGTAATTTACGTAAGTATGACAATAATGCTTTGTGTAATGGTTTAGACACACAAGCCACCCTGCCTAGTGGTGCAGGTAGTGTTTCAGCCCCGGATGCAGTTACTGGACAAACAACTGTTATTGTAAGTTGGACAGATACTAATGGTGATGCACACCAAGTGAGAATGTTCACCAGCTTATGATGAGATATAAAACATTTAAACAATCCGGCTTTACTGTTGTGGAGTTAATGGTGGGATTACTGCTTAGTCTGATACTCGTGGCAGGCATACTACAAGTTTATCTGGGGTCAAAAACTACTTATCAAGTGACTGAAGGGTTATCACGCTTACAAGAGAATACGCGTACTTCAGCGGAAATGTTAGCCAAGGATATACGCATGGCGGGTTACATTCCATGTAGCCAGCCACAAAATGCAGTTTCTATTGTGGATTCTAGTGCGTGGTGGGCCCAGCTGTTTGAAACACCTATCCTCGGCTTTGAAGGCGATACAAGTACAACACTTCCACCAACAAATCTAGTCACTGGCGCTAAAGTGGGTTCGGATGCCATTATGGTGTTACGAGGAGGCGCTAAAGTTGCGGGAATCAAATTATTTGACGCAGCGAATAATCAATTTGTTTTACAGCGTGATGTCGATGCCAATTGGGTTGAAGATGGCAGTTTAATGATAGCCTGTGATTCAACTAATGCTCGATTATTTCAAGCTGACTCAGTTGAAACAGATACGATAACTGTGGCTGATAGCAGTGCCAGCCCTGGCAATAGCGGTAGTATTAATCGAGCATTTGGTAATGATGCCCAGATAGCTAATTATTCTGCGGTAATTTATTACATTAGAACATCTACGTCCGGTAATGGATTTTCCCTCTATAGAAGTTACTTAAATGTAAACAGCTCTGGTGAGAATGAACCAGAGGCTGAAGAGTTAGCGGAAGGGATTGAAAATATGCAATTGTTATACGGATATGATAGCACTGGTGATGGTAATGCTGATCGTTACTTGCAAGCCAATGACGTGCTACTTGATACAGACAATGATTGGCAGAATGTTGTGGCGGTACGAATTGGCCTGTTATATGCCAGTGAAGATGGACTGCGTGAAGGCAATGACCTTGATGATAATTTATATGTTGTTGCGAATACATTAATTGGACCAAGTACCACAGTTTCTCATGAACAAGACCAACGTAAACGTTATGTTGCATCCATGACAGTAAGTTTGCGTAACTTGTAATGATTATGACTCGTAAAATTCATCAACAAGGTGTGGTCTTGGTAGTTGGTTTAATTATGCTGGCGGTAGTGACTTTGCTTGCAGTCACGAGTATGCAGTCGTCTGGTTTGCAGGAGCAAATGTCGAATAATGTAAAAGATAAAATGACTGCTTTTGAAGCGGCCGAGTCTGCCATTCGTGCTGCTGAACGATACCTGGATAGTGGGGTGTTAAATCTAGGTGCATTTGATGATGATAAATCAGACGGCTTATTAGCTAATATGTACGATGAAGTCTGGAAAGTAATTGATTGGGAAACTCAATCGATACCAGTTGATAATGTTGTCGTAATAGATGGGACAGAAGCTACTCAAGGCGGTGTACGGTCGATGCCGCGGTATGTGATTCAACACATTGGCCCTGTAGCAACAGAAACAAACCTAAATATTGAGGCAGATTACTCAAGCAGTTCAGCAACTGCTTTAGTAGAAATGTTTAAAATCACTGCGCGTGGAACGGGTGGTTCTGATAATACACAAGTGATTTTAGAGGCAATGTATGGCGTTTCTAATTAATAAGAAAATTCATATGCCTCAATTCTATAACTGTCTAAATAAAATAATTTGTAGTGTCTTTTTATGTGCGGGATTATTTTTAAGCTCAGCTACATATGCATTACCACCAATTAACGATATTGCACAAACACCTCTGGAGCTAACACCCACTGTTGAACCTAATATCATGATACTGTTTGATGATTCAGCCAGTATGGATTTTGAGGTCATGACAGCAGATGCTTTAAGCTCGGGGTTGTTCTTTGCACCGAATCCTGACGGCAGTCACTTAGGTTCTACAGAAGTCGGGCTTCAAATTACTCATCGTGATGACTGTCAACTTATCGCAGCTGCTTTTGGTGGTTATGCATATGGTATTAAGTCATCTTTAAATCAATTTACACCTAATTCTTCTTTAGGTAATGATAAGGCAAACTGTTATGTTGCGGATGAGAAAGCCTGGCGTTTTAGGTGTTCCAGCTTTAACACTTTGTATTATGACCCTACTCAAAGCTATCAACCCTGGGCCGGCTTGCGCAGCGATGGAACGCCCTTTCCAGATGCAGAAATTAATGCTGCACCAGTAGATCCTTATCAAGTTAATTCCGCTACAGTCAATATAGAAGCTCCAGACTCGTCCACAGGAATAGATGCGTTTCGTTATTACAATTGTCATCTTGATGAGAATACTGGCAACTTTGTGCAAGATATAATTTCTGATGAGGCTGGCGGCATAGATGGGGCAATAGTTATTGGTCCAGGTACACCCCTTCAAGAAAAACAAAATTTTGCTAACTGGTTTAGTTATCATCGCAGTCGTCATTTGCGAGCCAAAGCGCTACTTGGGGATTTTATAGCTGGTCAGAATGAAACGCGTATTGGGTTAACGCAGTTAAATACTAGTATGCCTTCATTGGAAGTTGAAGAAATGAATCAGAGTTTTGAGGATGAGGGGGCTAAGCGAGATCTGCTTGATGCGCTTTATTCTTTATCACCTGATGAGATGACAAATTCCCGTTTTGATGATCGCTATGTGCAAGCCGCACGGTATTTGGGATGCCAAAGCAATAATATCTTTTCCAGTGGTGTTGATTGTCCTTCAGAACCTGCACCCGCAGGTACGTGCCAGCCCAATCATATTGTTTTAGCTAGTGATGGTTTTCAGAACGGATCAAACGGTGGTTTTTCTGACGATGGCTTCTTAATTACTTTCGGAAGTACAAATGAAGATGTAGATAGTCAATCAGGTGAATTCACTGGAGGGCCATTTGCAGATACGGCGTCATCAGGACTGTTTCCTATCGATGTAGATCAAGTAAGAACATTTTCCGACATAGCTATTAGATTTTATAGAGATGATTTGCGGTCATCATTACCGGATGATGTGCAACCGACCGCAACTGATATTAATCGTTACCCATTCACTAATGCTTCACTGCTGGAAGTAGATGATAGATTGCATCAACATATTAAAACTCATGTAGTGACTTACGCTGTTCCATTAGAAACTGAAGAGGAAGCATTTCTACAGTTTCCTGAAAATAATGCAAATGGATTAGACCCTCCTTTTGCCTGGTTAAGTCCTCTCGAATCTGATATTGGTTTATTACAAAATCTTGTACATGGAGTCTTTAGTGGCCGTGGAGAATATATTAAAGCAACAGATCCTTTGTCTGGTGCTAATAGCGGTGTTGAAAAATTAACGGATTTAGTTGCACAAGGTGTAGGTTCAACAACGCCTATAGCTATAAATACTCAGACTGCGACAGCAAATATCGTTATTTATAGAACATTTTATGATTCGACAAGCAACTCTGGTGACCTGGTAGCACAGGAAATCGTAATTAATTCTGATGGCACGCTTAATATAGAAAGTGATAGTGAGCCAAATTTTGAGTGGAGTGCTGCTAATCAGCTGGATATTTTAGTTGATGAAAATGGTGCCAGTAATTCGCAAAGAAATATTATTACTTATTCTAGCGACACCAATGATGGGATCAATTTTGAATTCGATGATTTAGATCCGACTCAACAATCTCAACTTAACCAGCCTTTGCCTGGGTCATTGGTACTTGGTGAAGATCGATTAGATTATTTAAGGGGTTTGACTGCGCGCGAAGGTACCAGCTTTGATGCTGGACAGTTTAGAGTGCGCCCTGAGACTACGAGTACCGGGGGAGGGATAGTACATTTTGCCAAGTTAGGTACGATTGCCAATGCAGCTCCAGTATTTGTTGGTCAGCCCCAAGCGGTCGGACGTTTTGGTGGTGCCTGGCCAAACACTGATGGTGAAACTTATTTTGACTTTCAAGTCAATCAGAATGACCGGGATGGATCAGTATTAGTGGCGGCTAATGATGGCATGCTGCATGTGTTTGATGCTGAAACCGGTCAGGAGAGGTTTGCCTATATTCCAAGCTTTGTATACGAAAATTTATCGCAGTTAACGTTCCCTGAATATCAACATCGTTTTTTTGTCGATGGTACGCCTATTGTGGGAGATGTATATATTCGTAATGATGGATCCTCGTCACAAAGTTGGAATACTATTGTGATTGGTGGACTAGGTGCGGGAGGACGAGGTTACTATGCCTTGAATATTACTGATGAAGAATCCGGCGACTTTACTGACCAGGTGATGTGGGAATTCGGACCGGAAGATGATCCTGATGCATTCGTAGATGGCTTTGGAGTCTTAAGAAGCGATCTTGGTCTTTCATTTTCAGAGCCGGTAATTGCAATGAGTAATGCAACAGATGGTGAGGAACAAAGGTGGGTGGCAATATTTGGTAATGGTTATAATAATACTGGTGTTGATGGTCCTGCAGTTATATATATTCTGTTTATTGATCGTGGAATAGATGGCGATTGGAGCCAATCTGGTGACTTAGTAAAAATAGATTTAGGTGAAGATGGTATTACCAATCCAAATGGGATTGGTGACTTAAGAGTAATCGACCGTGATGGTAATGGTACCGCTGACCAAATATATGCGGGTGATTTGCTTGGTAACTTACATGCTATAAACATAAGCAGTTCAAACCCTAATGACTGGGACCTTAATAGCAACCGCTATATTTTATTTGAGGCCAAGTATTCAGAAACAAATGAGACTCAACCTATAACAACAAGGCCAATTGTAGTAAATAATGATGGTGGCACTGTTGATGACGTCATCGTAGTGTTCGCAACAGGCAGCTACATTACAAATAGTGATGCAGTGAATACTGACATTCAGTCGATATACGGCATAGTAGATGATTTTTCTGGTAGCCAGATAGATGCAAATCAATTAGTTGAACAAGTGCTGGTAAATGAGCAGTTTGTTGATGCAGATACAGGTGAAATAACCGCAGTTAGAATTGTAAGTGATAATCCTGCAACATCTTCAAATCGTGGATGGTTTATTGATTTTGATGTTCCAGTTGCAAATACTTCAGCAGGTACAGAGTTTCCAGGTGAAAAAGCTATTCGAGCAATGCAACTACGAAATGGAATACTGTTCACTGATACTGTGATTCCACAGGCTTTAAATTGTGGTCCAGCGCCTGGTGGTTTTTCTCTAGCGCTTGACCCCCAGACTGGCACAGCTGGGAGTGAGGTTATATTTGATATTAATAATGATGGCGAGTTTAATGACGAGGATAATATCTCATTAAGTGGCGGATCTGTTAATAAAATTATTGTAGGAGCACGCTATGATAATACTTCATTAGATGCAGTTTTTATTGACTCTCTTCGTATCAATCAAGATGTAACAGGAAATTTCACTGTAGTGCGAACAAATACTGCTCAGACACAATTAGTTGGTAGGCAAGCATGGCGAGAAGTAGGCTTCTAATGTTGCTACGTAAGGGGTTAATAATATTGTTAATATTTTGTGCAGCGCGTCTGTACGCAGCAGATTGTAGTTCTTCCAGCGCGATACCAAATTTAACATCTACCGATTTCCCAAATGCAGATTGTAGTTTTAATAGTTTGAGTATAAACCCACAAAGCGTCAGATTTGGCAATCTGACTTTTGGTGGTGGTGGCGGTAATTTTTTTGCTAGTCCATTTGTTAATTTAGGTTCGCGTTTATATAGGCTCGATGAGAATATTGAGATATTTGATGCTAGTGATGATGACTGTGAATTTGATGAGGACGATGACTCGTTTTTTATAAATAATGAAAGTGTTGCATTTGTATTAAGTGGTGACAGTTTAAATGCACCAAGAGTAATCACGCAATTGTGGATTCTTGATTGTGAAATCGACTCGACTCGATAGTGGAATCAGTTGAAGAATAAATATTTTTTACAGCATGGGTTTACATTAGTTGAATTACTAATTGTTGTTTCTATAGTAGGTATTTTGGCAGCTATTGGTTACCCCGCTTATCAGGATCATGTGGAAAATACACGCTTTGCAGATGCAAAAGTAAAGTTGGTGGAAATCATGCAACTGCAACGCAGACATTTTACTGATAATAGTATTTATACAGTCAATTTAATTGCTGATTTGGGTTATGAAGATGCTGGAGGTGGAGCAGTCGCTACTGATAATGAGTTCTATACAATAGCTGCATCGCAATGTGGCGCAGAACCATTGAGTGATTGTGTATTATTAACGGCTAATCCTAATTTTGGTGATGGGAGTGATACACCGTTAACCTATAATTCAAGGAATGGAAAAACGCCACCACAAGCTTGGTAGTACTAACTAGCTGTTCGTAACTCTTTAGGCACAGCAAAAGTTATATTTTCTTCGACTCCATCAACTTCAGTCACTTTGGCATGAGTTTTATTGCATAGTTTCTCTACAACCTGCTTAACCAGTACCTCAGGTGCTGAAGCACCTGCAGTGACGCCAATATTAGATTTATTTTTTAACCAGTCACAATTTATCTGTTCAGCATCATCGATTAAATAGGATTCAATACCGTTCTTTTCTGCGATTTCTCTTAGACGATTTGAGTTCGAGCTTGTGACTGAACCAATGACCAATAATAGATCACAATCGTGCACGAGATTTTTTACAGCATCCTGGCGGTTTTGTGTCGCATAGCATATGTCATCGCGTTTTGGCGAGCGTATATTTGGAAAACGCTGCTTCAGTTTTTCAATAATCTCTTTGGTGTCATCAACTGAAAGAGTAGTTTGGGTAACATAAGAAATTTCATCTGGATGACTAACAATAACCTTGTCTACATCTTCAGGAGATTCGACAAGAAATATTTTTCCACCGTGTTCGCCTGTGAATTGGCCCATTGTACCTTCGACTTCTGGATGACCTTTATGACCAATTAAGATGGTGTCACGCCCTTGCTTGCAATTACGTACTACTTCAATATGAACTTTTGTAACAAGAGGGCAGGTAGCATCAAACACGGTTAATTTGCGTTGCTCAGCTTCATTACGTACAGCTTTTGATACACCATGTGCGCTGAATATTACTGTTGAGTTATCCGGCACCTCATCAAGTTCATCGACAAATACTGCGCCTTTTTCACGTAGTGTATCGACAACAAAACGATTGTGTACAACTTCATGACGCACATAGATAGGTGCACCAAATTGATCAAGTGCGCGTTCTACTATTTCAATTGCACGATCAACACCGGCGCAAAAACCACGTGGGTTGGCAAGTTTAATCTCAATCGGTTGCATTAGCAGGGTTCTCACGAAAAATTTGTATTGCCATTATTACGGCTCCAATAGATATTAAAATATCGGCAATATTAAAAGTAGGCCAATGGCAGCCGCTGTTGGGTAAATAAAAGAAAAACAAAAAGCAGCTATCAGCTTGATAATAGAAATCAATAAAGTCAGTGACTTTTCCAAACAGAGCGCGATCAATCAAATTACCCAGAGCGCCGCTAATAATAAGGCTAAGGCCAATACCAAGAAACGTTTCGGAAGGTTTCAAATTGCGTAGCCAATAAAACAAATAAATACATACGCCAATAGCTAAAATTACAAAGAACCATCTTTGCCAGCCTCCAGCTTGGCTCAGAAAACTGAATGCTGCACCCTCGTTATATACCAACCTGAAATTAAACATGGGGATTAATGGTATAGGTTCAGCAAATTGTAGGTTTGTTTCAGCGATACGTTTTGAAGCTTGATCAATGGCAGTTAAAATAGTGATCAAAATAAGCCAGCTACGCATACTTTCTATTTTCCCCTGAGCCATCAACATTTTCTATGCAGCGGCTGCATAATTCCGGATGTTTGCTATCTTGCCCGACATCTTCACGTAAATGCCAACATCTGACACATTTATTGTGGTTTGAACGACGAATAGATATCTGTAGTTTTTCACCGTTGGCAAGGTTAACAATTTGGTTGTCATCATTTTCAGAAAGTGAAAGTATAATGGCAGATGAAGTAATAAATACAAAACGAAGTTCGTCACTAAGTAAGGAAAGTGCGTGTTGAGTTTTTTGTTCACAATAAACTGATACTTCAGCTTCTAAACCTGATCCTATCTCGCCTTTCTCTCTGGATTCCTCTAACGCTTTCATGACGTGTTGTCTAACATCAAAGATTAAATCCCAAGTGGATTCGTCTAGGTATTCACTGTCATTTAATTTTATTAAGTCTTCATACCATGTCTTGGTAAAAATAGTTACTTCATTATTTTCAGGAATGTGCGAATACGCCTCTTCAGCAGTAAAGCTTAAGATAGGTGCCAATAAACGCAGTAGTGATTGTGCAATATGGTATGCGGCAGTCTGCGCTGACCTGCGTGCCAAGCTATTCGTCTGCATGGTATAAACGCGATCTTTAATAATATCAAGGTATAGACTGCCTAAATCCAGGCTGCAGAAATTATGCAGTGCTTGATATAACTGGTGTAACTCAAAGCGCTCATAGTGCTCTATCGCTTGTTCTTGTAAATGAGCTGTTTTATTTAGTATCCAGCGGTCCAGGGCGAGCATATCCTCAGATGCAACAATATCACTAGAAGGGTCAAAACCATTCAGGTTTGAGAGTAAGTAACGAACCGTATTACGCATTCTGCGATAGGAATCAGCAGTGCGTTTTAGAATTTCATCGGACACACTCATCTCACTACTGAAATCACTGGAAGCAACCCATAAACGTAAAATATCTGCACCCAAGGATTTAAATATTTTTTGTGGTGCAACCACATTGCCTAACGACTTTGACATTTTGCGACCAGAGGCATCGACCGTGAAGCCATGCGTTAGTACGGTTTTATAAGGAGCGCAATCATTAATCGCAACGCTGGTTTTTAATGAAGATTGGAACCAGCCGCGGTGTTGATCAGAACCCTCTAAATATAAGTCGGCAGGAAATCCTAGTTGTTCTCGCCTGTGAATAACTGATTCATGTGTGACACCCGAATCAAACCATACATCCAGAGTGTCAGATACTTTATTGTAATTGTCTGCTTCATTGCCCAGAATTTCTGCGGCATCCAAGTCAAACCAGGCTTGTATGCCCTGCTGCTCAATTTTCTGTGCAACTTGCTCAACCAGCGCAACTGTTTGCGGGTAAAGTTCTTGCGTCTCTTTATGTACAAATAAAGGTATCGGCACACCCCAGGTGCGTTGGCGTGATACACACCAGTCGGGACTATTGCCTAACATACTCACAATTCTTGCTTTACCCCAATCAGGCAGCCACTCAACATTCTCAATTTCTTCTAGTGAGCGTTGTAATAAGTTATTTTTTTCCATGCTGATAAACCATTGTGGTGTTGCACGGAAAATTAAAGGCGTTTTAGTTCGCCAGCAGTGCGGGAAGCTATGAGTAATTTTTTCCTGGTGAACTAGCTTGTTATTTTGTTGTAGTGTTTCCACGATGGGTTGATCAACCTTATGTACGTGTTGTTTGGCAAATAGCTCAATGTTTTCGCGGTATACACCATTATCGTCAATAATATTTAGAGTGCCTAATTCATATTTTTGTCCAACAATAAAGTCATCCATGCCATGGTCGGGTGCAGTATGTACTGCTCCTGTACCTGCTTCTGTTGTGACATGTTCGCCCAGAATGATAGGGACATCTTTTTCATAGAAAGGATGCTGAAGTAAGATGCCCTCTAAACTTTTACCCGAGCAAGTACCTACAACATCATGTTGTTGCAGTTCGTAGCGTTGTAAGCAGGACTCAATTAAATCTGTGGCTAATAAAAGATATTCTTCATTATCATGTAACTGAACCTGCACCAGTGAGTATTCTAAATCAGGGTGCAAGCTGACGGCCTGGTTGGCAGGTAGTGTCCAAGGCGTAGTTGTCCAAATAACGACATGTGCTGGGATGTCTTGTTTTGTATTTGCAAAATGTTTTTTAAATGCTGCTTGATCAAGTGGTGTAAACTTGACGTCAATTGCGTAAGACGTTTTGTCCTTATATTCAACTTCAGCCTCTGCCAAGGCTGAGCCGCTGGCAACACTCCAGTAGACAGGCTTGAATCCTTTCTCCAAGTGACCGTTAGCAATTACTTTTCCTAAGGCGCGAACAATATCTGCCTCAACTTGAAAATTCATCGTCAAATAAGGGTTTTGCCAATCAGCAAAAACACCTAGGCGAATAAAGTCTGCGCGTTGCTTATCAACTTGCTGTTGGGCGTAATCGCGACATGCCTGGCGAAATTCTTTTGCAGAAATCTTTTGGCCTGGTTTGCCTTTCTTTTTTTCAACCATGACTTCAATAGGTAAACCATGGCAATCCCAGCCAGGAATGAAAGGAGCATCGTAGCCGCTAAATGTTTTACTTTTAACGATAATATCTTTAAGAA
>Ga0207422_1003858_pt1 | contig 13724 bp, 7 predicted proteins | sample MarCyaLeptolynsp_FD_187757 | JGI IMG/M metagenome (GOLD analysis project Ga0207422, IMG submission 187757) | Marine cyanobacterial communities from Panama - species 1 Leptolyngbya sp. (SPAdes) | ecosystem: Environmental > Aquatic > Marine > Unclassified | place: Panama: Panama City | collected...
ACTCTCGTGCAGCACCTTAAGCCTTTCGACCGGGATTGACATCACGTTTGTCACCGCAAGCGCCGTGCCGCCGGTCGTGCCGAGCGCCCGGACCGGCACGCCCGCGGCGCCGGCCGCCTCGACGAACGCCGCCGCCGCGTCGTCGCCAACCGTGACCAGATAACGCGCCTGGTCTTCCCCGAACAGTTCGGCAAGTGGGTCCGCTGCCTCCATGTCGATCGCGCACCCGAGGCCGCCGGCCATGGCCATTTCGGCCAGCGCCATGATCAGACCGCCATCCGACAGATCGTGGCAGGCCGTCACACCGCCCTGCCCGATTTGTTGCCGTACGAAGTCGCCATTGCGCTTCTCGACGCCGAGGTCGACCGCCGGCGGATCTCCGGCCTCCAGCCCGGTGAGTGCGCGCAGGGCGGAGGATTGTCCGAGATGGCGCGCCCGGTCTCCGACCAGAAGGATGGTTTCGCCGGCCTCCTTGAACGCCAGGGTCGCCGACCGGTGCAGGTCCGCAAGCAGCCCGACGCCGGCGATCGCGGGCGTCGGCAGGATCGCTTCGCCGTGGGTTTCGTTGTAGAGCGAGACATTGCCGGAAACGACGGGAAAATCGAGCGCCCGGCAGGCTTCGCCGATTCCCTTGATGCAGCCGACCAGCTGGCCCATGATTTCCGGCCGTTCCGGATTGCCGAAATTCAGATTGTCGGAAACCGCCAGCGGCTCGGCGCCGACCGCGGTCAGATTGCGCCAGACTTCGGCCACCGCCTGTTTGCCGCCCTCGAACGGATCGGCCTTGCAGTAGCGCGGCGTCACATCGACCGTGACCGCGACGGCCTTGTCGCTGTCGCCGATTCGCACCACGCCCGCGTCGCCGCCCGGCCGCTGCGCTGTGTTGCCGAGGATCAGACTGTCATATTGTTCGAACACCCAGCGCCTGGAGCAGAAGTCCGGCGATGCCAGCATGGCTTCCAGAAGCGCGCCGCAATCGACATCGGCCGGGATATCGCCATCGGCGAGCGGTGTCGGCGGCAGCGGCTTTGTGTGCGGCCGGTCATATTCCGGCGCCTCGTCGCCGAGTTCCTTGATCGGCAGGTCGGCGACCAGCGCGCCCTGGTGCAGAACCCTGAACCGCAGGTCGTCCGTCGTCTTGCCGACAATGGCGAAATCCAGGTCCCACTTGTCGAAGATCGCCTTGGCGATGTCTTCCTTGTCGGGCGCCAGAACCATCAGCATGCGCTCCTGGCTTTCCGACAGCATCATCTCGTAGGCGGTCATGTTTTCTTCGCGCGCCGGCACCTGGTCGAGATCGAGTTCAACGCCGAGATCGCCCTTCGCGCCCATTTCAACGGCCGAACAGGTCAGGCCCGCCGCGCCCATATCCTGGATCGCGATGACGGCGCCGGTCGGCATCAGTTCCAGACAGGCCTCCAGAAGCCGTTTTTCCGTGAACGGATCCCCGACCTGCACGGTCGGGCGCTTTTCCTCGATGGTCTCGTCGAATTCGGCCGACGCCATGGTCGCGCCGCCGACCCCGTCGCGTCCGGTCTTGGCGCCGAGATAGACCACCGGCATGCCGACGCCGGCGGCCTTGGAATAAAAGATCTTGTCGGCATCCGCGAGGCCGAGCGCGAACGCGTTGACCAGGCAATTGCCGTTATAGGCCGGATGGAACTCGACTTCGCCGCCCACGGTCGGCACGCCGAAGGAATTGCCGTATCCGCCGACGCCGGCCACCACGCCGGAGACCACATGCCGGGTCTTGGGATGGTCGGGTTCGCCGAACCTGAGCGCGTTCAGCGCCGCGATCGGACGCGCGCCCATGGTGAATACGTCGCGCAGGATCCCGCCGACCCCGGTCGCGGCCCCCTGATAGGGTTCGATATAGGAGGGATGGTTGTGGCTCTCCATCTTGAAGATCACCGCCTGCCCGTCGCCGATATCGACGACACCGGCATTCTCGCCCGGCCCGCAGATGACCCGCGGTCCCTCGGTCGGCAGGGTCCGCAGCCATTTCTTGGAGGATTTGTAGGAACAATGTTCGTTCCACATGGCCGAAAAGATGCCGAGTTCCGTCAACGTCGGCTCGCGCCCTATCAGATCGAGAATGCGCTGATATTCATCCGGTTTCAGACCGTGATCGGCGACCAGTTGATCGGTGATCGCAAGTGTGTTGGAAATCATCTGGCGCGGACCTTTTCGGTATCGGTGGCGATTGTTTGACCGGACTGCGAATGTCGATCAATGCACTATCGCGACGCACTCTGGATGGCAACGGCGCGGGCTTTGAAAAGAGGTGGAAATGCGGACCGGACCGAACAATTGCATCACCGACGTGGACGGCGTTTTCATCGGCAACGCCCATGACGCGCGGGTCAGGACCGGAACAACGGTTCTGATGTCCGACGCGCCGTTTGCCGCTTCGGTGCACATCATGGGCGGCGCGCCCGGAACCCGCGAGACCGACCTGCTCGATCCGGCGCAGACAGTGGATCGAATCGATGCGCTGGTCCTGTCGGGCGGGTCGGCCTTCGGGCTGCAGGCGGCGGCCGGCGTGCAGGAGGTGCTGCATGCCCGCGGCCGCGGCTATCCGGTCGGGCCCGTCACCGTGCCGCTGGTGCCGGCGGCAATCGTGTTCGACCTCCTGAACGGCGGCGACAAGGACTGGAGCGGCGAACCGCCCTATCGCCTGCTCGGCCGGCAGGCAGCGGAAGCCGCCACGGACGATGCCAGCGGCCTCGGCTCCGTCGGCGCCGGTTTCGGCGCCACCACCGCAGATCTGAAGGGCGGCCTCGGCACGGCATCGGCAATCGCCTCGACCGGCCACACGGTCGCCGCCCTGGCCATCGTCAACGCCATCGGGTCGGCGACCGTCGGCGCCGGTCCGCACTTTTGGGCGGCTCCGTTCGAAATCGGCGACGAGTTCGGCGGCCTCGGCTGCGCACCCGATCTCACCGGGGCCACCGACATCCGGACCAAGGGCGGCGCGCCCAGAACGGGCGAAAACACGACGATCGCAATCGTTGCGACCGATGCCGCGCTGACCAAGGCGGAAGCCAAGCGCATCGCAATCATGGCCCATGACGGGTTTGCCCATGCCCTGTGGCCCTCGCACACGCCGTTCGACGGCGACCTAGTGTTTTGCATGGCGACGGCCAAGCGACCATTGCAGAACGGGGCTTCGGACATTTTGACCCTGGGAGCGACCGCCGCAGCCTGCATGGCGCGGGCCATTGCGCGCGGTGTGTTCCAGGCTGCCTCCGGACCCGGCGACACCCTGCCGGCGTGGCAACAAAGATTTGGGTAAACGGGCGACGCGAATGTCAAGGGACCGATGATTGTCCAACCGGTCGCGCCGCAATGCGAGCGGCCACGGCTGCGGTCTGCATAGGCGGCTTGTCAGGATAGCTGCCACTCGATCCGGGAATGCCGGTCAAACAAGACGGAACGACAACCCGGTTCGTCGAATTTGCCCCGCCTGATTGCGAAAAACAGCGCAAAACCTGTCCATTCAGACAGGTAGTTTTTAAAAACCCATCCACTATATCTCAAATATAGACAATGCCATTTTTCAATAATCGGCCTTCGCACCAAATCATCGCGCACAACAATCAGGGTCTCAAAATTTAAAATTAAAATCTTACCGGAGGAATATCATAACAGAAGAAAAATTATAAAATAAGCATCAATATTATAATCCAATTTTTTAAAGAACGACTCAATTCGCACTCAGGAACAGCGACCGACCCCCGTTCGAAAACCGGAGTATTCAAAATTGACCGATGTTTCACACCACAAATACATGAAATTTAATCCGCTAATCGAAATCGGCGGCCGCAAGGAAAGAAAAAAATATGGCAGCGTCAATTGGCACTATGCCGGCTATCAGCAGGCCGTAGCGTACTGGCTGAAGGAAATAAATAAAAACAAAGCTGGCAGCAGAATATTGCAACTTGTCAGGAAAAACGTCGTCATCATTCCCGATCCGATCACAAACGCCGCCAACAGCGCCAGGACGTTTCCCCACAATGGCGACGACGCCAAACTTTACAGGACACCCAGCACGGAGGACGAGGAATACGTCAAGACCTGGAAACAGGCTCATGGGCACGACCCGCTTGGGTCCGGGGCCATCATACGGTTCACACCCGGAAAGTACATTCTTGGCAGCAGACTGAATGTCCAGGAATTCGGTCTTTTCGCAGTGGATGACGCACTATTTCATGAGCTTGTCCACGCTGTGAGGTATAGTCACGGAACCGCAAGAATTCTTAATCACCACGACCTTTATTGCCCCTTCAAAGACAACGAAGAATTCATGGCGATTTTCATCACCAACATTTATCGCTCCTGCAAGGGTACCGACACGGACAAATTGAGGTGGAAATACTCGTTTCCGTGGAAAAGTAAAAACCCAAACATTCCGGCGCCTCGCAAAGATCAAAGAACATATGCCGGCATGACCTTCAAAAACCAGACGGAACATACCTTTACCGAGCAGAGTTTCTTTGAGCTCTACAAGAATGTCCTGATCGAAAATTTCCGACTGATGCCGGAAATTTTCCGGGTGCTTGCGGATATCGAGTGCGAATTCAATCCTTGCGCCGCGGTGATGAAGGCGGCAAAACAACGAAATCACTGATTTTCGGTCAGGCGTCTCAGCGGCGCTTGGAGTCATAAGGGAATTTTTGTTCGACCGCGCGACAACCCGATTCACGCACCATTTAATGCCGCAAAGGTCCCGTGACACGACATTGTTCCTGTGTTTCACCCTCATCATGAGGCGCATCAAACACGGATGTTTCCGTGTTTGACTTTTTGAGTGTCCACATCGGGAACACCCGATATGGATGCGAAGCGGAACCTCGAAGGACGGATGGCGGGCACTGGATCGTCCTTCGAGGCTCCGCTTCGCTCCCCGCCTCAGGATGAGATCGGTGGATTTCAAACCTCTGAAAAAGCAGTAGAAACACGTTTCAATTAGTTTGGTTCAAATCCTGTCGTGCCATGTGCTGACAGGTCGACGCGGCCCTGAATTTGTGACGCAATCCAAATGGAGGCGAAGCTGTTGGGTTTCATCTCCCCCTGTGCGAGCGGCGAAACCGTGCATATCCGGCAGATCATCCCGCGCCCGTCCAGTTAGACGCCATCTTGACCGGTATTGGACCGGCCCATAAGGTTTTGCTGCCGCATGCTGCAAGACCCGCTCCCTGTTGCCTGAAACTTTGCGAACCGGGATCGTTCGCTCCCGGACTATCTTTTTCCATAACCGGTTTGCTCGTTCATGATGCTTGAAACCGAGAATCCGCACATTGTGACCCGCAGACTGGTCCTGCGGCCACCCAGGTCCACGGATTTTGAAGCCTGGAAGACCCTCAGGTACCAGAGCGCGGATTTCCTGATGCCCTGGGAGCCGGCCTGGGCGCCGGACCACCTTGATCGAGACACGTTCCTGGACCGGATAGAGAACGACGAAATGCAAACCAAAGCCGGCACGGCCCTGCCGCTGTTTCTCTGTTGCAAGTCCACGGGAACTCTGTTCGGTGAACTAACTTTGAACAATATCCGAACGGGACCTCACCGCGATGGCAGCGTCGGCTACTGGATCGGCGAAACGTTTGCCCGGCGCGGTTTCATGCGCGAAGCGCTTTCCGCATTTGTTGATCACGCATTTCAAATGCTTGACATCAGCCGTATTCAGGCCGCTTGTCTGCCCGGTAATGTCGCGAGCATGGGATTGCTTGAAACGTCGGATTTTGCCCGCGAAGGGGTCGCGCGAAACTACATGCAGATTGCCGGAAAATGGCGGGACCATGTCATCTACGCCAGCCTCCGTCGCGATCGGCAGCGACGGGAAGGACCTTGAAACGTCCGGGGCTCATCGTTGCGAGATTCTCACATTGACATGAAGGCGAAAGTCACTGCCGTCGGGAGCACAAGACGCTATGACAAAGTGCTGATGCGTCGCTCGCGGCAGCGAGCCCGGCATGGTTGGCGCCGTAAAGTCGTTGTGGACCTCCCAAAACACATGCCGTCCGGCCGAAATCAGCTGGTTCACAAGCCTTTCAAAGGGAAGTTGTACGGCCGTATTCATTTCCGGAGATTGGGATGTCATCAACGACCGGTGCAGACCCGGCGGAAACCGTGTCTGAGCCTGAGAGGCTCCGTGTCCACGATGGTCTCCCCTTTCAGCGGAGGCATCGTGGGATTCGGTGGCGGGCCTGCTATGGTTGCCGAACACATGGTTCGGCATGACCAGGGAATCCGTTGGCCGGGCCTGGGCATCAAATGTGGCCGCGGCGTAGGTCGTGTTTGGCGGCATTCTCTGCGCCGCTTCGCGATGATTTTCCGCACTTTCTTCAGCCCCGGCCCGGTCCTCCATATCTCTGCCCTGACGGGAAAACATCGCCGCGGCGCCTGCGCCGACCGTTTGCCTGACGGTTCCCCGTCGGGGAGTTTCCATAGACAATTGGCGTAACGTCCGCCGATCCGGATCCCCGACGGAGTCGCCGAGGTAACCATTGGCCGCGTTGTTTGCCAGCATATCCTGTTGTCGACCGGAAAAAGCCATTTTTTCAAATCCAATGAATGTCGAACCGATAGCAAGTAGTAAGCTCCAATATTAAAGGGACTAATTTTCAGATTATCAACAATTTAAAAGGGAAATTTCCCACCAGGAGAGTTGCCGCTTTGACTGTTCGCTGGCAATGCGGGCCGGCATCTCCAGGAAAGGGTGATGCCAGGCCAGGAGACTCTACGGGTTTTCAGCGGGTCGCCACCTTGTGAATCCGGTCTCGAGAGCCGCTCAGGTTTGCCAGGTTGCGCATTGACCCGCGGACGTGGACGCCCAGTGCCGGAAGCCGGATTCGCAGCCAAAAGGGGTGATGGTGGACCGACCTTCGGTACAATTGACGAGACGGCGCGTCCGTGATCCGATCTGTGTTGCGGGCTTGGTTCGACTGAGTCACAAATAAATTCAAAACCTCGCTCTCGAATACGAGGTTTTGGCGCGTGACGCGACATGTACTGAATGTTGATTTCCATGGTTTCGCCACTCAAAAAGGGGGGGGGATGACACCCAGCGACCTCATCCTGAGGTACCAAACTTCTGAAACAGGTGCGAAATTCGTCTCAAACAGTTTGGTTCAAATCCTCTCGTGTCATGTGCTGAAAAGTCGCCACGGTCCTGAATTTGTGACGCAGTCAATAAAGAACCCAGGCGCAGTGGAGGAACCAGGTCCCGCCGACCGCAGCGCCGTCAGTTTGATGGCGTTCGATCGCCGGGCGCAAACATATATCCCGCCCCATGGACGGTAAGGATCCAGTCCGGTGCCTTCGGATCCTTTTCGATCCGTTTGCGCAGGCGGGCGACGAGGACGTCGATTGAGCGATCGTTGTGCGACCAGTCGCGCTGCAGGATCGCCTGGGTCAGGACGGTCCGGTCAAGCACTTCGCCGACATGGGTCAGGAACACCGCCAGCAGCCGGACCTCGGCGGGCGCCAGTTGCTGTGTCCTGCCGTCGAAAACCAGATTGCGCGTGGCCTGCAAGAGCGTGAACGGGCCGAATTCAAGTTTTCGGTTTGCCGGCGGCAGCAAGTGCCCGCGCCGCGTCCGCAAGAGATTTCGGATGCGAATGCTGACTTCGGCCGGATTGAAGGGCTTGGTGATGTAATCGTGGGCGCCGAGACCGAGGCCGAGGATCCGGTCCCGGTCATCGTTCATCACGGTCAGCACGATGACCGGACTGTCATACTTTTCGCGGATCGAACGCAACAGCAGCAACCCGTCGCAATCGGGCAGCCTGCGGTCGAGCAGGATGAGGTCCCACACGCTTTCGGCCAGGCATTGTTCGGCCTCGGAGCCGCTCTCCGCCTCTTCCACATCGTGGCCGGCGGCGCTCAGCATTTCGCGCAGCAGCACCCGCACGACCGGGTCGTCGTCGATGACGAGGATCCGGCTTCGCGGTTTGCGGACCGGCCTGGGAAGCCGCGCGGGCGACGGTGCGGGGATCATCGGACCGCCTCCGCCAGGGACCGCGCCCGATCCGGCGCGGCGCGCAATTGCGGATCGATCCGCATGCGCCAGATCTCAAAATCCGGCGCCTTGCCGCCGTTCCGGCATTCCCGCTCCAGATCCCGCAACCCGTCCGCGAGATCGGTGATCCCCATGACCGCGCAACTGCTGGCCAGCCGGTGGGCGAGATTGGCGACCTCGTCGCGGGCGCCGCCGGCAAGGCCGGACAGGAACTTCGCGACCTCATCGTCCCACTGGGCCACGAACGCCGTCGCCATGGCATCGGCAATGCGCGGCGAGACGCCGGTCAGAGCGGAGGATCGTCCCGGCGCCGCAAGCGAATCCGGATCGGAGGCCCGGGGCCGGCAGCCGTCAAACGCCGCGACAAGCTGCGCGCCGGTCACCGGTTTACAGAGCGCCGCGTCAAACGGATAGCCGACATCGCCCGCCGAATAGATCATGTCGGCATTGGCCGTCAGCGCGATATAGCGCGCGCTGTCGTCGGCTTTGCGTGTGCGCCGCAACGTGGCGGCCAGGGACGCCCCGTCCCCGTCGCCGAGGAAATAATCGATGACAAAGGCATCGAAATGCCCGCTGCCGGCAAGGCTGACGGCTTCCGCGACGGATCCGGCCCCGGTCACCTCGATCCCTTCGCGACGCAACTGGTCCGCTGTGATCATCATCCCGATCGGATCGTCGTCGACGACAAGGCATCGCAATCCGGATTTCAGCCGGACATCCATCACCCCCGCCTCCCCTGCCCGGGCAATTTCCGATGTGCCGGCCGGGGCACTCCGGTAGGGAAAATCGAACCAGAACCGGGTCCGGCCAGTGCGGATCCGAACACCGATTTCACCCCCCATCGCCTCGACCAGACGCTTCGAAATCGCAAGCCCGAGGCCGGCACCGCCGGTGCTTGCCGCGCCCGGCACAAGCGCGCCGAACGGTTCAAACAGCGTATCGGCCTGCTCCGGAGGGATTCCCGGACCGGTGTCGCAAACCTCGATCCGAAGCGCCGGACCATCCGGTCTCGCGCGCCGTCGGATATGCACTCTTACACCGTCGCCACCATCATGGCGGATCGCATTGGACACAAGATTGGTCAGCACCTGCTGTGTCATCTCCCAATCCAGAACGGCGCGGGCCGGCAGGTTGCCGGCAATCGAGAGCGTAAACGGCACATCGGATTTGCGCGCCCACACGGAGGCGAACCGTCCATATTCCTCAAACACCTCCTTGAGCGGCCATTCCTTCGGCGTCGGTGTCGGCGGTCGCGCCTCCAGCCGGGAATAGTCCAGAACCTTGTTGAGCGTCTGCAGAAGGTGCCGTCCCGCGCTCTCGATGGCATCCACATAGACGCCGTGCCGGTCGGTCTCCGCGTCCCGGAGCAATTCGGTTGCGCCGAGCACTCCGTGCAGCGGCGTGCGGATTTCGTGGCTCATGGTCGCCAGAAAACTCGACATGGCCCGCTGCGCCCGTTCCGCATCCTCGGTCGCGCGGCGATGCGGCGTCACGTCGTGCAGAATGGCGATATAGCCCAATTGGGTGTTCTCCACCGCGTCATGGATCGCGCGCTCGCGTATGTCGAAACAGCGAAGGCCTTTCTGCGTTTCCAGCCAGATCGACCGGTCCCGGGCGTCGCGGCCCGCCGATGCGGTCTTCAGCACCTGCTCCAGCGAGGTTCGCCGCGTGCGCATCGATCTGAGATAAACGATGTCACCGGCGCTGGCTTCGCCGACGAACACCTCCGCCGCCGCCTGATTGGCGTTCAAAAGCCGGCGTTCGCGGTCGAGCAGGAAGGCGGGATCGCGCAGGCTTTCGAACACGGAAAAATAGCGGTCCTTCTCAAGCGCGAAACTGCGCGCCCGGGCCTGCAATTCCTTCAGGCGGTCGTCCTCCGTCGCCTCGGCCCAGTCGGCGCAGATGCTGAGTTCGGCGGCATCGAAAAAGCCGAACAACCGGGCACGCGCGCTTTTGCGCCCGGCTTCTCCGGGTGGATAGTCCCTGGCACAGGAATTGTTGGCGCAGGGATCGCTCGCCGGATAATGACGCACGCAATATTCCTCCGCCATCTGCAGATAGATATCGCGGAAATGTTTGAACAGGCCGAGATAGAGCTGCAGGGTCACGCCCATGGAACGATGCCGCCTCGCCACCTTGCGCATGCCGGCGAACCGCGGGTCGCGGGAATAGTCCGCCTCGGCCTCGAGCCCGGACTTGCTGCCCGATACGCCGCAGAGATAGTCCGAGAGCGACGCGGTCAGCGAATCGACGGCCTCGATCCAGGCGGCACGGATCGTCGTTGTGTAGCGTGCATATCCGTATTGTTTCGCGACATCGATGGCCCGGTCGACAAGCCGTTCGCGATTGTCGACCAGAAAGGTCGCGAGCGAGGGGATCGCCGGGTCCGTCCCGTCGCGTTTCGAAATCTTGCCCGTTGCGGCGTCCGGCATCTGCTTTTTCGGTCGAAACGACCGCCTCCCACATTGCCTGTTCTTATACTCGCCGATTACATCATCCCGCCGACCGCACGGCAATCTCAAAGCGCCGAATGATTACATTTCGATTACATTTCATAACATCTCGGTAGCCTTCGCGGCGGCAGGACTTGCTACGCTTTCTCCAATATTGCCAACAGCCAGCGGCCGCATCCGGCCTTGCCGGATCGGACCGCATGACGGTCGGATACGGGAGGAATGTGATGCTGAGGGTCAAGCGCCGGGAATTTCTGCAAGGGGCGTCGCTGGTTGGCGCCGGAGTGATGACGGCGGACAAATCCTGGGCTCTCAATCGGCTTGAACCCATCGACGACACGCTCGCCGAGGAATATCCGTACCGGGACTGGGAAGATCTCTACCGGCGCGAATTCACCTGGGACAAGGTCGGCAAGGCAGCCCATTGCATCAATTGTGTCGGCAATTGCGCCTTTGACGTCTACGTCAAGGACGGCATCGTGCTGCGCGAGGAACAGCTCGCCAAATATCCGCAGATCAATCCCAACGTGCCCGACGCCAATCCCCGCGGCTGCCAGAAGGGCGCAATCCATTCCGCCGCCATGTATGAAGGCGACCGGCTGCGTTATCCGCTGAAGCGTGTCGGCGAACGCGGCGAAGGCAAGTGGCAGCGGATTTCCTGGGACGAAATCACCGAGGAGATCGCCGACAAGATCATCGACATTTTCGAAAAACACGGCCCCGGCAAGCTGATGACCCACACCGGGTCGGGCAACCTGTCCATGGTCCGGCTCGCCGCGCCCTACCGATTCGCGTCGCTCGTCGGCGGCGTCCAGCTCGATATCTTCACCGATGTCGGCGACCTCAACACCGGCGCGCATCTCGCCTACGGCAACCCCCTGGAGAGCTTCACCTCCGACGCCTGGTTCGACGCCGACTACATCATGATGTCCCTGTTCAATCCCAATGCGACCCGGATTCCGGACGCCCACTATCTGTGGGAGGCCAAATATAACGGCGCCCGCGTCGTCTCGATTGCGCCGGACTACAATCCCTCGTCGATCCACGCCGACCTGTGGCTCCCGGTCAAGCAGGGCACCGACCCGTTCCTGGCCATGTCCTTCGTCAACGTGATCATCGAGGAAAAGCTGTACAAGCCGGACTTCATGAAGGAACAGACCGACCTGCCGGTCCTGGTCCGCGTCGACAATGGCAAGCTGCTGCGTGAAGCCGACCTGAAATCGGACGGCTCGCAGGAGGTCTTTTATCATTGGGACCTGGCGTCGGGCGCCGCGATCGCCCTGAAGGGTTCCATGGGATCGGAGGAAAAGACCCTTGCGCTTGAAGGCGTCGATCCGGCGCTGGAAGGAACCTTCGAGGTCGAAGGCATCGCCGTCACCACGGTGTTCGAAAAGGTGAAGCAGGAAGCGGCAAAGTTCTCGCCCGAGGACATGGAAACCGTCACCGGCGTGTCGTCGGATGCGGTGCGCCAGGAAGCCCGCCTGTTCACAAACGCCAGAAAAGCGATCCTGATGACCGGCTTCAATATCGGACGCTATTCCAACGGCATCTATACCGGCTGGAGCCAGTCGCTGATGCTGGCGCTGACCGGCCATGGCGGCAAGACCGGCGGCCTCGATACGTCGTGGACGGAATGGAACCACGGCAAACTTCTGGAACTGGCCCTGTTCGGCTTCAAGAAGTTCCCGCGGCTGGAAGCCGGCGGGCTCGGCGAATTCATGCGGGGCAACATGATCGAGCATGCCCGCAAACATTTCGACAATGAAAAGCTGAAGGCTCGCGTCGGCTTCGACCTGGATGAGATGCAGGAGATGATCGAGGAATCCGTCTCCGAGGGCTGGATGCCCTATCACGGCGACATGAAGGGGCTGATCTCGATCGCCGACAACAAGTTCCGCCGCAACAAACATGCCGACAAATATCGCGAGCGGATCCTGCACGAGGTCCAGGAACTCTTCGTCAACATCAATGTGCGGATGGATTCCACCGCCCAGTGGGCCGATTATCTGCTGCCGGCCGCAAGCCACTACGAGGCCTGGGATCTGCGTTCGGTCGGCTATCACCGGTTCGTCAATGTGTTTTCGCGACCGGTCGACCCGATCGGCGAGGCCAAGCCGGACTGGGAAATCATGGAGCTGTTGACCCGGAAGATCCAGGCGCGCGCCGTCGCCCGCGGCATCAAGGGCTATGAGGACGGCAATGTCAGCCGCGATCTGCATACCATCCATGACGATTTCACCATGGGCGGCACGCTCCTGACCGACTACGACGCGACCAAATGGCTGGTCGACAACGGGCAGGAATTTGCCGGCGTCAGCCTGGAAGAAGGCGCCGAACAGGGCTTTTTCGTCATGGGCGAAGCCGGCGGCGCCAATCAGCCGATCCCGGCCTCCGAACCCTACAATCCCTTCGTTGCCCAGACGGAAGGCAAGAAACCCTATGACACGCTGACCGGGCGGATCACCTTTTACTGCGACCATCCGCGCTTCATGAAACTGGGTGCGGCGACGCCGACGGCAAAACACCATGCCGGCAGCGAGGCGTCCAACTTCCCGCTGTCCTTCTATTCGCCGCACACACGCTGGGGCATCCATTCCAACTGGCGTTCCAACAAGTTCATGCTGCGCCTGCAGCGCGGCGAGCCGAACATCTACATCAATCCCAAGCTCGCGGCGGACCGCGGCATCGTCGACGGGGCCCGCGTTCGGGTCTTCAACGGGATCGGCGAATTCTTCGCCCAGGCCAAATTCTATCCAAGCCTGCCGGTCTCGGCGATCATGATGGAGCATGGCTGGGAACCGCACCAGTACGAACAGGGCAAGCCCATGAACAACACCATGGCCACCCTGATCCAGCCGCTCGAGCTTGCCGGCGGGTGGGGTCATCTCGGGTTCAAACTCTGGAAATTCAACGCCAACCAACTGGCCCATGAGAGCGGCGTCGATATCGAAGCGGCGTAAATGGAAAACAGATGATCTCTCTGGGAAATAGCGGAGGAATGAAATGACTGTGAAACGTCAGCTCAGCATGGTCATGGACCTCAACAAATGCATCGGCTGCCACACCTGTACCTCGGCCTGCAAGCTGCAATGGACCAACCGCAACGGCCGCGAATACATGTACTGGAACAATGTCGAGACGATGCCCGGCACCGGCTATCCGAAAAACTATGCCGACATGGGCGGCGGTTTCGACGAGGACGGCGCCCTCAAACTCGGCAAGGAGCCGGGCGCCGAGGATTACGGCAT
>Ga0207422_1003859_pt1 | contig 13723 bp, 16 predicted proteins | sample MarCyaLeptolynsp_FD_187757 | JGI IMG/M metagenome (GOLD analysis project Ga0207422, IMG submission 187757) | Marine cyanobacterial communities from Panama - species 1 Leptolyngbya sp. (SPAdes) | ecosystem: Environmental > Aquatic > Marine > Unclassified | place: Panama: Panama City | collected...
CATGGAGGAGGCTTCGATATTCAGTGCCTTCAATTCCGCGATGGCTTCGTCGAGCCGGTTTTGCCGCGGCTCTCCAATCACGATCCTGGCGCCTTCGCCGCCAAACCGTTTGGCGAGCGCGAACCCGATACCTGTCGCGCCGCCCGTGATGACGACGGTCTTGTCTTTGAAACTATCCATGCTGATCCTCCTGCCGGGAGCCTACAATGCAAGTTGGCGGGCTGCCAAATCGCGCATGATTTCTTCCGATCCTCCGCCAATCGCCATGACCCGGACTTCGCGATAAATCCGCTCGACCCGGTGACCGCGAATGAACCCGGCGCCGCCCAGAATTTGCATCGCCTCTCGAGCACAGAATTCCAGCGTTTCAGTGGCCTGGACTTTCAGCATGGCGAGCTCGGCGACCGGCGTATTGCCGTTCTGAACATGCCAGGCAAACGTATCGAGCATGGCCGTGGTCGCCCAGACGCGCTGGGCCATGGCGGCGATCTTGTGACGAATGACCTGATGATCTGCGAGACGCTTTCCAAAGGTCTTGCGCTCTTGTGCCCAGTTGGCGGCTTCTTCGATGCAGACGCGCGCTGAGGCCGCCGCCTGCGCTGCCATGCCGAGGCGCTCGCCATTGAAGTTCGCCATGATGCCGTAAAAGCCCTTGTCCTCTTCGCCGATCAGGTTCTCGGCTGGGACGAAGACGTCGTCGAAATGGATGGTTGCGGTGTCAGATGACCACCAGCCTTGCTTGGGCAGTTCGGTGCGGCTGACCCCGTCGCTTTCGAGATCGATCAGCATCAGCGAAATTCCGCCCATTCCGTCGCCGCCGGTCCGCACCGCCGTGGTCAGCCATTTCGAGGTCATCCCGCCCGTGATGTAGGTCTTCGACCCGTTGACGCGCCAGCCATTGCCGTCTTTCACCGCTTTGGTCTTCAACTGCGCGACATCTGATCCTGCCGACGGTTCAGTGATGCCGAGGCTGATCTGCTTTTCACCGGACAGGACCTTCTTGCCGATTTCGGTTTTCATCTCCTCACTGCCTAGCGCCATGATGGGCGGCAGGCCGATGCCGTGAATCATCAGTGCCGAAGAGACCCCGCCCGCGCCCATTCGCGCGAGCTCTTCGGACATCACGATGCCATGGAAGCGATCAAACTCCGTGCCTTCGCCGCCATACTCGGTCGGATATCCGATGCCGAGCAGGCCAGCCGCCTTGGCCTTCTTGAACAGGTCGCGTGGGATCCGCCCAGCCTCCTCCCATTCCTCGATGAAAGGCATCATTTCGCGTTCGACGAAGCCGCGGACACTGCGACGCCACTCGGAATGGGTCTCGTCCATGTGAGGACAGGGCGGGCGGAGATCATCAAATGTCAAAGTCATGGCCGTGATCGTGGCTGTCAGCGGCAGCAGGTCAAGCCGTCACGTGGCGGCAGACCGGGGCTGGCGTTTGCCAGCGCAAGCGCCATATGTGAATGATGCAAGTCTATACCGATCCGGATCACGGGCCGCAGCGCCCGCCCATCTTTCGCAAAGGATTTCCGACCGTGATCCTCGCCCTGACCGGGGCGATTGTGGCCGTCACGCTGGTCCAGTTTAATGCCCCTGACCGGATGCAGGACTGGATGTTCGCCGTCGGCGCCGTCGCAGGTGGGCCAAGTTTCGAAAACGTCTATCGTCCCTGGGGCGAGTTCGCGCCTTATGTGTTGCACACATTCTTGCATGGCGGTTCGTTTCACCTGATGATGAACATGGCGATGTTGATCGCGCTCGGGCCGATTGTGGTTCAAGGACTGGGCCGGGACTCCAGGAGCGCGATCCTGTTTCTGACCTTCTTCTTCGCCCGCGCGGCAGGCGGCGCGGCGGCGCAAATGCTGTGGTACGCGATTGATGCGCAGGACGGAATTGCAATTGGCGCCTCGTCAGCGATTTCCGGCCTGCTACCCGCGATCGGTTACTTGAGAAATGGCTGGCGCGGAGCCTGGTCGATCTCGGTTCCGTGGATCGTCATCAATATCGTGCTGGCATTCCTCGGCGGCGATATCGGCGTCATGCGCATCGCCTGGGCCGCGCACCTGGGTGGTCTGGCGGCGGGGTTTAGTTTCCCGCTCTTTATCGGCCTTTCAAGACCGGCGCGCTGAGGCCTCTGGCGCCGGTGCGGCGGAGGGCTTCGCGCTTGAAGCGATGCAGCTCTGCAGGACGCCCGCCAGTGCCGCTTTCCATTTCGCCGGTACCTTCGACCAGTCCCGTGCGATCAAGCGCCCGGCGGAAATTCTGCTTGTGCAACCTCTGACCCAGAATGGCTTCGACCGTGCCTTGTAGCGCCGTTAGCGTGAACCGGTCTGGCATCAGTTCGAACGCGACGGGTCGATAGCGTATTTTGGCGCGCAAACGGCTGATTGCAGTGGCGAGGATACGGCGGTGATCCGAGGCCATTGGTTCACCCAGATGGGAGTCGGGAATCGGAAGTTCGCGGTCACGCGCACATTCCGCCACGAGGCCAGCTTCGTAGAGTAGCTCGTAACGCTCCAGAACCGCTTCGTCCGGCCAGTCTTCGCCATCCAGCCCGAACGCACTGCGGGCCCGGGTCTGGCGATCGGAATTGCCAACCGCCCAGGTCGACAGGCGCGGCGCGATAAGGTCATCGATCATAGTCGGGCGTCCGCTGCGATGATCTTCCCAGGGAAAATGCCGGTACCAACCGCGCCAGCGCGCCTCAAATGCATCGGGCAGGCGCTCGGCCTCTGGAGTCAAGGCGAGATAGCCGACGCTGACCACACGTGCATCTTGTGGCGCGTCCAGCAAGGTCGCTTCCGGACTTTCGCGATCGCGGTCACCGAACGTATAGAGCTGTTCGACATAGCCGAGCTGGAACCCGGTCTGTTCCTTCACCCAACCCCTGAGGGCGAGTTCGAACGTGCGGTGTTCAGCCGGATCGAACGCGCCGAAGGGCAGCGCGGTCAAATCGCCATCTCGTCGCGTCGCCAAAACGCGCGGCTTTTCGCCATCAAAGGCGACAATCACAACCGAGAGTCCGATGATCAGGCTCATGCAGGCGCCTCGATATCTGCAAGCAGGGCCACGGTGCGGGCAATGAACTCGGCCTGCGCTTCTTCCGTCGGTTGTGGTTTCAGTTCCAGATGCAGTCCGCGCGGTGGGTGGCCGAAGAAGCGATCGGATTCGGCTTCGGAAAACCCGGCCAGCTGCGTGGCCTCAAACCAGGCGCAAATGTTGTCAGCCTTCTTGATCAGGCGTTTTAGACTGCCTGGCGTTTCAGCTGGTAGGCCGAAGCGCGCATGGATGGCATGGGCAAGGCGGGTCTCGATCTCTTTATAACCATCTCCCAGCACCGCCTTGAACGGTGAAATCATGTCGCCAATCACATATTCCGGCGCATCATGCAGCAGCGCGAGTAGCCGCGAGCGTGGATCGATGCGCGGCTCAAGATGCACGCAAAGGGCTTCGACCACGACGCTGTGCTGCGCCACCGAAAAGGCGTGCGCACCTTTGGTCTGACCGTTCCAGCGCGCCACCCGGGCGAGGCCGTGGGCAATGTCTTCGATCTCGACATCCACAGGTGACGGGTCCATCAGGTCCAGACGCCGACCGGACAGCATGCGCTGCCAGACACGCGCGGGTGGTTTTCGTTTAGGAGTTCGCTTCGTCATTTGCCCCCTGTTTACGCAAAAGTCGGCAGGGGTAAAGAAATTGGGCGATTTTGATTACGAATTGCCGAGTCAGGGCCACATTTGACTCAGCACTCGTTAAGACGTGACAGGCATATTGACCACATCGACGGCATAAGACCGAGGCATGGTGATGTTTGAAGCAATGGTGAATTGGGCTGGTCAATCCAGCACAGCATGGTGGGTGCTCTCTTTGGCCGTGATCGTAATCCTGGTCGAGGCGATCCGCGCCAGCAAGGAGGTCTTCTGGGCCGACATGATCGAGGAAGACGAGTAGGGTTTCGACGAAAATCTAAACCCAGAGGTCCCGGACGCGTAGCGCTCCGGGATTTGTTTTTGTGGCGATGACGATGATCGGCGCCCCAGCTTTACCTTTTCTTCGATCGGGTTAGCGTGGTGAACCGCGACGGACACCATCGCTACAAAAGGCGCGCTTGATGACTTACTTTCGCGAAACACGTGAAGGCGTGGCAAGATGCATGCTTGTCCGTACCGCAATCCTATGAGCTGGCGCAAAGCGATTGCATCGCCGGCGATCGCGATGGTTGTCGCGTCCTGTGCCTCGCTTTCGAACCCAGTCGATGTCCCAGCCGACGTCGGTGAAGACTACATTCTGCGTGAAGCGGAACACATGGAAGCCGCGGATAGCTGTGGGCCGGAATTCGTTCAGGATAAACTACCCGATGCTCTGAAATCGGTAATCGAACCTCTTGCGGATGGCCCCTTTCGCCCGGTCTGCGCGCGGCATGACGCGTGTTACCGTCTTGGCGAAAAGAGTCAGGCCTGGTGCGATGATCGTATGCGCGACGAAATGTTCGCAATCTGTGATACCGGACAAGCTGGCGTCGCTTATCGCATTCCCGGCATTGGTCCGTCTCTCTGCAAATTCCACGGCGGGATCTATTATCGCATGATCAATTCAACCTTTGGCGGTGTTGCTTATGGCGGTGCCCCCGGGGGTGAAATAGCCGCGATCCGCACGCGGCGTATCGCAGACAAAATCGGCGGCGACGAGTTGGAAATCTGTGCGGATATTCTCAACTCGACGCTTCTCATGCAGGAATATGATCTCGAGCTGCACAGCGAAACAGGGAAGATGATCGATCGCGAACCCGACCTGCACGAGGAGAATATCCGTGCTGGAGAAACCGAAACGCTCTGCGTCAGTACAAACTGGAACATCCGTTGGGATGCTGAAAATGTCGGGGATGAAGTGTTCGTGTCGTTGCGTGCAGATACACCTGAAAGCTTCGCCTTCTGGAACGATATGGTGATTGTGGACAGCAAACGCGTCGACCTCGGCGCGCGCTGATCATCAATCAAGTCTGTTTTCTGCTCCTGGAGGCGTTAGAGTTCGCGCTTGACCCAGCAACGGACCGGCCTTCAACACAGCGTCCTGTCCAAAGAAAAACCCGGCGCTTTTCAGCACCGGGTTTCCAGTCAATTCGGGGGAAGAAGACTTAAGCGGCGACCGCTTCCTTCTTCGGTTTCGGATCGCGCAGCACATAGCCGCGACCCCAAACGGTTTCGATATAGTGCTCACCGCCTGTCGCCTGCTGCAATTTCTTGCGCAGCTTACAGATGAACACGTCAATGATCTTCAGTTCCGGCTCGTCCATACCGCCATAAAGGTGGTTGAGGAACATTTCCTTGGTCAGGGTCGTGCCCTTGCGCAGGGAAAGCAGCTCGAACATCTGATATTCTTTGCCGGTCAGGTGCACGCGCTCTTCGTCGACTTCGACCGTCTTGGCGTCGAGGTTGACCAGGATTTCGCCGGTGCGGATGACGCTTTCGGCGTGGCCTTTCGAGCGACGAACAATCGCGGTGATGCGGGCGATCAGTTCGTCCTTGTTGAACGGCTTGGTGAGATAATCGTCGGCGCCATAGCCGAGCGTCTTCACTTTCGCCTCAATATCCGGATTACCCGAGAGGATCAGGACCGGCGTGTTCACGCGGGCCATGCGGAGCTGTTTCAGCACGTCATACCCAGAGATATCAGGCAGAGACAGGTCGAGAATGATGATGTCATACTCGTATACTTTGCCCAGATCGACGCCCTCTTCACCAAGGTCCGTCGTGTAGATGTTAAAGCCTGCCGCTTTCAGCATCAGCTCGATGCTGCGGGCGACCGCATTATCATCCTCGATTAGTAAGACTCTCATATTCAGCTCCCCGAATCAGTCTATTAGCTTTGTACCGTCATCGTTAACCATTGTGAATCTAGGTAATGAAAGTAACCGAAGATTTAACAATCGGATTCGAAACGATAATTTTATTCACACCTCTTAAGCATGCAGATCTTGCCCCGTGCGCCCAAGAAGCGTGTGAGCAATGGCGATAACGTCCTGAATTGGCTGCGAAGACGCGTTTGTTGAAATTAACGTTCGTTGGCTGCGAATGGCCTCTCTGACGGCATCATCGCGCATGATGGTGCCAGCAAGATGTGGCCGGAAGCCAAGGAAAGTTTGGCAGGCCTGGGCCACAGCAGAGTAAGTGCTCTGGCCGGCGGCGCGGGTTTCGCATTGATTGATGGCAATCGTCTGTTCGACGCTGGGCGCATAACCTTTGAGGACCTTGATGAAGGCATAGGCATCGGTCATCGAGGTTGGCTCGTCCGTGATGACCATCAAAACCTTGTCGGCGGCGCGGGCGAGGCGCATGCAATTGGCTTCAATGCCAGCACCGAGATCGAGGATCACCTGGTCATATTGTAAAGCAAGAGCGGACAGACCGGCAGCAAGGCGCGCGACTTCTTCTGAAGACAGCTCTGCCAAGGCGCCTGACCCGGAGCGGCCCGGAAGGACATCGAACCCGCCTTGCGCGGAACCGCCATCAACTGGGGTAACTGCATCTTCCAGCTCAACCCAGCCCGCGATTACTGCGGCGAGATCGGTTTCCGGCGCAATGCCGAGCTGAACGTCAACATTGGCGAGGCCGAGGTCGCCATCGACCAGGAGCGTGCGCTTGCCTGCTTGTGCCATGGCACTTGCGAGCGTGATCGACATAAACGTTTTACCGACGCCGCCTTTACCAGACCCGACTGCGATGATGGAGGCAGGCTCCACGCGCCTTGGCGGGCGTTGGTTTGGGCGTTCCTGAGATTTAGGAAGGAGGAAGCTCATTACGCGGCTCCTTTAAGAGCAACATGGGCAGGTGCGTCTTCTGTCAGCAACTGCGCCAGTCGTGTTGGCGTCGCGGGAACCAGCCCACCGCCGATGAACGGTGTGATGGCAAGGTGAGAAAAGGCAATTTTCGCTGAGATCAGGGCTGAGACAATTCCGCCTCTTCGCCTGGTCACGTCTAGCTTGGTGACAATTGCCCGACGAACGCCGCAGCGAGCAAATGCTCTTGCGGCTTCGCTTAAGTCTTCAGGATGACCTTCGGCGCTGATGACGAGCACGGGCTCGGCATCGATCACGGCCAGCAAGTCCTGCAGGCTGGCCATATCATCTTGGTCGAATGGGATAATCGCTGGCATATCGATGATGCAGCGCTGGCCTTGCTTCTGGACGTCGCCCAATAGCTTGAACAGGTCATCCGGATTGGTCACCGTCCGAATCTGATCCTGTTCCTTTTCCAGATAAGCGGCGAGCTGGGCGCCGCCTGCCGTGTGATCGAGGTCTGCAGCGATCGGCAACACTTCTGCTTTGGCGACTGAAGCCCGACGGGTCAGTTTGGCGGCGGTGGCCGTGCGACCATGCCCCGGCGCGCCGACCAGAACGATATTGCGATGCGGAACCGGTGGGATCGGGTCACAGGAAATCGTATTTTCGAGACCTGCCGCAATGGCTGAGCTCGGCTCGCTGCCTTCAAAGCCGCTGGTAATCCCGGCATCTGCGATCCGGTCAGCAAAACGCTGCGGAGCGCCATGCCAGAGCAGGGCGTCGCGGACGCGGTTTCGGACTGGGCTTTCAACCAATCGTGGGGAGGGTGTCGCGCCAAGACGGGTCAGGATGCGAGATTCACTCGGCACCATGCCGCCGCCCATTTTATCCGTAGCGGCTCGAACTTCCACGCCCCCAGGAACTTCGCGTTCGGACAGGATGACCGCGTCATCGCCCATCTCCGCGAAGATCATTGCCTTTGCAGCCTCGATGGACTCAGCGGCAAACATCTTCATACGCATACGGCACACTCCACTCTAGTGAGGGCGAGTGTTGAGGCGAAATGGTTAACAGAATCTGTTGATTTATTAGTTTTTCACAGAAGATGCCGAATTGTGGATAAGTTTACACGTCTGGGCCCGGATCAGCCCGAAAATTCGAGCGATCCGGGCTCGCAAGAGCGACTATTCTGCCGGCTGAAGCTTCGGCGAGTTCGGCGCGGGCGCGTTAACATCTTCATCGTCCGCCCGAAACACTGACTTCTGATTGGGCAGGAAGGGCGCAATATAAAGGCCGGCAACTGTCATCGGATAGTCCGGCGCTGTGCCGATGCCGATATTGTCATGCGGGCGTTCGTCGCGGGGATTGTGGAAGGTGCCGAACAGGATGTCCCAGACGATGAATTCGCCGCCATAATTAGAGTCGCCGATCCCTTTGTCGGGATAGTGATGATAGCGATGATTGTCGCCGACAGAGAAGATATACTCCCACCAACCGAGTTCGAGATCGATGTTGGAGTGCTGGAAGATGCCAATGCTGAGCTGCAGGATCACCGCGACCAGAGCCACTTCTGCGCTGGGCTGCACCAGAGCGAGCGGAATGGCATAGAAGATTGCCTGACTGAGAATTTCCAGCGGATGGGCGCGGATACCATTCAACCAGTACAGACGCTCGACCGAATGGTGGGCGGCGTGGATACGCCAGAGGAAGGGAATCTCGTGCAGAGCGCGGTGGAACCAGTAGCGAAAGAAATCCTTGATCAGGATGAACAGCGTGACCTGGATGATCAGGTTCCAATGATCCGGCCAGAGATTGTGCCCATAAGGCTCGAGCATTTCGACCATTCCGATAATGAACAAGGCGCTGACAATCAGGCCGGAAATCCCGCTCCAGAAAGCGCCTGAGAAATACATGATGATGTCGACCGCAGTGTCATTGCCACCTTCCAGCCATTTCCGGCTGTACGGCATCAGTCGCTCCAACGGCGCGCAGTACAGGCCGTAAATGATGGGTAGCAGAACAAAGCCGAGCAGAGTCAGGCTGGTTATCCCGTTCTCGACCAGTTTGTAGCCGATAAAGAAAGACAGGATCAGCGTGAACGGGAACACGGTGTGCGCCAGGATCTTGCGAAGTAATGTGCCTTCCAGCTTGTAAGACAGGCGATCCAGGTGGCGCCAGAACCAGCGCGTCGGCTTTACCAATATCCATTGCAGAACGAATTCCAGAAGGTGGAGCGGAGCCCCGAGCCAAGTTTCGAGGAATCGCGCGATTCGCGCTTTTGCCGGCATTCTGCGATTGCTCGCGCTGTACTGTTCCGTCGTGGCCATTGGCGGTCTCCTAGATCATTCCCGGGGAGAGGATGAATTAAATGAACACGTTCAATTAATAAAATACAACCGCGCTGTCAACACCAAATCGGATGCATGCGATTTCGACCATCCGGGGTGGGATCCCGGATGTTCAGCGATCAGGTTTGTGAAGAAATATGGAGCTGCTTAGGAGAGCCCAAGCGTGCGCCCGTCGACGATCTCACTCAAAGTCACGCCGAGTTGGCCATCTGCAACGACCAGACGGCCGCGGGCCATCAAACGGTCTGAGACATAAATATCCACCAGGTCAGTTGTGCTGTTTTCCAGCGCGACAATCTCGCCTTCGGAAAGCGACATCAATTCCTCGACCGGCACGCGCGCTTCGCCCAGGACAACGTCAACCTTTACAGGCGCGTCCATGAGGCTGTCTTCGAGGGCGCGGTTGACGGTCATAGGGTCTCAATCGGTTGCAGCGTGAAGGATCAGATTGGGGTTGAATGGTTGCCGAGTGGTGAACGGTTTCGACTTAGCGGCCAAATAAATCGCCTTGGCCTTCTATCACAACTGCGGCGAGGCGGCGCACGCGTTCCAGCGCGTCCTGGCGGTCGGTTTCATCAATCGCCGCTTGCTCAAGATGGGCAGCAAGATCGACAATGCTGGCAAGCACCGTCCTGAGATCGTCAGAGGTTTGTGCAAGCTTGCCTGCTTCAGCTGCGAGCGCATCATTGCGGGCAATGGAAGCGCCGCTGGCCTGCGCATCGCTCAGCAGCAGAGCGAGGTCCTGCGGCGTCATGCGGACGGTGTCAGTCTCATCCGGCTGGGGCGCGCTGAAGTCGCTCGCGAATGGGAAGGGTTTGATGTTCTCGACGCGGCGCTTCATTCGACCAGCTCGTCTTCTGCATCACGGGTCAGGATATCGCCGCGTTTGACCAGAGCGCGAGCAATCTCGATGATCTCGCCGCGCGCCGCTTCGACTTCGCTGCGCCGGATCGGACCTGTGGTTTCGATCTCATCGCGCAGCAAGTCGCCGGCACGCTGCGTGATATTGGCAAAGAATGCGTCTGCCACCGGCGCAGGCGCGCCTTTCAGAGCGACGGTGAGTACGGCGCGATCGACGCTGCCGAGAATGGTCTGCAGGCTGGCCGCATCCAGATTGGCAAGGTCCTCGAAGGTGAACATGAAGGCTCGGATCTTCTCCCCGGCACCCGGCGCAGCGGTGTCGAGGGAGGACAAGAGAGATTTTTCAGATTTGCTGTCGAGACGATCGAATATGCGGGCAACTTGTTCGTGTCCGCCCTGCGACCGGCTCGGATTGGTCTGGTTGAGGCGCGCCTGCAATGCGAGTTCAAGGCCCTTGATTGCTGACGGGTGGACGTCGCCGAGACTCAGCATCCGTTTCAAGGCCTCGGTGGCAAGGGCGCGGGGCAGAGCGCGGACGGCATTGGCGGCGGTCTCGGGCGCCAGGCGGGACAGAATAAGCGCGATAACTTGCGGGCTTTCCTTGTGCACGAGCCCGGCAATGAAAGCGCCATCATGGCGAGATAGGCGCTCCCAGAAGCTGCTTGGATCAGTCGCTGGAACCGCCGCTGTATTGGCCATAGAGGCGACATAGGACTGCACCGCTTGCTGCTCGGCGGCGGCATCTTCCGGCAGGGATTGCATCGCGGCACTCAGCTGTTCGGCTTCCTGCGGTGAGAGCTGGGACCAGACGGCTGCCGCACGCGCGCCCAATGCACGCATCAACAGCGCACTGCGCTGCAGTCCGGATCTCGTGGATGTGGCGGCACGCGCAGGAAGGGTCATTTATTCCTCCGCATAGGACAGCCAGCCACGGACGAGATTGGCGGTTTCATTCGGCTTGGTTTCGGCAAGCTGAGCGGCCTCGTTCAGCTCAGACCCCATGCTCGTCTCTGGTGCGGGCAAACGCGCCGGTTGCGCCAGAACCGGCTCGCGGCGCGGTGCTGGACGCGGTGTTTCAGCGGGGCTCGCGGCGCTCGGACGGCTGATCAGGCCCGCGAAGAGCAGGGCGCTGAGAAGGCCGAGCCCTGTGAGTTCGGCAATCTGTAACGGTGTCAGCGAGTTTCCGACGCCCCGGGCGAATGGAAACTGCGTCAAGGTCAGGGTCTCTGTGGCCGGATCAAAGCCAAGGGAAGCTATCAGGATGTTCTCAACTTGCGTTCGCAAGGCGCGCAAATCGCTGCCCATGTCGCCATCGATCATGACGAGGACGGTGCGATCCGTGCGGCCCGTTATCGAAACGCGGACTTTGTCCGCCCCGGTAATCGGTTCCAGTAGATAAGTCAGTTCCCGTTCGATCGAGCTGCCGACGGGCTCTGATTTGACCCCGCCAAACACATCATAGACCCGCAATGACAAAAGCCCCGCCGCGAGAATGAACGCAGCCAGGGCTATGAGACGTATATAGGGAGTGCGGGTTTTCGCGCTCATCAAGACACCTTCGCCCGGCGCAGATGCGGGCATACCCGTATGTTTTACGGGCGGCGTCGTAAACGGCGCTTTAACACCGGCCTCGTCCCCTCAAACCGATCACATGTGATATGCGACCGATTTGAACGCTAGGCTCGATATTGTTGCAGCCGGGTTGTGCGCAGGCCTTTGCGGCCGTGCTTGGAGTAAAGTGCCCGCCAGCCGGAGAATTCTTCTTCGCTGAGGTCGTAGCGACGAAGCGCTTCTTCCTCAGAAAGCAGACCACCGGATACGGCAGCCACGACTTCTGCTTTGCGGCGTGTCACCCAGCGGGTAATGCCGGGCTTTGGCAGGTCTGAAAGAGTCAGCGGTCGACCGTCAGGGCCTCTCACGCTGAGCGATTGTGCATTCTGCGCCATTTTTTCCACCATCTTCTGTTGGTTTCACAGGCTACTTCTGTAGCCATGGCGCGGTTATACAGGGCGCGAATTAAATCCGGTTTCAAACCGATCTGTGAATTTTCCTGAAAATTGCACACAACCCAGCGCGCTGCGTTAGGACGCTGTTTGCAAACCTGTCCCGATTTGGATCAGCCAATGGTGACAACAGGTTCAGAGGTGGCAGGTGGCAGTGCTAGCCGCCGCTGAGTTTGGCAAAGCGCGCCATGTCGGCGGCTGTGTCGCCGCTAATATCAGGCACAGCATTCATCAACAATTCTGCCGCGTGACACGTGCCACGCACTTCGCGACAACGCGCGTCCACCCCGGCTTTCAAGAGAAGGCGGTAGAAGGCGACACCTTCATCCCGCAGCGGGTCGCATTCATTGACATTGATCATGGTTGGCGGAAGTCCGCGCACATCGTCTTCAGTGGCGAAGAGCGGCCAGGCGAGGGGGTTCTTGTTTTCCAGCTGCTCGATGCCATACGCCGTGGCGCCGCGATTGGAGTGCAGGCCGATCATGATGCCATTATTTTCCGTCGAGGATGGCAGTTCCGCCTGCGGCCATTGGCCAGCAATGTAAGGACAGAGCGGATACAAGCCGCTGATCAGGTCCAAATCGCCATCCTGTTTCAGTTTCAGGCCGGTGGCGATGGTGAGATTGCCGCCACCGCTCTCGCCTGCGACCACGATGCGGCTTTTGTCGATGCCCAGCGTCTCGGCATTGTCGACGAGCCAGCGCACGCCGGAAACACAATCGTTCAATCCAGCCGGGAAGGGAGCAACTTCCGGTGCCGAGGACGGTGTCAGGCAATTGCGAAAGTCCACCATGGCGACAGCAACACCATTGGCTGCGATGATTTTCGACCAGGCGCGATAATTTCCGTAGAAGCACGAGAACACCATCATGCCGCCGCCGTGAATGTAATAGATGCACGGAACTTCCTCATCGCCTTCCGGACGAACGTAGCGGATCTTGATCGTGTTGCCGTCTGGCTGTGAGGTGAACTCATGTTCTGAAATCGCGAGGCCAGCAGACGGAGCGACGATCTCATTGTCTGCCAGTTCAAGCATCATCTCGACTTGCTTGGAGGCGGCTTGGGCTTCGGGCGAGTTGGCTTGTTCAAGCTGCGCTTCGCGTGATGTGACATTGCTTTCGTCCGGTTGCGGCAGCATGGTCAGCACCGCTTTCAGGCGAGGATCCAACCGGGGATCATTTGCAATATCTACCATCGGGCGCGCTCCTTGTTCTGGTGCGCGCAACCAAGCAAAAAGGCAGGCAGGAGGCTAGTTTGTCGTCGCGGGAGCCGCCGGTTTTACGCGAATTGCGGTGCGATCTTCAGATTCTTCACCCAGCCCAGCTTCTCATAGATGAGCAGCATGGTGCCATTATAGTCGACGATCCGGTTCCAGACGCCCTTGCGCGGGCGATGAAGCGCGCTGACCGGCTGGTCGTGATGATGATCGTGAAAAGCTTCGCCGCCGGTCAGGAGGCCAATCAAGTGATCCGCCCAGACCGGAGTCTTTAGGTGACCGAGCACATTGATGCCGTAAGTGGTGGCGTGGAACTGAATGGCCCGTCCGATCACGAAACAGGCGTGACAGATTGCCGTCAGCACAAGCGAACCCCCAGCGGCCCAGACGATCAAGTAGATCGCTGCGGGAATGACGAGGTGCAGGACCAAGGAGATGGAATTGTAGAAGCCATCCATCCAGACGATGATCGGGTGCTGCTTCAGCCACAAGGCCATGGGTCGAGCCATATCCTTGG
>Ga0207422_1003860_pt1 | contig 13721 bp, 10 predicted proteins | sample MarCyaLeptolynsp_FD_187757 | JGI IMG/M metagenome (GOLD analysis project Ga0207422, IMG submission 187757) | Marine cyanobacterial communities from Panama - species 1 Leptolyngbya sp. (SPAdes) | ecosystem: Environmental > Aquatic > Marine > Unclassified | place: Panama: Panama City | collected...
GCCGGGGTGACCACCCACACCCTGGAGACCCATGTCTACCGCCTGCGCCAGAAGATCGAGCCGGACCCGTCGCGGGCCGAGATCCTGGTGACGGATACCGGTGGGTACCGTCTGGTCCCGTGATCGCCGGTCAGTCCGGCCGGTAGCGACCCATCCGCGCCAGCCCGAGGCCGAGCAGCAGGGCGCCGACTGCGCACAGCGTCGTCAGCGCGGCGAAGACCGGCGTGGCGTCGGTCCACACATCCATCACCAGCAGGATCTGCGGCAGCAGGATCGGGCCGATCAGCACGCCCAGATTGCGCCCGGTCATCAGCACCGCGAAGGCGCCCGGCCCGGCCCGCGACGAGCCGAGGATGGTGCTCGGCAGCGCGAACAGGCAGACCGGCGTCACCCCGATGCCGAGCCCGTATGCGATCAGCGAGACGATGCCGGTCTCCAGCGTCGTGGTCACCGGGATCGCCCACCAGACCGCCGCCTGCAGCACGATCGACGCGACGAACATCGGCGCCAGCGGCACGCCGCGGCGGATCACCACCGACGTGGTCAGGCCGACCACGACCAGGATCACGACCGGCACCGAATAGCCGATCGTCGCCCAATCCTCCGACAGGCCGTGCACCTCGACCAGGAACTGCGGCAGCCAGGTCATGTAGGCGAAGTACTGGGTCGACCACAGCGTGAAGATCAGCGCCGCCAGAGACAGCGCCCAGCGCTCGTCGGCGGTCAGCGGCGGGCTCGCGGCCGGGCCGCGCCGGCGCAGGTCCAGGTCGGCCGAACCGCGCAGCCGGATCACCACCATCCACAGGGCCAACAGCACCGTCGCCGCCGCCGTCGCCAGCCAGGACAGGCGCCAGCCGCTGACCGGCATTCCCTCGAACAGGTGACCGGCCGGCACCAGCAGGTTGGCGGAGATCTGGCCGAGCGGGATCCACATGGCCGACAGCGCGATCGCCAGCGGCAGATGGCTCGGCCCGGCGCTGCGGTTGGTGTAGACCGGTCCGGCGATGGCGAAGACCGCGAAGGCAAGCCCCTCGAGCCCGCGCGCCGCCAGCATGATCTCGGCGCTTTCCGGGTGGGCCAGCGCCAGGAAGTTGCCACCGACCGCCGTGGCGAAGGCCGCCAGCAGGATCGGCACCGTGCCCAGGCGCTGCAGCAGCCATCCCAGCGCGACGGAGGCCACCAGCCCGACGACCGCGTAGATCGACATGAACGCGCCGGCCATCACCTTGGGATAGGCGTATTCCGCCAGCAGCGCCGGCAGTTGGGGCGGCAGCTTGAACTGCTGGAACGCCGCGAGGGTCGCCAGCAGGAAACCGAACAGGATGCCTGTCCAGTTGGTCGCGGTCGGGTCGGATCGGGCCATCGGCGGGGGCTGGTCGCCAGGGGGTCGGGCGCGGGTCGGCGCGGCTGCGCACTCTGGTCCATTCGGCCCACGGCGACAAGTGCGCACGAATCGGTGTTCGCCCGGGCGTTTTTTCGGCACCATGCCTGTGCTATGGGCCAGGGTGAACGGGGCGGCCCGGTCCCGCGCGGTGCGCGGCGGCCGGCCGGAGCGTTGGGGCGGGAGACGTCGGGTGGCGGATGACGGGATGATCGTCAAGGTCTGGGGAGCGCGGGGCAGCCTGCCGTGCCCCGGACCGCGGACCGTGCGCTACGGCGGCAACACCTCCTGCGTGGAGGTGCGTTGCGGCGATCGGCGGATCGTGCTCGACGGCGGCACCGGCATTCGCGAGCTCGGCCACGCCATGGCCGACGAGCCGCCCTCGACGGTCGACGTCCTGCTCTCGCATTTCCACCTGGATCACATCGCCGGCCTGCCCTTCTGGGGCGCGGCCTATGTTCCCGACAACCGCATCGTGTTCCGTGCCGCCCAGCTCGAACAGAAGGTCGGCCTCCGGGAGATCCTGCACAAGATGATGTCGCCTCCGCTGTTCCCGGTACCGCTCGACGAGTTCCGGGCCGACGTGCGGTTCGAGGAGTTCGCCTGCGGAACCTTGCTGGAACCCGCGCCGGGCGTGCAGGTGGCGACCCGGCTGCTGAACCACCCCGGCGGGGCCTGCGGCTACCGGGTGACCTATGCCGGCCGCAGCGTGGCCTACGTCACCGACACCGAGCATACACCGGGTCAGGATGACCCCAACGTGCTCGACCTGATGCGCGACGCGGACCTGGTGTTCTACGATTCCGCCTATACCGAGGAGGAGTTCCGCACCCATCACGGCTGGGGTCACTCGACCTGGAACGAGGCCGTGCGGTTGGCGGACCTGGCGGGTGTCAAGACTCTCGCCCTGTTCCACCACGATCCGAAGCGCCAGGATTCCGACCTCGACCGCATCGCGGAAGCGGCGGCGGCGGCTCGGCCCGGTACCATCGTCGCCCGGGAAGGGGCGGAGTTTCGGCTATGATCTCCAGCGGCCGGCCGGACTCGGTCGTCTCTGCCGGTAGTGGAGCTTAAGATATTGAAAAAACGCTTGATAGCGATCGCTACGACATTGGGTATCGCCAATGGCGGTGTGTTCGTGCCGCATCGCTACGCCGCGTCGCTACGGCCGCCCGCCTCCTATCCGACCCTGGAACCGATCCTGGCCGCGGCGGAGCCGGCGATGGCGGAGGTGCTGGCGGCGATCGACCGGTTCGCGGATATCGTCGAGCGGTTCACCGGTGCCGAGCCGCCGATGCCGCGGTGGGAGCAGGACTGGTTTCCAGGCCTGGACGGGGCGGCGGCCTATGCGATCGTGCGGGCCGGGCGGCCAAGGCGGATCCTGGAGATCGGGTCCGGCCATTCCACCCGGTTCATGGCCCGCGCCGTCGCCGATGGCGGGGTCGAGGCCGAAATCCATTGCGTGGACCCGGCACCCCGGGCCGATATCTCCAGCCTCAATGTCCGTCTGCGCCGCAGAGTCCTGCAGGACACGGCGCTCGACACTCTGCCGGCGCTTGCTAGCGGCGACATCCTGTTCATCGACTCCAGCCACTTGGCCCTGCCCGGCTCCGACGTCGATCTCCTGTTCACCGAGATCGTCCCGGCGCTGGAACCGGGCGTCCTGGTGCATGTCCACGACATCTTGCTGCCCGACGGTTATCCGCCGAGCTGGCACTGGCGCGCCTATTCGGAGCATCAGGTGGTCGCCGCCTGGTTGGCTTCGGGTGGGTTGGAACCGCTGTTCTCCAGCCACTACGCCCGCACCCGCATGCTCCCGCAGGTTCAGCGGTCGGCGGCCGGGCGGATTCCGGTCGCCTTCGGCGCGCACGAGACCTCCCTCTGGTGCGTCAAGCGGGCGCCGAAACGGGGGGCGGCGTGATCGGTCACGGCCGCCTCACAGGCTTCTGACCGGCGCGGCGCCATGATGACCGTAGGCTGTGTTCCATGAGCGTTACCGAACGACCGCACGCACCGCCGCCGCCCGAGCTGGGCGATGGGGTGTCGGGGAGACGGGGCCCGGGCGACCGGGTGCCGGCCGAGCTGCCGGCGCCGGTGCGTGCCGCCATGGCCCAGCAGCAGGAATCCAGCGAGATCGTGATCGGCTGGATCCAGCTCGCGGTGGTCGGCGGCTTCGCCATTCTCTACACGATGTCGCCGAAGACCTTCCCCGCGGAGGCCGAGGTCCATCCGATCCCTTGGGTGCTCGGCGCCTACATCGCGTTCACCCTGCTGCGGTTGTACCTGTCCTACCGCCACCGGCTGGCCGACTGGTTCCTGAGCCTCTCCGTGGTCGCCGATGTGGTGCTGCTGCTCGGCACGATCTGGAGCTTCCACGTCCAGTACATGCAGCCCGCCGCCTTCTACCTGAAGGCGCCGACGGTGCTGTACCTCTTCATCTTCATCGCCTTGCGCACCCTGCGGTTCGAGCCGCGCTACGTGGTGCTCTCGGGGGTGGCGGCGGCGCTCGGCTGGGTCGCGATGGTGGTCTATGCCGTGTTCCTCGACGGCATGAACTCGCCGATCACCCGGGATTACATCCAGTACCTGACGACCAATGCGATTCTGGTCGGCGCCGAGTTCGACAAGGTCGTCTCGATCCTGACGGTCACCGCGATTCTGGCCTTCGCCATCGTGCGGGCGCGCCGGCTCATGGTCGAGGCGGTCCGCGAGAGCCTGGCGGCGCGCGAGCTCTCCCGGTTCTTCGCCCGCGACGTGGCCGACCGGATCACCGATCTCGATCATGCCGTCGAGGCCGGCCGGGGCGACGTCCGCGATGCGGCGATCGTCTACATCGACATCCGTGGGTTCTCGCAGCTCGCCGCCGAGATCAAACCCGATGACCTGCTCGGGCTGCTGTCGGAATACCAGCGCCTGATCGTGCCGCTGCTGCAGCACCACGGCGGCAGCATCGACAAGTTCCTTGGCGACGGGATCATGGCGACCTTCGGCGCGACGCGCGCCAGTGAAACGGCGACGGCGGACGCCCTTCGCGCCGTCGATTCGGTGATGACGGCGACGGCCACCTGGCAAGCCGATCGCCGGGCCCGTGGCGCACCGGCGCCGGCGGTGGGCGCGGCAGTCGCCGCCGGCGCGGTGGTCTTCGGGGCGGTCGGCGATGAGACGCGCCTGGAATACACCGTTATCGGCGCCCCCGTGAACCTGGCGGCGAAGCTGGAGAAGCACACCAAGTCGGAGGGGGTGCGCGCGTTGTGCGATCTTGCAACCTTTGATCGGGCGACAGGTGAGGGATATCAACGCGTTAATGCGCCGGAAATCCGCGCTGGCCGGGCCGTGCTCGGGCTCGACGAGCCGATCGATCTCGTCGTTCTGTCCGGTTGAAGAACACCGTTATGAGCGCCAGATAAGCGCGCTTTCCAGGCGGCTGGCGCCTCGGGTGGCTGGCGCCTCGGGTGGCTGGCGTCTCGGAAAGCTGGCGGCTCGGAAGGCTGGCGGCTCGGAAGGCTGGCGGCTCGGAAGGCTGGCGGCTCGGAAGGCTGGCTGGGGCGGCAGGATTCGAACCTGCGCATGGCGGTACCAAAAACCGCTGCCTTACCGCTTGGCTACGCCCCAGTCGCGGCGGACCATACGCAACGGATGGCGTTTCAAGCAAGGGGCTGGTTGCGGTAAGATAACTCCCCCGTCAGAAGCCGTGCCGGAGACCGCCCGTGGCAACGCGAAATAAGGCCAAGCTGCCCTGGAGCGTGAAAGGCGTCAGCCACGAGTCGCGCGACCTCGCGAAATCGGCCGCCGCCGATCACGAGGCGACCATGGGCGAGTGGCTGAGCCACGTGATCCGCCGTGTCGGCGCCGCCGAGGCGTCCGGCAGACCCCTGGCCCCCGCCGACGCGGAGTCCGGACCCGGCAACGGCGCGCTGGTGCCGGACGGCGTCGGAGACGGCGAGGTGGTCGAGGATGCGGCGCTGATCTCCGGCGTCCACCAGCGGCTGGAGCGCAGCGAGGCGCGACTGCTCGACGTGCTCGACGGCCTCGAGGACGTGGTCGAGAAGCTGGCCGACCGCATCGGTCGCCTGGAGCGTCGGGCCGACGGGCGGGAGTGATCCGACCGCGGGTTTCTGCCCCGCTACCCGCCCGCATCAACGGCCATCCCGGGCGCCGGACCGGGTATGTCAAAGCGCTCCACTCGCCTGTCGTTTGCTGTATACTGCGGGTTTCGCAGAGTCGTACCGGGTAGTCGTCCGGTGCGCGGCCAGTTGGGGGCGGCAGGTCGATGTCGGGGTCATCGCCGTGGAGCATCAAGGGCGTGTCGCGGGAGGATCGCGAGATCGCCAAGCAGGAAGCGCGCAAGAGCGGCGAGCCGATCGGGGTGTGGCTGTCCCGTCGCATCCGGGATGCCGCCGATGACCGGGACCGCCCTGCGGAGCCCGGCTCACACGCCGCCGGCCCACACGCCGCCGGCCCGCATCCCACCGGCCCGCATCCCGCCGGCCCGTCCGGCGCGCCGTCGCCGACCGGCCCGTCGTCGGCAAGCTACCCGGCGGACGGCGATCGCCGCCAGGTCGTGCGCGGCATGGGGCGGCGCGCCACCGACCATCCCGATTTCAATTTCGGCCCCGGCAACTGGCGTCAGGCGCGCGAAACGATCCTGGCGCGTGAGGATGCGCGGTTTTCCGAAGGCATTGCCGCCCTGCGCGACCGCATCCGATCGGTCGAGACGCGGGTGGAGTCGCGCGGCGACTCGACGGCGGAACTGGAGGAACGGCTGCGCGGGCTCGGCAACCGGATCGCCGACCTCACCCATCGCCTGGACGCCCTGGAACGCGGGCCCGGCGATGACCGGGTGGAGCGCAAGGTCGATCGCCTCGAGGACGAGTTGGCGGATCTCGACCGGTTCGCCCGCCGCCTTCCCAGCGACACGAGTGACACCATCGACGGTCTGGAGCGCCGGATCGAGCAGCTGCTCGACCGGATGCGGGTGGTGGAGGAGTTCGTCCTGCCGAGCCAACGCAAGCGCGGCCTGTTCGCGCGCATGTTCGGACGGAAGTCCCGCTAATTCGTTAGCTTCCCTATTACCTTTGCACGTAATCGCTACCAAGTTATCATAAGGTATTGACGCTGGTAGTGAGGGTCAGGTGGCACGCGAGGCTACCGCTTGGAGCGTGAAGGGCATCGATCAGGCGACGCGGGATATCGCGCGCCGCGCCGCCCATGCTGCCGGCATGACCATCGGCGAGTGGATCGATCACGCGATCAAGTCCGACGCCGCCAATCGCGGGGTGCCGGTGCCGCGCGGTTCGGCCGTCGATGGCGCCGCGCCCCCGCCGCGCCCCGACGGCATCAGCCGGGATACCGCCGAGGCGATCTTCAGCCGGATCACCGACGGTGAGCAGCTGTTCGAGGCGCGACTGCGGCCGATCGCCTACGCGTTGAAGGACGTTGCCGAGCGGGTCGTGGCGCTGGAGCAGGAGGTCGGCCAGCTGCCGGCGCCGGAGGGACGGCAGCCGGATGCCGGGTCCCGCGGGGCGCGCACGCCCATCGAGCTCCGCCCCGTCACCCCGGATCGGACGCCGGCGGCGGACCCGGTCCTGCCCGCCGCCCAGGACCCGTACCTGCAGGATCATGCCTGGAGCGGCGTCCATCAGCCGTCCTCGACGCCGGTCGACCCACCCCGGCCCGCCGTACCGGCGGCGGATGGCGACGGCGCGGCAGCGACGGCACGACCGCGGCCGAAGCCGATCGAGTTCCGGCCCGTCCCGGCACCCGGCACGGCCCGAGCCCCCGAGGCGTCCGCCCCACCCGATCCCCGGGGCCGCGAGACTCCGCCGGAGGGTCCCCCCGCCGACTGGCGGCCCGATCCGGACCTGGACCGCGAGGCCCTGTCGCGGCTCGCCGATGCGACCGCCGGGCGTGGGCATGTCGATCCGGATCCGGTGGCCCCATTTGCCCCGCCGGGTGAGCCGCTGCCGCCGGAAGAGGACTTCCCGGTCGACCTCGTCGAGGATGACCCGACAACCCTGCGGCACCGTCCGGAGCCGGTCCCCCCGGCTTCCGATTTCCCGGCGGACCCCATCGACACCCGGGCGGTCGGCCTGTCCGGTGAACCGATGCCGACCCGGCTGCCGCCGCGCCGTGCTGCAAGCCGGGCCCGGCTCGCGATCGCCGCGGTCATCGCGGTGGCCCTGGTTGGCGGGGCGGTGTGGACGGCCCATCGCGACGGGAAGCTGGACCTCGATGCCGTTGTCGCCCGGCTGATGGAGGCGGAGCACAGTGTGCATCGGGCGCTGAGCGACGCCACGGACTGGGTTGTCGCGCGGATCCTCCCGCCGCCGCAGCCGGGGAGCGCGCCAGCGGCCGACTCGGCCCCGCCCGCCCCGCAGGTTGCCGTCGCACCGAGGGAGCCGTCGCCGACCGAGCCGTCGCCGACCGAGCCGTCGCCGACCGAGCCGTCGCCGACCGGCGAGCCGGCGGACTCGGCCCAGGGTGGCATGGCTGAGAGCGGTGGGCAGGAACCAGCGGCCTCGGAATCCGGATCGGCGGCGCCCCCGGCTGCGTCCCCTGCGCCGCCCCTGCCCGACACGCCGATCGCCGTGAACCCGCGTCCCGCGGCGCCACCGCCGGCACCGACCCTCGATCCCCGCCCGACGCAAACGGCCCGCGCGACGACCGACACGCCTGCGACCGAGGAGCCGGGGGCCACCCGGCCCGAGGTTCCACCGTCCCTGCGCCGGGCCGAGGCGGGTAACCCCGCCGCCCAGTTCGAGGTCGCCGCCGGCATGATGCGCGCCGCCGAGCCGCGCCCCGCCGAGGCCGCGACCTGGTTCCGCGAGGCGGCGATCAACGGGCTGGACGTCGCCCAGTTCAATCTCGGCGCGATGTACGAGCGCGGCCTCGGCGTGCCGGAGGACGAGACGCGGGCCTTGCTCTGGTATCACAGCGCGGCGGAGCAGGGTCACCCGCTGGCCCAGTACAATCTTGGCCGGCTCTACGCCCTCGGAAAGGGCATCCCCCAGTCTGATGCGGAGGCGAAACGATGGTTCCAGCGGGCGGCCGACCGAGGCGTCGCGGCGGCGCTGCACGCGTTGGCGACCTTCGAGACCGATGAGATCGCGCGCGAGCAGACGATGCACCGCGCCGCCAAGGCGGGCGACCCGCTAGCCCAGGCCTGGCTACGCGCCCGGTCCGCCGGTGAGACGCCCGGCGCGGCGCTCGGGGCGGCCGCCTCCCTGGTCCTGGATCCGCCGAGCGGGGCACCCGATGTCGCCGCGATTCAGCAGGGGCTCGCCGATCTCGGCTACTACACCGGTCCGATCGACGGGATCGCCGGCCCTCAGACCCGCGCGGCGATCGGCCGGTTCCAAAGCGATAACGGCCTGCCGGCGACCGGCCTGCCGTCGCGCAGCCTGCGCCAGCGGCTAAACTGACGCGGCCGATTTCATTATAATGCCAGAACGAATCCACCAACCGGGGAACCGCTCCGTCAGACGCGCGGCCGCGGCCGTCGCCGCCTCCCGGTCGCGGAAGTAGCCGACGACGGTCGAGCCACTGCCCGACATGCGGGCGATCGAGCAGCCCTCGACGGCGCCGAGGGCCTCGACGGCGTCACCGATGCGCGGGAGCAATGACCGGGCGGCGGCCTCGAGATCGTTGCGCAGCGCCGCGATCGCCGTGAGCGGATTCTCCGCCAGTGCCGCGATCGTCTCAGCGGGGATCTCACCGCCGAAGGCGTCGCCGTCCCGGGCGGCGCGTGCCGCGAAGACGGAGGGCGTCGGCAGGCCGGCGCCGGGCCAGACCAGGACGATGGGCAGGTCATCGGGGAGGACCACCGGCTCGACCGCCTCGCCGATGCCCCGGACCCGCGATGGCACCCCCGCGAGGCAGACCGGCACGTCCGCACCCAACGTCAGGATATCCGCCGTTACCTGATCCGAGCAGGCGCCGAGCACGGCCCGCAGGGTGGCCGCCGCGTCGCCGGATCCGCCCCCGATTCCGGCCCCGGAGGGCAGATGCTTCTCCACCGTAAGGACGCCGCTCAGCGGCGCCGCGCCATGCCGGCCGGCCAGAGCCAGCGCCCGCCAGGCCAGGTTGGCCGTCCCGCCGGGCACCGGCTCCGGACGGACGAGCCGGTCGTCGACGGTCAGGGCGCAGCGGTCCCCACCGGGCGACCAGGCGACCCGGTCCCCGATATCGGCGAAGCCGACCAGCATGTCCAGAAGGTGGTAGCCGTCAGGCCGCCGGCCCACGACATGGAGCGCGAGGTTGATCTTCGCGGGCGCCGGATGCCATCGCGGCGGCGCGGACTCAGCCCTCGGCATCCGCCTCCGCGCCCGCCGTCTTCACGGTGCGCGGCTCGAGCGCCGGCAAGCCGGCCTGAAGCTTCTGCTCGATCGCCGCCGCCAGATCGCCGTCCGGCCCGAAGCTCAGCGCCCGGCGCCACTGGAACCGCGCTTCCTGGCGCCGGTCGACGCGCCAGTAGGCGTCGCCGAGATGGTCATTGATCGTGGGGTCGGTCGGCCGCAACTCGACGGCGCGCTCAAGATGTGTCACCGCCTCCTCGAACCGCCCCTGGCGGAACATGGCCCAGCCCAGGCTGTCGACGATGTAGCCGTCATTGGGTCGCAGGGCCACCGCCTGCTCGATCATCTTGGTGGCGCGGGGCAGGTGACGACCCTGGTCGATCCAGGTGTAGCCGAGATAGTTCAGCACGTAGGGCTGTTCCGGGCGGATCTCGAGCGCCGCCAGGAAGTCGGCCTCCGCCCGGTCCCACCGCGCGCTGCGTTCGAGCGCGATCCCGCGCGAGTAGTACAGCGACCAGGGCGCGGCCTGGTCGGCGGGCACCCGCGCGAACGCCCGGTCATAGGCGGCGACCGCCTCGTCCCAGCGCTCGCGCGATCGGTAGAGGTCGCCCAGACGCACCAGCGGATCGGTCAGATCGGCGCGGGCCACGGCCAGCGCCTCCAGGCGCCCCACCGCCTCGTCAATCCGGTCCATGTCCTCCAGGCTGCTGATGGCGCGCAGATCGGCCATCAGGCGGTAGGCGGACTCCGCCGGCAGATCGTCATAGAGCGCCAGCGCCTCGGCGTGCTGGCCGCGGTCGTCCAGAATCTCGGCGACCAGCAGGATCGCCAGGTCGAACTCCGGATCGAGCCGCAGCGCCAACCGGGAGAACACCATGCCGAGCTCGGTGCGGCGGTCGCGCTGCAGCGCGCTGCCCAGGTCGAAGAACGCCTGGGCCAGCCCCTCGGTCACGCTCGGCCGCTGCCCGGCCCGCGTCTCGGCGGTCTTCGTCAACGCCCGCCGCACATCGGTCGGATCGGCGGCTCCGCTGCTGTCGCTGAGCGCGATCATCAACGCGCGGTCGAGATCGCCCCGGCGGGCGTGGAAGTCGGCGGCGGTCAGGCGAATCCGCAGCGGCGGGTCGGCGACCGTCGAGACCGCCTTGGCATAGCGCTCGGCGGCCAGATCGGTGTCACCCGCCGCATCGGCGGCCAGGGCGACATGCAGGGCGTGCAGGATCGCGAAGCCGTCAAGCTCCAGAACCCTGTCCATCGCTGCCTCCGCCGCCGCCCGGTCGCCGCGGCCGAGGGCGATCCAACCGTCGAGCAGGGGGCGCAGGATCCGGTTGAGCCGGCTGTCGGGCAACTGGTCGATCAGCGTTGCCGCCCGGTCGAAATCACCGGCGCGGGCCGCCTCGACGGACAGGAAGATGCTGGCGACGGGCGCGTTCTCGTCCAGCGTGTCGACGATATCCGGCGCCAGCTCGGCGGCGGCGTCGTAGCGGCCGTCCTCGAGACGCAACAGGAAGGCGCGGCGCTTCAGGGCGATGCCGACATCGCCGCTGGCCAGCACCCGGTCCATGTAGCGGCTGGCCCGTTGAACGTCGCGGACGCGGTCGGCATGGCGGCCGGCGAGGTAGGCGCCGGCGGTCGAGGCCGACTCGGCGGTTCGGTCGTCGATCGCGATCGACGCCGCTCCGGGGCGGGCGATCTCGCTGCCGCCGCCGGCGCAGGCGCCGACCAGGAAGGCCAAGGCAACGACGGGCACCAGCCGGAGCCGGCCGGTGGCGGATGCGGGACGCGGGGCGGCTTGGCGCAAAGGCTCTGCCTCACATGTTCGGGTAGACCGGACCTCCCCCCCCTTCCGGCACCACCCAGTTGATGTTCTGGCTGGGATCCTTGATGTCGCACGTTTTGCAGTGAACGCAATTCTGAGCGTTGATCTGCAGCCGCGGATTCCCGCCGTCGTCGTCGCGTACGATCTCATAAACGCCCGCCGGACAATAGCGCTGTTCCGGCGCGTCATAGAGCCTCAGGTTGTGGTCGACCGGCACCGACGAGTCCTTCAGAGTCAGGTGCGCCGGCTGGTTTTCCTCGTGGTTGGTGTTCGACAGGAAGACCGAGGACAACCGGTCGAAGCTCACCTCGCCATCGGGCTTGGGATAGCTGATCGGCAGGGCGTGGGCCGCCGGCATCAAACTCTCGTGATCGGCGTGGTGGTGCAGGGTCCACGGCGCCTTGCCGCGGAACAGATAGGTGTCGATGGCGGAATAGGCCAATCCGGCGAACAGGCCGGCGCGGAAGGACGGCCGGATGTTGCGGACCTTGTAGAGCTCGTCATAGACCCAGGTCCGCTTCAGCATCTCGGGATAGGCTCTCGGTTCCGCGCCCTGCGCCGCGTCGCCTCTCTTCAGCGCCTCGAAGATCGCCTCGGCCGCCGTCATGCCGGACTTCATGGCGTTGTGGCTGCCCTTGATCTTCGGCACGTTCAGGAAGCCGGCGGCACAGCCGATCAGCGCGCCGCCCGGGAAGGTCAGCTTGGGGATCGACTGCCAGCCGCCCTCGTTGATGGCGCGCGCGCCGTAGGAGACCCGCCGGCCGCCCTCGAAGATCGGCCGGATGGCCGGATGTTGCTTGAAGCGCTGGAACTCGTCGAACGGCGACAGGTGCGGGTTGCGGTAGTCCAGGCCGATGACGAAGCCGACCGCGACCTGATTGCCCTCGAGGTGATAGAGGAACGAGCCGCCATAGGTCTCGCCGTCGAGCGGCCAGCCGGTGGTGTGGACGATCTTGCCGGGCTTGTGCTTCTCCGGCTCGATCTCCCAGAGTTCCTTGATGCCGATCCCATAGGTCTGGGGATCGCAGTCCTTCCGAAGGTCGAACCGCTCGAACAGGGTCTTGGTAAGCGAGCCGCGGCAGCCCTCGCCGAACAGGGTGATCTTGGCGTGCAGTTCCATGCCCGGCTGGTAGTTGGCGGTCTTCTCGCCGTCCTTGCCGATCCCCATGTCGCCGGTGGCGACCCCCTTCACGCTGCCGTCCTCGTGGTACAGGACCTCGGCCGCGGCGAAACCGGGGTAGATCTCGACGCCCATCGCCTCGGCCTGCTCGCCGAGCCAGCGGGCGACGTTGCCCAGGCTGACGATATAATTGCCGTGGTTGTTCATGGTCGGCGGTGTCGGCAGGCGGATCGCCGACCCCTTGGTCAGGAACAGGAACTGGTCCTCGCTCGCCGGGGTGCTCAACGGCGCGCCCTTGTCTTTCCAGTCCGGGATCAGCTCGTCCAGTGCCCGGGTCTCGATCACCGCCCCGGAGAGGATGTGCGCCCCGACCTCCGCCCCTTTCTCGAGAACGACCACCGACAGATCGACGTCATTCTCGGCGCAGAGCTGCTTCAATCGGATCGCCGCGGCGAGACCAGACGGTCCGCCTCCCACGATCACGACATCGCATTCCATCGACTCGCGTTCCATACCCTGCTCCCGATCGTCGTGCGCGCGACCGGAGGGCGGTCAGCGACGCCATGGCGTGTTCTGCTCCACCGGTCGGTGGCCGCCGGCGCTTCAACCTGTCATATATCACCCATGTGGATGAAACCAGGGGCACCGGGACCGTTCCCAGACCAGGTGTGGCAGGGGGACCGCACATGACCACGCCGGCGGCACAGTCCGGGGCCCGGGCGGCGGCGCGCGCGCTGCTCGCCTGGTACGTGGATGCCGGCGTCGACGAGGCGATCCTGACCGAGCCGGTCGATCGCCTGCGGCCGGTCCCGCCCGCGCCGGCGGCTCCGGTCCCGGCTCTGGCCCCGGCTCTGGCCACAACCCCAGCATCATCGCCAGAATCGTCTCCGATATCGTCCGGGGCATCCGCGCCCCGCCCGACGCTGGCGGCCGCCGCCCCGCGGGCACCGGACGCCCAGCTCGATCGGCCGGTCGAGGCGGCGCGGCAGGCGGCGCGCGCGGCGACTTCGCTGGAGGCCTTGAAGGCGGCGATCGAGGCCTTCGACGGCTGCGCCCTGAAGATCACCGCGACCAATACCGTGTTCGCCGATGGCGTGGCCGGCGCCGACG
>Ga0207422_1003862_pt1 | contig 13713 bp, 10 predicted proteins | sample MarCyaLeptolynsp_FD_187757 | JGI IMG/M metagenome (GOLD analysis project Ga0207422, IMG submission 187757) | Marine cyanobacterial communities from Panama - species 1 Leptolyngbya sp. (SPAdes) | ecosystem: Environmental > Aquatic > Marine > Unclassified | place: Panama: Panama City | collected...
CGAAGAGGGTGACGAGATCAAGGTCGGTGAATCCATGGCCCGTGTCGCGACTGGCGGCGCCAAGACCAAGGACATCACCGGTGGTCTGCCACGCGTGGCCGAACTGTTCGAAGCCCGTCGTCCAAAGGATCACGCCGTGATCGCAGAGATGGATGGTCGTATTCAGTTCGTTCGCGAATACAAGCAGAAGCGCAAGATCGCCATCGTGCCGGAAGAAGAGGGCAAGGACGCCATCGAATTCCTGGTGCCGAAGGCGCGCCGCCTCGACGTTCAGGATGGCGACTATGTCAAGCGCGGTGATTACATCATCGACGGCAACCCAGCGCCGCAGGATATTCTCGCGACGCTCGGGATCGAAGCTCTGGCGGAGTACCTGGTTGACGAAGTCCAGAAGGTCTATCGCCTGCAAGGGGTTCCGATCAACGACAAGCATATCGAGGTGATTGTTCGCCAGATGCTGCAAAAGTTCGAGATCACCGATGCCGGTACGACGACGCTGATCAAGGGCGAGCACGTTGACGGGCTCGAGCTTGAAGAAGCGAATGCCGCCGTGCGCAAGTCGAAGAAAGCCGACCAGCGCGAAGCGGTCGGGGTTCCGGTCCTGCTCGGCATTACCAAAGCCTCGCTGCAGACCCGCAGCTTCATCTCAGCCGCCTCGTTCCAGGAAACGACCCGCGTGCTGACCGAAGCCGCCCTGCAGGGTAAAGTCGATACGCTGGAAGGCCTGAAAGAGAACGTCATCGTTGGACGTCTCATCCCGGCCGGTACGGGTGGTGGCATGCGCGAAATGCGCAAAGTGGCCGCTCAGCGAGACCAGCAGCTGCGCAACAAGCGCGAAGCAGCCGCGAAAGAGGCAGCCGCCTCGCTGCCTGCGCCGGAAGCTGCTGAATAAGCCCCGGCTTAATCTATCATCTTGAGGCGCCGCACTCTGACTTGAGTGCGGCGCTTTTTTCATGCAGGGCTGTTGGCGCACACGCCGCTGGAGCCGGAATGTCTGATAACACCTCAAACCTGCCAGACTGCCCGCTAATCGAGAGCGGGGCAGAGGCCTGCGCGGCGCTGGCGAGTCAGTTTCCTGAACACGCCGAGACAATTTCATCCCTGCACACACAGGGTTATGCGATCATCGATCCGGCGTTTGATCCAAAGCTCCTGGACGCGGTCGAGAATTTCTGCGGTGAGGTGCAGATTGATGAAGGAAGAATTCAAGACGGTTGGATCGGGGAAAGGGCGGTCAGGTGTCTGGCAACTCATCGTCCGATTGTGGATCTTTTGTCCAATCTATATGGACGCCGCGCATTCCCTTTTCAGACGTTGAATCTTCAGATGGGAACGGAACAGTCTCCGCACTCGGATACCTATCACTTTAATTCAACGCCAGCCCGTTTCATGTGCGGGGTCTGGGTCGCATTGGAAGATATCTCGCCTGAGGCGGGGCCGCTGGTCTACTATCCTGGTAGTCACAAATTACCGATCCTGACGCGTCAGGAGATTGGTGGGGCCAAAGCTTATAACGACTATGAAAGCCATATTGCCGATCTGATCGATGCGCATGGCTTGCAGCCTGAATATGGTTTGCTCAAACGAGGGCAGGCGCTGATTTGGTCGGCGAATCTCATTCATAGCGGCGCGCGTCGCAACGATCCAGAACTGACACGCCGCAGCCAGGTCACTCATTATTATTTTGAAGACTGCGCGTATCACACGCCGCTGGATTATGATCTGGAGCAGGGGACCCACTTCATCCGTCAGCCATTTGACATTTCGCGCGGCAAACACGTGTTGAGCCAGCGTAAGCATCTGGATGAGCAGCTCAGTCTGCGGGATATCTGGGCGCAGCGATGGCATTTGTGGCGACAACGTCCGCCCCGTTTTTGAGGGCGCTGTCTTAGACCTGCACGGGTTTTCGCATCCTCTCTGTCGCCAAGGCTTGACGTCACGAACTTCGAGGCTTAAACGCGCGACATGCTGGCTGGGCAGGTCCATTTTGGGTCTGCCCGGTAATCCTTTTGGGGATTACTGGTTTGGCAAACACAGAAATTTGAGCGGATGCAGGTCCGGGAACTCACGGCCCGTCTTGCGTCTCATCCGAAACTGGTCCGACAGGGGCCACGAAACTAGAGAGTATCAAGGCCCCTATGCCGACGATTCAACAGCTGATCCGGAAGCCGCGCAAGCCTAAGCCGCAGCGGTCCAAGACCCCCGCCCTCAAGGGCAACCCACAACGTCGCGGCGTTTGCACCCGCGTCTACACGACCACCCCAAAGAAGCCGAACTCGGCGCTTCGGAAAGTGGCAAAAGTCCGCCTGACGACTGGGTTTGAGTCGCTTTGTTACATTCCGGGTGAAGGCCACAATCTGCAGGAGCACTCTGTGGTGCTGATCCGCGGTGGTCGTGTGAAAGACCTTCCGGGTGTGCGTTACCACATTCTCCGCGGCGTTCTGGATACCCAGGGCGTTAAAGACCGTAAGCAGCGCCGTTCGCATTACGGCGTTAAGAAGCCGAAATAAGGGAGGGCTTAAAACATGTCTCGTCGTCACCGTGCTGAGAAGCGTCAGGTCCTGCCTGATCCCAAATTTAAAGATGTCATCCTGTCCAAGTTCATGAATCAAATCATGCAGGACGGAAAGAAGTCGACTGCTGAGCGTATCGTCTATGGTGCGCTTGACCTGGTCGAATCTCGCGCCAAGAAAGACCCTGTCGAGGTTTTCCACGAAGCGCTGGAAGCGATTTCACCGGCCGTTGAGGTTCGCTCTCGCCGCGTCGGTGGTGCAACCTATCAGGTTCCGGTCGAAGTGCGTCCTGAGCGTCGTCAGGCGCTCGCCATTCGCTGGCTGGCTGCTGCTGCCAGCAGCCGCAATGAGAACACGATGCGTGAGCGTCTCGCGGGTGAGTTGATGGATGCATCTCAAGGCCGCGGAAACGCCGTCAAGAAGCGTGAAGATACGCACAAGATGGCGGAAGCCAACCGCGCGTTCTCGCACTATCGCTGGTAGATTTTTCAAAAGCTTCCGTTTCCTCCCGGAACACAACTACGAAGGTAAAGCCCATGGCCCGCGAATATCCGCTGGAGCGCTATCGTAACTTTGGTATTATGGCGCACATTGACGCTGGTAAGACCACCACGTCTGAACGCATTCTGTATTATACAGGCAAGTCGCACAAAATCGGCGAAGTGCACGATGGCGCTGCGACCATGGACTGGATGGAGCAGGAGCAGGAGCGTGGCATCACAATCACGTCTGCTGCGACCACCACGTTCTGGGAACGCACCGAAGACGGTGAGACTGCGCAAACTGAAAAGTATCGGATGAACATCATCGATACACCTGGACACGTTGACTTCACGATTGAAGTTGAGCGTTCGCTGGCTGTGCTTGATGGTGCCGTAGCTGTGCTCGACGCCAATGCTGGTGTTGAGCCGCAGACAGAAACCGTTTGGCGTCAGGCCGACCGTTATCACGTGCCGCGCATCGTGTTCGTCAACAAGATGGACAAGATTGGCGCTGACTTCTTCAACTGCGTCGAAATGATCAAAGATCGCACCGGTGCTATCCCGGCTCCGATCCAGCTGCCCATCGGCGCTGAGAATGAGCTGGAAGGCCACGTTGACCTGATCACCATGAAAGAGTGGGTTTGGGCCGGCGAAGACCTGGGCGCGACCTGGGAGCTGCGCGAAGTTCGCGACGAGCTGAAAGCCAAGGCCGAAGAAATGCGGGCCGAGCTCGTTGAGATCGCCGTCGAAGTCGACGAAGAAGCCATGGAAGCCTATCTGGAAGGCGAAGAACCTTCCGAAGACAAGCTGCGTGAGCTGATCCGCAAGGGTACGCTGGAAATGGCCTTTGTGCCTGTGATTGCCGGTTCTGCGTTCAAGAACAAAGGCGTGCAGCCAATGCTCAACGCGGTGATCGACTATCTGCCGAGCCCGCTCGATGTGCCAGCCTATATGGGCTTTAAGCCTGGCGATGAGTCTGAGGAGCGTAACATTGCGCGCTCTGCCGACGACGCGCAGCCATTTGCCGGTCTCGCCTTCAAGATCATGAACGACCCATTTGTCGGCTCTCTGACCTTTGTTCGCATCTATTCAGGTGTGATGACCAAAGGCGGGTCGATGATGAACTCGACCAAGGATAAGCAAGAGCGCATCGGCCGAATGATGATGATGCACTCGAACAACCGTGAAGAGATTGAAGAAGCCTATGCCGGCGACATTATCGCGCTGGCTGGCCTCAAGCAGACCACGACCGGTGACACGCTATGCGCGAAGAATGACCCGGTTGTTCTCGAAACCATGACCTTCCCGGATCCGGTGATCGAGATTGCGGTTGAGCCGAAATCAAAAGCTGACCAGGAGAAAATGTCTGTTGGTCTGCAACGCCTTGCTGCCGAAGATCCAAGCTTCCAGGTCGAGTCTGACTTTGAGTCAGGCCAGACCATCATGAAAGGCATGGGCGAGCTTCACCTCGACATTCTCGTCGACCGTCTGAAGCGTGAATTCAAAGTCGAAGCGAATATCGGTCAGCCGAAAGTGGCTTACCGTGAAGCAATCGGCCGCGTGGCTGACATCGACTACACGCACAAGAAGCAGTCTGGTGGATCTGGACAGTTTGCCCGCGTGAAGCTGACCTTCGAACCACTTGAAGCCGGCTCTGGCTTCGAGTTCGAAAGCAAAGTTGTCGGCGGCAACGTGCCGAAGGAATACATCCCAGGCGTCGAGAATGGTCTGAAAATGGCCAAGGAAAACGGTCTGTTGGCCGGTTATCCCGTGACCGACTTCAAAGCCACGCTGCATGATGGCGCTTATCACGATGTCGACTCCAGTGTTCTGGCGTTCGAGATCGCGGCGCGCGCTGCGTTCCGTGAACTGAAGACTGAAGGCGATCCACGTCTGATGGAGCCGGTGATGAAAGTCGAAGTTGTCACCCCTGAGGACTATATGGGCGACATCATTGGCGACCTGAACTCTCGCCGCGGTCAGATCCAGGGCTCTGAGCCTCGTGGTAATGCAACTGCGATCAACGCCTTTGTTCCGCTGGTGAACATGTTCGGTTACGTGTCCGATCTTCGCGGCATGTCTCAAGGCCGCGCGCAGTTCACTATGCAGTTCGACCACTATGCTGAGGTTCCAAAGGCCGAAGCACAGAAAATCACCCAAGAATTGGCTGGATAAGCCGAAACAACCCTAGAAGATTTGGTAATAGGAGTATCCCATGGCCAAGGAGAAGTTTGAGCGTAATAAGCCGCACGTGAACATCGGCACGATTGGTCACGTGGACCATGGTAAGACGACGCTGACGGCAGCGATCACGATGGTGCTGGCAGATGTAACGGGGGCTGAGAAGCGTTCGTATGAGGACATCGATAGTGCGCCTGAGGAAAAAGCCCGCGGCATCACCATCAACACGGCGCATGTCGAGTATGAGACGGAAAACCGTCACTATGCGCACGTCGACTGCCCCGGCCACGCGGACTATGTGAAGAACATGATCACCGGTGCGGCCCAGATGGACGGCGCGATCCTGGTTGTGAACGCCGCGGACGGCCCGATGCCACAGACCCGTGAGCACATTCTGCTGGCGCGTCAGGTGGGTGTTCCGGCGCTGGTTGTGTTCATGAACAAGGTTGACCAGGTCGATGATGAAGAGCTGCTTGAGCTGGTTGAGATGGAAATCCGTGAACTGCTGAGCTCTTACGAGTTCCCAGGCGACGATATTCCGATCATTGCCGGGTCTGCGCTGGCGGCTGTTGAAGGCCGTGACGACAATATCGGTAAAGAGAAGATCATCGAACTGATGGCCTCTGTGGATGAATATATCCCGACCCCTGATCGCCCAGTTGATCAGCCTTTCCTGATGCCGGTTGAGGACGTGTTCTCAATCTCTGGCCGCGGTACGGTTGTCACCGGCCGGGTTGAGACCGGGATCATCAAGGTTGGCGAAGAAGTCGAGATTGTTGGTATCCGCGACACCCAGAAGACCACGGTCACCGGTGTTGAGATGTTCCGCAAGCTGCTCGACCAGGGCCAGGCTGGCGACAATATCGGCGCTCTGATCCGCGGCATCGACCGTGACGGTGTTGAGCGTGGCCAGGTTCTGTGTGCGCCGGGTTCGATTACCCCGCACACGACGTTTGAAGCTGAAGCCTACATCCTGACCAAGGAAGAGGGTGGCCGTCACACGCCATTCTTCACCAATTATCGTCCACAATTCTACTTCCGTACGACAGACGTGACCGGTGTTGTCACCCTGCCAGCGGACAAGGAAATGGTTCTGCCAGGCGACAATGTGAAAATGAGCGTTGAGCTGATCCAGCCGATCGCCATGGACCAGGGCCTGCGCTTCGCCATCCGTGAAGGCGGCCGCACCGTCGGCGCCGGTGTTGTGGCATCTGTCTCCAAGTAAGAGACATATATCCCAAAATCGAGAAACCCCGCTGCAGCGCGCAGCGGGGTTTTTTGTATATTTGTACTTTATTTGCACGGCGATAATTCTATAGGGTCGTTCACTGGAGAATGAGAACACTAGGGGCAGATTAATTATGAAGAGTTCATCGTTTTTGTTATGTGCAACATTGCTGTTGACCGGTTGTGGGGGCGGCGGAGGAGGAGGAGGATCGACCCCGTCGACGCCGCAGCCAGTGAACAACGCTCCCACGGTCTCGATCAACGCGATTAGCGCCGTGAACGAAGGTGAGACATTTCAAATAGATGCCAGTGGTTCCAGTGATCCAGATGCCGGCGATACGCTCACATTTTCAATCGCGCAAACATCTGGATCGACCGTGGCCACGTCCATGACCGGGACAGGAATCTTCGAGGTAACGACCGTTCGAGTACCGATCGACGAAACGCTGAGTTTTGACGTGTCAGTTTCAGATGGACGCGCCACTTCGACTGGTTCGGTGAGCGTAGATTTACGCAATGTCCCCTCACAGCCCACTTTTCGAATGGCGTTTGATCCGTCGAGCGACTTGAATCTGACCTTCGGAGGCGATTCGTACCAGCCTAAAGGCATATTCTCGACTCGTTTGAGTGGAGAGGCCCAGTTCGGTGTCGTTGCGGAATCACTTACGCCGCGAAACGGTGCGTTTCCGGATGCTATCTTTTTCCTGGAGCCCGCCGGCTCGACTTACTCTGTTCGGCAATCAAATTTCTTCGATGTAAACGTCGCGAGTTACGACTTACTCGTCGTTCAAGATATTTTCGGGTCAGCGGACGACGATTTCGCCGTCGTTCTCTCAGATACAGGCGAGGTCATTTTGTACGGAAGAGATCCATCGCCATCGCGAAATGGCCTTATCAGCAACTATTCAAACCAATCGGCCAATGATCCCTGTGCGATCACATTTGCTGACCTGATTTTGGCGTCAAATGGGGTCGATATGGTCGTAGGTAAACGCGGAGGCGGAGTAGATTTCTTTAGAAACGAAATAATAGACGATCCCAGCGTATTTCTTGGTCGTGGCTCGTACTCAATCGATGCGAGTGTTCTATTTGGCAGCGAAGTCTGTATGTTATTCGACTCTCAACCACCAGCCTCGAGCGGCCGAACGATACCGGACATCATCGCAGTCGACACCCAATCGGGAGAAATTGCTACGATTGTTGATGGCGGTGCAAACTTGTCCGTGAACTCAACTGTCGCAGGAAGTATCGACCGGGTGACGGGACAGCAGTTGATGTTTTGGGAAGCCTTTGACCAAAGGGGGGCATCGGGCCTTCAAGCGGTCGCAGTATTTTCCGATGGCGCCTATTCCGGAGATCATTCCGCCTACATAATCAGCCGCGATACGCAGGGCACCACTGTTGTAGAAATGAAAAGTTGGCGGGAAGGGCAACCAACCGACCTCGCCATTGGCGATGCGGACGAAGATGGAGATGCCGATATCGTCATTATCAGTGAACAAAACAGCGAAGCGATTGTGTTCGCCCAAACGAGCGTCCTGGCGAGCGGCGAACCCGTATTCGCTGATGCGGCCTTTTTCGATACGGGAGTTGGAGCGACAGGCATTGCAGCGCTGCCGAACGGTGCGCTGGCTGGAGATTTTTTCGTCTCGTTTCGAGACGCAGGAACTATACGATCTTTCACGGCAAACTGATCGCTCGAAAATGGAGGTGTCGTGGAATTTGCATCGATCAAAAGTTCCAGAAATCGACGGAAATCGGGCAGATCTTTTGACGAATTGCGAGTTCAGTAACAGCTTATGTCTTGAGCGTGCGCGCAGCGCGTGGTGTACCTTTCACGACGACTTGCAAGAGCAGGCATCAAAATCAGAGCCGGGGAGGCATTTTTGACTGAAGCTGTGGCGGATAGCGCGATCGCAAAACCTCGAGACACGAGTTTCTTTGGCCATCCGAAAGGGTTGGCCATTCTGTTTTTCACCGAGATGTGGGAGCGTTTCTCCTATTACGGGATGCGCGGCCTGCTCATCCTGTATCTGACCCAGCATTTCCTGTTCTCGGATGAAAAATCCGCGGTGATGTACGGGGCTTATACGGCGCTCGTCTATGTCATGACGATTATCGGTGGAACACTGGCGGATCGTTATCTCGGCCAGCGCAAGGCGGTAACGTTTGGTGCAATCCTGCTTTGCCTCGGCCATTTTGGGATGGCGTTCGAAGGGAGCGGCTCGAAAGAGTACATTGTCTCGAACGGCGCAGAGATAGAGCTCCTGGATGAGGGGCGGGGCGACAATCGCAAGCTGTATGTTGATGTGGACGGGGCGGAGCGCCGCGTCACGTTTGGCGCGGATGGGAGTATCAACTTTCTTGAAACGGCGGACGATGCCGACGAGCCCACTGCCGCTGTCTACCAGACGATTGCGACAGATGATTTTACCACACGCGTTGAACGCCAGGAGACCTTCACGCTGATCCTGTACCTCTCGCTGGCGCTGATCATTGCGGGCGTGGGTTATCTAAAGGCCAATATTTCAACGATTGTGGGGGCGCTATACGAGTTTGACGACCCGCGCCGCGATTCTGGGTTCACGCTATTCTATATGGGCATCAATCTCGGCTCGTTCCTGTCTTCGATCACCTGCGGCATCTTGGGCATCGTCTATGGCTGGCAGTATGGATTCGGCCTCGCCGGGATCGGCATGCTGGCAGGACTCGCGGTCTTCATCTGGGGTCAGAAGTATCTCGATGGGAAAGCTGAGCCGCCTAACCCGGACGTGCTGAAAAAGCCATTCCTGGGGCCAATCAATGTCGAGTTGGCTTGTTATCTGGCAGGCCTCGGAATCATCGCGGTGGCCATGGCGATCGTCATGAATGCGGAGATCATTCCGGATTGGTTCGTTGGAAGTCTGGGGATCGTGATCTTTATCGGTCTGGTCAGCTATTCCTTCGTTCAGTTGCAGGGTACCGAGCGCAAGCGGATGTTTGCCGCCATCTACTTTGTTCTGGCGCAGATCCCGTTCTGGGCGCTTTTCGAACAGGCTGGATCTTCGCTCAACCTGTTCACGGACCGGCTGGTCGACAAGACGATGTTCGGCGTGAATGTACCGGCGCCGGTTTTTCAAGCCTTGAACGCAGGTTACATCGTGATCTTTGCCCCGATCCTGGCTTGGCTGTGGATCTGGCTGGCCAAGAAAGGACGTGAACCGTCCACACCCGTAAAGTTTGCCTTCGGCGTGTTCCTCGCCGGACTGGGCTTCCTGTCGCTGGTCGCAGGGATTGGTGCGTCTGGAACCGCTGGACTGACGGCGGTCTATTTCATCTTCCTGATCTATTGGGTGCATACGATGGGTGAATTGATGGTGTCGCCGGTCGGCTTGTCCGCGGTGACCAAAATGGCGCCAGCTCGAGTCGTCGGCATGACGATGGGGGCCTGGTTCCTGTATTCCGGCCTGTCCAATTATCTCGCAGGCATCATCGCGCGCGGCACAGGCGCTGAGACGATCGGGGGTCAGATCACAGACGTGGCGGCGGCCAAAGCCAATTATGCGGCTGTTTATTCGAACGTTGGCTATGTCGCGATGGGGATCGGGGTGTTCATGCTGCTCATCTCGCCAATCATCAAAAACTGGATGAGCACCGATGTCGGGGCCGTCGACTCCCTCGATGACGAACTGCGCGCGTCGGGCGAGAAACCAGCCTAACCCGCGCCGCCCACGGTAAGGCCGCCGACTTTCAGGGTCGGTTGGCCGACGCCGACGGGCACCGATTGTCCGGCCTTGCCGCAGGTGCCGACGCCGTCATCCATGGCGAAATCATTGCCGATCATTTCGACCTGGCTGAGCGCCGTCGGGCCATGGCCGATAAGAGTTGCATTCTTCACCGGCGCCACGACTTTGCCATTCTCGACCAGATACGCCTCGGTGCATTGAAAGACGAAATTGCCAGACGTGATGTCGACCTGACCGCCGCCAAAGTCGACGGCCCAGAGGCCTTTCTTGATCGAGGCGACGATTTCGTCCGGATCGTCCTGTCCGCCCAGCATGATCGTATTGGTCATGCGCGGCATGATCGTGGCGTCATAGGATTCGCGGCGGCCATTGCCGGTTGGCGCAACCCCCATCAAGCGGGCATTCTGGCGATCCTGCATATAGCCTTTGAGGATGCCGTCTTCGATCAGCACGGTGCGATTCGTCTGCGAGCCCTCATCATCAATTGAAAGGGAGCCTCGCCGGGCATCGATTGTTCCATCATCAATCACGGTCACGCCTTTGCTGGCGACTTGCTCGCCGACGCGACCGGAATAGACGCTTGTCCCCTTGCGATTAAAATCGCCTTCGAGGCCATGCCCAACCGCCTCATGTAGCAATACTGCCGGCCAGCCGGGCCCGAGCACGACTTCCATCTCGCCCGCAGGCGCAGGAATCGACTCGAGGTTCACCTCGGCCTTGCGCAGCGCCCGCTTGGCCAGGCCCTGCCAGCGCTCGGGTGCGATCCATTCATCATAGGCAGCGCGGCCACCAGCTCCGGCGGAGGCTGATTCGCGGCGGCCATTCTGTTCGAGGGTTACGGACACGTTCAACCGGACCAGCGGCCGCACATCCTGGAATTGCTCGCCGCCGGGGCGGAGAATATCGATTTGTTCGTGCGAGCCCGCGAGCGAAACCGAGACTTGAACGACTCGCGGGTCCTTGGCGCGCACCCAGGCATCGATTTCGGCCAGTAGGCCGGTTTTGACAGTGAAGTCCGGGGCCTCGGTCGGATCAATCGGCTCATATAAACGACGATTGGTCGGGGTCGGCCCTGTGTCGAGGCTGCCGGAATAGCCTCGTTTTGCTTGTTTGGCCGTATCCGCGGCGCGGCGAATCGCGGCGGTAGAAAGTTCACCTGAATGGGCATTACCGCTCGCTTCGCCAGCGACGACGCGCAGGCCAAAGCCTTGCGTCGTGTCATAGGTTGCGGATTTCAGGCGACCATCGTCGAACACGAATCCTTCAGACCGCGAGCGCTGGACATAGATATCGCCGTCATCGGCGCCGTTCGCAGCATCAGCAAGAAGTCGCGCAGCATCCTGCGCATCGAAGGGAAGGGGCATGTATGTCATGCCTGCTATGTGACGTCCGCGCGCTGAGAGATCAAGCGCCTCAATGCGTCTAGCTCACGTCCTCGACCTTGAACCGGGTCAGTTGACGTTCGGCCAGCTCCCAGCCGGGATTCAGTTCCAGCGCGGTCACGAAATCATCATAGGCGCCCGGGACGTCACCCGTATGCTCACGGGCAATGGCGCGATTATAGTGAGCTGCAAACAGGTCCGCTGAATTTAGATCGATCGCCCGATTAAGTGATGCCAGGGCCAGATCATAATCCCGGCGGAAGATATGAGCTGCGCCTTGATTGAGATAGGCAGCGCCCATTTCCGGCTGGAGATCGAGGGCTTTTGAATAGTCTTCCAGTGCCTCTTCATACTGGCTTTCGCGCATCCGTAAGACGCCGCGATTGACATAGGTGGCCGCGCGATTCTGCCGATTCATGGCCTGTTCGCGCAAAGCCCTTGTGCAGACCGCTTCGGCGGATCGGAAGTTCGAATAACGGCTCTTGGTTTTCTGATAGCATTCGCCGCCCAGACCCTTGCCGATGACGAAGACCTGGGAGGAAGCTGCTTCAGCGATCAGCGCGGTCGCTGCTGCAGCGATGATGAGTTTGAGCTTCATGGCAGACCTCGTTTTCTTAACCATACACTAAGGGCATCAAATTAGCGACCGAGTGCGACATTTTATGAGAGCTGGTTGTATTGGGTAGACCTGCGGGTCTGTCGTATATATGGCATCAGCCAAGACTGGATGGAGTGACTCTTGCGTTACATCTTTGCATGGATTTCCGCGATGCTGATGACGGGATCGGCATTTGCACAAGAACTTGTCGGGCAGCCAACCCCTGGCGGCCTTGGATTTCAACCCGCGGCCACGCGAATTATGGAGCGTGTCAACGACTTCCATAATTACCTTCTTGTGATCATTACGGTGATCACTCTATTTGTGCTGGCGCTGCTGATCTGGGTCTGCGTGCGCTACAATCGCCGCGCCAATCCAGAGGCACGAAAATTCAGCCACAACACGACCGTGGAGATTATCTGGACTGCGGTCCCGGTCATCATTCTGGTGGCGATTGCCGGCCCATCCTTTTCCAACCTGTTCTATCAGGAGAATGAGCCGGATCTGGAGATGATCGCGCAGAGTGGCGATCTCGATGACCCGAACATCTATGTCGATGCCGCGAAAGAAGGCTGGATCACGGTCAAAGCAGAGGGCATGGGGAACTGGGCCTGGACCTATTATTATGTCGATGAAATGGATGCGGATGGCTATCCGGTTCAATATGTTTCCAATGGGATCCATTTCGGCCTGCCGACAGACCCTGCGCCGACACCAGAAAAGCCAAAATACCTGGCGACCGACTATCCAATGGTAGTCCCGGTAAATCGTTACATTCGCTACCAGACCACGTCTGACCGCGTCATTCACTCATGGACCGTACCGGCCTTTGGCGTCAAAACAGACGCTGTTCCTGGCCGCCTGAATGAGGGTTGGTTCCTGGTTGAGGAAACCGGCGTCTATTACGGCCAGTGTTCAGAACTGTGCGGCAAGAACCACGCTTTCATGCCAATCGAGGTGCGCGTCGTTCCTCAGGATCAGTATGATCGTTGGATCGAGGTCATGAAGACCGGCGACATCGACGCGGCGACTGAACTGGTACAAGTTATTGACTCGAACGGTGAGGAAACACGCCTCGCCTCGGTCGAGTAAGAGAGGGATTTAGATCATGCCTATGGATCAAGTTGCTGCTCACGATCACGACGATCACGATCACAAGCCAGGCTTTTTCGTGCGTTGGTTCTTCTCGACCAACCACAAGGATATCGGGACGCTTTACCTCGTATTCGCCCTGATTGCGGGTATTGTTGGTTATTCTCTCTCCGGTCTCATCCGTTGGGAGTTGGCCGAACCGGGCATTGGCCCGCTGACTGGCATTGTCGAGATGCTGTACGGCACGACAGGGCCGCAAGCGATTGAGCAGGCCAAGAGTTTCTACAATGTCGTAATCACTTATCACGGCCTGATCATGATCTTCTTCATGGTGATGCCGGCGCTAATCGGGGGATTCGGCAACTGGTTTGTGCCGCTGATGATTGGCGCGCCAGACATGGCGTTCCCGCGCATGAACAATATCTCTTTCTGGCTGACCGTCGCCGCCTTCATCCTGGCCTGCATTTCTATGCTGGTGCCAGGCGGAAATGGCGTCAACGGATTTGGCGGTGG
>Ga0207422_1003865_pt1 | contig 13694 bp, 11 predicted proteins | sample MarCyaLeptolynsp_FD_187757 | JGI IMG/M metagenome (GOLD analysis project Ga0207422, IMG submission 187757) | Marine cyanobacterial communities from Panama - species 1 Leptolyngbya sp. (SPAdes) | ecosystem: Environmental > Aquatic > Marine > Unclassified | place: Panama: Panama City | collected...
GAATACGATCGGGTCCGCGTCTGGACCAGCGATCCGATCAGCGAGCAGGGCCTGGAGTCACTCTCGGAGCTCCACTTTCCTTCGGGGCGCGGCGACGGCTACTGGCACAACGTGTGGACCAACGTGGCCGATGGCTCGGGACAGGCGCTCTACGACGACGCCACGCTGGGTGCGATGAAGGGCATCTCGATTCGAGACAACGTCGGTGACACCTCTGCGGTGACCCGCCACGTTCGATTCGCGCCCTTCGCCGACGGCACGTTTCGGACCGAGCTGCGCGACGGCAACGACTTCCGCGTCATGGAGCGCGGGGCATGCCGCGGCATCGCCTCCGCCGAAGACTGCGGACTGTCCACCTGGGGACTGAACTGAACGGCGGCCCACAACTATGGAGACCTCGAAGATGAAACGCTTGCTGTCCATCGCTCTGACCATGCCCATGCTGCTCGCGGTGGCATGCGATCCCGACCTCGAGCTCGAGGACGAGCCGACGGCCGTCGTCGAACCCGCCCCCGGGCAACAACCCGACGAACCCGACGAACACGCGTCCGCCGTGGACCCGGAGCTCGAGTCGCTCACCTGTTCGACCCGAGATGGCGAGCCCGGCCCGACGCCGGTGCGTTCCCAGGGACTCACCGAGCCGCGGTACCGGATCGACGAATCCGAAGGCATGAGCCCCGAGTCGCTCACGGCCCCGGCCCCCACGGAGGACGAGCTCGAGGCGGCGCGTCGCTACAGCGCGCGCTTCGTGGCCGACGACGGAACGCTGCGGACCTTCTCTGCCGCGAAGTAACGCCGGGGCGCCTCTCGGCTGCGGTGTGAGATGCGTCTGCTGTGGCCCTATCAGCGCCGGTGGATCAGTTTGGGTCGTGTGGCGCCTACGGGGTCATGCGACCCAGACTGATTGCGCTTTCGCTTGCGCTGTTCGGATCGTCGGCGTGTGCCCTGACGCTCGAGCCATCCATCGGCACCGATGGCCTGGACGGCGGCGGCACCGATGGCGGCGACGACGACGACGATGCTGACGACGACGACGACGACGACGACGGCGACGACGATGACGATGACGATGACGATGACGATGACGATGACGATACTGACGACGACGACGACGACGACACCGGTGACGACGACACCGGTGACGACGACGGCGTCGCCGACGAGGGCAGCGGAGACGACGGAGGGACCTCCGGCGATGACGGCGCAACCGGAGACGGAACGGAAGACGACGGCGCATCGGCAACGAGCGACGACGATGGCGGAGACGACTCCGGCGACGACGGCCCCGTGGACCCAAGCGACGACGGCCCCGCCCTGGACTGCGGCACCGAGCCGACCTGCAACGCGTGCGTCGACTGTGCGATCACCGTGGGCAGCTGCGAGAGTGCTGCCGACACCTGCTACGCCGACGCTTCCTGCACCGCGATCGCCGACTGCGCGATCGACGACTGCTTGCCGCTCGCGGCCAACCTCGGCGCCTACACGACGTGTCTGAACAACTGCAGTGCGCCCCACCCCGCCGGCCAGGCCGCATTCGCGGACGTACTGGAGTGCCTGGAGCCCGAGTGCTTCGTCGCCTGCGTCTGACCCGTTCGCCACGCCTGGGGTGTCTATAGCGGGCGTGAACGAGCACGAGACCCAACCTCGCGTCCTGGCCGGCGGCCTGCGCATCCTGCTTGCCGTCGGACTCGGCGCGGTGCTGGCCGGCGCCTGCGACTTCGGGCCCGAACAAGGACCCTGCGACGACATGTGCCCCGGAGGCCCGTTCGCCTCCGTCGAAGAGAACTCCAACGCCGACGGGGTGCTCACGTGCACATGCGACGCCGCGCCGAGCCAGGCTGCCTGCGCCTCCTACTGCGAAGAGATGGGCGGCGACGTCGACAACGCAGCCGTCCAGGGCGACAGCTGCGTGTGCCCGCCTGCGTAGCTACCCGACGGGCGTGACCGCGTCCTGGATGATTCCCGTCAGGCAGTCGACGGCCGGCGAGAAGTCGTCGTCGCAGATCGACTCGATGCAGCACCGGGTCTTGGTGTTGCCGTCCTCGTCGGTCTCGTTGAGCGACTCGCAGACCTCGCGGATGCGCACCGGGGGAATCGCTTGGCCGGTGAAGACCTCGCTCTCCTCACCGGTCTCTTCGTCGACGACCGTCGTGATGCCGGTGCACCCGGGCCCGATGCCGAACTCCCACTGCTTGTGCGCAGCATCGATGTCGTCGGCCCAGTCCGCGGGCAAGATGTCCCCGCCTTCGGGCGTCCCGTCGTACTCGCCATCCCGCCAGTCGCGATACTCGAGCGCGAACACGCCGCCCTCGGTCGGCTCGAACGGCGGCTCTTCGTTGCGCGCGGTCACCGGAGGCACCCCGAGCACTCCCAGCATCACGACCTCCACCGACAGCTCCGCCTCGAGGTAGGCCAAGAAATCCTTGTAGCGCGAGGTCGGGTGCAAGACGGGGTTGTCCTTGGACTCACACGCCTCGTAGACGCCGTCGTCGTCCTCGTCGATACACTCGACGCCCGCGCGCCAGCACACCGCCGAGCTCGGGGCCAACGCCTCGATGTTCGGGTCTTCGAGCCAGTAGTCGTCCCGATCGCTCTGCGTGAAGTAGGAAAAGCCCTCCGGGGACATCACCGAGCAGTCGGCCTCGTCGGTGACGATCGCGATCGCCAGCGTCGATCCGCGCCGGATGAAACCGCGGCCGACCCAGCCCCAATCCTCGTCGTCTTCGCACGCTTCGGATTTCGGGTCGTTCCAGCACGCCTCGGGGCGCAACGCGTGCAGCATGGTCTCGAGCGGCGCCTCGTAGCCGCAGCCATTGATGCCCTGCGGCGCCACGCACGACAGCGCCCCCGAGACGTCGCCCATCGCCACGTTGCTCGAGGACGAATCGAAGTGGATGAAGGGGTCACCGCCCGGCACCACGTCGGCGGGGCACCCCTCGGTACAGGCCTCGGGGATCTCGGTCGGGTTGAACGGGTGCACGCTCGTGAACGCGTTGATCCGTGCGTTGCACCCCGTGAACACCGGCTGCCCCTGCGATGGCTGGTAGCCCTCGGGCTGGAAGTCCGTGCACAGCGGATGACCAAAATCCGAGGTGGTCACCATGATGTTGACGTCGGCATTGATCGTGCCGCCGCCGTCGGGTTTTTCGAGGTTTTCCAGCCGCTCGATGAGCTGCGCGAAGTTTCGCGAAAGGTTGAGCTGCTCTTCGCCCATCGTGCCCGAGTTGTCGACGACGAAGAGGACGTCGATGAGCTCGCAGTCGTTGAGGTCGCCGCCACACGCGGTGGGCAGCGGCTCGCCGTCGTCGCTGCCGCCGCCGAGGTCGAGCTTTTCACCCGTGTCCTCGTCGCTGGCGGTGTCCATCATGCCGTCGCCCCCGCCGCTGGTCGTGCCGTCGTCTCCGGCACTCGTCGGCGCCTCGGTGGCATCGCGGGAATCGCCGCAGCCGGCCAGCGCCAACACACCGGCCGTGGTCATCAGGAGGGTCGAGATCGTGGCCTTGCTCATGGTGGTGCGCCTCATCCCGCCGGGGTCCATCCGCCCGCGTTCGCCAACGCGAAGCCCGTCATGTCGCTGTAGGTGTAGGGGTAGTTGAGACCCGTGACGGTCTCGTACTCGCCCGTCTCGGCGTCGACGCGATACGCCGAGGTGTTCATCGAGACGCCCCAGACGTAGCCCTGAAAGTCGATGCTCACGCCGTGCACGTAGTCCGGCAGCGGATAGCTGTGGACGACCTGAAGGGTGTCGATGTCGACGCCGACCAGCGGGCTGCTCGCCAGCCACAGGGTGCCGTTGCCGTCCTCCATGCAGCCGCCGCCACCATTGACGCTCGCGGTCTGCCAGGTCTCCGTGTCCGGGTCGAAGCGCCCGACCTCCCATGCGCACGTCCACACGTATCCCTTGGAGTCCACGGTCATGCCGTAGCCGCTGACGGGCATCGGATACAGGTCGTACTCGAGGGTCTCGAGGTCGACCCGAACCAAGTCGCCCATGCCGAGCTGGCTGCCCCAGAAGTTACCGGCCGAGTCCACCGCTCCGCCGTAGATCCCGTAAAAGCCGGGAATGACCTCGGGCACCTTGACCACGCTGTCGACGATGCCGGTGTCGCCGTCGATGAGGATCACGTGCACGCCTTCGAAGCCTTCACCGCCGCCTCCGCCCGGCTTGCCGAAGCCGCCGTTGTCGCTCGCGCCGGACGTCCAGACCTTCTCGTTTTCGTAGCGGCACTCGGTTGGGTCCCAGTTGCCCGGGGTCCACGCGACGGGACGCTGTGACTCGTACTCGAACGGGGTGAACCACGCGCGGCACTCCTCGTCGTCCCACGGCAGCACGTCGTTGGGTCCGGACGAGGTCTCGATCAGCCCGTTGCCGTTGCGGTCTTCGCAGTCGGTCTGGTTGGCGTAGAACTTCGCGATGCCCCCGTTACGGTTGGCGACTGCGACGTTGCCGTTGAGGCTGACCGAGGTGCGCGAAGGATCGCCGAAGTCGGGATGCGTGCGGTAGCGGCCGACCTCTTCGAGCGTCACCGTGTTGATCTTCGAGACGGTGCCCTCACCCGAGTTCGCCACCCAGATGTACGAGAAGAAGTCGTTGGCTCCACCGCCCCCCTTGGAGCCGTTGGAGCATTCGCCCTGTGGGGCGTCGGGAATGGTGCCGATGTCGTACTTGGGCGGCTGCGGCCCCGTGCTGCCGTCGCCGGTCTCACCCCCGGTGCTCTCCGCCCCGGTCGTCAGCATCGGGACTCCGGTGGTCGTCTCGTTCTCGGTCCCGCCGGCGTCCCCCTCTCCCAGCTCCGGGTTGTCCGGGGACCGGTTGCAGCCCGCCGGGCTCAGCACCAGTGCCAGTGCACCCAGCCACTTGCCAACCCCAACCCAATGTCGCTCACCCCGTCGAATCATCATTCGAATCTCCCTAAGGATTTAGCCGAAGGGCATCCGGCTACCAGACCATGTATGGCTCTGAGGTTGGGTTCCATCGATGCAGGGGCACGTTAGAAGTCGTTCGGCTGGAATTAGGATCTGTTCGCTCTCGGCTGCGCTGGCAGTTGTAGTTGGGCTTACTGGATGTGGTGATGATGCGACGTCTGCGGACGCTGGAGACTCCAGTTCCAGCACCACGGGAGACCCAAACCCCACATCCGGCGTGATGACCACGATGGGGACCGGGGCGGATTCCGGCGATACGGGATCCAACACCACAGGTGACGTGACGACAGGTTCAGCCACCGAAACGGGGGCGGACAGCGACAGCGGCGATTCTGGAGACAGCGGCGACAGCGGGAGCGACTCGTCATCGGGGGACGAATCGAGCTCGAGCACGGGCAGCGGCGTCTTCGTCTGCGACCCGATCGACCTCGGCTCGGCGACCGGTGAGGTCGCACTCGGCTCGACCGAGGGTGAGAGCGACGACATCGATGCGACGTGTGCGCAGTACGACAGCGTCGAGATCGAATTCCTCTGGACGGCGCCGAGCACCGCCTCCTATCAGATCGACACGTTCGGCTCGGCGTACGACACCGCGCTGCTGATCCTCGATGACGATTGCTTCGGCGAGCAGCTCGCGTGCAACGACGACTTCTCCGAGCTGCAGTCGGCGGTCCTCGTCGACCTCGCCGCGGGTCAGCAGATCGTGGTCGCGCTCGACGGCTTTGGCGGAGCCAAGGGCGACTACGTGCTCAACATCGTCGAGGCCGTGCCCGGCAGCTGCTGTGAGGCGGGCTTCTTCGGCGGCTGCGACGACAACACCTGTGAGGCCGACGTCTGCGCGCTCGACCCCACCTGCTGCACCGACGTATGGGACTCGACGTGCGCGAACGTGTACGCGCCGGTCTTCTGCGGGCAGTGTGCGGAGCCGGATTCGTGCTGCTTCGCGCAGGCGGATGGCGGATGCAGCGATCTGTCGTGCCAGGTCGAGATCTGCAACATCGACGCCTCGTGTTGCGACACGCAGTGGACCCAAGCCTGCGCCGATCTGGCCGAGGCCAACTGCCAGGTCTGCAACCCGCTGGACTGCTGCGGTGCGCACCCGCAGCCCGGCTGCAGCACCCCATCGTGCCAGGACATCGTCTGCAACGAATGGGACCAGTGGTGCTGTGACCAGGAGTGGGACGAGTGGTGCGTCCAGCTCGCAACGGACAACTGCCCCGTGTGCCAGGAACAGGGGCCGTGCTGCTTCGCCAACGAGGCGGCAGGCTGCGAGATCCCCGAGGTCTCCGACTGTGTATGCGACACGATGCCCGAATGCTGCTCGGTCGGCTGGAGCGCCGAGTGTGCCGCCGCCGTCACCGATCTCGCGTGTGGCGTCTGCGATCCCCCGGACAACAGCTGCGCCGACATCGACCTCGGCTCGGCCACCGGTGAAGTCGCGACCGGCACCAACGTGGGCGCCGGAGATCAGTACGCACCCACGTGCGCGGGCCTCGGGGGCGAGGACATCGTGTTCTCCTGGGTTGCCCCGTCGAGCACCACGTGGACCTTCGACACGGCCGGTAGTGACTTCGACACCGCGCTCACGGTGCGCTTTCCCGACTGCGACGGCGACGAGCTCGGCTGCACCGCGTTCATCGGCGACACATTCTCGACCACGGTCCTCGATCTGGTCGCCGGACAGCCCGTCTTGGTCACCGTCGACGGCAACAACGGCGCGACCGGCAACTACGTGCTCAACATCAACCCGCCGCCGGGCTTCGGGTTCTGCTGCGCCGCCAACGGCTCGCCGGGCTGTGGCAACGCCGCGTGCGAGGCCGCGGTCTGCGACACGATGCCGGAGTGTTGCGACATCGAATGGACGGACATGTGCGCCGCCCAGGCGCTCGTCGAATGCGCCGTGTGCTCGGACACCGGAAGCTGCTGTGAGCCGCAGATGAGCCCGGGCTGCGAGCCGCTCGACTGTGCGGCCACCGTCTGCGAGTTCGCGCCGTACTGCTGCGACGAGGTCTGGGACTTCGACTGCCCGGAGCTGGCGTTCAAGTTCTGCGACGGCGTCTGCTTCTGACCCCGTGGCCATCCATCAGCGGCTCGATCCGCAGGCCGATCAGCTGACTTCGTCGCGTCCGATCGACTGGTAGACGTCCTCGAGGTCGCTGCGGACCTTGCTCATCGCAATGACCTCGACGTCGGCGAGGACGAGGGCCTTGAGCAGATGGGCCGCGCGTTCCTCCTCGCCGTGAATGCGCACGCGGACCATGCCGCGGTCGGCGGTCTTCGGATCGCCGAGGTCCTCGCCCTTGTGTAGCGGCAGCACGTCCTCGACCAGGCCTTCGTGCTTGCGCAGCAGCTCGAGCGCCGTCTGCAGCCCCTTGGTCACGTGGACCTCGTGCAGCCGGCGGCCGACTTCGTAGTTGGCGATGACCTCGTCGACGGCGCCGTGCACCTCGAGCTTGCCCTTTTGGATCAGCGCGACGGTGTCCACAAAGCCGTCGAGCTCGCGAAGAATGTGCGAGCTGACCACGATGCCGACGCCCTCGCTGGCGACGCGACGCAGGATCTCGCGAAGCTGACGGCGCCCGAGCGGATCCAGGCCGTCGGCCGGCTCGTCGAGCAGCAAGAGCTCGGGACGATGGATGAGCGTGCGGGCGATTGCCAAGCGCTGCCGCATGCCCTTGGACAGCTCGCTGATCGTGACCTCGGCCTTGCCCGACAGGTCGAACATCTCGAGCACGTCCTTGACGCGCTGCTCGGCGGCCCCGTCGTCCTGGCCGTAGCACTCGGCGAAGAAGCGGAGGTAACCCGCCGCGGTCATCGACGGATACAGCGCAGTGCCGTCGCCGAGAAAGCCGATGCGACGGCGGATCTGAAAGCGGTCCTCCCACGCGTCCGAGCCGTCCCAGCTGACGCTGCCGTGGTCGGGTCGCTGGAGGGTGGCGAGAATGCGCAGGGTCGTGCTCTTGCCCGCACCGTTGGGGCCGATGAGGGCGAGCACCTCACCGCGTTCGACGGTGAGCGAAAGCTCGGATACGGCGTCGCGCACCCCGTCGTACGAATGTCGAATCTCGCGGCAAACGACCTGATCCATGGAGCTCCTATGACGTACGACCGTTCAAAAAGGTTCCGAGGAGCGTAGCACCTGGATGGAGCCGGTTCGCGCCGCTCGCGCCGGCCGGCCCGCACCGCACAATTGGCGGCATTGGGCGCGTCGGACTACCGTGATGGGTGATGCGTCGCTTGCTCGTCCTCGCCCTCGCGGCCGCCTTGCCCTTTGGGTGTCTCGGACGCTCGGCACAGGAGGAATCCGCCGCGCCGACGGTGGGGCGAGGTGAAGACGCCGCGTCTCTGCCCGCGTTCGCCGACGACGAGTCCGAGCCGACCGCGGAGGAGATCGAGCGCTTCAAGGTCGTGCTCGGAGACGCACCCACCCGCGGTCCCGAGGATGCCCCCGTCACGATCGTGATGTTCAGTGACTTCGAGTGCCCGTTCTGCCGCGTGGGCCACGAGACGATGGCGCAGCTCGAGGCGCTCTACGCCGGCAAGATTCGACTCGCCTACAAGCCCTATCCGCTGCCGATCCACAGCCAGGCGATCTTCGCCGCGCTCGCGGCCCGCAGCGCCCAGGCCCAAGGCAAGTTCTGGTCGTTTCACGACAAGCTCTTCAATCAAGAGGGGCTCGCGACCGAGACGCTGATGCGCTACGCGTCCGAGTCCGGCATGGACACCGAGGCGCTCACACGCGACCTCGCCGAGCTCAAGTGGGGTCCCGAAGTCGTTCGCGACATGCGGCAGGCTCGACGCCTGGGGGTCAACAGCACGCCGACGTTCTTCGTCAACGGCCGCGTGCTCTCGGGAGCCCAGCCGATCGAGGTCTTCACCTCGATCGTGGAAGCGGAGCTGGAGCTGGCCGAGCAGTGGAAGTCCGAAGGGGTTGCCGCCCAGGACGTCTACGACCACGCGATCGCGGACGGCTTCACGCGGGTCGAGTTTCGCGGCCGCGGACGCGAGCTCGATCCCGACGCGGTCTATCCCGTGCCGCTGGGCGAGTCGCCGAGCAAAGGCCCGGCGACGGCACCGGTGACGATCGTCGCGTTCGGCGATTTCGAGTGCCCGTACTGCGCCCGCGGCAACGCCACGATGGAGTCGGTGCTCGAGCACTATGGCGACCAGGTGCGGCTCGTCTACAAGCACAGCCCGCTGCCGTTTCACAGCTACGCCTTCTTGGCCGCCCGGGCCTCCGTCGCGGCGCATCGGCAGGACAAGTTCTGGTCGTTTCACGACGCGCTCTACGCCCGCAAAGCCAAGATCGACGAGAAGGTGCTCTACGACGTCGCGAAAGAGGCGGGTCTGAACATGAAGAAGTTCGACGCGCAGATGAGCGACCTCGACCTCGACAGTGCAATCGAGGACGACCAACGTCTCGCGGCGGCGCTCGGCGTCACCGGGACTCCGGCGTATTTCATCAACGGTCGTCCGATCGCGGGAGCTCAACCCGAGATCCAGTTCCGCCTGATGATCGAAGAAGAGCTGCGTCGCGCGAGTGCTCTGCGCAAGGACGGCACGCCCGACGACAAGCTCTACGACGCGCTCACCCACGCGCCGCTCGACTGAGCTTTCGGGATCGCATCCGGCTTTCGTCGTCGAGGATCCTCGGGGTCTCCGGCGGGCGGATCCGACAGTGCTTGACGCGGGCGTGGCTCGGAGCACGAAGGCGTCGCGGGGTGGGTCGGATCGCTTTGGGCAACTTGCGCGACGATCGTGGAGCCCGACGTGGCTCGTTGCACAACTTTGATGGCGGGTCGCCCAAAGTGCTCTACGGGCCCCCCAAAGGGGGTTTTCGGGCCCTACCATGCCGTCAACCATGATGCCTACCGACCTCGAACGTCCCTTCTTCGGTCTGGCGGCAGCGGCTTTGCTCGCCGTCGGCTGTGCCCCTCCCCCTGACCTCGGCGACGACTCCGGCCTCGATGGCGGCGACCTCATGGTCGACGGCGGCGACGACGGCAACGGCTCTGGACTCGATGTCGATCGACTCGACCGATCGGAAGACGGCGCATGCGGCTACCCCTCCGCGGGCCCCGAGGGCTACGGCGCCGACGTCGGTCAGCGTCTTGCCAACAGCACCCCCTTTCCGCTCAAGCTCTGCGACGGAACCGAGATCGAGCTCTCGGACTTCTTCTGCGAGCGGGACGACGACTACGGCGATTTTAACCGCGGCGTACTGATCAACATCGGCGCAGGTTGGTGCGGGCCGTGCCAGGATGAGACGCTCGAGTTCCCCGAGGTCTATTCCGAGTATCACGACAAGGGGATCGAGATCGTTCAGATCATGTTCCAGGACTGGACGGCCCAGACGCCGACCCAGTCGTTCTGCAGCGATTGGGCAACCGGACAGTGGGTTGGCGAAGGCGGCGGGACGCAAGACGTCGGCATCAATCTCGCGTTCCCGGTCGCGATCGACCAGCGCTTCGACTGGACATCGCAGTACCTTTCGGAACCGATGTCGGCGGCGCCTGTCAACCTCCTTCTCGACGCGAACGGAAATATCCGCTGGAAGCTCGAAGGGCAGAAACCTGACCTGGCCGTCCTCCGTTCTCAACTCGACCTCGTGGTCAACGACCCCTACGGCACGGAGTAATGATGAAAAGGCTTTTGATCCCCGCGGTGTCTGCCCTTGCGCTCGCCAGCGCGTGCGCGAACCAGTCCGCAGCTGGTGGCAGCGGCGGTGGTGGCGCCGGCGAAGGACTCGACATCTCGCTGCCCGACACCAACGGCGACATCGTGTCCCCGGTCGCGAACAAGAGCGACGACGTCTTCATCCTCGCGTTCTGGGCCACGTGGTGCCAGCCGTGTCAGCAAGAGCTGACCAAGATGTCCGGGATGTACGACAAGATGAACCCGCGGGGTCTCGAGATCTTCGCGGTCAGCATCGACGGTCCCGACACGGCGTCGCAGGTGGTGCCGTGGGTCGAGCGAGAGGCGTATCCGTTTCCCGTCCTGCTCGACCGCGAGACGCAGGTGCTCACGCGCTTCAACCCGCGCGGCGACATTCCTTATTACGTGGTGCTCGATGCCTCGGGGAAGATCCTCAAGGACCATCAGGGCTACATGAGCGGCGACATGGAGGAGCTCGAGACGTTCCTCGATGGGGTGCTGCGGACCGGAAGCTGACTTGAGTCTCGGCATCTCAGCGCTGGCTTGGGTTCTCGCCCCGGCCTTGGCCTTGGGCAGCGAGGATGATCCTCGACTGTACCGGGGTGTGCTCGCCGTGGAGCCGGCGGGGGATGTCGAGATGCCGGAGGTCGCCGAGCCCGAGGTCATTCAAGCCGAGGTCACCAACGCCGAAGTCGCGGCAACCGAGACCGAAACCGAGACCGAGACCGAGACCGAGACATCGTCGGAGGAGCCCGTCTCCGAGCCGCCGGCCAAGCCTCGACGGAAGAAACGAAACCTCCGTCTACCGTCCTTTCCGCTGGGCAAGTACCGGGTCCAGCCGTGGGTCCGGTACACCCTGTTCACCGAGTACTACTCGGAGAACTACAACACGCAGGACTCGGACGACGGCTTCGTCAGCCTCGTCAACCGACTCAACGTCGGGGCCGACACCCGGATGGACAAGGTCACCCTCGGCACCCAGCTTCGGCTCGATGGGCAGAAGATCTGGTTTCCCGCGGGGCAGGACTGCTCCGGCGACTGCGTGCCCGTCGAGGACGACGTCCGTCTCGAGCGCGTCACCGTGCGGGCGGATACCAAGCACGTCTCGGTCTACGCCGGCGACTTCAACGTCAACTTCGGTCGCGGCCTGGGGCTGTCGGTTCGCAAGATCGACGAGATCGGCGTGGACGCGACGATCAAGGGCGGTCGCGTCGACCTTCGCACCAAGCCGCTACGCGTGACGGGCATCGCGGGCTTCGGCAATCGCCAGAACTCGGACTTCGCAACGCGCCAGCTCATCGCCGACCCCGGCTATCCGGCGCAGTCGTACACGTTCTCGCAAGACACCGAGGACCGCGCCTGCAACGTCGACGGGGCGATCGACCCCGAGACCGGCAATCCCTTTTGGTCGGTGTGCTCGGACCTCATCGCGGGCGGGCGGGTCGAAGCCACCCTGCCGGGCAAAGTCGACGTCGGGACGCACTACGTCTATCTCGACTTCGGTGACGAGATCACCGCGGACGTCGTCGACGAGCATCTGCACATGATCGGCGGCGACGTAGGCCGAGCCCGCATCGCCAAGGTCTGGGACCTGTTCGTGGGCGGCAGCGCCATCGTTCGCAACCCGAACCTCAAGGGCACCCCGCTCGAGGCTCAGGGCTACGAAGGCTACGGGCTCTACACGTCCAACGTGATCGTCAAGGACTCGACCACGGTCTTGGTCGAGGCCAAGCACTACCAGGACTACCTCGTCGCGATCAGCCAGAACGCGCTGCTGCAGTATTCGGAAAATCCCACGCTCGAGCGCGAGGACCAGCAGGTCCCCGGCAACCAGAACGCGACCGGCGGACGCATCCGCGTCGACCACACGTGGCGCGACCTCGGCCTGACCATCTTCGGCAACTCGCTCGAGTACGTGTACTCCGAGAACGTCGGCTTTTCGCAGTTCGGCGAGGACAGCCGCCTGGCGAGTCACCACTTCGGCGGCGTCATCTGGCGCAAGCCCAAGTCCGACTTCGTGCTGCAGGCCTCGGGCGGCTACCGTCACGAGCGCTTCCTGCAGCGCTTCGAGGCCAACCCGCTCAAGCGCCGGTTCCCGCACGGCGAGCTCTACCTGTCGATCCCGCTGGCCAAGGGCCGCGAAGGCCGAACCCACTCGCTGTCGCTGCGCCTCGAAGGCCGCTGGGAGAACTTCGTGACCCAGGGCAGCCGCGAGGACTTCTTCCGCGGGCTGTTCGTCGCCGGGTACAGCCTCAGCCCGTGGTTTTCGATCTCGTTTTTGCAGGGCATCGACACCGAGCAGCCCACGCCCCCGGGCGAGCCGTCGCTGACGCGCGAGGCGTGTCGCGAGGGACCGGGCAGCACCTGTCGGCCGCACCTGTGGCCGGGCGTGCAGGCGAAGATCAACTTCTTCAACTCGAGCTTCATCCGCATCTTCGCGGGACGCCAGGTCGGCGGCCGCGTCTGCGTCAACGGCTCGTGCCGCACCCTGCCGGACTTCGAAGGCATCCGGTCGGAGCTGGTCTTCAGCTTCTGAGGGACGCTGAGTCAGCCGGGCGGAAACATGGGGGAGTCCCCGACGGAAGCACCGTATAATCGTGCGGGACTTGAACCCGCAACACGCCGATTGTGCATCGAATGCTCTACCGTTGAGCTAACAATTTTGAAGCCCCTCGCCCACGTGGGACTCCCCGCAGAGGCTTATACCACCAGGATGCGAGCGGTCGAACGGGTCTGACGTAGGCTTGCCGGCGTGACCGAGATCGCCAAGCAGCGTCTGGATGCCCACCACGGGGGCGCGCAGTTCTTGGACGTCATGCTGCGGACGTTCGACAAGCGGTTCTCCGAGGCGTTCTGGGAGCAATGGGACGCGCACGTCGTACCGAGCCATCGCGAGGCCGCGGCGCCGGCCTACGCCGACTTCGGGTGCGGACCGGGGCTGATGTTCGAGCGCTGGCGGACGCGCTGGCCCGATGCAGAGCTGCACGGCGTCGAGCTGCAGGAGTACATGCTCGAAGTGGCCCGTCCCAACGCCGACAAGGCCAAGGCGACGCTGCACGAGCAAGACCTGCACTCGGTCCGTCTTCCGCTGCCCGACGGGTCGCTGGACGCGG
>Ga0207422_1003871_pt1 | contig 13683 bp, 11 predicted proteins | sample MarCyaLeptolynsp_FD_187757 | JGI IMG/M metagenome (GOLD analysis project Ga0207422, IMG submission 187757) | Marine cyanobacterial communities from Panama - species 1 Leptolyngbya sp. (SPAdes) | ecosystem: Environmental > Aquatic > Marine > Unclassified | place: Panama: Panama City | collected...
GCTAAACCAAGATCACTCTCTCCCGAGAATAGATTGCCTTGCTTGGCAGGCGCAGCAATGCCTGCCATGGGCAATGCGTGAACGACACCGCCGAGACGATCTCCCACCCCTTCCGGGTCCATAATTTCCGCGCTTACTGGGTCAGCCGCTTTGCGATGACCCTTGCGCAATATGCGATGCTGCTGATCATCGGTTGGCAGACCTACAATATCGCTCGCGATGGCGGCATGTCGATTGCCGAGGCATCGGGACAGCTGGCGCTGATTGGGCTGCTGCAATTCCTCCCTCTGTTCGTGCTGACGCCGTTCTCCGGCCTGGCCGCTGATCGATTCGATCGACGGGGACTGGCTCAGCTCACAGTGGTGTTGCAATTGCTGTGCGCAGCGGCGCTGGCTTGGTTCACCTGGAGCGGCACCATCTCGATCCCAATCCTGTTTGGGATTGCGATTGTGTTGGGTGTGGCGCGAGGGTTTGCAGGTCCGGCGCTATCAGCCTTGGCACCCAATCTGGTTCCCAAGGCAATTCTACCAACGGCGATCGCCCTGTCGTCGATTGCTTGGCAGGTCGGGATGATCGGCGGCCCTGCCCTTGGCGGGTATCTCTATTCGATCGAACCTGCCCTTCCCTATGCTGTCGCGACGGCCTTGTTTGCGGTTTCGACCATCGCACTCGGCTTGATTGGCAAGGTGCCTCAACCTGCTGTGCGCAAAGACCAGCGGCCGATCGGTGCAATTGTCGATGGCCTGCGCTACGTCGTGCACAATAAGATGGTTCTCGGCGCGATCACGCTCGATCTGTTTGCCGTCTTCCTCGCCGGCGCCACGGCTTTGTTCCCAGTCTATGCGCGCGACATCCTGGGTGTCGGCGAGACCGGGTTGAGCCAATTGGCCATGGCACCAGCAATTGGAGCTGCCGTCATCGCAGCCTGGTTCTCCTTCCGACCGATCAAGACCAATGTCGGCCCAAAGATGTTGGGTTCGGTCGCCGTGTTCGGGCTCGCGACAATTGTGTTCGGCCTGTCGACATCAATGCCGCTCAGCCTGGCCATGCTATTCATCGTCGGCGCGGCGGACATGTTCAGCGTCTATATCCGCCAGTCTTTGATCCAATTGCACACGCCCGATGACAAGCGTGGACGCGTGTCATCCGTGTCGCTGCTGACTATCAGTGCCTCCAACGAAGGCGGCGATTTCTTTTCTGGATCGCTTGCATTTTTGATCGGTCCTGTCGCTGCCGTCGTTGCCGGTGGCGCTGGTGCCATTCTGACGGTCCTACTGTGGAGCGGCCTGTTTCCGGTTCTGCGCTCCACAAAGACCTTCGATCCTCCCGAAGACCTGCTAAAGCAGGACAACAAAACAGATTCCCAGGAGACTTGAGATGAGAGCTGCACACATTCTGGAGACGATCGGCAACACCCCGCATATCCGTCTATCGCGGCTGTTCCCTAATCATGAAGTCTGGCTCAAGTCAGAGCGCTCCAATCCCGGCGGTTCGATCAAGGATCGCATTGCGCTGGCGATGATCGAAGACGCCGAAAATGCCGGAGCGCTCCGGCCCGGTGGCACGATTGTTGAGCCAACCAGCGGCAACACTGGCATCGGCCTTGCCATGGTGGCGGCCGTCAAAGGCTACAAGCTGGTGCTGGTAATGCCCGAATCCATGTCGATCGAGCGCCGTCGTTTGATGCTGGCCTACGGCGCGACCTTTGATCTCACCCCCAAGGAAAAGGGCATGAAAGGCGCTATCGAGCGCGCGACCGAGATTGTCGAATCAACCGAAGGCGCCTGGATGCCTTCGCAGTTCGAGAACGCGTCCAACCCCGCCGTGCACGCGCGGACAACGGCTCAGGAAATTCTGTCCGATTTTGCCGATGATCCGATCGACGTCATGATCACAGGCGTTGGGACCGGCGGCCACCTTACAGGTTGCGCAGAAGCGCTCAAAGCCAGCTGGAGTGGAATGAAGGCTTATGCGGTCGAGCCTGAACTCTCACCGGTCATCAGCGGAGGTCAGCCCGGCCCGCACCCGATCCAGGGTATCGGTGCAGGCTTCATTCCAGGCAATTTGCACACCGACGCGATTGATGGAGCGATCCCGGTTGATGCAGGCGAAGCCAAGGAAATGGCCAAACGCGCAGCGCGTGAAGAAGGCATGCTGATCGGCATTTCGTCGGGGGCGACATTGGCGGCCATTGCGAAGAAGCTGCCCGAGCTTGATGCGGGCACTCGCGTGCTTGGTTTCAATTACGACACTGGCGAACGCTATCTTTCAGTGCCGGACTTCCTGCCTGTCGAATAACGACAAGTCTGGCCGAGCTAGGCCGTGCTACATATCTGACATGTTTAACTGGTCGCCGCGCAGAGGGCACGCGGTCGGCTGAGAAAGTCATAGGATGTAGCCCATGCCGCTGTCCGACGGATTTGGCCTGTTAGCGAGCGCACCGGGTCGACCGCTCCATTACCGCTTCTTCAAGAAGCAGCGTCACCGTGTGAATGACTGGCTGGCCAATTCTTCGCTGATTCCCAACGATCCTGTGCTGGATCCTGCGCAGTTCGACTGGTGTGCGAAGATCGCAGAACATTGGGAAGATATCCGCGATGAAGCGCGCGCTGTGTGCCGTCATAGCGAGGCCATTCCTCCCTTGCGCGAAGTGTCTCCAGACCATCGCCGGATCATGAAAGATGACGCCTGGCGCAGTTTCTTCCTGATCGGCTTTGGCAATCGGATCGAGGAAAATATCGCCCGTGCGCCGCGTACGACCGAGCTGGTCTCGCAGATCCCCGGCTTGAACTCTGCCTTCTTCTCAATCCTTGCTCCCGGATCTCATATCACCCCCCATCGCGGCGTGACCAAGGCCTTCATCACGGCTCACCTCGGCCTCGATGTGCCGGATGATCGCGACAAATTGTGGATGCGGATCGGCGACCAAAGGATCCATTGGGACAATGGCAAATGGCTTACCTTTGACGACACTTACGAACACGAAGTTCGCAACGACACCGATCAGACGCGAATTGTTCTTCTGTGCCAGATCGCGCGGCCGATGCGACAGCCCGGCGCATTCATGGCCGGCCGGATCATGTGGTATATTCGTGGCAGCCAGTTCGTGCAGGAGGCCAAGGACAATCTCGGCGATTGGGAGAGTGTCTACGCCAAAGCAGAGCGCGACGATGCGTAGTGAATTCCGCAACAGAAAAGGGCCCCAAACCGTTTTGGTCTGAGGCCCTCTTGTTGATCTACGTTCGGCTTAGGCCGCAGTGGCGAAAGCCTCTTCAGGCAGCGCCATCATGTTCTCACTGCCTGCTTCAAGCTTGCGACGGAGTGCGCCAGCATCCGGCAGGAAGCGTTCTGCGTAGTAAGCGGCTGACGTCAGCTTGGCCTGATAGAATGCTGCATCCTCGGGCTCGCTGGCGAGCGCTTCGAGCGCTGTCTTGGCCATCTTGAGCCAGAAGAAGCCCAAGGTGACGATGCCCATGATGTGCATGTAGTGATGCGCGCCAGCACCGAGGTGGTTCGGGTTGGCCATCGCGTTCTGCATGAACCACATTGTGGCAGCCTTCTGTTCACCGAGACCCTTTTCGAGGCGCTCTGCGATGTCCTTGAGCTCAGCCACTTCCTTCGCTGCCGCGATCTCTTCGTCGATCATTGCGAAGAAGGCTTGAACAGCCTTGCCGCCCTTTGAGGCCAGCTTGCGGCCGCACAGGTCCATCGCCTGCACGCCATTGGTGCCTTCGTAGATCATGGCGATGCGGCTATCGCGGACAAACTGTTCCATGCCCCATTCGCTGACATAGCCGTGGCCGCCATAGACCTGCTGCATGTTGTTGGCGATGTCGTAGCCCTTGTCGGTCCCATATCCCTTGATGACCGGGGTCATCAGGCCAATCAGCTCATCAGCGGCTTCGCGCTCTTCCTCGGTCTGTGCCTTATGCGACAGATCGACTTGCAGCGCCCCCCACATGCACAATGCGCGCATGCCTTCGTTGAACACTTTCGCGTCCATCAGCATACGGCGCACATCGGGGTGAACGAAGATCGGATCAGCCTTGGCTTCCGTGTCGGCAGGACCAGTCAGAGCACGGCCCTGACGACGATCCAGCGCGTAGGTCACGCCATTCTGGTAAGACACTTCAGCCTGGGCCAGACCCTGAAGGCCAACGCCAAGGCGTGCGGCGTTCATCATCACGAACATGGCTGCGAGGCCCTTGTTCTCTTCGCCGACCATCCAGCCCTTGGCGCCGTCATAATTGAGGACGCAGGTGGCGTTGCCGTGGATACCCATCTTTTTCTCGATAGAGCCGCATGACACACCATTGCGCTCGCCAGGTTCGCCATTGTCGTCGAGAACGAATTTCGGGACGATGAAAAGCGAAATGCCCTTTGAGCTGTCTGGCGCGCCCGGAGTTTTGGCCAGCACAAGGTGGATGATGTTGCTGGTCAGATCGTGCTCACCAGCCGAGATGAAGATCTTGGTGCCGGTGATCGAATAGGATCCGTCGGCCTGTGGTTCCGCCTTGGTGCGGATCAGGCCTAAATCGGTGCCGCAATGTGGCTCGGTCAGGTTCATTGTGCCTGACCATTCACCCGAGATCATCTTCGGTGCGTAGGTTGCTTTCTGCTCGTCGCTGCCGGCAGCCAGAATCGCCGCGATCGCTCCGTTGGTGAGGCCAGGATACATGCCGAATGCCTGATTGGCGGAAGCAGTGTACTCCTCCAACACCATGCCGAGAGTGTGAGGAAGGCCTTGGCCGCCGAACTCCTCAGGTTGTGAGAGCGTACCCCAGCCCGCTTCGGTGTAAGCCTCGTAAGCTTCCTTGAAGCCGTCAGGCGTGGTCACCGATCCATCTTCGTGCCGTGTGCAGCCTTGCTCGTCACCAATCTGGTTGATCGGGGCGAGCACCTCGGCGCAGAATTTGCCAGCTTCATTCACGATCGTGTCGATCATATCTTGGGTTGCATGCTCAAAGCCCGGCAGGTTTCCATAGCTTGCAAGATCAAGCATCTCGTTGAGCAGGAAGCGGGTGTCACGGGTCGGAGCGGTATAGGTAGGCATCTCTGGATCCCTTAGTCAGAGTTTATCGGCAGATAATGGTGGGTTCGGCTCAGCCGAGGTCGAGCTTTTCGATCTCGGCTACAAATTCAGTCAGCTCTTTGATCGATGAATCGATGTCAGCGCGTTGACGCTTGAGCTTGGCTACATGCGCACGGCATTTTTCGACCGTCACGCGGCGTTGTTCGACGCGGCCGTCATCAAGATCGTACAGGTCAATCATCTCGCGGATTTCGGTGAGGCTGAAGCCGACATTCTTGGCCCGCATGATCCAGGCAAGGCGCGCGCGATCACGCTTGGAATAGACTCGTGTGAGACCGACACGTGCAGGTGCGATCAGGCCTTCGTCTTCGTAGAAACGCAGCGCCCGCGCGGTGCATCCGAATTCTCCGGTAAGGTCAGAGATCGAGAATTGCTCGCGCTCAAGCTTGTCTGGGCGATCGAGGTGTGCGCCGTTGTGACGCGCTGCCGGATCGATCGACAGGTCGTGTTGGTCTTTGGATGACGAACGGTTTGGTGCTGTAGCCATGATTCGATGACTACCTTACCTTTACGTGAGCGTCAAGTATTGACCTTTACGAGAGCTCCGCCGTCAACCTGGCGATAGAAGCAGGATTTGCGACCTGTATGGCAGGTCGGCCCGGCGGGCTTTGCATAAATGACCAGCGCATCCTGATCGCAATCAACCCGTATTTCCCTCACCTCAAGGAAATGGCCCGATGTTTCGCCCTTGGTCCATAGCTGCTGACGCGATCGCGACCAGAAGGTCACACGTCCGGTGTTCAGAGTGACGTCAATCGCTTCCTGATTCATGAATGCGACGACCAGAACTTCATGGTCATCAACGTCGAGCACAACCGCTGTCAGCAGGCCGTTCGCGTCGAATTTGGGCAGGAAGGCACTGCCCTCCTCAATCATGTCCTTGGTAGGGGCAACGCCCTGATTTGCATCGCTGGACAACTGGGAAACTCCTCGACGAATGGTCGCATAGCTGAGATGGTTTGTTGCACGATAACCACAGCAGCTCCGCAAAATCCACCACTGCTGGAGATCAACCTTTCGGTTTTAAGACTCCAATGAGACAAACCGTTCCGCGAGTCCGATAGGACACGCCCACCGAACAGCGGTGCCGAAGAGCGCCAGGTTCAGGGGGTAACCGGAAATTGTCGACAGCGGGGTGTTGGCTCTACCGGTTTGAACGATGAGGGATAGGATCCTGGCAGCCAAGTTAGGGGGTGGCTGCCTGAGCTCTCTAAAGAGCGGGTCCGAGTCATTTCGTCACGTGGCGCCCGGGGCTTAGCGGCCTCGGGCGTTTCGCTTGTGGGTCCATCTATTTCTCAATCCAGGACACGGGCGAAGCAGGCGATCCGAACCTCTTTCACCTTTGCCTTCTTCAACGCCGCGACGCAGGCATCGCTGGTTGCTCCGCTTGTCAGCACGTCATCGACCACAATGATCGAGCGATCTCGCACCGTGCTCATCTTTGATCGGCGGACACGGATTGTCCCGCTTAGTGCCTTCTTGCGCTCGCGCTTTCCTAGGCCGCTGAGGCTCGGTGTGGCTTTGAAGCGCTCAAGCCCGTCGACGATAAGCTGACCCTTTCCAAGCCGAGCCAATTCGCGCGCCAGCAAGGCTGACTGATTAAAACCGCGTCGCCATAGTCGACCGCGGTGAAGCGGGACCGGGACCAGGAGCGCATCGTGTTCGTCAGGCAGTTGCGATGCCATCAGACGGCCAAGGAACCGTGCCAGGGCAATCTTGCGTCCGTGTTTGAAATCCAGCACCAGTTTGCGTGAGGAATCGTTGTAGCGTGTCGCGGCGATGATCCCGTCATGGCGCGGAGGTGTCGCCAGGCACACGCCGCATTCCAGTCTAACGCTATGCTCCCCATCGCTTGGCAAGGGCCTGCCACAGCTTGCGCAGCTTGGCTCTCGCGGGAACTCCAGCTCGCTCCAGCAAGCAGCGCACAAACCGCTCTGCTCAGCGATCGCGCATCCACACAGCAAGCAGCGCGGCGGATATGCGAGATCCACCAACGGCGACAAATGTGCGGCAAGATGCGACCCCCACCCCATGCTTGTGATCTCGCATGCTTGCACAATGCTGGCAAGCGCGGCAGGCAGATCGCGATGGACCGCTCACCACCTCATATCTTTGACCGCCGCCGTGCCGCCGCCAAATGGGCGCGAGCTCGCGCCCGTCACGATCGCGGTGGCGCGAGCTATCTCTACGACACCCTGGTCGACGACATTCTCGACCGGCTCGACTTCATGCGGTTCTCCGCGGAGAGAGCTTTCGTGCTGGGCGACCAATCAGGCATGCTCGCTCAAGCCTTGAAGGCCAAAGGCGCCGAGGTCAGCACAGCCATGCTTGGCGAGTTTGACGAAGAGAGACCGGGCGCAGCAAGTGCCTACGACCTCATCATCCATCTCCTGGGCCCCGGCACGATCAACGACCTGCCGGGAGCGCTGATCCACGCCCGCCATTCACTGGCCGAGGGTGGCCTGTTCATTGGCGGCTTCCTCGGTGCCGGCAGCGTGCCGACCCTGCGCCGCCTAGCGCTCGCCGCCGACGGCGACCGCCCTGCCCCGCGCATCCATCCTCAGGTCGACAACCGCGCCGCCACCGGCCTGCTCGAGCGTGCCGGTTTCTCTCGCCAGGTCGTCGACACCTATCCGCTCAAAGTGCGCTATTCCTCAATCGAGCGGATGATCTCCGATCTGCGCGCTCACGGCCTTACCAGTTCGCTCGCTACCCGGGCTCCGGTGTTGACTCGGTCAGCGTGGGATCGCGCCCGTGCTGAATTCGAAGCCCTCAAGGACGGCGACGGCAAGGTCACCGAACATTTCGAGTTTCTGCTGCTTACTGGCTGGCGCTAAGCGCGGCCTGCGCCGCCGCCAATCGCGCGATTGGTACGCGGTAAGGTGACGCGCTGACGTAATCGAGCCCGGTTGCTTCGCAGAACGCGATGCTTGCTGGATCTCCACCGTGTTCACCGCAAATGCCCAGCTTGATGTCCGGACGCGTCGCCCGACCACGCTCAGCCGCTAGCTCCACCAGCTGGCCTACGCCTTCGACGTCCAGGCTCACAAACGGATCGCGCGCGAAGATGCCTTTCTCGACATAGGGCGCTAGGAAGCGCGCCGAATCGTCACGCGAAACGCCCAAGGTTGTTTGCGTCAGATCGTTGGTGCCAAAGCTGAAGAAGGCGCCCTCCTCCGCGATCTCGCCGGCCATCAGAGCAGCACGCGGCAGCTCGATCATCGTGCCGACCAGATAGTCGACTTCAGAGCCCTTCTCGTCGAACACCGCCTGAGCGGTCTTGTCGACCAGTGCCTTGAGAAGTTCGAGCTCGCGCTTGGTCGCCACCAGTGGGATCATAATCTCGGGCAGAGGCGCTTCACCGCTTGCCGATTTCACGTCGCACGCCGCTTCAAAGATAGCGCGTGCCTGCATCTCGTAGATTTCCGGGAAGGTGATCCCCAACCGACAGCCGCGATGGCCGAGCATGGGGTTAAATTCGTGCAGTTCTCCCGCGCGCCGCTTGAGGTGATCGACACCAAGTCCGGTTGCATTGGCCAGATCTTCGAATTCGGCATCGCCATGCGGCAGGAATTCGTGCAGCGGCGGATCGAGCAAGCGGATCGTGCAAGGCAGGCCGCGCATCACTTCGAAGATTGCAGCGAAGTCACCGCGCTGCTCTGGCAACAATTTCTCAAGCGCCGCCCGACGGCCCCGTTCATCCTCTGCCAGGATCATCTGGCGTACCGCGCTGATCCGATCAGCATCGAAGAACATGTGCTCAGTGCGGCACAGTCCAATGCCTTCAGCGCCAAACTGACGCGCCATCTTGCAGTCTGCCGGTGTCTCGGCATTGGTGCGTACCCGCATCCGACGATGTTTATCCGCCCACTCCATCAGAGTGCCGAAGTCTCCCGCAAGCTCGGGCTCAACGGTCGGCACAATGCCCAGCATGACTTGGCCGTTGGCGCCATCCAGCGTGATCTCATCGCCTTGCTTGAGCTCTTGATGACCGATCCGCAGGGTCTTCGAAGCCTGGTCGATCGAAACCGCGCTCGCGCCAGATACGCAGGGCCTGCCCATGCCGCGCGCAACCACAGCTGCGTGGCTTGTCATGCCGCCGCGGGCGGTCAGGATACCCTGAGCAGCGTGCATGCCATGAATGTCCTCAGGAGAGGTCTCTACGCGGACGAGAATGACCTTTTCGCCGCGGCCGGCCCATTGTTCGGCCGTATCGGCATCGAGAACGATCTTGCCCGCCGCTGCGCCTGGAGACGCTGGCAGGCCCGTGGTCAACACATTGCGTTCGGCTTCGGGATCGAGCGTCGGGTGCAGCAATTGATCGAGCGCCATTGGATCAACCCGCAAGATTGCGGTCTGCTGGTCGATCAGGTCTTCGCCCACCATCTCAACCGCCATCTTAAGCGCCGCCTTGGCGGTGCGCTTGCCTGATCGCGTCTGCAGCATCCACAATTTTCCGCGCTCGACGGTGAATTCGATATCCTGCATGTCGCGGTAATGGCCTTCGAGCAGGTCAAACACGCGGGCGAGCTCGGAATAGGCGTCCGGCATCGCTTCTTCCATTGAGAGAGGCTTGGCGCCGGCGGCTTCGCGTGCGGCCCTGGTGAGATATTGCGGCGTGCGGATACCCGCGACCACATCCTCGCCCTGGGCGTTGATCAGATATTCGCCGTAATAGGCGCGTTCACCGGTGGCCGGATCGCGCGTGAAGGCAACGCCGGTGGCGCTGGTATCGCCCATATTGCCGAACACCATGGCTTGGACATTGACAGCGGTGCCCCAATCGGCCGGAATGTCGTTTAAACGGCGATAGACCTTGGCACGGTCGCTGTCCCAGCTGTCAAAAACCGCTGCGATGGCGCCCCAAAGCTGCTCGGTCACGTCCTGAGGGAACGGCTTGCCCAATTCGTCCTGAACGATGCCTTTGTATTCGTCGACAAGATCACGCCAGTCGCCAGCTTCCAGCTCGGTGTCCGCATAGAAGCCATTGTCTTCCTTGCGGATCTCGAGCGCCTCTTCGAACAGTCCGTGATCGATGCCGAGCACGACGTCTGAATACATCTGGATGAAGCGACGGTAGCTGTCCCATGCGAAGCGCTCATCGCCCGAAGTTGCAGCCAATCCAGCAACGGTGTCGTCGTTGAGGCCGAGATTGAGCACTGTGTCCATCATGCCAGGCATGGAGACTCGGGCGCCCGAGCGGACCGAGACGAGCAATGGATCAGCCGCATCGCCGAATGTCTTGCCCACGCTTGCTTCGATGTGTGTCAGAGACTTGGCAACGTCGCCGCGCAGTGCATCTGAAAAGTCAGCGCCTTCCTGCAGATAGCGGACGCATTCTTCGGTCGTGATGGTGAAGCCGGGAGGCACTGGCAGCCCAATGCTCGCCATTTCGGCAAGGTTTGCGCCCTTGCCGCCTGTCACGGTCTTGTCGCGCTGACGGGGGTCGTCATGGGCAGCATTTCCGCCGAAAGGATAGACCGTTGTCATTCTTCAAATCCTACTGGATGGAACACATGGAACAGTGTCCTAGTGTTAAGATTAGCCCTCGATCTTGTTGAAATCAGCGACCCTGTGAACCGACCGTGTGAAACGGCCAAGCAGGTTGAGCCGCGCTTCGCGCTTGTCGGGATTCTCGTCATTGACCGTCACCTTGTCGAAGAAATCATCGATCGGTGCGCGCAAAGTTGCCAGCGCCGCCATGGCCGCTTCAAAGTCCTCGCTCTCAATCGCGGAAGACGCTTTGGGTGCGGCTGAATCGAGCGCATCGATCAGCGCCTTTTCCTCACCTTCGGGCGTGTAGGAAAGCGATTTCGCGTCTGCGCTGTCCCATTCTTCCTTCTTGAGGATGTTTGCCGCGCGCTTGTAGCCAGCAAGCAGATTGGTGCCGTCTTCGGTCGCCAGGAACTGAGACAGAGCACGCGACCGTGCTTCGATCCGGTCAATCCGCATGTCGAGCTGCGATTGCCAGTCGCGCGACGCCGCAATGAAGTCATGGCGCACGCCGTCGTCGCGGAGTTGGACAGCAAGCCGGTCGACAAGGAATTCGCTCAGTTTTGTTGCGAGCGCTACATTTTCCCGGCCATCCCAGGCATGGACCACGGTGTCCATCGACAGCTTCAAACCATTGGCCTGGACCAGTCGAATAAAGCCAAGCGCTGCCCGGCGAAGTGCGAATGGGTCTTTTGAGCCAGTGGGCAGGATATCAATCTTGAAGAAGCTCAAAAGATTGTCGAGCTTGTCGGCAAGACTGACGGCGACGGTGATGGGTGCCGTCGGCACATCATCGCTTTGTCCTACGGGCTTGTAGTGGTCGCGAATGGCGTCGGAGACTTCGTGCGGAAGACCTTCCTTTTCGGCGTAATATCCGCCCATCAGGCCCTGCAGTTCGGGGAACTCGCCAACCATTTCGGTCACCAGATCGGCTTTGCACAGCTCGCCTGCCTGGCGCGCCTGTTCGCGGTCACCATTGGGCTCCTTGGCGTCGAACACCAGCCAGCCTGCGAGCTTGGTCACGCGATCGACCTTTTCAGCCACGGTCCCAAGCTTTTCGTGGAATGTGATGCGCTCGAGCTTCTTCGCGTGCTCGGCCAGGCTGGTCTTCTGATCGAGCTCCCAGAAGAAGCGCGCATCCGAAAGACGCGCAGCGAGAACCTTGCGATTGCCATCAACAACGACGGCCGGATCGGCAGCAGCGATATTGGAAGTGCAGACAAAGGCATTGGCAAGTTTGCCGTCAGCATCCTGGCAGACGAAGTATTTCTGATTCACGCGCGCAGTAAGCTGGATCACTTCGGGCGGAACATCGAGATAGCTCTCATCAAACCGGCCGAGCAGCGGCACAGGCCATTCGGTCAGGCCGGCATTCTCGACCACCAGACCTTCGTCTTCGATCAAGGAAAGGCCAGCTTCATCCGCAGCTGCCTTTGCGCCAGCACGCACGCCGTCCTGCCGCTCTACATGATCGACGATCACAAATGCATCACGGAGCTTCGACGCGTAATCATCCGCGCCATCAATCCAAATGCTGCCGCTTGAATGAAAACGATGCCCCATGGTCTCGCGCCCACTGGCAATGCCATCCACTTCACAAGGCACCACTTCACCATCAAGCAGAGCAATAATGCCCGACAATGGACGCACCCATTTGAGGCTCTCGGTCGTGATTGATGCGTCGCCCCAGCGCTGTGATTTGGGCCAAGCAAAATCACGGATGATAGTCGGGATCGCGTTGGCGAGCAGGTCAGCCACCTTCTGGCCCGGCTTTTCAATCACCGCGAAATAGGTTGCGCGGCCTTTGACATCGCGGGTCTCAAGCTGTGCGCGCGAGACGCCGTTCTTGCGGCAGAAGCCATCAATGGCCTGATCAGGCGCGCCAACCGGCGGTCCTTTGGCCTCATTGCAAACTGCTTCGGTCTCGGTCGGAAGTCCGCGGGCGATCAGCGCCATTCGGCGCGGGGTCGACCAGATGGTGAGTTCACCGGACGCCACACCTGCAGCGTCCATTTCGCGCCGGAACAGCTTTTCCAACTCCGCGCGCGCGCCTTTCTGCATTCGCGCAGGGATTTCTTCGCTGCGGAGTTCGAGCAGGAAATCAGCCATGATTGCTCTCTCCCGTCATTCCCGCGAAGGCGGGAATCCAGATGCCGCCGAGGATGCGCGCCTGAACGATTGCATGGACCCCTGCCTGCGCAGGGGTGACGAGTGCCAGGATATCAATCACAGCGACCACTCCGGATATTTGGCGTTCCATTCCGGAGCCATCTTCTCCGCATATTTCTCACACGATGAGCGTGCGAGATCGCGCACGCGGGCCATATAGCTGGCGCGTTCCTGCACGCTGATCACGCCGCGCGCCTGCAGCAGGTTGAACAGATGGCTCGCTTCTACCGCTTGCTCGTAAGCTGCGATCGGCACATCCGCAGCGAGTGCATTCTGGCATTCGGCTTCGGCCTTGTTGAACAGTTCAAACAGGCTGTCTGTGTCTGCGACTTCGAAGTTCCACTTCGACATCTGCTTCTCGTTTTCGAGGAACACTTCGCCGTAGCTTACGCCCTGCTGATTGAATGCAAGGTCGTACACATTGTCGACGCCTTGTATATACATCGCCAGACGCTCAAGCCCGTAGGTGAGCTCACCAGCCACCGGCTTGCAGTCAAACCCGCCCATTTGCTGGAAATAGGTAAACTGGGTGACTTCCATCCCGTCGCACCAAACTTCCCAGCCAAGGCCCCAGGCGCCCAATGTGGGCGATTCCCAGTCATCCTCGACAAAGCGGATGTCGTGCTTGAGCGGATCGATGCCGATCTGGCGCAGGCTTGCGAGATAGAGATCCTGGATGTCGGCCGGGCTCGGCTTCAGTATCACCTGATATTGATAATAATGCTGCAGTCGGTTTGGGTTTTCGCCATAGCGACCGTCGGTAGGACGACGGCATGGTTGTACGAACGCTGCGTTCCACGGCTCTGGCCCAAGCGCGCGCAAAGTGGTGGCGGTGTGGAAGGTCCCTGCCCCCATCCGCATGTCATAAGGCTGCAGGATCACGCAGCCGGCTGCGCTCCAGAAATCATGCAGAGTCAGGATCATGTCCT
>Ga0207422_1003872_pt1 | contig 13683 bp, 10 predicted proteins | sample MarCyaLeptolynsp_FD_187757 | JGI IMG/M metagenome (GOLD analysis project Ga0207422, IMG submission 187757) | Marine cyanobacterial communities from Panama - species 1 Leptolyngbya sp. (SPAdes) | ecosystem: Environmental > Aquatic > Marine > Unclassified | place: Panama: Panama City | collected...
GCGGGTGCCAGCATGTTTGAGGCGAACGTTCCCATTGCCAGGTTTTCCGGCATGCTGGAATGCGATGTGCTCAAGACCAACACGGTGATCGCTTCGGTCTACACGCCAGGTGCCGGGAACATCTGGTAATCGACGAAAGGCATTGTCCCAGTGGCAGCAAGTGCTTGCGCTTTTTCTTGCGCTTGACTTGAGTCTTCAAATCCGACGATGCTGAGCCGATGAAAGATCCCAGTTTCAGCGTCGGCGTCGAAGAAGAGTACCTGCTGGTCGACAAATCCAGCCGAAAACTGGCGAGTTCGCCGCCAAAGGAACTGTTCTCGGCCTGCGAAAGCGCGCTTGAGGGACGGGTCAGCCCGGAATTCCTGCAGTGCCAGATCGAGGTCGGAACACCGGTCTGCCTGACATTTTCAGAAGTACGCGCGGAACTTGCCTATTTTCGCAAGACTGTCGCCAAAGAAGCGGCCGTGCATGATTTCGCACCGATCGCCGCCTCGACACACCCGTTTGCGGAGTGGACCGACCAGCCGCACACCGACAAGGAACGCTATAACCAGATTGCGCGGACGATGCAGGTCGTCGCCAGACGAATGCTGATCTGCGGCATGCATGTTCATGTTGGCATTGAAGACGAAGAGCTGCGAGTCGACCTCTTCAACCAGCTCGCCTATTTCCTGCCGCACCTGCTGGCGCTCAGCACGTCATCCCCATTCTGGCGCGGGCGCAACACGGGGCTGAAGTCCTACCGGCTCGCTGTTTTCAACGAAATGCCGCGAACCGGACTTCCTCCGCGTTTCGAGAGCCACCACGAGTACCGGCACATCGTTGACATCCTGAGCAGCGCCGGCGTTCTCGAGGATGCGACCAAGATCTGGTGGGACCTCAGGCCTTCCGACAGGTTTCCGACGCTGGAACTTCGCGTGACAGATGTCTGCCCCCGGCTCGACGACGCGATCGCGATCGCGGCGCTCTACAGGTGCCTATGCAGGATGCTCTACAGGCTCAGGCGCGCGAACCAGAGTTGGCGTCCCTACTCCCGATTTCTGCTCGCCGAAAACCGCTGGCAGGCGCAGCGGTATGGAACCGAGGCAAGCTTGATAGATTTCGGCCGCAACGAAACCGCGCCTTTTGTCGATCTCGTCGAGGAACTGATCGAACTGGTCAGACCCGACGCGGTCTTTTTCGGGTGTGAGGCAGAGGTCGAACATATCCGCACCATCGCGGTGGAAGGCACATCGGCAGACAAGCAGCTGCAGATTGCCGGCGACATACCGGATGACGGGCTGATTGCGCCAGACAAACTCGACAGGATCGTCGACCATCTTGTCGCCGAAACGCTGGCAGACCTCTGAACGCCCGCTAAGCGGTCTTTTTTGCAGGTCTGGGCGGAGACCCGTGCGCGCGCGCATGAAAATGATTCCGATCACCTGTCAGCACAAAAGCAAACTCGTCGATTTCCGAAATGACCGCGTCGGCCGATCTGGAAAGGCCTGATTTCGGCCTCATCGCACGCTGCGCGTCAACCAGTGCTTTCCTGGCTTGCGCCAGTCCTCCGAGGAGCTGATCCTTGTCGAACTCCTTTGGTCCTTTCGACCTCCGCTCTGCAGCCATGCTTCACCCCGCACTTATGTTCCTGCTTTGTTCTTATAAATTCCGAATTTTTCCTGTCAATTTGCGTTTCTGACAAGGGAAGTGTCGTTTCACGTGCTGCCTCGCTTCCTCAAATCGGATAATGCTCGGCAAATCAAAGATTAGACGCCACGGCATTTCGGTTTGCCAGGCGGACGTGCAAAGGGTGGTTTCGTGAAACACGGTGGTGACTTGTCGCTCGCGGTCGAACGCTTTGGCGGAACGCCGGAAAACTGGCTCGATGTGTCGACCGGGATAAACCCTTACAGCTACCCGCTCCCGCAAACGTTGCCAGCAAGTGCCTGGACCGCGTTGCCCAACCGGGTCGCGGAAGAACAGCTTCTTTCCGCGGCAAGACGGGCCTATCAGGTTCCCGATCATCTCGGGCTGGTGGCAGCGCCCGGCACACAGATTTTGCTGTCGCTTTTGCCGTCGCTTCTGCCGGAAGGTCCGGCAGCCCTGGCAGCGCCGACCTATTCGAGCCACAAGGAAGTTTGGCAAAGGGACGGCAGGGATCCGGTCGAGCTTTCAAGCGTATACGCGCTGCCCGCCGAAGCCAGAATTGTCGTTCTGGTCAACCCGAACAATCCGGACGGCCAGCTCATCGATGTGAAAAGCCTGCTCGAGATTGCTAAAATCCTGACCGAAAGGGGCGGATTTCTGGTTGTCGACGAAGCCTTTGCAGATGTCATGCCGGGCGCGAGTGTTCTGCCGCATGCCGGGACCGAGAACATTGTCGTGCTGCGATCATTCGGCAAGTTTTTCGGGCTTGCCGGTCTGAGGCTCGGTTTTCTGGCGGGACCAAAGGAAATCACCGACCGTCTCGGCGCGCGCCTTGAAAGCTGGTGCGTCAGCGGGCCAGCCCTCGATATCGGGGCGCAGGCCCTTCGGAACCACGAATGGCAGGAAAAGATGGTGCGCCGCCTCGCCGACGAGATGGCCGACCTGACGATCGCGCTGTCAGAGCACCAGCTGAGTGTCTTTGGCGGCACGCCTCTTTTCGCCCTTGCAGGCCTTCGCAAGGCGCATGCGTTGCACGAAGCGCTGGCGCGACGGCAGATCTGGACACGTGTTTTCGATTATGCACCGACTTGGATCCGCTTCGGTCTTCCAGGCGGTGCTGAAAACCTTCAGCGGTTGTCCGATGCTCTCGCAGAAGCGCGCACCGAACTCTGACTTGCCTTTCTGCGCGGGACAGACGGGAAAAGCCGGTTCCCCTTTCCAGAAAATTGCTCTAGCAAAATTCCATGCTCATTTACGAGAACGCATTATGGTTGCTTTTCGCCGCGCTTCTGCTCGATGCGGTTGTCGGCGATCCGGACTGGCTCTGGCGCCGCCTGCCGCACCCGGTTGTCTGGATCGGCAAGCTCATTTCTCTCTTTGACCGGAAACTGAACAGGACCTCATCAAGTTCCGGGAGTAGAAAAAATGGCGGATTAGTCTTGCTTCTTGTCCTCGTTTTCGGCGGGCTGATCCTGGGGGGCGTCCTTCACCTTGTCCTAGCACGCATTCCTTTTGGCGAAGCGCTCGTTGTGGTTGTCGCCGCCGTATTCATTGCGCAGAACAGCCTCTACCGTCACGTTGCCGCCGTTCGTGACGGCCTTGAGAGCGGCGGCCTGGAAGGTGGCCGCAACGCGGTTGCCATGATTGTGGGCCGCGATCCGGCGCAGCTTGATGAAGCCGGTGTCTCACGGGCAGCAATCGAGTCATGCGCGGAGAATTTCTCCGATGGTGTCGTTGCCCCCGTCTTCTGGTTCGCGCTTCTGGGTCTGCCTGGTCTGCTCGCATACAAGGCCGTGAACACCGCCGACAGCATGATCGGACACAAGAACGAAACCTATCAGGACTTCGGCTGGGCATCGGCTCGGTTCGACGACCTGATCAACCTGCCCGCTTCCCGGTTGTCGGGTCTTTTTATCGCGCTTTCAGCGCCGCTCGCACATGGATCGTTCAGGAAGAGCTTCTCGTGCATCGTCAGGGATGCGAAAAAACACAGATCACCCAATGCCGGCTGGCCGGAAGCGGCAATGGCGGGTGCACTGGATATCGCCCTTGCCGGTCCCCGGGCCTATCCGGGTTACACCGTGGATGATCCTTACATGAACGAAGCCGGACGCATAGAGGCGACCGCAAACGATATCGACCGCGCGGTCATCGTCATGATCGGGGCATGCGGGGCTCAGGCGTTTCTGATTTTGATTCTTGCGGTTTTTTTGCGCTAGGTACGGTCTGGTTCCTGGTCGGCTACGAGACGCTTTCCGCGGCAATTTCGTACATTGCCTCCACGTCCAAAACACCTTCCAGGTGGCAGGCCAGATCATCCAGTATGCGGTCGATGCTGCTCGCGTAAGCCAGATCAGATGACACGCCGAGTGAGGCCAGATAGGCAACGCGGAAGCTGTCGCTGGTAAAGAGGCCATGGACATAGGTTCCGCAGACAAGCCCGTCCGCCGACACCGCACCCTCGGCTCTGCCGTCTTTCAGCCGCATCATCGGGCGGTCGCAATCCGCGCCGGTTGTTCGTCCGATATGGATCTCGTAGCCGGAAAAGTCTGCACCGCTGCGTTCATGCACGCCCTCCGCGTAGACAGTCGATTTCTCCGGAGTCAGCACGGTGTCCACATCCAGAAGACCAAGGCCTTGAACGGTGCCCGGTGCGCCCTCGATGCCGTCCGGATCGGAAATTGTCTTTCCGAGCATCTGATATCCACCGCACACGCCAAGAATCTGCCCGCCGCGCCGGTAATGCGCTGCAAGGTCGATGTCCCAGCCCTGCTTGCGGAAAAACGCCAGGTCTCCGACCGTCGATTTGGATCCAGGCAACAGAACCACATCCGCATCGCCCGGCAACGGCTCACCGGGATGCAACAATTCAAGTGTTACACCGGGTTCGAGACGAAGCGGATCGAGGTCGTCGAAATTGGCGATCCGGGAAATGACGGGAACAACCACCTTGAGACTGCCCTGCCCGAGTCCGTCTTCAAGCCCGAGTGCGTCTTCCGCTGGCAGTTTTCCCGCATCGGCAAACCACGGCACGACGCCAAGCCCACGCCATCCGGTCCTGACGCCGATCTCGCGCATACCGTCGTCGAACAGGCTCGGATCACCCCGAAAGCGGTTGATGAAAAAGCCCCTGATCCTGTTTTGCTCTTCCGGTTCGAGCACCGCATGTGTCCCGACCACGGATGCGATTACACCGCCCCGATCAATATCAGCGCAAAGGATGACCGGCAGATCGGCCGCTTCCGCAAACCCCATATTGGCAATGTCACCGGATCTGAGGTTTATCTCGGCCGGACTGCCTGCCCCCTCGACCAAAACCAGATCGGCTTCTGAAGCAATGGTTGAAAAACTCTCCAGAACCTTCGGTAAAAGCGTTTGCTTCTGCTTTCCGTATTCCCGGGCACGCATGGTTCCGAAACGTTTGCCCTGCACAATGATCTGTGCGCCGGTATCAGTTTCCGGTTTCAGAAGAACCGGGTTCATATGAACCGTGGCCGGTACCCGGCAACCGAGCGCCTGAAGGGCCTGTGCCCGGCCGATTTCACCGCTATCATCCGTCACCGCAGCATTGTTCGACATGTTCTGAGGCTTGAAGGGGCGAACACTGAGGCCCCGATTGGCGAACAGCCGGCACAGACCGGCAACAATCAGGCTCTTGCCGACATTCGAACCTGTTCCCTGTATCATCAATGCGGGTGTTCTTGCGTCCGCACCGAACCGGTTCATGACGTCTTATCACCCTCGACGGGTGCCGCGCCGTAGGGTCTGAATTCAGCGGGCACCGGGAGATTGGCCAGGCGTAGTTCAAGCAGCAGTCTTATCGATGGCCGCACCGCGAACAGAAAAGACCCGATCAGAAACAGCCAGGTGCCGGTGAACACGAGCTTCGGATAGAAGAAGAAGATACTCCCGACGATAAAGGTCAGCGCTGCCAGAAATTCTACAACCGTGCGGTAAAGCTCGTACTTGCGGACCAGTTCGGCGTGATGGGGAGACGCGGAACGCAGACCGTCGTCAAAGAGCTTGCTCATGTGCGTCCAATCCTTCCTGAGTACCGTGTCTGCGTCGCCCGTCAACGGGCCCGGGTTAAAACTCGATCCCTTCCTGCGGCTTCACGCCGGACCGGAACGGATGCTTCACCTGGGTCATGTCCGTGACAAGGTCGGCGATCTCAATAAGTTCGTCCTTCGCGTTGCGGCCGGTCACGACCACATGAACATCATCCGGTTTTTCGTTCTTCAAAAAATCGACGACCTTGGCGATGTCGATATAGTCGTAGCGCAGCACGATGTTGAGCTCATCACACAGGATCAGCCGGTAGTCCCCGGACATGATCATCTGCTTGGCCGCTTCCCAGGCCTGCTCCGCTGCATCGATATCGCGCTGTCGGTCCTGCGTTTCCCAGGTGAAGCCCTCGCCCATGCGCTTGATCGTCACCAGATCTGAGAACCGTTCCAGAGCCATGCGCTCACCGGTTTCAATCCGGCCTTTCACAAACTGGACGACCCCAACCTTGTGTCCATGACCAAGCGAGCGGAATACCATCCCGAAGCCTGCGGTCGACTTGCCTTTGCCCTTGCCGGTGTGGACGATCAACAGCCCCTTTTCGATCGTCTTTGTCGCCATGATCTTGTCGCGCGCTGCTTTTTTCTTTCGCATTTTCTCCGCGTGACGGGCATTCAGTTCATCTTCGGTCAGCTCAGGCTTTTCGCTTTCGGCAGTCACGGCTTGGGTGTCCCTTCAAAACTCGTCTTCAGATCGTTCAACACAGCATGGGTCGAATTGCGTCTCGGCGTCCAGAGGCCGCGTTCAATTGCCTCCTGAAACCGGGACAACATCTCGCCGTATCCGGCCGGATTGGCATCTCTCAGAAAGTCGCGAACCTCCTGATTGTCGATATAGGCGTCATAAAGCTGATCGAAATGATGATCACCAACTGCGGTCGTGGTTGCCGAAAAGGCGAACAGGTAGTCGAGTGTCGCGACCATCTCGAATGCGCCTTTGTAGCCGTGCCGCATCACGCCACGTATCCATTTTGGATTGGCTGCGCGCCCGCGCACGACCCGGCCGATTTCCTCAGACAGCGTCCGGATTACGGGACGCTCAGGACGGGAATGGTCGTTGTGAAAAACCTTCGGGGCCACACCTTTCAGAGTCTCGACCGTTGCCGCAAGACCGCCTTCAAACTGGTAGTAGTCATCACTGTCGAGGAGGTCGTGTTCGCGATTGTCCTGATTGTGAAGAACCGCATCCACCGACGTGAGGCGTGCCGCCAGATCGTCCCTGGCACCTTCTCCGCCTGCCCCGCCGCCATAGGCGTAACCGCCCCATCCCAGGAACGTATCGGCAAAGTCCGCTCGGTCCTGCCACAGGCCTTCATCGATCAGCGCCTGAAGTCCGGCCCCATAGGCGCCGGGTCTGGAGCCAAAAACGCGGAACCCGGCACGCCGCGCCGCCTCGTCGGCTCCGACACCTTCCTGATGAAGTTTGATCGCGTCTGCTTTCATGCGCGCTGCGATCGGATTTGCTTCACCCCGCTCATCCAGTGCGCCGACCGCACGGACCGCGCTGTCGAACAGATCCATCTGGTGTGGAAACGCATCGCGGAAAAAGCCCGACACCCGCAAGGTCACATCAATGCGCGGCCGGCCCAGTTCCGACAGTTTCAGGATTTCAAATCCGGTAACCCTGCCAGATGCTTGTTCCCAAACCGGTTTAGCGCCGATCAGTGCCAGGGCCTGTGCTATGTCATCTCCGCCCGTGCGCATGTTCGCCGTGCCCCAACATGTCAGCACCAACGATCTTGGCCACTCGCCTTCTTCCTGAAAATAGCGGTCAGCAAGAAGGCCGGCCGACTGCCAGCCGAGCCGCCAGGCGGTTTCGGTCGGGACCGCGCGGACGTCGACCGAATAGAAGTTCTTTCCGGTCGGCAGCACGTCCGGACGGCCCCGCGAAGGCGCGCCGGACGGCCCCGGCTCCACGAATTCGCCGTTGAGGGCTTTCAGAACTGCTGCCGTTTCCGCTGGGCCCGAATTCCGGACGGAGGGGCTGAGCGCTGTTTCAATCTCATCAAGAACCGCCCTGGTGTTGTGCCATTCGCTGTTCGCGACGCGTTCACCCGCGATGAGACCACGGCACAAGAGCTCAAGTCTTTCGACCGTATCGCCGTTGGATCGCCAGGGCGCATCGGACACCGACAAGAGCGCATCGGGCTTCGCGCTTGGCCAGGCCTGCGCAAAGTCGCAGTCAAGCGGGTCGAAGTCATCCAGAGCCAGATCGAATGCAAGCGCCCTCTGCAGGCTCTGCTGTTGGACTTCAGCTCCGCGCGGCACCCTGGCAAGCGCTGCAAGAAGGTCGACGAGCAGCTCTCCATCCGGGCTCTGTCCGAGAATATGCAACCCGTCCCGGATCTGAAGTTCTTTCAGATCGCACAGATGCGCATCAAGCCGGGCCAACCGCGTTTCGTCGTCCATGGTATCGTCGAGGCCGATGTCCCTGTCGAGGCCGTGACGGACAGCCGCGTCGAGAATTTCGCGCGTCAGAAGCTTCAGGCGGCGCGGATCGACACCGCTGGCCAGATAATACTCATCCAGCAGCGTTTCCAACTCTTCCGCGACGCCATGACTTTCTGCACGTGTCAGCGACGGTGTCAGGTGATCGACGATGACCGCCGAGGTCCGCCGCTTTGCCTGCGCCCCCTCGCCAGGGTCGTTGACGATGAACGGATAGATGTTGGGAACCGGTCCGAGGACCGCTTCGGGAAAGCAGTTCTGCGAGAGGGCGAGCGCTTTGCCGGGCAACCATTCAAGATTGCCGTGCTTGCCGAGATGGACAATCGCATCGACGCCGAAATGTTGCCGCAGCCAGATGTAAAACGCGAAGTAGTGATGTGGTGGGACCAGATCCGGATCGTGATAGGTCTCTTTCGGATCGATGTTGTAGCCGCGCGCCGGCTGAATCCCGACAACCTGGTTGCCGAAACGATGCAGCGCCAGCCGGAATTTTCCATCGACCAGATGCGGATCGCTCTCCGGCGTGCCCCAACGCTCAGACACGGCCGATCTGAGTTTTTCCGGCAACCCTCCATAGATCCGCTGATAATCAAAGAGCGACAGTTCTTCATATGCCTGCCGGTTCGAACGCCCCTCGAGAGCATTGGTAACGCCGGATGTCAGCACATCCATGAGATCTGCGGATGTTCGAGGCGCGTTTCCGGTGTCGTAACCCGCAGCCTTCATGGCGCTTAGAAGCGCTATACAGGACGCAGGTGTGTCAAGACCAACGCCGTTGGCAAGCCTGCCATCCTTGTTCGGATAGTTCGCCAGAATCAACGCCGTCCTTTTGTCCGCCTCGGGTTTCCTGCCGAGCGCTGCCCAGTTCGCAACCAGGCTGGCAACGAAGTCAATTCTGTCGGAAACAGGTGTGAAACGCACCGGCGTCGACTGCGTGGCCGCATCAAAGATGCCTTCCTCCTTGAAGGAGACGGCGCGTGTCAGAATGCGCCCGTCAATCTCCGGCAGGACGACGTGCATGGCAAGATCGCGGATCGAAAGGCCCTGGTCGCTTTCTTCCCAGCCTTCCCTTGAGGACGAGGAAAACACGACCTGCAGCACTGGCTTGTTGATCCTGTCTAGCGGTGTCGGCTGATGCACCCGTCCCGCTTTCGACACGGCAAAGGCCGTGCCGTTCAAGACGACATCCGGCTTCGCACCATCAAACAGATTTTCCAGGATCGCGACGGATTCGGCTTCCTTCAGACTCGAGACGAAAACAGGCAAGGCGTTGACGCCGGCCAGATCGAGCGCCTCGACAAGCGCATCGACAGGTGCGGTCTGTGCGCCCTGAATAAGCGCCCGATAGAACGTGATGGCTGCGACCGGACGAGACAGGTCTGGCCAGTGCGACGTCAACTCCTGAAGGTCCGGGGAGGCCTTTCCCTTGAGATAGACGCCAGCGCGGGGCAGCGGAACCGGATGCGCCGGGTCTTCGGCAAGACCGATCAGGAAAGCGGCATAGCGCAGCGCGTTTGCGTAGTTCGCAGCGCCGCCTTCGACACAGTACCGCCAGAACCGATGCACTTCGTCGGATGAGCGGGTCGAGTGCGCCGTCAGCTTGTCATCCCACTTGTCATCGCCCGGTATGACGATCAATTCGCTGCCGTTTGCCCGAATTTCCTCGCCGATACGCTCAAGACCATAGCGCCAATATTCAACACCGCCCAGAATGCGCAGGATCACGAGCTTCGAGCCCCTGACCGTCTGTTCCGCGTAAAGATCAATCGAATAGGGGTGCGCAAGCGCCATCAGGTTGGCGAGGCGCAGGCTCGCACATTCCGCGCCAAGCCCGGCATGTGCCGATGCAAAACTGCCAAGCTCGGTATCAGCTGCTGACAGGAACAGAACATCGGCGGGCAACTGCCCGAGATCGACGGCATCTCCCCCGTCGTCAATCCGTCGTGTCTGGCTGGCCAGTATATGCATGCGTGCAGGTCTTCTTGTTATCTGGCGCGCGGGGCGGCAATGCTATTGCGGGTTATTCAGGCCCAGGTCGTACCGAGTTTTCAGGCGGCAGCTTTCACGCTTCCAAACAGTGTACGAATGGCGTCGAGGTCAAACCCTTTCAGACCGATCACGACCAGCTTTCCGGAACTTTCCGCCCCTGCGGCAAACCAGGTTTCCACGCGAGGTCCAACGGCCTGTACCATGGCGGGTGCAGATTTTCCCTCGATCGCGACCGCCCCCTTGATCCGAAGCACACCCTTAAGTGCCATTCCCTCCAGCACTCTTTCTTCAATGATTTTCAGATTGTGGAATGCAGGCACATCAATCACGAAACTTTCGAAATCATCATGATGATGATGGTCGTGATGATGGTGCTCGTGGTCGTGGTCGTGGTCATGGTCATGGTCATGGTCATGGTCATGATGATGGTGCTCGTGGCGTGCTGCCATGTCGTCCTCGGCTGCGGACTGGCGGCCGAGCAGGACTTCGATCGGCAATGTGCCTTTTTCCGAAGAAACGATGTGAACCGCGGAACGGACATCTGCCTGGATTTTCTCCTCGACCGATTTCAGTTTATCGCCTGAGACAAGGTCGGCCTTGTTCAGCACGACAAGGTCAGCGCAGCGCAGCTGATCGCGAAACAGTTCCTCAACCGGACTTTCGTGATCAAGCGCTTCATCGGCTGCGCGCTGGGCCTCAAGGGCGGCTTCATCAAGGGCAATCCGGCCTTCTGCAAGCGCAGCGGCATCCAGAACCGTGACAACACCATCGACGGTTACTTTCGTTTTGACGCTTGGCCAGGAAAAGGCACGCACCAGTGGCTGAGGCAGTGCCAGCCCGGACGTCTCGATTACGATATGTTCTGGCGGGGTTTCACGGGCAAGCAGCATTTCCATGGTTGGCAGGAAATCGTCAGCGACCGTACAGCAGATGCATCCATTTGTGAGTTCCACGACTTCTTCCGCCGCGCAGTCCGGATCGGCGCAACCGTTTACCAGCGAACCGTCAAACCCCATGTCTCCGAATTCATTGACGATCAGAGCGATCTTCCGGCCATTGGCGTTCTGCAGGAGGTTACGGATCAGCGTCGTCTTTCCCGCGCCCAGAAACCCGGTAACGATCGTCGCCGGGATCTTGTGTCCTTTTTGCGAGCTCATAGTAGTCATAGTGCAATATCCGTGTGCGGGTTGGGTTTCATCAGCAGGGGCAGCCCTGCGGCGACAAAAATGACCTGATTGCAGGCCTCAGCAATATCCTGGTTGAGACGCCCCTGCGCATCGCGAAACGACCTTGAAAGTCGGTTGTCCGGCACGATCCCCATGCCCACCTCGTTCGAAACGAAGATGCAGGCGGACGGCAGCTCGCAGACGGTCGCGCAGAGCTTCGCAGCCTCGGCGGCGACATCGCGTTCGGCAAAGGTCAGGTTGGAGAGCCAAAGCGTGAGGCAGTCGACCAATACAACACGCCCCGGCCGGCATTCGCGCGACAGGACGTCCGCCAGATCGAGTTGTTCTTCAATCGTCTGCCAGCCATCGCCGCGTTGGCGCTGATGCGCTGCGATACGGTCAGCCATCTCGGCATCGAATGCCGCACCTGTGGCAACGTAGATCTTTTGAAGACCGGAACGGATCGCGAGGCCTTCGGCAAACCTGCTTTTGCCGGACCGTGCGCCTCCTAGGACTAGTGTGGACCGGGGTCCATTTCGTTCAATCACCACTGTCTCCCGGCCGTCCACCCGACAGCTGCAAGGGTTGCTCTCCCGACGGCCGGTCTCCTGGCTCACGGCTGATGGCCTCATGCACCCCTTCCCGGCCCGCCGGACCAGTGGCTTTTGTGCAATTGCTCGCCGTTTACAGTTGCGGGGGCAGCTCCGGAATGGCGCAGGGCGCAGTCACCGGATTCCCGTTTCATCCGGATCGAGCGTCGCCCTTTCCGGAACCGTCAGAATCTTTCCTAAACACATATTCTACAGGTGACAAGCGCCGGAAACTGCAATCGCTGGATATCGGGGTTGTAACGAGGTCATCGAGCCTGAAGCAATTCTCCGCGGTTAACGCAGTGCGCGCATCCCGTTCGAAGCCATCGCGTACGCTTGGCTCCACAACCGGACAAAGCTTCTATCTGACTGTTTTTTATCTATTTTTCCACATGAAGCACAAAAAAATGACGGCTGAATGAAAAAAACGCATGCTGGGGCTTGGCAAACAGTTCAAGCCTTTGATATACGCATCCCCATCGACGGGGTGGTTCAACACCGGCCCCAACGTGGTGATCCCCAGTAGCTCAGTTGGTAGAGCAAGCGACTGTTAATCGCTGGGTCGCTGGTTCGAGTCCGGCCTGGGGAGCCATCACCACCTTTTCGTTTTGACGCTGTTTTGCAGCAAACACCTGCGCGGTAATGCGCGGCGGCATTCCTCAAAACACAATTGTTCTTGCCACAATCTCCAAAAACAAAGTTCGCGACAAACGCAATCTACTACGTTTTTTGCGCAGTTTCGCAAATGCCAGATAACAAGGGATTCACTTATTCTGCGTGACTTAAGAAACACTTGTTTCTTTTCAATGGACTCCCGTACGCGAAACTTACGAATTTTTACATCAGATCTTCTACTTAAAGACACTTATCGTCTAGATTGCTATCTTTAATTGATTTCTTAGAGAACCTAAATTGATCTCGGAGAATATAGTTGGAAGATGGGTTAATCGTCGCAATAGCTTTGATGCTTTTAGTCATCGCCGTAATCGTTCGTAGAAACAGATCAGGTCATTCACCACAACGAAATGAGACCGAAGCAAGGTTGCAAGAAGCAACATCGGCCCCAAATGGTTCAGCCTCTCAACCCTTTGATGGAGGAACAGCCACACCCGTTCAGGAAAGCGTTGTGGTCAGCGGACCTGCACGAATTGTAGATGGCGATACGCTGGTCATCAGGAAAACTCAGATCCGACTATTCGGGGTCGACGCGCCTGAACTCGACCATCCCTATGGCAAGAAGGCCAAGTGGGCGCTTGTATCGTTGTGTAAAGGGCAAAAGGTCCGAGCTGAGATCACAGAACTCGACGACTACGGCCGGACCGTCGCAAAGTGCTACCTAGAGGACGGAACCGATCTGTCAGCTGAAATGGTCAAGCAGGGTCTTGCGCTTGACTGGCCCAAATTCTCCGACGGGAAATACCGAACATTGGAAACGAGTGATGCGCGCAAGAAACTTTGGCTGGCAGATGCAAGGCAAAAAGGACGCATGCACGTTTGGGAAAAATTTGAAGCAACAAGAGATTCAAGAAGAAAAGATTCTTAGCAATACTCCAGCCCTTGAACATCGGGCGGTACGCGTGCATTCCACTCGTCGCAGGCGCCTTGAAGCATCATTGCGCTGACCGAGACATGTGCCCGTTCGGAAGCTGGGGCGTTCCTGAGACATCAAGCAAAGGTGGTTTCATAGCAAAGAGACAATCTGGCTCGTTGCTATGAAATGATCGCCGTGGCCAATTCCTAGTGCGTGCAGTGGACTTTTCCGGCAAGCCAGACACGTTTCACCGTAAAATCGGGCCC
>Ga0207422_1003875_pt1 | contig 13648 bp, 9 predicted proteins | sample MarCyaLeptolynsp_FD_187757 | JGI IMG/M metagenome (GOLD analysis project Ga0207422, IMG submission 187757) | Marine cyanobacterial communities from Panama - species 1 Leptolyngbya sp. (SPAdes) | ecosystem: Environmental > Aquatic > Marine > Unclassified | place: Panama: Panama City | collected...
CCATGGCGGAGTGGGAAAGAACCGCGTAAAAGCCCTCGCCGCCGGCGGAGCCGAGCGCGCGGAACGCAAGAAACAGCAAGGCAAAGCCGAGGATTGTCGCAAGGCCGATCATCACTCCGCTTTTCTGAAACCGGCGCGCCAGCGGGGCGGGCCAGGCAAAGCTCTCCCAGCTGTCCTGGCGCACTTCGGCAAGCGCCTTCGGCAGGTTGAGGTCAAACTCGTGCGGGGCCGTGTACTGGCAGGCATAGTAGCAGCCGCGGCAATTGTGACAGAGATTGGCAAGCTGCGTCAGGTTGGCGTCGGAAAAGAAACGTTCCTGGTGCAGGGCCGGAAACACCGAGCAGTAGCCCTCGCAATAGCGGCAGGCGTTGCAGATCTCCGCCTGCCGGCGGGCTTCCTGGAGAAGATCAGTTTGCATGATTGGCGGCCTCCCGGCCTGCGATACGTCCGAACACGGTTCCGATGGTCATGCCGAAACCGGCGAGATAGCCTTGTCCCAGGATGGAGCCGGCCATGGTTTCCCCGGCTGCCCAGAGATTCCGGATCGGGCCGCTTGCCGTGCTGCACTGGGCCTTCTCGTCGACCTTCAGGCCGAGATAGGTGAAGGTGACACCCGTCCTCAGGCTGTAGCCGTAAAACGGAGGTTCATCGATGGGGCGCGCCCAGTTGGTCTTTGGAATGTTGATCCCGCTTGTTTTGACACCATCCAGCTCCGTCGGATGAAAACCCGATGTGTCGCCGCAGGCTGCATTGAACGTCTTGACGGTCTCGACCAGCTTGGCTTTCGGCAGTCCCATCTTTTCGGCCAACTCCTCCAGCGTATCCGCCTTGATCGGGGGGAAGACCGACGGCATGAACAGGTCCAGCGACTTGGAATCGATGATGACATAGCCGACCTGGTCCGGCTGGTTGGCAACCAGACGTCCCCAGATGGCATACCGCTTCGGCCAGACGTCTTCGCCCTCGTCGTAGAAGCGGTCCGCCTCCTGGTTGACGACAATCGAAAACGGAACGCAATCGAGACGCGTCACGATACCGCCGTCGAATTTCGGGGCACGGCCGTCGATCGCAACCGCATGGCACTGGGTCGGATCTCCGACCGACTGGACACCTTGATCCAGCAGATCTGCCAGAACGACGCCCCGATTGTAAGGCGTGCCCCGAATGAGGAAGTTTTTCGCCGCCGGACCCCAGGCGCGGGTGAGCCACTCGGTATCCGCCTGAAATCCGCCGGAAGCGACAATGACGGCGCTGGGCTCAAGCTGTTTTGCTTTGCCTTCATGCATGTAGTCGATCCGCACAATCCTGTCGCCATCGAGCTCCAGATGCGTGACGTTGGCCTCGTAGTGAACCGAGACGCCAAGTTTTTCGGCAGTGCGGTAATAGGCGTTGACCAGCGACTTGCCGCCACCCATGAAAAACGCATTGGTGCGGGCCAGCGAAAGCGTGCCGGACAGCGACGGCTGGAAGCGGACACCGTGTTCTTCCATCCAGGGCAGGCATTCCTCGGAGGTGCGGATCGCCAGTCGTGCGAGTGTTTCGTCGGTCTTGCCGTCAGTGACTTTCAAAAGGTCGTCGAAATACTCGTCCTCGCTATAGTCGTCGACCAGCGGGCCAAGAGGGGCGGAATGCATGCACCTGAAGTTTCTGGTGTGTCGTGAGTTTCCACCGCGATAGGCCTTCGGGGCGGTTTCAAGGATAACGACCTTCGCGCCTTTTTCTGCAGCGGTCATGGCCGCGCAAAGGGCGGCGTTGCCACCGCCGATAATGGCGATGTCGTACGGACTGGTCATGATGCATTTCCTCTCGGGTGCGTCTTACCAGCGGCCTTATTATTTTGACAAATGTTGCTTCTTGGATGATTAATGCGCTATGCGCATCAATTTTGATTTCAATGACCTTGAAGCCTTTCTGGCGGTCATGGAAACGGCCTCGTTTCACCACGCCGCCGAACGGGTGAGCCTGTCGCAATCGGCGATCACCCGCAGGATCCAGAAACTGGAAGAAACGCTTGGCTCGGTCCTGTTCGAACGCACCACGCGCGCCGTCAGGCCGACACTTGCTGCCAAGCGCCTGCAGGCACGGGCCGAGGCGATGCTGGACGACGCGCGGGAGACGACGCTGGCCATGCGGGACGAAAGTGTTGCCTTCGCCCACCAGCGCGGTTCGCTGGTGACGATTGCGATGATCCCGACCATGGTCACGCCTCTTTTGGCACCCGTCATCCGCAAACTCCGGCAAGACGGAGCCGTTCCGAGAATACGGCTGCTGGACCGCGCGGCCAATGAAGTCGCCGAGGCGGTTGCGCTGGGAGACGCCGATCTCGGCATCTGTTCGATCGGCTCTCTCGAACCGAATACGGAGTTCGAACCGCTGTTCGAAGACAGCATTGTCCTCACCTTGCGCCGCGATCATGAGTTGGCCGCAGCGGCGACCGTCGCGTGGCCGGATCTTCAGGATGTGCCGCTGATCCTGCCGGCAAGAGGCACTGGCAACCGTCTCCTGATCGACGAGGCGATGGCCAGAAGCAGGCTATCGGCCCAATGGACGTACGAGGTCGGCCGCTCGTCCACAGCAATGGATCTTGTCAGTGAGGGCATCGGCGCCGCACTGCTGCCGCGATCGGCAATGTATTCGGCACAGGGAAAAACGTTGGCGTTCAGAACGCTGGGCGACCCGGACGTTTCACGCCCGGTCGGACTGCTGACACGTGCCGGGGTCACTGGAAACCCGCTCACGGATGCGTTCAAACAGGCTTTTCGGGATCTCGCCGAAAGCCAGTCGGCTGCCTGATACGCCCGTCAGTTGGCTGCGTCGCGCTCTATGATTTCAACCTTGTAGCCCCACAGCCGTTCGACATGTTTCAGCGTGGCCGCCCGGCTGTCCGGATCAAGCGGAACGGAATTGCGCCGGATGGCCTTCAGATGCAGACACCGGTCCCCGAGCAGGTCGGCATCCGCGACCTGGATTTCCGGCTCCAGTGCCGCAAGGTCGTGATCGCGCGCAAGCGCGTCGCGCAAATACCTGTACCCCTGCTCGTTGTGAATGCCGGTCACCGTGCAATAGCGTGAGGACGATTCGTCGGAGAGCGCGAACATCCGGAAACGCCGGATGACCGCAGGAGAAAGAAACTGCTGGATGAAGCTCTCGTCGCGATAGTTGGCCCATGCGTGCCTCAAGACGCTGCGCCAGTCTCCGCTCCCCGCGAGATCGGGGAACCACTCCCGGTCTTCTTCGGTCGGGTCCTCGCAGATACGCCGGATATCGTCCATCATGGCGAAACCGAGCGCATAGGGGTTGATCCCGGAAAACCGCGGATCATCGAAGTCCGGTTGGGTCAGCACGTTGGTATGGCTGTGAAGGATTTCCAGGATTGCGCCGTCGCTGATGCGGCCCTGCTCGTGCAGCTTGTTCAATATGTAGTAATGCACAAAGGAGGCACAGCCTTCATTCATCACCTTCGTCTGCTTCTGCGGGTAGAAATACTGCCCGATATTGCGGACGATCCGCAGGATCTCACGCTGCCAGGTGGTCAGCACGGGGCTGTAGTGTTCCAGGAAGTAAAGCAGGTTTTCTTCCGGAAGATGCATGTCGCGTTTGCGGTCGAGAAGGTCCTTGTCCGTGGACGCCTGGCCGGGCGGTGCATTCAGGATCGTGTTCCAGAGATAATGAACATTCTGTTCGGCGGCGGCAATCCGTTCCCGGCGCTGCTCTTCGGCTTCGCGCAGCGATGGCTGCCGTGGACGGCGATGCCGGAACACGCCGTGCGGCATGAGGGAATGTGCCGCGTCGAGCGTTGCCTCAACCTCGCCGAGGCCGTGCTTTTCCTCACACGAGGCAATGAATTTGCGGGCATATTCGAGATAGTCGAGAATGCCGTCGGCATCCGTCCACTGCCGGAACAGGTGGTTGGACTTGAAGAAGTGATTGTGCCCGAACGCGGCATGAGCCATTACCAGCGCCTGCAAGGGCATCGTGTTCTCTTCCAGGCAATAGCTGATGCACGGGTTGGAATTGATCACGATCTCGTAGGCAAGCCCGCGCGCGCCTTTCCGGTACAGGCGCTCATGGCCAAGAAAGTGCTTTCCGAATGACCAGTGATGATACATCAGCGGCATGCCGATCGAAGAATAGGCGTCCAGCATCTGCTCGGACGAAATGATCTCGATCTGGTTCGGATAAAAGTCCAGCCCAAGATCGTCGCGCGCGACTTCTTCGATGGCATCCAGGGTGCGCCGCAGCGTATCGAAGTCCCAGTCGGCGTGGTCGAACAGCAGGCGGGATTTTGCTTTGGACGCGCGTTTAGCCATGGCCCTGCCTTGCAGGCTCGCGCGCGAAGAGTTCGCGGAAGACGGGGTAGATATCGGCCGCGGTTGCGACCCGTTTTCGTGCGAAATTCGGCCAGGCCTCAGCTACGCGGCCATAGGACTCCCAAAGCTCCATGCCGGTTGCCTCGCTGTTGATCAGCTGGGCTTCGTCCTCACCGACGATCTCGACATAGGCGAAATACTGGCAGACCTGCATGAGGTCGTCACCGAGAAGCGTGGCGCAGCGCTGCGAATCGCCACTGAAGTTCTCCCCGTCCGAGGCCTGTGCTGCATAGATGTTCCACTCCGACGGCGGATACCTGTCCCGGATGATGTCTTTCATGACGACGAGCGCCGTGCTCACAACGGTCCCGCCGGTCTGCGGCGAATAGAAGAAGGTATCCTCATCGACCTCGGATGCGTCATGCGTATGCCGAATGAACACGATGTCCGTTTTCTCGTAGCGGCGGTCGAGGAACAGGTGCAACAGCATGAAGAACCGCTTCGCCAGATCCTTTTCACGCTCGCCCATGGAAGCCGACACGTCCATGAGGCAGAACATGACGGCATTGGCATTCGGTTCCGGCTGCTGGACGAAGTGATTGTAGCGCACGTCCAGCGGATCGATATAGGCGATGACCTTTCGCCGCCTGGCCAGGATCGCATAGGCCGCGCGCAGGTCAGCAAGCTCCTTGCGTTGCGCGGGCGTTGGTGAAGCGACCTGTTCCAGCCGGAGGATTTCTTTCAGGAGTGCCTGGGCCTCCTTGTCCGTCGGTCGTTTCAGCCCGATTCTGCGGCCAAGTGCATTGCGCATTGTGCGGGCGATGTTGATGTTGGCGGGTGCGCCGGACGTGGAGTATCCGGCCCGATGCGGATGCGTTCTGGTGATTTCCTTCAGGCTCTGCTTGACCAGGTCAGGCAGTTCAAGGTCCTCGAAGAAGAAGTCGAGGAACTCCTCCCGTGAAAGCGCAAAAAGGAAATCATCTTCGCCGTCTCCGGCAGGTGCCCCCTGGCGGCCGGCGCCCGAACCGCCGCCGCGCGGCGGTTTTTCGATCCGGTCACCGGTCTGGAAGCTCTTGTTGCCCGTAAACACCCGCTCCCGCCGCCCGCCTTCAGACGCCTTGCGGAACGAGGGTTCGCTGACGCCGTCGGTTGGAACGCTTACGTCCTTGGCCCGGCCGACATCCGCCACACCCCGTTCGCGCACGGCATCCTCGACCGCCTTCTTGATCTGGGTGCGGACCCGTTTCAGGAAGCGGCGCCTGTTGCTCAGGCTCTTGTCTTTCGGGTTCAGTCTGCGGTCGATGAAATGCGCCATCTGTCAATCCGCCTCCGGCGTTACCCGGCCTTGTTGACGCGCATGTACCACTCGACCAGCCGCCTGACCTGCCGTTTGGTATAACCGTGACCGGTCATGCGTTCGACAAACTCGTGATGCTTTTCGTCGGTCTTCTTGTCCCGCTTGGCACCGAAACTGATGACCGGTAGCAGCTCTTCCACCTTTCCGAACATGCGCTTCTCGATCACCTGGCGCAGTTTCTCGTAGCGCCGCCAGTCCGGGTTCTGTCCCTGGTTTTCCGCGCGGGCGCGCAGGACGAACTTCACCACCTCATTGCGGAAGTCCCGCGAGTTGGCGACACCCGCCGGCTGTTCGATCTTCTCCAGTTCCTTTTCCAGAACGTCTCGGTCGAATATCTGGCCAGTGTCGGGATCCTTGTAGTCCTGTTCCTCGATCCAGGCATCGGCATAGGCAATGTAGCGGTCGAACAGGTTCTGGCCGTAGTCGGTATAGGACTCCAGATAGGCCTTCTGGATCTCGTTGCCGATGAACTCCGCATAATGCGGCGCCAGTTCCGTCTTGAGGAAGTCGAGATACCGGCTTTCGGTTTCAGGATCGAACTGCTCCCGCCTGATCGCCTGTTCAAGAACGTACATCAGATGGACCGGATCGGCGGAAATCTCTTCCGTGTCGTGGTTGAAGGTTTCCGACAGAACCTTGAACGCGAAGCGGGTCGAAATGCCGTTCATGCCCTCGTCGACACCGGCGGCATCCCGATATTCCTGAAGCGATTTCGCCTTCGGATCGGAATCCTTCAGCATTTCCCCGTCATAGACGCGAAGCTTGGAGTAAAGCGTCGAATTCTCGTGTTCGTGCAACCGTGTCAGCACGCTGAAACGGGCCAGAAGCGGGAGCGTTTCCGGGGCGCAGGACGCCTCGGCCAGCGCGCTCTGGCTCAGCAGCTTGCCGTAGATGTCGGCCTCTGCAGTCGCACGCAGGCAATAGGGCACCTTCACAACGCTGATGCGGTCGAGAAACGCCTCGTTGTTCTTGTTGTTCTTGAACTGGCTCCATTCGGATTCGTTGGAGTGCGCCAGAATCAGACCCTGGAAGGGCAGGGCGCCTATATTCTCCGTTCCGACGTAGGACCCTTCCTGAGTTGCGGTCAGCAGAGGGTGCAGCACCTTGATCGGCGCCTTGAACATCTCAACGAATTCCATCATGCCCTGCGTGGTGCGGTTGAGCGCACCCGAATAGCTGTAGGCGTCAGGGTCGTTTTGGCTGAATTCCTCCAGCTTCCGTATGTCGAGCTTGCCGACGAGCGCGGAGACATCCTGGTTGTTCTCATCGCCCGGTTCCGTCTTGGTGACGCCGATCTGGCGCAGGCGCGACGGGTAAAGCTTGACGATGCTGAATTTCGAAATGTCACCGTCGAACTCGTCGAGGCGTTTTGTTGCCCAGGGAGAAATCAGTCCGCTGAGCAGGCGTCGGGGAATGTTGTACTTGTCTTCCAGAAGGTCGCCGACACGATTGGCGCTGAACAGGCCGAGCGGGGACTCGTAGACCGGGCTGATCTGCTCACCGGCCTTGAGCACGTAGATGGGCTCCTGCTCCATCAGTCTCTTCAGGATTTCAGCGATGCTGGATTTGCCGCCGCCGACCGGGCCAAGCAGGTAGAGGATCTGCTTGCGCTCCTCCAGTCCCTGGCTGGCATGACGGAAAAAGCCGACGATGCGCTCGATCGTCGCTTCCATTCCGTAGAGAGTCTTGAAGGGGGCGTAGCGTTTGATCGTCCGGTTCATGAAAATCCGACCGAGCCGCTGGTCCTGGCTCGTGTCGATGATCTCGGGCTCTCCGATCGCGGCCATCATGCGCTCGGCTGACGTCGCGCGCATCAAGGGGTCGTCTCTGCATCCAAGCAGGTAATCCTGGATTGTGATTTCTTCCAGGTGTCTATTTCTGTAGTCCTCGGCGAACCGTGTGTAGATCTCCATGTTCCACTTCCAGCTAGGCGCTCCCAGAGTACCTGCCCCCTATAAATTAGATGGGGCTTTCACCTTTGCTGGCAACTTAAACTTTAGACTTTCGCAAATATTTCGTACTCAAAAAAAATTGCGGGCAATTTTTGCGAAATTGCCTTCATTCCGGCGTAAAGATCTGGTTCGCATGCGGGGAAGACTTCAAAAACGGCAGTGTTCGCCTCATTTTTCTCCAAGACGTCTGAAAAATAGGCGGCATCTTTTCATTTTTTGCAAGAATTGCTGACCGGTTTAGCGATAAAGCTTGCGCTGAACTTGACCCGCATTGCGTGTCCCGACCTGAATATCATGTGCCGGGCCTGTGAAAACCGCTCAGGTGCGACAGCAGGAGAGCCACGTTTTTCACCTTGAATTTCTTCAGGAGCCGCGCCCGTACATCCTCGATCGTGCGGGGCGAAAGACCGAGTGTTCTCGCCATTTCCTTGCTCGTCAGTCCTCTGGACAAGAGCAGGAGAATGTCTCGTTCACGTGGTGTTAGTTTCGGACCTGATGTGCTGTCGTCAATAAGGGCAAATGACAGAACTGTCCTCGCAAGGGGCCGGTTCGGCGTCAGCGTTCTTGCGCGGAACCTGCACCAGATTCTTGAGCCGTCGGATCTCCGCATGAGGCGCTCGTCGGTATAGGGAAGCGACTGGCTCAGGGGTTTCAATCCGATGTCGCGAATCTGGTGGAATTCCTCGTCCGAGCCATAGAGCAGGCGGAAGCTCTGGCCGATCAGATCCTGTTTCTCGTAACCGAACATGTCCGCGAAGCTCGAATTACAGGTTCGGATGATCCGATGCTCGGTCAACGCGATGCCCATGGGCGCGAAATCGAACGCCAGCGTTTCATATTCGTCCATGCGTCACCGTGATCCTACGGTATTGGCACCGTAGAGGGAGCATACCATACTGCTTGGTAATTCTGCCATCCCGGAGCGCGGTGCGAAGTGATGTGTGATCAGCTGATTCGTGTAGCGGTCCGACGACGCGCTCAATGTGCCGCGCTGACGAGGGATCTCCTGCTTTCCGGCCCTTGATGCGTCGAAAAGCGAAAGTTGCATCGATTTTTGGGCCGGGAATTCTGGATTTGGCGCACAAACCGGATGAATATGGTGGCGTGGAAGACAGGCTCGATTCCGCGACGGTCACGGAACGTTCACTGATCGGCCTGTTGGCAAAGCCGTAAAACACAACATCGACAGATGGGGAGAGCTATGCGTTTCAAGAAAGTAGGGAGTGGGCTGGTCAGTGCCCTGGCGTTGGCTGCAAGCATCGGTATCGCGGAAGCCAAGACCGATATCGTGGTCGCAATGCAGCTCGAACCGCCGCATCTGGACCCGACCAGCGCCGCCGCCGGCGCCATCGATTCCGTGCTTTATTCCAATGTGTTCGAAGGGCTCACCCGCTTTGGTCCCGACGGCACCGTCAATCCGGGCCTTGCCGAAAGCTGGACGATTTCCGAAGACGGCAAGACCTATACTTTCAAGCTGAACGAGGGTGTGAAGTTCCACGACGGCACGGACATGACCGCCGAAGACGTGAAGTTCAGCCTTGACCGCGCGCGCGCCGACGACAGCGCGAACGCCCAGAAAGCACTTTTTGCCGGTATCGATACGGTCGAGGCCGTCGATCCGCTGACCGTCAAGGTCACACTGAAGGAGGCCAACAGCAACTTCCTGTTCAACATGGCCTGGGGTGATGCTGTCATCGTTGCGCCGGAAACGATAGCCGATATCAAGACCAACCCGGTTGGCACCGGAGCGTTCAGGTTTTCCGACTGGGTCCAGGGCGACAAGATCGAGCTGGAACGGAACCCAGACTACTGGGGTCCACCGGCGAAGCTGGACAATGTCACATTCAAGTTCATCTCCGATCCGACGGCCGCGTTTGCGTCGGTGATGGCTGAGGACGTCAACGCCTTCGTCGGGTTTCCGGCACCGGAAAATCTGCCGCAATTTGAGGCCGATCCAAGATTCCAGGTCCTCGTCGGTTCAACGGAAGGCGAGACGATCCTGGCGATGAACAACAAGCTGCCGCCGCTCGACAATCCGCTGGTGCGCTCTGCCGTTGCCCATGCGATCAATCGTCAGGCGATCATCGATGGAGCCATGTTCGGATATGGCACGCCGATCGGCACGCATTTCGCTCCGCACAATCCGGACTATGTCGATCTGACTGGCATGAGCCAGTATGATCCGGAGCTTGCCAAGAAGCTCCTGGCTGAAGCCGGTTTCCCGGATGGCTTCGAGACAACGCTCAAACTGCCGCCGCCATCCTATGCCCGCCGCGGAGGGGAGATCATCGCCTCTCAGCTCAGGGCGATCGGTATTGAAACCGAGATCACGAATCTGGAATGGGCGCAGTGGCTTGAGCAGGTCTTCAAAGGCAAGGACTACGGCCTGACCATCGTCAGTCATACCGAACCGATGGATATCGGCATTTATGCCCGCCCCGACTACTACTTCCAGTATGACGATCCGGAGTTTCAGGCATTGTTCGCGAAAATTACCAGTGAAAACGACCCGGAAAAGCGGTCGGCGCTGCTGAAACAGGCGCAGGAAAAAATCGCAGGGGACCATGTCAATGCCTACCTGTTCCAGCTGGCGTTTCCAACTATCGCCGATGCCAGGATCAAGGGCCTCTGGAAAAACCAGCCGACCCAGGCAACCGATCTGACGGGTGTCTCCTGGGAAAACTGATGTCACCGGAATGGGGCGCTCGCACCGGGCGGGCGCTCCAGGGGCACAAACGGTCAAGAATTTCCGGCTTTGATATGCCGGCTGGTGCATGACGGGCCCATGTTGCAATATTTTCTGAAACGCCTTGTGTCCCTGTGCCTCAGCCTTGTCGCGGCCTCCGTGCTGATTTTCCTGACGCTTGAAGTCGTGCCCGGGGACCCAGCAGCCTACATGCTCGGCATCAACGCGCAGGAGGACACGCTGAACGCGCTACGCGAGCAATTGGGCCTCAATGGCACGATCCTTGAGCGCTATCTCTCCTGGGCAGGCGGGTTGCTCGTCGGCGATTTCGGCACGTCCTACACCTACCGGACACCGGTTGCCGAGCTGATCGGCGAACGGCTCTGGGTCTCGTTGCCGCTGGCGCTCTACGCGCTGATCCTGAGCACGTTGATCGCGTTCCCCGCGGGTATCTGGGCGGCGTCGAAACGCGGGACAATTGTCGACTCTGGCGTCATGGGTGTGACCCAACTTGGCGTGGCGATCCCGAATTTCTGGTTCGCGATGCTTATGGTACTGGTCTTTGCCATCAATCTGCGCTGGTTCTCCGCCGGTGGTTTCCCCGGGTGGGAGGACGGTGTCCTGCCAGGGATGAAAGCCCTGACCCTGCCGGCCATTGCGCTCGCGCTGCCGCAGGCCAGCATTCTGACCCGCGTAATGCGGTCGAGCCTGCTCGATACGCTCGGCGAGGATTATATTCGCTCCGCGCGCGCAAAGGGCCTCACGAGGGGGCAGGCCATGTGGCGGCATGCCCTGCGCAACGCCCTGATTCCCGTCCTGACCATCATGGGTCTGCAATTCTCGTTCCTGCTGGCGGGGGCGATCATCATCGAGAATGTGTTCTACCTTCCAGGTCTTGGCCGCCTTGTCTTCCAGGCGATCAGCGCGCGTGATCTGATCGTTGTCGAAAGCGTGGTCATGCTTCTTGTCTTCGCGGTCATCCTCGTCAATTTCACCGTTGATCTGGCCTATGCCTGGGTGGATCCGAGATTGCGGAGGCGGCGATGAAAGGCCTGCTGCACAACCGCTCCACGCTGCCCGGCGCTCTGCTGACACTCGTCTTTGCGGGGGCTGCACTCATCAGTCTCTTCTGGGTGCCTTATGACACCACAATTCTCAACATCGCCGACAGGATGAAGCTTCCCAGTCTCGCGCATCCCTTCGGAACCGATCAGTTCGGGCGGGATATCCTGAGCATGCTCATGGTGGGTGCGCGCACGTCTATTGCGGTTGCCCTCGTTGCCGTTGGCATCGGCATGCTGGCCGGTGTGCCGCTCGGGCTCGCGGCTGCCGCCCGCAAGGGCAGCCTGCCGGACGAGATCATCATGCGTACGAACGATCTTGTCTTTGCGTTCCCGAGTCTTCTGATCGCGGTGATGATTACCGCTGTTTTCGGGGCGTCAGCGCTCAATGCCATCATTGCCATCGGCATCTTCAACATTCCCGTCTTCGCGAGGCTGACGCGCGGCGCGGCACTGACCCTGTGGAGCCGTGAATACGTCATGGCGGCGCGGGTCGCTGGAAAGGGTGCGGCGCGCATTTCGCTCGAACACATTCTGCCGAATGTGACCAACCTCCTGATTGTCCAGGGCACGATCCAGTTCTCTCTCGGCATCCTCGCCGAAGCTGGCCTCAGTTATGTGGGTCTTGGTGCTCAGCCGCCAACCGCAAGCTGGGGACGCATGCTGGCCGACAGCCAGACCATGATTTCCCTGGCGCCGCATCTGGCGATTGTTCCCGGAATGGCAATCCTGCTGACCGTACTCGGCCTCAACCTTCTCGGCGACGGGTTGCGCGACTTGCTTGATCCCAAGCTCCGGAGGGCGCGGACATGAGCCTCCTTGAGATCGAAGATCTGTCGCTTGAGATTCACGGTGAACCGATCCTGAAAAAAGTTTCGATGCAGGTCGAGCCGGGCCGCGTGCTTGGTGTGATCGGCGAGAGCGGGTCGGGCAAGTCCATGACGGCCTTCAGCGTGCTGCAGCTGCTGCCGAGCGGATCGCAATGCCGGGGCCACATTTCGCTCGCCGGGCAGGACATTCTGACCGCCAGCGAGAAAGACCTTTGCAGCATTCGCGGCCGGGATGCGGGCATGGTGTTTCAGGAGCCCATGACGGCGCTCAATCCGCTTCAGACAATCGGTGCGCAGGTAGCCGAGACGATCCTTGTTCACGAAAGGGTATCGAAGGCCGAGGCGCTTGCGCGCGCGGCCGATGCCTTGCGTCGTGCCGAGCTTCCGCCGGAACGGTTTCCGCTGACCCGATATCCGCACGAACTCTCGGGCGGCCAGCGTCAGCGTGTCGTCGTCGCCATGGCGATTGCACTGCGGCCAAAACTTCTGATCGCCGATGAACCGACCACCGCTCTGGACGTTACCACGCAGGCCCAGATCCTCGATCTTCTGAAACGGCTGGTTGCCGAGGAAGGCATGGGTCTGATGCTGATCAGTCATGACCTCGCCGTTGTTGCCGATCTTGCCGACGATCTTGTGATCATGCGCAGCGGAGAAGTGGTTGAAAGCGGGTCGGCGCACGGCCTGTTCCGGAATATGAAGCATCCTTACTCGCGTGCGCTGCTGGAAGCATCCGGCCACGTTCCTGAAAGGAGCGGTACTGCTCAGGACACTGCGCTGTTGAAGGTGAGCAACGTGATCCGCGAGTACCAGACCCATAGCCACGGTTGGTGGGGCCGGACAACGCAGGTTCGGGCCGTCGACAAGGTTAGTTTCGAAATTCGGAAAGGCGAGAGCCTCGGGCTTGTCGGGGAATCCGGCTGCGGCAAGTCGACATTGACGCGTGCCATACTCGGGCTGGAGGAGATCCAGGGCGGCGAAATCCTGCTCGATGGAACGCCTGTTGTCAGCCATCACCGGGTCAATCGGGATGTCCGGCGGCGCATGCAGGTTGTTTTCCAGGACCCTTATGGAAGCTTCAATCCGCGCTGGCGTGTCGATCGTTTGATCACCGAACCGTTTCATCTCATTGACAGCCCGCCACTCGGCGCTGAACGGGAAGCCGCCGTCGCCGAGGCGCTGGAAAGTGTCGGTCTGGGCGCTGGTGACAGCCACAAATACATCCATGAATTCAGTGGCGGTCAGCGTCAGCGGGTCGCGATTGCCCGCGCGCTGATCATCAAGCCGGACCTGATCATCCTTGATGAGGCTGTCTCTGCGCTGGATGTTTCGGTGCGGGCCCAGGTTCTGGATCTTCTGGCCGGGCTCGCAGATCGTTTTGGCCTGACCTACCTCTTCATCTCGCACGACCTCAGTGTCGTGCGATCCATCACCGAACGTGTGCTTGTCATG
>Ga0207422_1003877_pt1 | contig 13620 bp, 10 predicted proteins | sample MarCyaLeptolynsp_FD_187757 | JGI IMG/M metagenome (GOLD analysis project Ga0207422, IMG submission 187757) | Marine cyanobacterial communities from Panama - species 1 Leptolyngbya sp. (SPAdes) | ecosystem: Environmental > Aquatic > Marine > Unclassified | place: Panama: Panama City | collected...
TATCTCCGGCGCGGGTCTCACCAACACCTATCTCGGCATGCCGGATCTCGGGTTCATCTCGCTGCCCGAAATCGCGCAGCACTCGTCGGCAATCCGCAACACGACAGACCTTCCGATCGTTGTCGATGCGGACACCGGTTTTGGCAATGCGCTTAACGTCGCCCACACCGTGCGCACGCTTGAACGTGCGGGTGCAAGCGCCATCCAGCTGGAGGATCAGGTCAATCCGAAACGATGCGGGCACTTTTCAGGCAAGGACGTGGTTGACCTTTCAGAAGCGCGCAGCCGTATCAAGGCCGCAGCCGATGCACGCATCGATCCGAACTTCCAGATTGTCGCCCGCACCGATGCCTGCGCAACACATGGCTTCGATGCCGCGATCGAACGCGCCGAGGCCTTCATCGAAGACGGCGCCGACATTACCTTCATCGAAGCGCCGCGCAGCCTTGAGAATATCCGCGACATCCCTGCCCGGCTCCCCGGAACACCGCAATTGATCAACCTAGTCGTCGGCGGCAAAACACCGATCCTTGATTTGTCGGATCTCGACGCGATGGGATTTGGACTGGTCCTTTACGCCAATGTCGCGCTCCAGGGGGCTCTCAAGGGCATGCATGACGCGCTGGCCGTGCTGAAAACGGACGGCCGCATGGACGAAGGCGACCTCGTCGCAAGCTTCGAAGTCCGCCAGAACGCGGTCCACAAGGATTTCTACGACGCTCTGGAGAAAGAGTATGCGGTCGACTAGAACAGTTTCGCTTTCCGAGCCGGAATCACGCCGGCATGCTAGACTTCGTTGTTTGCTTCGCGCCATTCAGAGGGTGTCTGGTTTTCCCACTTTTTGAAGGCGCGAAAGAAAGACCCCTGATCCTCGTAGGCCAAAAGGAATGCAATTTCGGAAAACTCCAGTTTCGGCTGAGACAGATACTCTTTGGCCAGCTCGCGTCGCGTTTCCGACAGGATTGTCTGAAAACTGTAGCCTTCTTCGCGAAGGTGTCGTTGCAAGGATCGTTCGCTGACGGCCATGTCCTCAGCTATGTTTGCCAGGTTCGGTTTGCCGCCCGTCAGTCGCCGGTGAAGATGCCAGCGTACTTGCTGAGTGTATGAGCTCTGTCCTTTCGAGTTTTCTGCCAGACGGTTCTCTAGTGCCGTGTCCAGCATTTCGAGCAGTTCTCGGTTGTACTGATTGAATGGCAGATCGAGATCATTGCGACGGAACACGAGGCGGGCCTTGCGGGTATTCCATTTGATCGGGCAGTCATACCAGTCTTGCAGTTTTTGGCTGCGATCCCGGGTAAACTCGATCCTCTTGGGCGTGACGTTTATTCCTGTGCAGACCCTGGCCATGTTTACAAAGAACGCGAATGTCGCGTCGATATGCCCGTTTGGGATAGGCGTCTTCGCCGTTGGGAACGACAGGGAAATACTGAACTCACCCCCGTCGTCGGACAGTTCAAAGACCTCTGGTGCGGAGAGTGCTTTGTATCGCGCCATGCGGTGTATCGCGTCCCCAAAATCCTTCGCATGGAAAAGAACGATGAAATTTGGAGGCAATGCTCCAGTGTTCGTTTGAACAGCGAGATCGTGCGCGGCATCCTGCCCACCCAATGCTTCGACGGCACGCCACAGGTCAAATGCCTGATCGGTGGACATGATTGCCCCGTCCGCACCAAGGGCGATCGGGAGCTTGGCTTCACTGATAATCGCTGAACGCTTAAGCCCAATCGCTTCGGCCGCATTCCAGAACTCGTCGGTGCATTTCACTCGATCTTGCGTCATGTCCTGACTCATTCTTCAGCCTTGTCTGATCAATCAAAACACAAATACGGATGCAGTTCACGCCAGCGCTATCGCAAATCGCGCCATATCGCTTGAACAAACCCACGAAAGCCGCGCATGTGCGGCTTCCAGGTCTGCGTAGCGCGAAACCGTTGCCGGGCCGCCCAATCAGCACAGACCAAGGCGAGGCAGAGGCCAAAGAGTGGTGACCTCCGCCCAATCGTTTTATCGGTTGAAGAACGCAGCCACAGCGTCAGTCGATGCTTTCACGGCTTCAGGCTTATAGTAGAAATCCACGTGAGAGAATTCGTCAAAGGCCAGCTCTTCATGTTCGTTGGTCAGCTTCTCTATGAAGGCAGTCGAGCAGATCGCCGTAACAGCGGTTGTGCCATAGACGGTTAGCGTTGGCTGCGTGATCTTGTCTGCATAGGCTTCACAGATCGAAAACAGCGATTGCATGGGCTGATCGCCGATGTGCATATTTGTGTAGTTGGGAACCGCAACCGGGCCTTTGGCGCCATCACGACCATAGTAGTCATAGGTTTCCCCTGCCATCGGGTTGATCCCCAGATCAATGAAATCCTGCCGGGACATCTCGTCGTTGAGGCCGAAGGGCGCGACGTAGTCTGGTTCACCGGTTTCATATTGCTTCTGCATCGAGGCGTTTGCGGCATCGATAATCTGGTTTGCCATGTCGCGATCAGTCCACTGGAACGCGTCCGAGGCCATCATGCCCGACACCATGGCAATTTTCTTGATGCGGTGGTCGGTCACCGCTGCCGATGCAATCGTCTGGCCGCCTTGACAGACCCCCAGTCCGTAGATCGTCTCAACGAAAGGCAGCGTTCCCAGATAAGACACCGCGTCCCACGTGTTTTCGATCAGGCGGAAATTGTAGCGCGATTGCTTGAACTCGCCCGGCAGTGCGGGGCTGTCGCCCATGCCAAGGTAGTCAAAGCCGAGATAGATAAAGCCGCGTGCGGCCATTTCTGGTCCATAGGTTGCGGGGATCTGGTCTTTGACCTGAGGGAACGGACTGGCCCCCACAATAGCCTTGTATTTTTTGTTCGCATCAAAACCTTCGGGAAGGTAGAGATCGCCCGCCAAGTCCACGCCGAAAGACTTGAAGGTGACTGCGTTTTTGCCAGCAGAAAGTGTCATGGTTGAATTCCTCAGTTGGTCTTGACCCCTTTCCAGCTAGATACCAACACTGGCCCCGCCGATGCCGCCAATCTATAAGCAGAACGCGCCAAACTCTGATCCGCCATAACGGACTTGGTCAACGCTGCACGCGACGGGAAAGATCAGAAAGCAGTTGTAGAATTCATTGGCGGGGACGTTGGCAAAATCCTCAAAACCGACCCACGCAGTCGATTGATCGTCTTCGAAGGATGCCCCCGAAAGCAGCTATTGGCGCTCGCTCTTAAATGAGTGCACGCCCTGGAAGCCCCTAAAGAAAAACAGGACCATCTTCGCAAAAAGCAGCCCGTCGCACCGAAATCCTGGGCCGGTTACTCCAGGACGATCTGTTCGAGCCTCGATGCGGCATCCTGAAGCTTCGGCAACTGGGTGATCAGGCTGTCAATGTCATGCCGCTGCCTTGGCGCGTGAATGGACAATGTTGTCATCAAGCGTCCCCTGTCGTCCCGGATCGCAACGGCGACGGCTGTCATGCCGTCCATGAACTCCTCGTTGTCAACCGAAAATCCGCGTGTCTTCGTCTCCGACAGCTCGCGTTTCAGCGCCTCGGGTTCGACCAGCGTCTGATCGGTCCGCCGTTCCAGCTCGACCGATGACAACAGCCGGTCGAGAACCGAGCCCGGCAACGTGGACAGATACATCTTGCCGCTTGCGGTGCTATGAAACGGCACCTGCGTTCCGATCGGGAGCTGAATGCGCAGGGGCCAGTGGGTTTCGACACGGTCCAGATAGACCATGCCGTCGCGCCCGGGGGCCGCAAGGTTGCAGGTCTCGCCCACTTCCGAAGCAAGATCGCGCATCACCCGCAGGCGCTCTGTCCGGATGCGCTGGGACGACAACGTGTTCGTCGAAAGCTTTCGCATCCGCTTGCCCGGACCATAGGACCGCCCGTCAAGGCTACGTTGCAGGAACCCTTCGGTTTCGGCGGTATGCAGCAGCCGGTGAACGGTCGGCTTCGGCAATCCGACCAGTTCGCAGAGCGTGGAGGGCGCGACCGGAACCCCGGCTCTCGCGACCTCCTCCAGAATGACCAGCAAACGCAGGTTCGTCGGTATTTTTCCTGCTTCTTCTGTTTCGTGGTCGTCTGACATTTTCGGCAATCATCGGTTCGGCAGCAACATCAACGCCAGTTCAGGGGTCAGGGACACGACGATCCAGACACTGATCAGGGCGACTAGGTAAGGCACCGTATAACGAAGTAACCGGAAATAGGGAACTCCCGTGACGCCAGACGCCACATAAAGGTTCAATCCGTAAGGCGGCGTAATGAAACCGATGGATGCACCAACCAGGAAGATCACGGAAAAGTGGATCGGATCCACCCCGACCGAAGCCGCGATCGGAGCCAGGATCGGCGCGAGGATAATCGTGACCGGAAGGCTCTCCAGAACCATGCCGGAAACGAACACGATGATCATCGATGTGAACAGGACTGCGTGATAGCCGCCCATCGACGTGACGAAATCGCCGATTGTCGCCTGCGCTCCCAGAAGCGACAGGATCTGCTGCATCACGACCGAGATAGCGATGAGCGGTGCGAGAATGCCCGTGATCTGGGCCGAGCGGATCACGATGGAGGGGACTTCCCTGACGGTGAAGCCCTGAACCACGAACATCTCCGCGTAGCTCTTTTCGGCGACCGGCCGATCTCCACGTTTCCCCAGGATCTTGTTGAGCGGGTAGCTGACAAAACCGGCGAGCATGCAGAAGCCGACAGTCACGCCGGCCGCTTCGGTCGGCGAGAACTTGCCCGTGTAGATGCCCCACAACACCAGCCCGATGGCAAAGAAGCCGAGCCACGCGCCGAAAGCGGTTTTCAGGATACGGTTCAGCTGGAAAGGGATCAGGAACCCCCACCCGTTCAGGCGGCAGATGATCCAGCAGGCCACCTGCATGCCGATGACCATCAGTGAACCGGGGATGATGCCCGCGACAAACAGGTCGGAGATCGGCAGGTTCATCAGGAAGCCGTAGACGATGAAGATGATCGACGGCGGAATGATGATCCCGACGGTACCGCCGGCCGCAGCCGTTGCCGCCGAGAAGCGTTCGTCGTAACCACCCTTGACCATTTCCGGATGAAGCATGGATCCGATGGTCGCGGTCGTTGCCGAATTCGATCCGGAGATCGCGGCGAACAGTCCGCAGGCGCCGAGTGAGGCCATTGCCAGTCCGCCCCGCAGCCAGCCGAGAACGGCATAGGCGAAATCCGACAATCGTCGGGCGATGCCGGAGCGGTTGATCAGGTCTCCCGTCAGGATGAAGAGCGGCATTGCCAGCAGAGCAAAGCCCTTGTTGAAGACGTTCAGAAGCTCCGCGCCGAGATTGTCGAGCGTCAGGCCGAGCACGAACGAGCATCCGATGACCCAGTAAGCGATGACCAGCAGGACCGGAACACCGATCATGAACAGGACCGTGACACTGATTGAGATCAGGGTAACCCAGGTTGCGTCGGTCATCAGGTGTCCTCCCCGATCACGGCCTGCTTGATCAGCGGCTGATTGGTGCGCCAGTTCCGGATGTCGTCGAAGAGGTTTTCAAGCACCCTGGCCGCAAGCATGAGGAAGGACAGCGGTGCGGTGATCAGGAACCACCACTGCATGACGTTGTCTGTTCCCAACACGATCTGGAAGTTCGAGGCGGAAAGCGCCGTCAGCCTCAAGGTCGTGACGAGAACGATCACCGCGAAGATGAACCAGAGCAGAGCATCCAGGCAGAGACAGGCCATCTGTCCCCAGCGCGGCATGATCGATCTGAATTCGGAAAAGCTCAAATGTGTGCGCAGGCGCACGTTAAAGGCCGCGCCGAACCAGGTCATGATCATGAACAGAAGCGGCGGGATGGTGGTGGACCACGGCTGCTGGTTCGCAAACACGAAACGGTCGATCACGCCCCAGAAGATGATGAAGGCGATCGCGAGGTAGCTCCACACCATGATGGTGCGCTCCAGATGCCGGTCGAGAAAGGGTACAAGCCGGTAAATCAGGACGATGAGCAAGCCGCCGACCAACGTGACAAAGGCACCCATGATCCAGGCGGCCTCCGATTTCAATGCGTTGCGGATTTCCCAACTGTCTTGTGATGCTAAAGCGCTCAGGATCGCGCCAAGATCCGACCAGATTGCCATCTGCCCCTCCCTGTTCCGCCGGTTTTCCCGATCTGAAGACGAATAGGGCTGGCGCGTAGGTAACGCGCCAGCCCGGTCAGCTCAAAGGGTAATCAGCCTTTCCACCAACGCCGTGGCTCGACGTTTTCAGGCTTCATGTCGGCCGGAATGCGGCGCGCGATGTCGTAGATTTCCTGGTAGGTGTCGATGCCACCGGCCCAGCCGTTCAGACGATCGCGCCACTCCTGCCACAGCTGCGGCTGGAACTCGGGCGAGCACATTTCTTCCGCGAGCTTGATCTCGCTGTCTGGCAGGAAGGCCGGACGCACGTTGTTCTCGACAAAGATTGTGTCCGGCAGCTGCGGATCGGAGAAACCGACCGTCTTGACAAGTGCAGCCTCGTTGGCTGCCTGAACGTGTGCCTGTGCCCAGTAGGCGGATTCCATGACGGCGTCCTGCAGATTGCCTTCCAGGCTGTCAAAGACACTCGCCGACATCGACGTATGCTCCGTGCCGCAGAAGAACTTGAGGTCGACCGACTGGCTGACGACCGGTGACATGTTGGCGTATGCCACGGCACTCGCCCAGGTCTCGGCGCCATCAATCAGGCCCTGCTTCAGACCGTCGAGCGTTTCTTCCCAGGCCACCGGAACCGGGTTCAGGTTGAGCGCCTTCATGGCGATACGGCCAAGCTGGGTTCCGGTCACACGGTTCTTGGTGCCGAACAGCTGCTCAAGTTTCGTGACGGTCGGACGGTCTTCCCATCCAAGACCCAGCTGGATGCCGCGCAGTTCGCAGTGGCTGAACAGGAATTTCAGGCCATGGCGCTTTTCAAGCGGATCACGCAGGATCTTCTGCGATTCCGGGCTGTAGAGGAAATAGTACTGGGACGCCCGGCCCGGGAACATGAACGCATAGTCCAGAACGTTTAGGTAAGGCGCACCGCCTGCCGAGTTCTGCGTCGAAGCGGCGTAAATGTCGATGATGCCCTGCTGTGTCTTTTCCACGCAGGAAAGCTGACCGCAGATCTGGTTGTCGCCGATGAACTCGATGCGGATCTCGCCGTCCGTGCGGGCTTCCAGGTCCCGCGCAAATTCAAGCGCACCGGCCCGCTCGATCAAGAGGTTCCGGGCGTTGAAACCAGCCGCGCCGAACTTCAGCGTGTGCTTGGCCGGCTTGGAAAAGCGCTTGTCGTAGGTTGATTCTGCTGCCGACGCGAGGTTGGCAAGGCTCATTGCACCGCCGAAGGTACCCGCTGCAAGCAGCGTCGAGCTCATCCCGTAAGTACCTGCAACGCGGAACAAATCGCGCCGAGAAATCCTGCTTAGTTTATTTACCACACTCATTGCTTCCTCCCAGTTCGCAATTTTTGAGACGTTTTGTTTCAAAAAAGGCTAGTTTATTTTGTCCTTTTTGCATAGGCTTTTTTCAAAGAAATAATTGGGAGACCAAAAATGGAGGCAGATTTCGTCGTAATCGGGGCCGGATCGTCCGGTTGCGTTATCGCCAATCGCCTGAGCGAAAATTCTTCCAACAAGGTCATCCTGCTGGAGGCAGGTGGCCGGGATATTAACCCGTGGATCCATATCCCGGTCGGATATTTCAAGACCATGCACAATCCGTCGGTCGACTGGTGTTACAAGACGGAACCCGATCCGGGGCTGAATGGAAGGTCGATCGACTGGCCGCGCGGCAAGGTGCTTGGCGGATCGTCCTCGCTCAACGGCCTGCTCTATGTGCGCGGGCAGAAAGAGGACTACGACCGCTGGCGTCAGATGGGAAACGAGGGCTGGAGCTGGGACGACGTCCTGCCTCTGTTCAAGCGCTCGGAAGACCAGGAACGCGGCGCTGACGAGTTTCACGGAACGGGCGGCCCGCTCTCCGTCTCGAACATGCGCATCCAGCGGCCGATCTGCGATGCATGGGTGGCCGCCGCGCAAACGGCGGGATACCCCTTCAATCCGGATTACAATGGCGCCACCCAGGAAGGCGTCGGCTATTTCCAGCTGACCACGAAGAACGGGCGCCGGTGCAGTTCCGCAGTTGCCTTCCTCAATCCGGCACGCACCCGCGACAACCTGCAGATCATTACCCACGCACTCGTCAGCCGGATCAACCTGGATGGCAAGAAGGTCACAGGGATCACCTACCGTGACAAATCCGGCGCTGAACAAACGATCACGGTCCGGCGCGAAGTCATTCTGTCCGGTGGTGCAATCAATTCTCCTCAGATCCTGATGCTGTCCGGCATCGGCGATCCGGACCAGCTGCGCCAGAACGGTATTGATCCCGTGCACGAACTGGCCGGCGTCGGTCAGGGGCTTCAGGATCACCTGCAGGCAAGACTTGTCTTCAAATGCAACGAACCGACGCTCAACGACGAGGTCCGCAGCCTCTTCAATCAGGCGCGGATTGCGTTGAAATACGCCCTTTTCCGGGCTGGCCCCATGACCATGGCGGCAAGCCTGGCGACAGGTTTTTTGAAAACACGGCCGGAGTTGGAAACGCCTGATATTCAGTTCCACGTCCAGCCATGGTCGGCCGATTCGCCCGGTGAAGGCGTGCACCCCTTCTCGGCCTTCACCATGTCGGTATGTCAGTTGCGACCCGAAAGCCGTGGCGAGATCCGCCTCGACGGCCCCGACCCCCGCAGCTATCCGAAGATCATTCCGAAATACCTGTCAACGGAGACCGACTGCCGGACGATTGTCGATGGGGTTAAGATCGCCCGCAAGATCGCGCGCCATGCGCCGCTCACATCCAAGATCGCCGAGGAATTCCGCCCGACGGCGACCCTCGACATGGAGGATTACGAGGGAACGCTGGACTGGGCGCGCCAGAACAGCGTCTCGATCTATCATCCGACGGGGACCTGCAAGATGGGAACGGATGCCGGCGCGGTGGTCGACCCGCAATTGAAGGTGCACGGGATCGACGGTCTGCGCGTTGCCGACTGTTCCATCATGCCCGAGATCGTTTCTGGGAACACCAACGCGCCCGCCATCATGATCGGCGAGAAGGCCTCGGACCTCATCCGTGCGAACGCCGCCTGAAACAGTTGAAACTGTAGCGTGAGTTAAGCTTCTGTTTCAGGGGACTACGCCGTCGCGCCGCGCGTGTTCGTCTCGTGGATCTCGATCAGGCCGGGTCCTTTCCGGTCAGCGAACTGCTGCAATGCTGAGGCAAGCTCGTCCACGTCGCTCAGCCGCATGGACGGAACTCCGTAAGCTTCGGCGATCTTCAGAAAATCGGGTGCGGAAGGCGTTACGCCTTCCGGCTCGATCCCGCATTCGATCATGTAAGTGCCGATCTCGCCGTAGCCGTCATTGTTCCAGACAACAAATATGACGTTCGCCGCGCAATCCCTGGCAGAGCCGATTTCGGCAAGCGAGAACTGGAACCCGCCGTCTCCAACCAGGCAGATAACTGGCGTATCAGGCTCGCCCAGGCTGGCACCGATCGCGGAAGGCGGTCCATATCCGAGCGCCCCGAAGCCGGTCGCCGCGTTGAACCAGCCTTTCGGTCGCCCCGCCTCGAAATAGAGGTTTCCCGAATAGATTGCCTGGGTGGAATCGCCGACAATGATGCAGCCCGGCAGCGCATCCCTGATCGTTTCCAGCACGCCGATTTCAGCCTGCATCTTTGGCGTCAGGCCAGACTTGACCGCGTCCCGGCACGCCTGTGCCCGGGCAGCGCCGTCTCTGTCGGCTTTGCTTTCTTCGAGCTGAGGCAGCAGATCGTCCAGCAGCAAATCCACGCTCGAAAGCATGCGGAGAGACGCGGCGGGACCACGCGTCAGTTGGTCCGGATCAATATCCACCCGGACAAGATCGTTCAATTCCGGGAAGCCGCCATCGGCGTACATGTCGTAATCCGTCTGTCCCATCTGCGTTCCAAGGGCGATCACGGTGTCGGACGCCGCCAGAAGCTCACGGACCGCGGCAAGGCTCGGACTCGCAGGCACGGATAGCGGATCGCCGGCAAGCAACCCCCTGGCGTTGACGGTGGTCACAACCGGTGCGTCGATGCGCTGCGCCAGTGCCCTGATCTTGGCGGCAGAAGATATGGCCCCGCCGCCGCACAGGATCGCGGGCGCCTTCGCGCGCTTGCATTTTCCCACCAGCACGGCGACATCGGGCGAGGTCGCACGCGGACCGCTCAGTTGTGTCGCCGATGAAGCTTCCACCTCGATGGGATTGTCCATGACATCGGTCGGGATTTCGATATGCACCGGCCCGGGCCGTCTGCCCTGAAGCACCGTAAACGCCCGCTCCATCACCGCCGGCAGGTCGCGCGGTTCATGCAGCGTGTGCGTCATGCGGGAGACGCTCGCCATCGTCGCCCGCTGATCGGGCAACTCATGCAGCCAGCCTTCGCCGTGTCCGAGGCTTGCCCGTGCATTGACACCAGAGATCACCAGCATCGGTATGGAATCCTGATAAGCCTGTCCCATGGCGGTGATTGCGTTGGTCACACCCGGCCCGGTAATCAGAAGCGCGACCCCCGGTTTTCCGGTGATGCGCGCGTAGCCATCGGCCATGAAACCGGCCCCCTGCTCGTGGCGCGGTGTGACATGGCGGATATTGGACGCCGCGAGCCCCCGATAGAGTTCAACGGTGTGCACCCCCGGAATACCAAACACGACGTCAACGCCATTGGCTTCAAGAATGTCGATCAGCGTCTCGCCGACCGTTTTTGTTACGACGCCCATTGATGCGTGCCCTTGTGTTTGTCCAGGTTGTCGGAAAATACTGCGATCCGGTCCAGGGCTTCCACCAGCACATCATCCGGAACCGTGAGGGACAGGCGGACAAAGTTCACCGCCTGATCACCGAACGAAGCACCGGGCATTACGGCGACCCCTTTCTCCTCAAGTAACTGCTCCGCGAAGACACTCCCGTCCAGTCCCGTCGCACCAACATCGATCAGCAGGAACATGCCCGCCTCCGGCATCATTGGCCGCAACGCGTTGTGCCCGCCAAGCCGGTCCATGATCAATCTTGCGCGCCTTGCATATAGCGCGCGCATACGCTCGGCAGTGTCGAACTTCTCTGTCAGGGCCTTGGCCGTCATATCGGCAATAAAGGGTTGTCCGCCAAACAGCATGGTTTCGGAGACGGCCAGAAGGCGTGTACAGAAGTCCTCGGGTCCGACGGCCCACCCAGAGCGAAAGCCCGGCGCTGCATGCGACTTCGAAATGGAGGAGACGACGATCGTGCGCTCTGCGAGATCCGGCAGATCGAAAGGCGATGCAAAGTCGCCGTCGAAGATCAGTTCTTCATAAACCTCGTCGCAAACGATCCAGAGATCATGCCGGATGCACACCTCACCGATCGCCTTGAGTTCTTCCTGCGTGAGCGTTGCCCCGGTCGGGTTGTGCGGCGTGTTCAAAAGCAGCGCCCGGCTTTGCGGCGTCACGGCTTCTTCAAGATCGCCGGCCTGCAAATGAAATCCGTTCTCTGCGCGCAGAGGCACAGGCACCATCGAAGCTCCTGTCGCCGCGATCACGCCTTCATAGGTCGCATAGAGCGGGTCGCACACAAGGACCGCGTCGCCGGCTTCCACGAGACCGAGCATGACTGCAAAGAGCGCGGTCTGCGTACCTGGGAAACAAAGAATGTTTCCCTCACCGACGCCTGCCTGCCTTTGACCGTATTTTTTCACAAGCGCGGCAACGACACCTGGCTCGCCGCGCCCGTTTGAATAGCGCGTTCGCCCTTCCCGCATCGCCCGGCTGGCCTCATCGAGCAACGTTTCGTCGGGCCGGATATCCGGTTCGCCGATGGTCAGCTCAATGACGGGAATGCCCTTCGCCGCCATCTCGCGCGCCTTCAGGTGCACGGCCCATTTACCCGAACCCAGGTGGGCCAGCCGGTCGGTAATCGACGCGTATCGCATGGTCATGTCTTTCGAATTGGAGGAGAGATGTTTGCGTCCAGGGCAACCCCGCCAAGCAAGGCTTCTACCGTGCGGATCGCAATGTCGGATAAAGGCGTGTCTGCAAAGAGTTCACCCGCCAGCGTGCCTTCAAGCCAGAGGCCGTCGATCAGCCCGTTGATGGCAATGGCAAGCTCCCGGCAGGTTGCCGGATCCGGCTCGCGTTCCGCCTCTTTCAGGACATCCGTGACGAGATCTTCCAGCACGGACCGGAACGCTGTGTAGCTCTCCAGGTGAATTTGCGCGAAGACGGGGTCGACGCGAACACGGCTGATGAAGGCTGCCCAGAGAGACAGCCGTTTCGCATCAGCGACGGGTGTGCTCAGATTTGCCACAATGAACGCACGCAACCTGCCCCGCGCGGTCGGATGGACACCCTCGGCTGCATCCATGACACCGCCAATCAGACCGGCCATCAGGTCGCGATAGGCGGCGTGAAGCATCTGATCCTTGCTGACGAAATAGTGGCGTATCAGTCCCTGCGTGACACCGGCCCGGGCCGCGATTTCGCGCACGGTTGCGTTTTCCAGTCCACTCTCGGCGATGCAGTCCAGCGTCGCGGCAATGAGGTCCCTGCGCCGGTCAGCCTCGCTGGCGCGATGAAACGAACGGCGGCTCATCCAGGTATCTGCGCACGGCCGGACAGCGAATGAGGCACACGCGCATACGCAGCATTCAGTGCATCTGCGCTCCAAAACGCGCGCTTGCCGTCGCACAACATCAGCAAAACGTCCTTTGTGAATGAAGTCGATATTCGATCTGGATGCCACTTATTATACGCTTGAATAACAAGCAGGCAAGTGCAAAACTGCACCTGACATTTGGATCGCACTCCTTGGTAAAGCAGGCGGAACACAGATCCCGCCAGGAAGAACCAAGCCAATTCGCAGTGGAGAGAAATGACCGCCCAGCCCCTGAACAGCGACCAGGGCCTTGTCGCGATGCGGCGACGGCTCCATGCCATCCCGGAAATCGGCCTGTCGGAATACAAGACCTCCGACATCGTTGCAGAAGAGCTGGCAAGGCTCGGCTACCAGGTGACACGCGGGCTCGCAAAGACCGGGATCGTTGCGACATTGCGAAATGGGGACGGAGAAAGAAGCATCGGTCTCCGGGCCGATTTCGATGCGCTGCCGATCGAGGAAAAGACAGGGGCGGATTACGCCAGCACTCATCCGGGCTGCATGCATGCCTGCGGGCACGACGGCCATACGGCAATGCTGCTCGGAGCGGCTGCCATGATCGCCGAGAGGCGACAGTTCAACGGCACCGTTCACCTGATCTTTCAGCCGGCGGAAGAAAATTTCGGCGGCGCCAAATTGATGATGCAGGACGGCCTTTTTGACCGTTTCCCCTGCGATGCCGTCTTCGGCCTCCACAACGAGCCTTCCCTGCCCTTTGGCAGCTTTGCCTTCAGGGAGGGAGAAATGATGGCGGCTGCCGATGAATGCAGGATCACCGTTATCGGCAAGGGCGGCCATGGCGCCGAGCCGCATCTGGCCGCCGACCCGATCGTGTGCGGTGCGAGCATCATCATGGCGCTCCAGACGATCATTTCACGCAACACGCAGGCATCACAGCCTGCAGTGATCACAGAT
>Ga0207422_1003881_pt1 | contig 13601 bp, 10 predicted proteins | sample MarCyaLeptolynsp_FD_187757 | JGI IMG/M metagenome (GOLD analysis project Ga0207422, IMG submission 187757) | Marine cyanobacterial communities from Panama - species 1 Leptolyngbya sp. (SPAdes) | ecosystem: Environmental > Aquatic > Marine > Unclassified | place: Panama: Panama City | collected...
CCAGATTGGCCGCCGCGGCCTGCTGCGACCGTGTCAATCGCGGCATGAATTGCAGAAACGGGATCATGCGTGCGGCCAGATCGCGCGGCATCACGGCGTCGGCGATCGCGGATGCCTCATCAACCTTACCCAGGATCGCCAGACCGAATGCGCGCGTGCGGTACGATCCAAAATCGCGCTTTGCCAGCAGGGGGCGCAAAGTCCGTTCGAACGAGTTCTCTTCCCCGGCAATGGCATGGCTCAGGGCCAGTCGGCGCCTTGTCTCGTCCGAATCCTTGAGGTCCAGCGCCGTCTGATAAGTGGTCTGCGCCATCTGGTTGTTGCCAATAAGATCATAGGCTAGTCCCCGATCCATCAGCACTTCGCGCGCACTTGCGCCGGCCGCCTCCGCCTCTTCAAACAGGCGCAAAGCGTCGATCGCCCGATCAGACCGCAGAAATACGGCAGCCATGCCCATCTTCACCTGCGGGTTTTCGGGAGACAGGTCCTGCGCACGACCAAAGAAGCCCATCGCGGCGTCGAGATCGTTCAATTGCAGCGCCGAATTGCCAGCTTCAACCAGGACACCAACATCGCGCGGACGCCGCGCCAATTGCATCAGCGCCCGGTTGAGGCGCTGGACTTGCTCGGTCGGCAATGGCTGGACGACTTCGCGCGCAGTTGTCTCAGACGCATCTTGCGCATCTGCGTTGGCCGAACCGGCAATTATAGCGATCGCCAGTCCGACCCATGCAAATGGTCGACGCGGAAGCCTGTGTGAGTGCAACACGAAGTTCATATGCCAGATCAGCTAATGCATCTGGCGCAATGCGCTAGTCCCATTGGGATCAAGAAACGGCGAAGCGCGCAGCTGCGCCGATGAACAGGTCAATCAGCGCAGCTGAACTGGTGTGCTCTACTGGTTGTTCTGGCGACCGAGGAAGCGCGGAATGCTGAGGGCCGGCGAATCGTCGTCGCCATCCTCATCATCGCTATCTTCATCCGAACCTGAACTTCTGGAGAGGTTTGCCATACGTTCGAACAACGTACTGCCTCCACCAGATGCTCCGCCATCGCCACCGGCAACTGGCGCGGCATCGGCCCCGTCGCCAAGGATTGCGCGGCGGCGAGATCCGCCCGCTGCGGGATCGACTGGCTTGTCCTCTTCAACAAGCCGGTCAGCGTCCTCTAGCAAGCCGTCATCAGCGCTTGGCGTTTCCTCCGGTGCAACGTCTCCACCGAGCTCCGAAGTGAGGTCCAATGGCTCTTCAGCCTCTTCCTCGATCGGTCCGCCGCCATCGCTTTCGGCTGCCGGGATTGGATCTTGTGCTTCGCCAAATCCGTCGGTTGGGCCAGGATCGCTTGAGAAGACATCGTCATCTTCCTCGTGCAACGCGTCGTGCTCAGCGCGAAGTCCAGCCAGCGGATCGACGATCTCATCGACATCGCCGTCTTCACTCACGCCCATATCGTCGCCGGCTTGCATGCCGGAAAGATCAAATGGCTCGGAGTCGAAGGAGGATTCTTCCTCGGCGACAGGTTCCGGGGCAGCCTCTTCAGGTTCGGCCTCCACTGGTTCTTCAGCGGTTTCGACCTCTTCCAGCTCATTCTCGCCCGGCAATTCAAGCACAGGCCGCTTTGGAGCGCGCGCGGTCGAGAGAGACACCGGAGTGGTGTCGCTCGCATGGCCGGCTGCGCCTGGTTCGATACCCGTTGCGACGACCGAGACTCTGATCTTGCCTTCAAGATCGGGATTAAACGCACTGCCCCAGATGATGTTGGCGTCTTCGTCGACCAGCTCGCGAATGTGATTGGCCGCCTCATCGACTTCGAGCAGCTTCATGTCTTCGCCGCCTATGATAGAGATGATCACGCCCTTCGCGCCTTGCATGCTCACCCCATCGAGCAGCGGATTGGCGATGGCTTGCTCGGCCGCGTCGAGCGCTCTGTTTTCGCCTTCGCCTTCGCCGGTGCCCATCATCGCCTTGCCCATCTCGCTCATCACAGAGCGGACGTCGGCAAAGTCGAGATTGATCAGCCCCGGCATCACCATCAAATCGGTGATCGAACGGACGCCCTGCTGAAGCACTTCATCCGCCAGCTGGAACGCTTCTTTGAAGGTCGTCTCAGCCTTGGCCACCAGGAACAGGTTCTGGTTGGGAATGACGATCAGCGTATCGACATGATGCTGCAGCTCCTCAATGCCCGCTTCGGCAGCGCGCATGCGGCGGGTGCCTTCGAACAAGAATGGTTTGGTCACTACACCGACGGTCAGCACACCTTTGCGCCGCGCAGCCTCGGCAATTACGGGAGCAGCACCGGTTCCGGTTCCGCCGCCCATGCCGGCTGCGATGAAGACCATGTTCACACCTTCGAGCGCGTCCTCGATCTCCTGCACCGTCTCTTCTGCCGCAGCCTTGCCAACTTCGGGCCGAGCACCAGCGCCCAAGCCACCAGTGATGTCAGGGCCAAGCTGAATGCGCTTTTCCGCTGCGCTGGATCCCAGCGCCTGCGCGTCGGTGTTTGCGACAACGAATTCAACGCCTTCAATGTCGGATTCGATCATGTTGGCGATGGCGTTCCCGCCCGCGCCTCCAATGCCGATGACAGTGATACGGGGACGCAAATCGTCAGTCGCTGCGGGGCCGATCGTGATACTCATATCGCCTTCCTCCAGGCTAAGACCGATTGGCGGTCTTTTCGCCTATGTCCTCTTCCATTCTGTGACACATTTGCGATTCACTGGTTATAGCGCGGATACCCTTATCCACAGTGGTCCGGGCAGCCAGTGAAGACGCCAACAAGTCATTCAGAAGTATTCCTTTAGCGCGCGAAACACTCTTCCAAGCGCATGGCCGGGTCTGCCAGTCGCACCGGGGCGCATCCGATCCTGGAAATGCGAGCCAACCGAACGGATATCGATCGGATCGTCAGCGGCGTAGAGGCACAGACCTGCCAGTGTCGCGAAACCCGGCGTCGAATGCGCTTCGGGCAGCCCCTTGAGCGCGGGCGCCCGTCCAATCCGCACCGGCATTCCCAGCGCGCCTTGAACAAATTCTGCGACTCCATCCAGCTCCGCACCACCGCCAGTCAGCACAACCTGGCCCGCCGCGCTTCCAGAAAAACCCATATGTTTGAGCGACTTGCCAACCTCATCTGTCAATCTTGCGAGGTGTTGCGTCACGACAGAAACCAGCTCCGCCCGCGCAATGCGATTCTTCTCATCCGCCCCGCGCGCAACCGGCCCAGCGCCATCTTCGCCCGGTCCATTGACCGGGATCATCTCGCGGTGATCGCTCGGAGATGCGATGGCAGAGCCTGATACGCATTTGAGCCGCTCAGCCTGGAACCGGCGAATGCCAAAGGCGGAGGCAACCGCATCGGTGATATCGCCCGAGCCGAATTGGACCGCGCGCAACCCCAGAAGCATCCCGCCAGCGAAGACCGAGACATTGGTGACGTCGCTGCCGATCTCGACCAGCGCAACGCCAAGCTCACGCTCTTCCTGGCGCAAGCAGGCATGCCCAGCTGCCAGCGGCGCAGCGACCACGCCTTCAACCTCAAGATGCGCACTTTGCACCGCCTCGGTGAGATTTCGCACCGGCGCGCCATCGGCAAACATTACATGCACATCGACGCCCAGACGCTCTGCATGCAGTCCGCGCGGATTGGCCACGCCATGCGCGCCATCTAACGTGTAATGCGCCGGCTGAGCATGCAGAACCATCCGCCCATCGGGCTGGATCGTATCGCGCGCCGTCACCAGCAAATGCTCGATATCTTCTTCTTCGATCCGCCTTCCGCCGATCTCAATCTCGACCTTGGAAACCTTGCTGGTCAGACCCGCGCCGGCGCAGGCCACCCACACGCTTTGCACGCTCGTCCCGGCGTTCTTTTCAGCGCGTTCGATAGCATCGCGGATGGCATAGGTGGCGGCAGCCATATCGGTGACATAGCCGCGCTTGATGCCCTGACTGGCGCGGTGGCCGGAGCCCAGAACCAGCAGTTCACCGGTATCGGTCTCACCCATGATCATCGCGGAGATGCGGAACGAGCCGATATTGACCGCTCCAAATACCTTGTGCAGTCGCGCCCGGCCCGGGCTAGAATTGCGACCCAATTGCGCCATCACTCGCTGCCCTCCGCCTGCTCTGCCAATACCTGATCAGCGCGTCCGGGAACGCGCAGATAGATCCGCGGCGGCGCGCGCATATCAAACATCGCGACCTGACCACCCAGCAAGCGGTTCTGGCCGTCCAGCCGCGCGAATTTGACCAAGGCTGTCGCGCCCTCGTCCTCGCCTTCGGGCAAAGCCAGGATCTGATCGGTCTTGAAGGTCAGATTCCAGCGACGATTGCCGACCCATTCGGCCGCCTTGACCTGCGGGCCCAACGCAGGCGCCGCGGCGAGCAGCTTGTCGAGCTCAACCACCTGACGCTGCGCGCCCGGACCTGAAATCTGCAAATACTCGTCTGCGTCCTCGGCAGAAATCGGTTCAAGCTCCACTCCGCTTGGATCGATCAGCATCAAACGATCGGGCTTTTCGAGCACGGCATGCGGTGTGCGCTCGACAATGTTGATCGCTAAGGTCTCAGGTAGCTGCACCGACACACGTGCGTCCGCCACCCATGGCAGCTCGAGCAATTCAGCGCGCAGCTCTTCCAGCTCAACCTGCGGCATTGGCCGATCACGCTGCGCGAGCGCCTGAGCATAGACTTGCTGATCATCCATTCGCTGCGTGCCTGTCACGCGCACATGGCGCACTTCAAACCCGGCATCCGAGGCCAGGCGAGCGACTTCGCCCTGAGCCATAGCCGGCACACCAGCCAAGGTCGCGACGAACCACGCCAAGGCGACACCGGCGCCGATAATGATCGCCAGGAAGATCCGATGCAGCTGCTCTTCGGTGAACGGAAGCAGGCTCATCGCCCCGTCAAAGAAACCCGACGTCTTGGCCTTTGCCCGGCGCGCTGTCTGCGCCCTGCTGGTCGCTTTAGCGGCCCGGCGGACGCCTTTCCCACCGCGTTTGATCTTAGCCATCAGCGCCTCCCTGGTGCACCCTCAGGGCCTCCTGCACAATCATGTCTACCAATTCCGCATAATCGATCCCGGCATGCTTGGCCTGTTCGGGCACAAGGCTGAGCGGGGTCATGCCCGGCTGAGTGTTGGTCTCGAGCACAAACAGGCCAGCCTCGCCCGCTTCATCGTCCCAGCGATAATCGGTGCGGCTGGTGCCGCGACACCCCAGCAGCTTGTGCGCGCGCAAGGCGTAGTCCTCGCACAAAGCCGCGATCTCGGGTGGAATCTTTGCCGGGCAGACATGCTGGGTCCGCCCTTCGGTGTATTTGTGTTCGTAGTCGTAGAAACCGTGCTCGATGATCAGTTCGGTCACGCCCAAAGCGCGCGGGCCATCAGGCCCGTCAATCACCGCCGTGGTCAGCTCCCGGCCCTTGATGAATGGCTCGGCCAGCAATTCATCGAATTCCTGCCACGGGCCTTGAGCGCTCTTGGCGATCGGATTGCCGACATTGCTGTCTTCGGTGATGATCGCGACGCCTACTGAGGACCCTTCATTGACCGGTTTGAGCACATAGGGACGCGGCAGAGGATCGCGCTCATAGAGCTCATCGCAAGGAACGATCCGGCCTCCTGGCATCGGCACACCGTGTGAGACCAAGGCTTGCTTGGTCAGCTGCTTGTCGATTGCGATCACGGAGGTGGCGAGGCCCGAATGGGTGTAAGGGATGCCCATCAGATCGAGCATGCCTTGGACGCTGCCATCTTCGCCCGGCACGCCGTGCAAAGCGTTGAACACGACATCTGGCGCAGCCTCGGCGATCTGCGCGGCAACATTGCGATCCATGTCGATCTCGGTGACGCGATAGCCCTTGCTGTCGAGAGCGTCGGCGATGCCCGCACCGCTGCTGAGCGAGACTTCGCGCTCTGCCGCCCAACCGCCCATCAGGACAACGACGTGGAGGGGCGCGCTCTTAGTCATCGTCGACAACCCTCGCCCATTGCCAAACTGCAAAGGCGATCAGCGAAGCCGAAGCGATAAGCCATGTCCAATGCGCTAGGACCGTTGGCATTGCCCCATTTTGAACTGCCGATACGACATTGAAGTTCTCAAACCCGGCCCAGAGACTTGCCCATATCAGGGGCAGTAACGACAGGGCGCCCAAAACGCCGCTCGCCAGGCCTAATAAGAGACGCGCTCCGTGCTTGCCTGGCGCGCTCACGGCCGACCGACCCGCTTGATCTCCCATTCAAGCTGGATGCCGGAATCCGCATAGACCTTGTCGCGAACGATCTCGCCCAGGCCTTCAATATCTGTGCTGGTCGCATTGCCGGTGTTGATCAGGAAATTGGCGTGTTTCTCGCTCACTTGTGCGCCGCCATTCATCAGCCCGCGACATCCTGCCGCGTCGATCAGCTTCCACGAACTGTGGCCAGGCGGGTTCTTAAAGGTCGAACCGCCAGTCATGCTGCCAATCGGCTGAGAGCCTTTGCGTTCGCTTGAAATGCGATCCATCTCAGCGCGGATCGTGTCGGGATCGCCCGGAAAGCCTTCAAACCGCGCTGCGACGACAATCGCGCCTTCCGGTAGGGCCGAATGGCGATAGGAATATTGCAGCTCCGCATTGGTGAGCGTGACGAACTGGCCATCGGGCAGAACGACATCGCAGTCGACCAGCACGTCGCAGGTCTCGCGGCCGTAGCAGCCGCCGTTCATGCGGGTTACGCCGCCGACCGATCCGGGAATGCCGGTGAAGAAGGCCAGTCCGTCAATTCCAGCTTTGGCCGCGCGGCGAGACACCATGTTGACCGGAGCCGCGGCGCCTGCCTCAATCGTGGTTTCGCCCGTGACTTCGACATTGGCGAAAGGCTTGCCAAGCTTGATCACAATGCCGGGCACGCCACCATCGCGAATGATCATGTTGGAGCCAACGCCCAGCGCCATGATCGGCAGCTCGCCGTTGAGATGCTCGCAAAAGGTCTTGAGATCCTCAAGATCCGCAGGCTCAAACAACCAGTCAGCCTTGCCGCCACTCTTGAACCAGACATATTTGGCGAGCGGCGCTTCGCGCGTCAGCCGACCGCGAATGCCCTCCACTGGGACCGGCGCATGCGCTGATCCTTCGACCGCGCTGGTCGGGGCCGCGCCGTCATCCATGTCGAACCAATCGCCGGGCTGTTCCATTCCGCTCATGCGCCCCGTATTGAGTCAATCGACGCCGCGAGGCCAGCGGCCCATCGGGTGATATCCCCGGCGCCGAGACAAACAACGATATCGCCAGCGTGAATTTCCTCAGCCAAAGCTTGAGCAAGCGTGTCAGCATCCGGAATCGTGCGTGCATCGCGGTGTCCGCGCGATTTGAGCCCAGCCACCAAGGCGTCGCTGTTCACACCTTCAATTGGAGTCTCGCCAGCTTCGTAGACCGGCGTGACATAGACCAGATCGGCATCGTTGAAGCAGGTCTGAAAGTCATCCATCAAATCATTGAGGCGCGAATAGCGGTGCGGCTGCATCACGGCGATCACGCGGCCGCCTTCGGGACCGGCATTCGCCGCCTCGCGTGCTGCCCCCAGCACCGCCTGGATCTCTACCGGGTGGTGCGCGTAATCATCGATGATCGTCGCGACGCCATTGTCGAGAGCGACATTGCCAACCTTGGTGAAGCGCCGCCGGACGCCGCCGAACTGGCCAAACCCTTCGCGGATCACATCATCGGAACAGCCCATTTCGATCGCCACCGCGATCGCCGCCAGTGCATTTTGGACATTGTGCCGACCAGGCATCGGCAAATGCACACCTTCGATCCGGCGATCCTCTTCGCCGCGTTGGCGGATGATCACGTCAAAGGTGTTTCCGGTCGGATCGGGCTGCACGTTTACGCCGCAAATGTCAGCCTGCAGCGAGAAGCCATAGGTCACAACCTTGCGATCGCGCACCTGGCCAATAACGGCCTGCACTTCGGGATGATCGACGCACAGGATCGCTGCGCCATAGAATGGCACGTTGTGAATGAACTCGACAAAGGCCCGCTTGACCCCGTCGAAATCGCCATAGTGATCGAGGTGCTCGGGATCGATATTGGTGACCACCGCGATGGTTCCATCGAGCCGCAGGAAACTGCCATCGCTTTCATCGGCTTCGACGACCATCCAGTCGCTGTCTCCTAGGCGAGCATTGGAGCCATATTGCTCGATAATGCCGCCATTGATGACGGTTGGATCGACATCGCCATTATCCAGCAGAGCAGCAATCATGCTGGTCGTGGTCGTCTTTCCGTGCGTGCCTGCGACAGCGACGGTCGATTTGAGCCGCATAAGCTCAGCCAGCATCTCCGCGCGGCGCACCACCGGAATGCGGTTTTCAAGCGCTGCTGCGACTTCGGGATTGGTCCGCTTGACCGCGGTTGACGTCACGACGACAGAAACGCCTTCAACATTGTCCTTGGCGTGGCCGATGCTGACGGAGATACCGCGTTTGCGCAGCCGTTCAACACTGGCGCCCTCGGAAAGGTCGCTGCCTTGCACCGAATAGCCAAGATTGTGCATCACTTCCGCGATGCCTGACATGCCGATACCGCCAATGCCGACGAAGTGAATAGTGCCTATGTCGGTCGCGACACCCTTCATTCGTTCGAATCTCGTGTTGAGTTGCTGGTCGCGGTTTGCGCTGTTGCAGCGGGCGCGGTTTCACCCACCCGGATCACATCCATCATATCAGCGCCGCCAAAGCTCTCGACCAAGTCTGCCAGGTCCTTGGCAGCCTCGGGACGTCCGCAATTCCATGCGCCATGAGCTGCATTGGCGAGTGAACTTGGATGCTGAGCCATAGCCTGGATTTGCTTGGCGAGCTCTTTCGAATTGAAATTACTCTGGCGGATCATACGCGCACCGCCTGCCTTGACCACCTCGGCGGTGTTGGCGGCCTGGTGATCGTCGGTGGCGATGGGAAGCGGGATCAGAATGCCTGGTCTGCCAACAGCCGTCAGTTCGGCAATCGTCGACGCACCGGCGCGTCCTATGAACAGATGCGCGTCGGCCAGCCGTTCCTGCATATCTTCAAAATAGGTCCCCAGCTCTGCTGGGATGTCATGACCAAGATAGCGCTCGCGCACGCCATCGAGATCTTCGCTGCGGCATTGCTGCGTAACTTGCAGCCGCCGACGCAGTGCGGGCGGCAGCATCGCCAATCCGTCAGGGACGACTTCTGACAAGACGCTCGCGCCTTGGCTGCCGCCTGTCACGAGAACCCGAAGGAGGCCGTCCTCAGTGAATTCGGGGAAATCCTGGTCGCGCAATTGCAGGACTTCGGAACGCACCGGATTGCCGACCAGGTGTGTCTTGGTCAGGTGCTTGTCTTTGAGCTTCTTCACGTCCTCGTAGGAGGTGGCGATCGCATCGACGCGTCCGGCCAGCAGGCGATTGACGCGGCCCAGCACAGCGTTCTGTTCGTGCACCACGCTGGGGATCTTGGCGCCTGTCGAAGCCAGCAGTGCGGGCAGCGCGGGATATCCACCAAAGCCGACCACTGCGGTCGGCTCAAATGCGTCAAACAGGCGCAGGGCCATGTCGCGCCCTTCCAGCACCGCACGAAAGCCGCCGAACCAATTGAGCGGGTTCTTGCCGAAGCGACCGGCGGGCAGAACATGCGCAGGCAGGAAGTCCGGCTTGCCTGGAATGTTGGCGCCGCGATCATCGGTGATCAGCGCGACGTGATGGCCGCGTTCGACCAGCTCGGTCGCCAGCGCAAAGGCAGGGATCAGGTGACCACCCGTCCCGCCAGCAGCGAGAACGAAATGGCGCGTTGATCCGACCGGTGTGTCGCCGCTCATGCTCGTTCCTCCTTGCCCTCATCCTTTGGGCGCTCAAGAAAGTCCATCAGGCCTGACGATGCACGTTCGATGAACGGGTTACGCCTTGTGATGGCGAGCAATAGCCCAACCGTGAAGCACATCGCCAGCGTTGATGATCCACCATAGCTGACAAGCGGCAAGGTCATTCCCTTGGACGGGAACAGCTGGAGGTTGACGAGAATGTTGATGAAGGCCTGTCCGCCAATGCTGGCGATAAGACCTGCCCCGGCCAGAAGCGCGAACAGATTCTCTTCATCGACCAGACGCATCAACACGCGCAGTACAATAGCGAGATAGAGCAGAACGATCAGCCCGCAGGCTATCAGGCCAAACTCTTCGCCAACAACCGAGAAGATATAATCAGTATGCGCCTCTGGCAGATTCATCTTGCGGATGCCCAGCCACAGGCCGCTGCCGGTCCATCCGCCAGCGAGCAGGGTTCGCTGCGCGAGATCGACCTGGTCGAATGCGGTGCCGCCTCCCAGGAAAGCGTCGATCCGGTGACGCGCATTGTCATAGAGGAAATAGGTTGCTGTCAGCCCGGCGATCCCGGTCGCAACCAATGCGCCTATCCGCTGCACGGAGACGCCCGAGAGCAAGACCAGCACAAACCAGATGCCTGCGAACAGGATCGTCGCGCCGAGATTGGGCTGGAGCATAAGCAAGGCTGCGACCAGCGCCATCAGGCCGGTAGTCGTGCTAAGCACCGGCAAGTTGGGATCGCGCACGCGCCAGCTGAGAATCCAGGCCAGAGCGATTGCGAAGCCAGGCTTGAGAAACTCGCTCGGCTGCAGCGACATGCCCACTTCGATCCAGCGCCGCGCGCCGTTTTTCTCAACGCCGATAAACGGCACCAGGAACATCAGTAGCAGCATGGCTGCTGCGACAAGGATACCGAGGCGACGCGCCTGATCGCGAGTGAAGAATGACAGTGCCAGCATGCCTGTCAGCCCCATGGCCTGCCACACGATGTGCTGCTTGAAGAACAGCAGATCGTCCAAGCGCACGTCGCTTGTCGACAATTGATCGGCGCTGGCAGGCGACGCTGCGGCGACCGCAGCAGTCCCGGTCAGCATCAGCAATATGATCAGCGACAGCAGCACCTTGTCGATCTCGCGCCACCATGCGCGCAGCTCGCTGCGCCAGTCACGACGAGCGAGGACTGGTGGATGAAAACTGCTTCCTTCGCGGCGCGGACCGACGGCACCGACAACACTCATGCCGCCTCCCCCGCTATCGTGGAGATCGGTGCGAATGGCCCGCAATCCGTGAGCGCACCAACGACATGACGGAAATGATCGCCGCGACGTTCAAAATCTCGGAATTGGTCGAAACTCGCACAAGCGGGCGATAGCAAAACAACATCGCCGGGCCGCGCCGCCTCGCTCGCCCGCCGCACAGCCTCGCACAGCAATTCGCAGCGTTCGACCTTGACCTTGCCTTCGAGCAGATCCGCAAAATTCGGCCCCGCTTCGCCAATCGTATAGGCGGCCGCGACATTGCCGAGATGGTCCGCGCACTCGCCCAGCCCCTCTTCCTTGGCGAGACCGCCAACGATCCAATGCACACGCGGGTTCGGATCAGGCGGATAGGCAGCCAGTGCAGGCGCCGCTGACGCCGTGTTCGTCGCCTTGCTGTCATTGATATACAGCACGTCCTTGTCGACGCCGACCAGTTCCATCCGATGCGGCAATCCGCGGAAGCGCGGCAATGCATGACGCCATTGCGCTTCAGTCACGCCCAATTCTTCGACCAAGGCGATCGCGACCGCCGCGTTTTCGAGATTGTGCGGCCCCTGCAATCCCGGCCATTCGCGCTGCAGCGAAGCAAGCTTGCCCTGCGCCGCCCGCACCGCGCGATCCTGTCCGCGTGACGATTGCTCACGCGCCAAGACCGACGACGTCTCGGCATCCTCGCCGCCAAACACCGCCAGATGCCGCGCGCTCTGCATTTCGAACAGCCGCGCCTTGGAAGCAGCATAGGCAGCGAAATCGTCATAGCGATCAAGATGGTCGGGCGAGATGTTGGTCAGTGCCGCGGCTTCGCAATCAAGCGAATAGGTCAGATCGATCTGATAGCTCGACAGTTCGAGCACATAGACGCCCTCGCCCCGCTCATTGGGCTCAAGCGGTTCCTGCCCCATGATCGGCTCGCCAATATTGCCGCCCATCAGGCTGGGAATGCCTGCCATATGGAGGATGTGCTGGACCAGGGCCGTTGTGGTCGATTTGCCATTGGTGCCGGTGATGCCGATCACCTTGTGCGGCAGCACCTCTGCCCGGGCGAGCGCGAACAATTCGATATCGCCGATAATCGGCACGCCATGTTCTTCAGCGTGCGGTTTGATCGGATGGGTGTTGAGCGGAACCCCAGGCGAGACCACAACGCCCGCATAGCCGGTGAGATCCAGCGCCAGCGGATCAGCCAATTGGCAGCGCCCCTCAAATGGTTCGCGGGCAGCCTCTTGTAAATCCCACGCCGTTACGTCGGCTCCGCTGGCGAGCAGGCTTTCGACCACCGCCACGCCAGAGCGCGCCAGGCCGAGAACGGCATAGCGCTTTCCAGCAAAGGCAGTCGAAGTGATCACGCAGTCAGTCCTATCTCAGTTTCAAGGTTGCCAGGCCCGCCAGCGCGAGGATGATGGAAATGATCCAGAACCGGATCACAACCTTGCTCTCGCTCCAGCCGAGCTGTTCGAAATGGTGGTGGATCGGCGCCATGCGGAACACGCGCTTCCCGGTGCGCTTGAACCAGAACACCTGAATTATGACGCTTGCCGTCTCGACGACGAACAAGCCGCCGACGATCAGCAACACGACTTCGTGGTGGGCAGCAACGGCGATCGCGCCCAAAGCCCCGCCCAGAGCCAGCGATCCGGTGTCGCCCATAAACACAGCAGCCGGCGGTGCGTTGAACCACAGGAAGGCCAGGCCCGCGCCCATGATAGCGGCGCAGAAAATCGCCAATTCGCCCGCTCCAGGGACATGCGGGATGCCGAGATATTCGGAATAATCGGTGCGCCCGACGAGATAGGCGATAAGCGCGAATGTGCCCGCGGCGACAATCACGGGCATGATCGCCAGCCCATCAAGCCCGTCAGTCAGGTTCACGGCATTGCCAAAGCCCACGATGACAAAGGCCGCGAAGACATAATAGGCAGGGCCGAGTGGGATCTGCACGTCAGAGAAGAAGGGGACATAGAGATCGGTGTTGATCTGGCTGACGATCAGCCATGACGCAGCGCCCGCGACGACAAATTCCAACAGCAGGCGGATCTTGGCCGAGACGCCGGCATGGCTGTTCTTCGAGACTTTGTCGAAATCATCCATGAAGCCGATCGCGCCGAACCCGATCGTCACCGCCAAACAGGCCCAGACAAACGGATTGCGGGGGTCCATCCACAGCAACAGCGACATGGTCAGCGCGACCAGGATCATCAACCCGCCCATGGTTGGCGTACCGCGCTTAGCAAGGTGCGATTGCGGACCATCTTCGCGAATGGGCTGGCCCTTGCCCTGGCGAACGCGCAGCATGTTGATGAAACGTGGGCCAATGATCAGGCCAAACACCAGCGCCGTCATCAGCGTCGCGCCAGCGCGGAACGTCTGATATCGAACCAGGTTGAAGATGCCTTCAAAGCCAAGCCATTCGGCAAGTAGGTAGAGCATTCAGTCGTCCTGTTCCTCAGAGGTCGGGGCTTGCGCAAAATGCGACACCAGCTTGCCCAGGCCCACTGAATTGGAGCCTTTGACAAGC